>Ga0255762_10002253_pt1 | contig 15877 bp, 27 predicted proteins | sample 101ome_16_FD_179962 | JGI IMG/M metagenome (GOLD analysis project Ga0255762, IMG submission 179962) | Coastal salt marsh microbial communities from the Groves Creek Marsh, Skidaway Island, Georgia - 101401AT metaG (version 2) | ecosystem: Environmental > Aquatic > Marine > Intertidal zone >...
AAACTTGATGAGTCTGACAAATACATGACTCGTTCTGATGTAGAAACATTCATGGAAATGGATGGCTTTCATTATCTGTCTGATGACATCGATAGCGCAATAAGTGACTACCTTCGCAATCAAGTTACCGTTGAAATAAGCTGCTAGGAAGCAACTATGGCTACAAAAATAAGCATTCACAATGTTTCTGAAGTGCGTGAGCAAATCACGCACTACACTAACAAACTTAAATTCATCTGTCGTACAATTACAGTCACTGACACTGACGGAAGTACTATCGAATTTAGTCTTTTTACTGAAGGTGACGAACGATCTATTCAACCACTTACAACCAAACGGAGCTATCACAATGCTTGATATGACTAATGACTGGGCATTCCCCATCGAAACGCAACCAGTATTCGATCAATTCGGTAACGAGATTCAAGGCAGTCAGTGCGTAATGCGAACTGACACCAACCAAGTTCTCGGTGTACATGGCAGTAGATACAAAGCTGTTAGCCATGATGATGTCGTCAACTCTATCCTTGATGGTGTCGCAACGGCTGACCTGTCTTCTGACTACACTGTAGATGTAGAAGTTTTAGAAGATGGCCGCAAACTACGCGGTCACATTCTATTCAATGACTTGACTATCGAACCTGCTGTTGGCGACTACACCAAATTCAAAGTTGACTTCTTCAACAGCTATGATGCGTCTTGGTCTTTCTCACAGGTTGCCAGTGGCTTACGTTTATGGTGTCTCAATGGCTGTACTACACCTGACATTGCAGCGCGTACACGCTACAAACACACTGCATCAATCAATGTCGAAGGTAGTGCAGCAAAGATTACCAACGGCTTAAGTCACTTCTTCTATCAAAAAGAGGTGTGGCAAGACTGGATGGCAACGCGTGTAACTAATGACATGGCTGAGACATTCTTCAAGCGTACTGTCGCTAAAGCATTCACACGTCAGCAGCAAGTCACCAAGACCAACGAAAAGCAATTAGAAAACCTACTCTCTATATGGTCTAACGAAGCGTCAGCACTCGGGCATAACAAATGGGCGCTGTATAACTGCCTAACGTATTGGGCGACACACACCCAAGACCTACGAACACCGCACACTGCCAGATACAATCGTGAATCAGCTATTGCATCAGCAATGCGCAGCAAAGAATGGAGTTTCGCATGACACATGATGAACTAATCAAACGCCTTCAAGATATAACAGAATATAGCAAAGACCCTTGGTTTAGCGCAGAAATAGGCAGTGGTGTCTCTGTTTGCTGGGAAATCAAAGACATCTTGAAACAATACCTAAAGGATAAACCAAATGATGACACGCAAACACTTTGAGTGGGTAGCTGATTCAGTCGCACCCTTGGTTGGTTCGCCAATAATTATTGAACGCATGGCAGATGAACTAGAAGCAATGAATCCACGCTTTAACAAAGAAAAGTTCTTACGCCGTGCCATTGAAGCTTGGGAGAGATCACATGACATCACCATCGATGATGAAATACCGTACTGAAACAACTCATTGCCCAGAATGCTTGGGCGATGGCACTCTAACATACGAGCGACCCGAACCTTGGGTTTCTCGTGATACACCGCCAAGCCTTGAAGAATACACCAGAGAATGTTGGGCATGTCACGGTTCAGGTGAAACAAAGGTTGACGAAATAGATTTCTAGCTGCAAGTATGCAGCTTATGAAAAGCTATCTCGAAACAATCAAAGAACACGCAGCGTCCCGCAATTTAGAGCTAAAAGAACTCTTTAGGGTCGCTGACTTACCCACTTCTACTTACTATCGAACAATCAATGAGACTTCTGAGCTGCGATATGAAACAGCAAAGAAGCTTTATGATGCTGTCGATGAGCATGTAAAACGGCGTAAATACAAAGAACGTCTTGAGCGTTTAGCTCAAAACAATGAGCATATAGATCGCAGAATTATTAGATACAAATGAAGAAGGCTCACTATGTCTTCTGTGTTTCATGTGAAACAAAGTCCCAAAACTTTGTAGCTATACTGCGAAACGATCACATGCTGACAATGGAGAAGCACTGGTATGTATGTCTTCAATGTTATGAGGAAAACAAATGGCAAACCGTAACAAAAACAAAGGAACTTACCACGAAAAATGGTTTGTCGAAAAGCTCAACCAAATCGAAGCAAACATCGAAGCGAAACGCGTCCCGCTCAGTGGCAGCTTGGGAGGAGAGTATTCAGGCGACATCCACTTATACCTCAACGGAAAAAAATTGGTGGGAGAAGTAAAGTATCGGGACAAGTCTAACTTCCCCAGCCCCTATAAAGTTTTAGAAGGCAGAGACATTGCTTTCTACAAAAGACGGACAGGAAGTCCGCAATCACTGGTCATAATGACCTTAGATCAATTTCAAGAGCTATTGGAGAACGGCTATGGAATCACAAAACAAGATGCTGAAGACGATACTTAATCAAGGGACGCACATTACAGCCCTTGATGCACTCAAGTGGCTTGGCTCAATGCGACTGGCTGCGCGTGTCTATGACATTAAGCAAGAAGGCTACCCTGTCGATAAGTATGTACGCGAAATCGACGGTAAGCGCGTCACATATTATTATCGGAGTAATCAATGAGCGATTCTTGGGACGCACGTATTCAACGTGCCAGCATGTCACCTACTGCGCGTAAAGAAATGAAAGCAGCGCTTGTAACTAAGCGCTCGCCTCTCGACATCAATGCTCGCCGCATCAAAAACGGTGAACCTGTTGGCGACATGTATCTAACTGGCAGACTTAAACAACAGCTACTCGAAGAAACTGACCTAACAGAAGCTGACTTTGCTAAGTATACTGGTTGACATTACTGCACATATGCAGTATATAAGTTACTATAAATAAAGGAGAACACAGTGTTTGTAATGAATCGAAAAGGATTCATAGGAGGTAGTGACTGCGTAAAGATTATGCAGGGCAACTGGCTAGAACTATGGAAAGTAAAAACAGGTCGAGAAGAACCCGAAGACTTGTCACGCAATCTTGCAGTACGAATGGGCATGTGGACTGAAAACTTCAACATAATGTGGTTCGAGGTAGAACGTAATGTCATTGTCACTGGTCAGCAAACGGAGTTCAAAGCAGATGTGGGAGGAATACCTGTTGTTGGTACTGTTGACGGTATGCTTGATCGCAACATCGTAGAGTGCAAGCACACTAATAGCTTCAACAAAATGAGCAATGTAATCGAGTATTACATGCCGCAGCTACAGCTCTATATGCACATCGCAGATGTCGATGGCGCTTACTTATCGGTAATCTTTGGCAACAGCGAATGGGACAGTGTGCATGTCAAGAGGGACGAGGACTACTTCAATTCTATGTGGGCAGTGGTATCAGACTTCTGGGGTTACGTTCAAAGAGATGAAGAACCAGTCGGTGTCAGTACACCAGTACTCGATCAGAACAGTATTGCAGTGGACGAAATGGTCATGCGAGACGCGTCACGCGATAATGCGTTCGTCGATGCAGCGATCACGTACATTAATGGGTATGAGCATAACCGAGTATTCGAGAATGCAAAGAAAGACCTTAAAGCCATGGTCGCAGATAATGAGAGAGAGGTTTACTGTGATCAGCTCACCATCCGTAGAGACAAACGCGGATCATTAAGGATTGTAAAGCGATGAATGACAGCAACTTACGATACGCATTGGCAATGGGAATGATAAAAACCATTCACGAAGCAAACACAGCTTTGTTTGAAATAATGGCCAATGAAAAACCTGAAGAAGAATTAATAAAATTTGCAAAAGCAAAGTTCACAACCATCGTTGGATTCGGTCAAGGATCATACGAGTTCCTTGAAGAAAAAACAAAGGAGAACACCAATGACTAAGAATGTAATCAGCCAGCTCATCAAAGCGCGGACAGCAATCGAACCGCCAAAGAAAGAAGGCACCAACCCACACTTCCGCAGCAAGTACGTCACGCTCGAAGGGTGCATCGAAGCAGTAACACAGCCACTCGCCAACCACGGCTTCTTTCTAACCCAATGCATCACAAATCCAAACGAAGGGCGACCCGCAGTAAGCACCATCCTACGACACGAAGACAACCCAGAGTGGGAACTACGCTCAGACGTACCGCTTGTACTCGGTAAGCAAGATATGCAGGGACTCGGTAGCGCGATTACTTATGCGCGCCGCTATGGGATTATGAGTTTGTTGAACCTCCCTGCCGAGGACGACGATGGCAATGGCGCAAGCGGCTCCCCCACATCAGCCGCGCAAGCGCCTAAAACAGAGCGTAAGAACGCTTGGTAAGAACAGAGGCGAATCAAGAACGGCCTCCATGTTTATTCTTGATTTGTTTGCACCCGCATGGGGGGGAAGTGTTTTAGCACATCGGGTCTGTAAAGCCCCCCTACTTAACTTTAGCAAAAGGAGCCAGAAGCATGGCAGATTATGACGATAGCAACCGTGGTGCAGCATGGACACCGTTCTCCACCCAACAGCTAATCTTACAAGGCAAACTAAATGTAGATTATACAGATCACAAAGTTGTCTTAGTTAAAGACGAAACCAAAGACGGACGTAAAGTCATCGAGGTTTACGGTAAACTTGGCGTAATGTTCGACAACGAAAAGAACGGCAACGACAATGCTCCAGACTTCTCAGGCCCAATGGGTGACAACCTACGCATTGCAGGTTGGAAAAAGATGAAGGACGGTGCGCCATATATCTCAATGAACATCAGTGAAAAAATGCAAGGCAACAAGGCACCAGACCCTGCACCTTCTAACTTGAACGATGATGAAATACCGTTTTAAATAGAGATGTTCTCTGTGAGGGTACACTGCTTGTCGTAGCCTATAGCCTCAGCCCTCACCAACTGGTCAGCCCTTGGGCTGGCCTTTTTTATAGGAGCAGTCAATGACAAAACTAAACCCAGCCGAAGAACACATCTTAAAATACTTGCGTCGACAGGTAGATAGATTGCAAGATGAGCGTTACCGCACAGACGCAAGACCAACCATCAACAATGAAATCTATGCAGCACAACAAGAACTAAAGCGGTATGTTTCAGAGCTGCGCAAAAAGGGGTACAATATCTAATGGTAAATGTAGTGAACGTAGAAATCACACTTGATAATTTTAAGAGAGCATTCGGCAGATCACCAAGCCAAGAAGAGATCGCCATGATGATGAAGCTTAAAGCTCTTAAACAAGAAAAACAAATCGACACCAGCAATACTGGTAGAGTGATGGAGCGCAGTAAGAAGTGCCAAGAGATTGCGCTTGCTCGCGGCAAAGAAAAGAAAAAGAAAAAAACAGAAGTAAAGATCAGCCCACAAGCAATGAAAGTAAACAAAATGCTGAACTATGGACTAACCGATGAGCAGATTGCAGATGTCTTAGACAAAGATGTCTTAGCTATTCGCAACTGCATGTATCGTTATCGCTTACCGCGTGAGAGTGTAGTGCTTGACGATAAGTTTGTTCAACACTCAGAGATGGGCATGTAATCGTGTGGGCAGTGCTATGTGAATGGTCGGACTAATAGCTGCTGGCTTGGACGCCACTGCCCACTGCGACAATCTATCAAAATGAAAGACAGAGGCAATGGAAACTTTCTATATATTCTTAATTTCTTACACGCTCCAAGGCTACCCAATTGAGCGCACCTTGCTATTAGAAACTAAAGACCAATGTCAAATAGCAATCCGCGCAAACGAACCGCTATCTAATGCACTCGGTGCTGATTTATTCTGCATAGATACTGGGCGTATCTCTCAATCTTTACGACCTAAGCTTAGGCCATCAACTCAAAGTGAGGGCCATCAAGAAAAGGACGACGACCTTCCGATCTGCGAAGGTCAATGTAAGCGTTCATAGCATCTTCAGCCGAGCCTTTATATGTGCGAATATCACCCTCGCTCCAAGCTGCACCCCACTTAATTGACGCGCCAGTCTCTTTGGCTGCTGCTGCCATCGCATCGCATATTTCATCATAGACATTCAGCTCCCAGCACACATCGCCATCAATATAAGCAAGAACATCCACAGCATGTGAATACTCATCACTCTGTGGAATATGTTTACTGTTCATCGTTTGACTGCGACCAGTAGCTACTAACTTCTTTTGCTCTTCAAGAGTTCTCAAACCACAAGTAACTCCAAAGTCGACACGCGTCAGCTTAATCGCAAGCGACACGGTTTCCACAAGATCAGGCCGCACTCCATCCAGTTTAGCGAGACTTCTTTTAGATAATTTAAAGCTCATTTTTTTCCTCCCAATCCACGCATCGTGCGGATTCCAAATGAGGCCGCTATTGAAGCGTACATTCCCCATTGAACCCATAATGGACACTCCTCCAAATTTTGAAAACCTACTTTCATTATCTCTTGCATGGACGGGACGAAGTTAAAGCCCAAAATCAATACAAAAACTATCGTCCAAAGCTCATCCTTCCAACTATCTTTACTGGCTTCAATGGCAGACTGCTCCCAGTCCATTTCACCAGTAGCTTGCTTTAGTTTAATCTCTGCGTTTGCTTTTTGCACCGCAGTCTTGCCATCGATGTAGCTCGTAGCTAACCCCCCAATAGCTGATACTATCTGACCAATCATTGCTTAACCTCTTTGCCCATCCAAATGCCAAAGCATCCAGTCAAGGCACCCATACAAACAGAAACTAAACCAGACTGTTGCACAGAAGGATCAGGCAAGCCCATGTACCAGTGAACAGATTGGTAAGTAAGAACAGTGACCGCAAGCATCATCAGTCTTGGGATGATCTTCCAGTCGTCGATGAACGTTCTAGCCATTGCATATATCCTTTCGCTATCCGTCTATCGTAGGTAATGATAACCAATTTATTGTCGTCGGTCAAAACGCCCCACTTGCCACCTTTAATTTCTACTAACCTCAACGCAGAATAACCCTGATCCATTGCGCAATAATGCAGATGCTTTCATGCGTTCCTTATTACAGTCTACTTCATTCATGAAAGTCTCCCCTACTTGATAATATTGCAGATCGTTGCCGCTCAACGCTACGAATAGCAAAACGTAAACCATTACTCTTTACCCATTTTAATCCAACTACCGCGAAAATACGGATGATACTTTTTTTGCCCTATAGCTTTGAACTTTTCGGGATTATACTCACACTCAACGTGCAAAGGTAAATCGCTCATTGGATAAAGGGCCATCAATGGCGTCTTAAATGGTATCTCAAATTGGTGTGGGTACTTATTAATTAGAGCAAACATGTTTGCCTGTGGTGTATACTTAAAATTTATTACGCCAGATAAAACATTAATCATTGTTTTGTTTTGCATGTGCCTAGCAAGCACAAAGTTAACGCCACTATCTTCCTCTATGTGCCAAGGTAAGTTTATCTTTACAGCGATTGTATCTTTGTCTGTGCCATATGTTTCATCTGCATCATGGTCAAATGTAATATTCAAAATATTTTCTGTGTTGGCGTTAAGCCACTGGACGCCCTGACCATCAGTGTCAAACCTAGTAGAGCAGGGCGCGAGTATCGTCGCGCATCTTTTTCGCGAATTTATCCGTGACCAACAGGTAGAAAAAGCCATGTTTTGTTCCATAAATTTAGCAGGCTTTCGACTTGCTACTTTTTCACCATCGCCAATAAATATGGGTGCTTGCTCTACTGCACCTGCGTGCCAGCTATAACACTTCAACACAATGTATCGTTTTCTATTTAAAAAAGGTATTTTCATTTTCTCACTCCCGAACAAGTGAAAAATTTTTACCACTTCCCTGCGCTTCTGCCAAGCCACCAGAAAACTGCCGCCATAGCAACGATACCAGCCAATATAGATAGGATGGTTACAATCAGTTCAATACGTTCCTCACGCTCCCTCTCAGCACGTCTACGGGCTTCCTTGCGGGCAATCCTAGCATCGGCTTGGAACTTTACCCACCGATCCCATGTGCCAGCAGGGGCGTACAGCCTACACCATTCCTCAAGTTCCTTGCGCTTCTGCTTCATATCTTCAAGGTGTTGGAAATGCTCCCAATCCGAAATGTCTTTGCCTAGAACTTTGGCAAGCGGATTGTCTTTGCGCTTCTTGTATTCTTCTTGGAGGGTTTCCTCTGCATGTAGAAACTTGCCGACCTCTGAAACCAAACCAGTGACCTCTTTGCCATTTTGCAGACAAGTGCGGATCACACTGTATGCAGCATTCGCTGCCGCTATGGTTTCAAGGATAGCCATATCATTTGCATCAGCCCATCTTCATCAGTACCGCAACAAGCATCGCAATGATTGTACCAGCAGCACCAATCAACAGACTTTCAATCCGCTTAATGCGAGTGAAAACTTCCTTGAACTGAATTTTAACCTCGGTCTTAACCTCGATCAATTCTTTCTCGAGAGTGTCAATGCGCATATGCGCTGATGCTACTGTACGCTTGTCCATTATGCTGACCCTAATCCACTTACTTTATTTTAAACTACACCTGACATATCTACATTAGGCGTTATAAATTCTTTATTGCTTGGCGTTCCATCATCTGAAACATCAAACTTTATAATCTTACCTAAAGATGCCCAAGTAGCATATTCGCGTTTATAATCTATCAATTTATCAGCGACCTCTGAGCTAGATAGCGGCATGGCATTATCGCGCCCTTGTACGCTGCATGTCAGGTATTTTTTTGCCGCATCTAAATTATTTATTTCACTGTCAGTCAGTGGTGTGGGATTAACAAGAAAAGTACCATCTTCATTTTCTTGCAGTTCTTTTACAACCGCATAGTCTGTCGGGTTATTATCAAGTCTGTTCTTTTTTTGAGCTACCGCCGCTTGAGCTTCAGCTTCTGAATCATAACGGATGTAATTATACATATACACTGTAGGCATTATGTGGCTCCATAAATAGTGCCGCTATTAGTAAGCGAATAACTTACGCCGCTGTCATTGATAGCTTTGCCGCCTATTCCACCTGCGTAGCCCCAACCATAACCGCCAGCGGCTCCCCAGCCACCGCCGCCGCCACCTGCAAACCATGGGCTACCACCAGCGTTTCCTGCGCTACCACCAGCACCAGCCGAATAAGGCGTGCCGCCGCCTCCTGATCCACCTGTACCAGGGAGTATGCGACCACCGCCGCCGCCTGCACCACCGATGTTGGTATCGCCTGAACCACCGCCGCCGCCTGCTCCGCCGCCACTACCGCCCTGTGAAGGCCAAGCCCCAGCAGCACCATTTGCACCTGTAGCGTTTAATATGCCGCCTGCGCCACCATCGCCTGTATATCCCCACCCTGCTGCATATTGGTTGCCACCGCCGTTACCGCCGCCAGCTCCACCACCGCCGCCAGCTTGTACGCCGCTACCGCCGCCTGCGCCGCCGCCGCCTCCAGCAATGTATGCACCAGAATAGTTAATAATAGTTACGCCAGTAACTCCGCTGTTTATTTTGATAGCTGGACCGCCATCGTCACCTTCTGCATTATTCCCGTTGCCGCCTGCGCCGCCTTTACCGATAATTTTACCGTAGTTTTTAACCGTGCAAGCAATATCAATTGTTAACGCTGGAGTAGCCGTGCTGTCAGACCAGACCCAAAAATTTGTTGGGACTACTAATGTCCCACCAGAGGAAATATAGCTGCTTGCTGTAATTTGTTTTGCGTTAGATTGACCGTTGATAGTGGTGCCAGATGATACTTCTGTTTCCGCAGACGCACCATAAAATTCGCTGAAACTACTCTGCGCACCTGACGATTTACTAATCAAATCACGAATATCACTATCGTTGAGCGAAACCTGCGATCCGCTAGAGCCGCCGACCTCAAGGTGCATGTCGTTTAAGGATATTGCACCGCTACTTTGTAGAGCCATGTTTCAAATCCTGTATTTCAGCTTTTAATTCTTTAATTGCTTCAATCAAAAGGCCATGAAGTTGATCGTATTGCACAATCTTGTACTGCTTACCTTCTTCGCCTTGAAACGCTAATTCTTTTTCAATGACAGCAGATGGCAAAACCTTTTCTACCTCTTGAGCAACAACACCAGCCGATGCTTTGCCATCGTGCTTATATGTGAATGTGTAGCCAGACAAAGCACAAACCTTGCCTAACGCACCCTCAATACGCTCTATGTCTGTCTTTAAGCGTTCATCTGATACTGTTGTTGAGTATGCTGTGATGTTACCATCAACGTGCAAGTCGCCATCATTCTCAAGGCGCATTTCCTCTGCCCCAGAGGTATACCAGCGAATGCCTACTGACGCATCGTAGAACGTATAGTCGTGCGTGTTGCCAGAATAAACGTCTGTACCTGTATCATTTCTGCGGCGGTCATTTTCCAAACGAATGGATGTGCCACTAATAGTGATGCCGTAATTGCCATCGCCTGTGTAGGTAGTGTTAGTATCTGTTGAGCTAATAGTTCCATCAGCCGCAATCGTGACATTTGTACCCGCAGTCAATGCAGCAACAACATTGGTTGTGTCAGTTACGTCAGCACCGCTTTCGATACCGTCTAGCTTAGACCCATCCGCAGATACGTCACGACCATCAAACGTTTGACCCGCTGCGAACGTGATGGCACCTGTCATGGTGCCACCCGCCTTTGGCAGTGCTGCGTTTGCTGTTGTGGTTGTGCTTGTTAAAACGCCATCGCGCGTTGCAATGTCCACGCCATCAACTGTGCCTGATACTGCAATGTTACCTGTTACGTCTACGCCTGTGCTGGTGGTGGCGAGTTTTTCGCCGTTGTCATAGTAAAGATTAACTGCACCGTCTTGCTGGACACGAAGTCCATTTTCACCACCGCCTTGAGGAGTTAGTCGTATTTCATCCCCATTAGTCGTTATGTACAGCCGACCAGTGCCAACGTCTTGTATATAACTGTGCGAACCATTATGGTAAATCTGTAGGTCAGACCCTGCGCCGAAGATGGCTTTGTCGTTGCTGCCGAAAGACAGATTACCTGTCATAGTGTCGCCAGACTTAGAAACCTTAGCAGCAATACTATTTGTTACTGTGGTGCTAAAGTTAGCATCATCACCAAGAGCAGCCGCTAGTTCATTCAGTGTGTCCAGTGTAGCGGGTGCGCTATCCACAATCCCTGCAACCTCATTGTCTACATACTGTTTAGTTGCAGCTTGTAAATTTGTAGATGGATCAGCAGAAAGAGTTAAACCACCTGTTAGCGTACCGCCAGTAAGCGGTAGGAATCCTGAACCCGCAGTAACGCCCTGTTCCCAACCAGAACCAGTATAAACTTTTAAAGTACTGCTCGTTGTGTTGTAGAACAAATCGCCAGTATCTAGACTTGTTGTCGGATCAGTTGCACCAATGCGGTAAGTATTAGCAAAAGACTGAACGTCAGTAAGATTAGACGCAACAGTGCTTACATCAGAAATAGCACCACCAACAGCGTTCACATTAGAGATCGAACCCGCAACCGTGCCAATCGTATCAGAACCATTTAAGTTTGTGGCAATCGTTGCAATGTTGGCAGTGTCACCCGCAACCGTTGTGACATTGGCAGATATGCCAGCAACCGTTGTGATATCTGAGCTAATTAAAGCAAGCGCACTCACACTGCTAGATAAACCAGCAACCGTTGTTACATTCGCAGAGATTCCAGAAACAGTACCAATGTCTGCCGCATCCGCAGCCACCGCATTAATGTTTGTCGCATTACCTGCCACAGAGTTAATGTTGGTCGCATTCCCAGCAACCGCATTGACGTTACTAATATTCGTAGCAACCGTTCCAATATCCGTTGCATCAGCGGCAACAGCAGTAACATCAGAGCTAATACCCGCAACAGTCGTTACGTTCCCAGAGATACCAGCAACCGTAGAGGTATCTGCGCTAATCCCTGCCACTGTTGTGACATTTGCGTTAATCCCCGCGACAGTGTTTACATTCGCAATGTTTGTGCCAACCGCATCAACATTAGAGATTGAACTTGCGACAGTATCAATCTCAGATACAGCCTCATTCAAATCGTCAGCAACAGTGACAACCTCAGAGACAGCCTCGTTAAGATCGTTAGCTACCGTGATAACATCTGCAATGTTAGTAGCTACAGTATTTACGCTAGAAATGTTGGTTGCCACAGTGCCAATGTCAGTCGCGTCAGCAGCCACCGCAGTCACATCGCTCGATATACCTGCAACTGTAGTAACATTTGCACTAATGCCACTTACTGTAGAAATATCTGAGGCCACACTAGCAGCAGTTTGAATTGCATCAGTCGCATCTGTACCATCTTCGATGTCAGCAAGTGTCGCAATGTCAGCACTTACATCAGCAAGAGATTGAACGTCAGCTAATGTAGGGCCAGATTGAACATCACCAGTAATTTCGTTGAATCCAAGAACCTTACCCTTACGATCATCTGTGGCAGGTAATGTAATGCCAACCGCTACTTCATAGTCGTTTAATTGCAATGCGCGTGACGCACGATCATCTATATCCGCGACAAGAGCAGTTAAGGTATCTAGTTGTTCATTTAGAGCAGCTCTGTTTATGTCCTGACCAGCATTAAAGTCTGTTGTGCGCTGCATTGCAACGTCCCGAACAATAGCTACTTTGTCACTCGCCGTTGCTCCAGTAACTAATGTTATTGTCCCAGTAGACCCATCGCCACCTGTTACAGTGTAGTCTGTAGTGAGTGTCTTCTCAGTTCCGTTGATATAGACTGTTAAGTCTGATTCCTCGAAGAACTCAAATGAAACGGTAAACACTGTCTGCCCAGAAGTGGCTGTGTAATTTACCCTTGGGTTGTTGTCTGAAACATTAATAGCCATTGTAAACCAGCTCCTTTAGGCATTGGTTAGCATATTTTTATCTATTTTCAAAGATAGACTTAGTAGCATAGTCAATCATAGCTCTTGAGTCTTCCTTCATCCAAAACAGCTCGGTCAATGGCAACATAAGATAAAACTCCTTCATAGCGTCACCATACTCCCCTTCACCAAACTTAATACCAGCATCAACAGCGTCTTTAATCGTGCTAGAACCAGCACCTAAAAGAGTAGTTGCAGCCTCTGCAAAGCCATCTTTCCCATAAAACGGCAAACGTACCATGTCATTGTCAGGATCATTTAATCCAAGCTGCGTTCCAATGCGTATAGAGTTAAGAGCAACATCAGCGTAGATCGAACCAATACCGCTGCGCTCAACAGCAGCCGTAAACTTCTGGTCAAAATCCATTTCCTCCCAAGCCCAGTCAGGAGTGCGAATTTTAGCCATCATGTAGCCAATGCCTAACATAAGGGCAAAACCACCATAGCGGTGTCTTGTTTGACCCTGCGCAGTTGTTCTAAGAATATTGGATGCAGCAGACATTGAGTAGTTATAAAACTGGAATGGCATAGTCATTACGCCACTTTCCCAACGAACATAGCCTTGGAAATCTTTTGCTTCTTCAACATTAGGCATTACAGACCTAGCCCATTTGATTGGCACAAAAATCGAACCATCAGCATAAGTAAAGCGTGTAGTAGGAGTAGAGCTAAGAACTGTGTTAGCTACTGTCTTTGATACTGCCGCTTGGAATTGCGCAATTGTAGACGCTCGAATACCAGCATTTGACCACTCGCCAATATTAGCAACGTATAGTTTCTGTCCTGTTTGCTGAACAGGAGCCTTTGTTGCTATTTCTTTCATCATGTCTACGGACAATCCGTAACGAGACATGTACTCAAGATCAAACTTAGAAGCCGATTCATCAGCTACGCGTTTGGCAATCTCTACAAAGTTATGAACAGACAAAGAACCGCTAAGAGACTTAAGACCAACGGTCATAGGGCCAAGGCCGTTTAATATAAAGCCAGCATCCTTAACGCCATTCCAAACTTTAGAGCCAGTAGTAACACCAGTGTCTTCAAGGATACGTTGTTGAGTTGTGCCAAGTGATAACTCAAGAGCCTCAGCATAAACACTTTTTACTTCACCTAATTGTTTTTGCCAGTTTGGATCATCAAATGAAGCAAGAATGCCTTTAAACACATTCTTAAATCCATTTTCCATAATTAGCTTTGGAACGTCACCAATAGCTGTAACCCCAGCGCTGCCCAAGTAGTTCAAAGAAGTAAACTCTTTTAAAAACTGCACAGTTTTATTTGTTAGACTTGTTGGATCGCTAAGTGTTGTTGCAGTTACCCTTTGGTAAAGAATTGTAAAGTTTTTACGCAACATATTAGCGTTTTCTAATGTCTCGCCATTACCAATTAAATCATCAACTAACTCATCAGCGACTTGCTTAAAGTTCTTATTACCAAAGACACGCGCAAAGTCATTCTTGCCACCTGCTCTTTGAGAATACTTGCGAAGCACATCAAAAGCATTTGTGTTGATAAAGTCTAAAACAAGAGCGTTTGGAATAGATACAGAGCGACTTGGTAGCCGAGTGCTTCTTGCCGTAGCGCTTACATCCGCAGCATCGTTGTCAGAAACAATAGCTTTGATTACTTCATCTACATATCGATCTTGGCCCTCAAGATCGCCAGTAAAGTCTTTAGCCTTAAACAAGCCGCTTTTCTTGTCGTACTCAACACCAGTAGGATTTTCTCTTACCCAATTTGTAAGAACACGACGAAGTTCTTGAGGGCCAGCCTCATCACGAATAATAACTTCTTTGTCCCATTGACGATGCCAATATGGTTCTTTTGCACCAATAGGCTTTAGAACATTAAACTCAATATATTCTAGACTTGCTTGTAGCTCTGCTATTTCTGATTCAACTTCTTTAACTCGACCTTGCCAGTATTCAATGCTAGTTGCTTGTTGTTTTTCTGTAGCTTGATCTAGTTTTGACTGGATATATTCCATCCGCAAATTAGAATAACTAATACGACCTTCAATGTGACGCTTTGATCCAAGAGTCCCTAGACCCTCAGACTCTCTTTTAAAATCATCGAAGAATTTAAAGAATAGTTCACCAGCTTCTTTTTCTTTTGGTGTCATGCTAGCATCTTCACGAATGTACTTACGCACAACATGATCTAGCCATTCATCGCGTGTTGGCCCTGATTTTGTTATTTGTCTTGTAAGATTACCACCTATCTTAGACGCGCCAGTTTCTTCACGCCATATCGACGTTAGCTTAGACTCGTAAGTATAAACATTTGCTTTACGCATTTTGTTTAGCGTATCGACGCTACGGTCTAGCGTCATGCCCATACGATGCCCAGCAAATAATATTGCGCCATCGTCAGCTAATGATGCTGTTGCTTTTTTCATAGCCAAAACAGCTTTGCGATAACCTTCAGGCACATTTAATGGAATCTTATACTTATAAATTGTTGTTGCTGGTGTTGGCATAATGTCAACATAATCAAATAAGCTAGATGCTATTTGGAATGGATCATCCAAAGAAGATGCGCCTCGATCCAATCGACGCTTTGTAAGTTCTTCTAAATATTCTTTACGTTTAGCAAGAAAGATTCTTATCTGTTTTTCAGAGCTAGCAATAATGTTATCTCTGTGAAACCCATCTTCGCCTATTTCACCTTTTCGAGCTTTTTCTATTGTGCGCTCTAAAGATGGAATACTGCTTTTCATTATGCCCACTGCTTTACTTCTGAGAGCATCATCGCTTTCTTCCGTAAACTTGCGATTGCTCTTTAAGGTAGCCGCTAAGGATTTTTCATTTTTGTTGAAGTATTCAAACTCAGCTATTGTTTGCTGGTGTTCATGCAAGCGCGTATGCGCTCGATCTCTAAAATTATTGATAGCCACTTTACCACTATAAAGCCCAGCTCCAAAGCCAAATCCCATAAGCATAGACGCACCAATATTAAACGCACCCTCGACAGGATCATAGCCAACCAGCGTACTCGCTCTTGCAGCTTCCTCTGTGGCAGTAATCCCGCCAGCCGTAATCCCCAAGTTCGCTCCAGAAGCA
>Ga0255762_10002256_pt1 | contig 15867 bp, 7 predicted proteins | sample 101ome_16_FD_179962 | JGI IMG/M metagenome (GOLD analysis project Ga0255762, IMG submission 179962) | Coastal salt marsh microbial communities from the Groves Creek Marsh, Skidaway Island, Georgia - 101401AT metaG (version 2) | ecosystem: Environmental > Aquatic > Marine > Intertidal zone > Salt...
GGCCACCCCGTATGGCGCACTTTCTCGCGCGCGAGTAAACGTCCAAGACGAGTTAAGTTGATTCAGCCGCGCGGAGTCGAAGACGCCGCCACGCCGTCGCTTCCGCGCGGCTGAATGACGGACGTCAATTTTCATTCAAAAAAGGTGTTGACGACGGTTGACGGCCCCCGTTCGCGTTAAAAATGAGTACAAAAGGGCCCGTAAGTACACACACACCACACTACTCGGGCTGGTGGCCTCGAAATCTACTGCACGCCTTCTTACGTGTAAACGTACAACTCTATGGGGTTTGTAGCTCAATTGGTAGAGGTGAGTCATCTCGATCGTCGATCGACTGTTCGCGGGTTTACTACGAGTCGCGCGTGAACCGTACAAGTACGACGTTCCGAAACTGACAAAAGATGCTCTGTGCTTCTCAATTTCCAGCGCGCGCTTCGCATGCGCGAGGTACCGGGATCGAAACCTGGCAGATCCACGGATCTTTTTTATAGCGTTATCTCTCTTTAAGTATGTGCCAAATGTCCGAATTGTTACAAACGTATTTAGTTTAGGCAGATCCACGGATTTACGGCGGAAGTATGATTCAACTGTCCGAATTGTATTAGAAATGTTTTTACCAAGCAGAAATATGGACTTATACTATGACTCATTTGTCCGAGTTCTACTACTTTTAGTAGACCTCGACCGAACTCGACCGACGGACGGCACAGGGCGCCGCGCGACCGCGGCGATGGCGTCGACGTCGGCGCGCGTCGTCGGCGTCGTCGGCGGCGGCGCGCGCGCCGAACGAACGAGACCTCGGAGTCGAAGTCGAAGTCGACGCGCGCGCGCGTCTTCGTCGAGCTCGGAGTTGCCCGAAGGCGACGACGCGTCTCGCACGGCGTCAGCGGTGAGCGCGCACCACTGGAGCGTGAAATTAAAAAGCCCGTCGTCGTCGTCGTCGTCGTCGTCGTCGTCCACGCACGACTCGTCTCGTTTCAACTTTGGACACATCACGGGAACGACGGACGTGCTTCGCGACGGCGACAACGCGACGTTGGTGTCGGATTTCGACCTCGTGGCGACGTTCGTGGCGCGAGAGTTGGGCTCGGCGGACGAAGACGCGAAAACTCTGATTAATCGCGCGTGCGTCCTGTTGCCGCCTCTGAGATCGAGGTTGAAGACGGCCGGCGCGCCGCTCGTCGCGGAGTTCTGCAGAGACGTCGAGCGTCTCGCTCGGCGGCTGCGAGATTTGCGCGTCGTGTTTCCCACGTGCGACGTGGCGACCATGGTGTGTCAAACGCCGAGGTTGGCTTTGAGCGACGACTTGGACGAATTAGCGGCGAGTTTGGACGAGTTGAGAAAGCTTTTTCCAAAGGCGGGCAAAGACGGTTTACCCGACGTGGACAGGATGTGTCAAGCCGTTCCAAAGCTTTTAGATTACGAGTTCACATCCAAGGCGATCGACGCGCTCGCGGCGAGCGGTTTAGGATACGAGACGCGCGAAGCGGCGGCGGATGCGATTCATCGCGCGCCCAGTCTCGCGCTTCGCGTCGAGTCTGCGCATTTGCGAAGTTCGTATTCGGTCAACTTTGACCAGGCGCACGTCAAGGCGGGACGCGTCCGCGACGCCTCGGACGTCAAGTCTGAAGCGTATTACGACGGTTGTCGTCGTCGCGATCCAGAGTTGCCGTATTGGTGAGCGCACGGTAGCAGTTTGTGCGGAGAACGTCTTTGTACTTTATTTATATATAGATAGCGTGTGTGTGTTGTGTGTGTGTGTTGTTCGTGTGTGTGTGTCTTCGTGTGTGTCTTCGTGGTGGTTCGTTTTTACTCGTGCTTCTTCTCAACGTAGCGGCGGCGTCTATTCCTCATCGTCGCCGCCACCGTACTTTTGCTCCACCTCGTCGACAATCTTATCGAGGTACGGTCCAATTTGCCAGCACACGTATCCCGTCGCCCCAAAGAGCACCAAGACGTCGAAAAGCGCCGGAAAGTGCAACACCGCCAACACGATGGTGATCGTCACCGACGTCGCCACGGCGAGAGAGTATCCCACCACGTTGGCGCTCTCCCCCGCCGGTTCCGCGAGAGAGATGAGCGGGGCCAACCAACCCGGGGCCGGTTTCGACGCATCCGGCGGCACCATGAGATCCGCGATGATTTTTTGCACGTCCGGGCCTTCGGAAGACTCGCCCGCGCGCACCTTGACGGTCGATCCGCGTCTTTGTCGTTCAAAACGGCTCATCATCGTCTTCATCATCGGTGACTTCGCCCGCGTCGTCGTCGCGCGAGCCGGCGCGGCGCGCGTCTTAATCATCGTCGTCGTCGTCGTCGTCATCATCGCGGCGTCGCGCGGCGCTTCTCTCTCTGTCGCCCGGTCGTCCCGTCGGTGACGTCGACGGTTCCAACGGTTCCAACTGCCGCGCCATCAGTCCATCGCTTGTTACTGTTTAGCCATATGATATTTTGCGCGCGATACGATTTTTTTGGATTTGGATTTGGATTTGGATTTTTTCACTCGCGACGCCGACGAACGAACGAACGGGGCGACGCGCGCGCGCGAACACGCGCCGGCGCCGTGATGAGGGCTACGCCTGGGAGCAATGTGGTACTCACAATGTTTCTTCAGCGCGAGTAGTTTACTAACGGGAGACCGGCGCCGTTTCCGTTTCCGTTTCCGGCGCGGGCGACTCGGCTGGTCGCTTTTGGCTTCTAGCGAGCATGGTGGACTTTATGAGATCCTTAAAGTGCGGGGAACAGTCGGAGCACTCGCAGCCTCGATTATGGACGTTCTTTTCGCGATCGCCCTTGCTGAATAAGGAAGAGTCGACGAAATCAATGTACGGGGACGGGCCGTCGTTGGAGAGGCCAATCTTGGCGGTGCCCTCCATGACGATGTCGTCTTCGCTGTGAGAAAACGGGTACGATTTGAACATGCCGGCGAAACCCCAGAGGAAGAATGACGTGGCGGCGAGGCTGAGGGCGCTGAAAAAGTCGCCGTAGACGCTCGCGTCGACGGCGCTCGCGAGCTCGAAAGGACTGAGCGACTGAGCGTCTCCGGAATCGCCGAGGAGCGACGCGGTGAAGACGACCGAGGCGCCGACCCAGAAGAGCTTGATTCCGGCGAAAGCGCCCGTGGCCCACATGCCAATCTCGGTGTTGCGCAGCGCCCCTTGACAGTGGGTGCAATACTTGGTGTGCATCTCGTACGTGTCGAAGAGCTTGCTAGAATCGCGCTCAATCGGAGGCATTTGCTCCGTACCGGGCGCCCAAGGAATCGGGCCATTCTTCTCAAACCACTTGTAAAAGAAGATGGTCATCTTGTCCGCCGTGGACGGGGTGAAGACTTGATCCTTCCACTTTTTTGCCAACGCCTGACCATCGCCCTGGGCGATGATCTTTTCCTGTTGGTGCAACAAAACCATGTCTTGGTGTAAAAACGTCGGCCCGAGGACGTGCGTCAGCCACGCCGGAGAGGTGAGGGTGAACAAGTTGAGCTTGAACCAGCGGTGTTGTCGGATCGCGTCGCCAGCTTCCGGACGACGCTGCGCAATGGTGACGACAAAGTGTCGGCACCAGCCCGGTCGAGTCGGCGTGCAATAGTGCGACGTCAAGAAACGACCGCCCTCGTGACGCCAATCAATCTTAAGCAGCGCCGGAGGTTGGAAATCGTACGACGTTTCCGCGTCGTACTTGCCAATGGTGTTGAACGGTGGCACCGCCGGGTCGATGGCGCATCTAAATCCACCCGCGTCGCTCACCGGTCTCTCGACGACGCATTGAAAGCCCGCCGGGTCGTCGTATCTCGATCCCACGAGCGTGTGATGGCTCACGACGGCGTGTGCTGGATCGATCGCATTCTCAAAGAACGCGTTCCAACCGTAGGGTAAATCCCGCACCTGCCAGTGGTTTCTAAACCCGCCGCACGCCGCCCGGCCGCTCTTACCGATGCCTTCGATTTCCGGAACGAGCAACGGCGGCGTCATCATCGCCTCGTTCTCCGCATCCTTCCCGCTCTCGCCCCAGGCCCAAACCAAACCTTGCGCCTCCATCGTCGGTCTCTTAAACGCACACGACCTCACATTTGCCTTGATTCTCTCCTCTTCCTCCGCCGTCGACGCTTGCGGCATCGCCGTACACTTACCCTCTCCGTCGAACCTCCACGCGTGATACGCGCACAACAACGTTCCGTCGCTCTCGACCCGTCCTTCGCTCAACGGCGCCAATCTGTGCGGGCATTTATCCTCGAACACGTTCCATTTCCCCGTTCCATCCTTCCAAACCACGAGATCGACGCCCAAGAGCGTCGTCGGGTGCGGTTTCGTCTCGTCCAACACGTCCACGACGGCCACCGGGTACCACTGCTTGGTCCACGAGTACGCGTTTGGATCCGCCTGAACGACCGCCGCGCGGTCCGGGTTCAACCCAATCGGGTCCAACGTCGAAGACGACGACATCGACGCCGACGTTCGCATCCCACGTCGCGTTCGTCCTCGTCCTACCCCTCCTCGACGCGCGTCGACATCCAACCTCAAAAGCGACGCCACCGCTCTTTCGGATAAGTCACGTCGGCGAGGCCCATCGCGTCGACGTCCGCGCGTCGGTGTCGTCGCCGTCGTCGCCGTCGCGATGGACGTCGTCGTCGCCATCATCGTTCGCGTCGTCTCCGCCCGCGGCTCGTTCCGTCGGTCGCGAAGAAGGGTGTCGACGTATGACAGCGGTGGCGTCGGTCAGTCTCGTTTTCGTCTTCGTGATGTGACGACGAATGGATGGAATGAGTGAATGGATGGATGTTTTGAGCGAATGGATGGATGGAATGAGCGAATGGAATGGATGGAATGAGCGAATGGAATGGAATGAATGTGTTTATTATGCGCTGTGCGTACTAGCTATGCGTTTATGAAGCGTCACACCGCGCTAACGCTTCTTTTGACCGCGCTTGGACGCGCCCGACGCGTTCTTCTTCGACGCGTGCATCGCCTTGAGCGCGCCGGGCGGGTAGGAAACCTTGACGCCGCCGGGAAGGGTGGTCGACGCGTCAGGTTCGGAGATTGCCTTGAGCGCGGCACGTTCGGCGGGAGTCGCGAACGGGGCTCGGATGAGAATGTCGAGGGCGAGCTTGGTGGCTTTGCCTTTTTTCTGAGATCCCGGAGTGAGCTTCATGCGGTATTTGAGCGCGTTGGACGCGACGAGGGGCGCGCACACCGGCATGGCGTAGAGAATCTCGTCATCCTTGAGCGGTGCGCTGACAAGTCTGTTGACGATTTCACGGCGCTCGGCGTCGAGCTTGAGCCGGTCCTCGAGTGAGGTTTTGGAGCGTTCCTCGGCGTCTTCTTCTTCTTCCGCTTCGGCTTTGGATTTTTGCGCTTCGGCTCGCTTTTCGGCTTCGCGGCGTTTGTAAGGCGCCGGTGCCGGCGTCGGCGCGCTCGGTGCGCTCGGTTTCTCTTGTTGGCGCTCTTCAAACTTCTCTTTGGCCTTGATTTCCTTCTTCTTGGCGCCCTTCTTCCCTCCAGCGCCGAGAAACGCCATGGCGAGTTCTCTATCCTCGTCGTCCTGATCGGCGTACTTGGCCTTGGCGCGCTTGAGCTTGGCAGCTTTGCCTCGCGGTAGCGGTTTGTTGTTTGCGGGCTCTTGCGGTGGGTCTCTGGATGACGATTTCTTCGCCGTGAGCTCAGCGAGTGGGTCGACGAAATCGTCATCGTCGTCATCGTCCGAGCGCGCCTTGCCGCCACCCTTCTTCTTGCCCTTCTTTTGCACTTTGCGCTCCTTCGCCGACATCCGAGGCGCGGACGCCTTGGTGGGCGTCGGCTTGGGGGAATCTGTCTCTTCAGAGCTGCTCAACCGCACCGGGGGTCGATCTTCGCCGCCGTCAGTAGTCTTCCCGCCGCCACGATCGCCGGCGAAACCGACGCCGCTATCCAAAAACTCGGCGAGTTTGTCCACTCGATCCTTTGCGTCGGCGTCGACGTCGGCGCCGTCGCCCAAAGTGACCTTCTTCATCTCAACTTCCACGTCATCTCCTTCATCATCATCTTCGTCGGCGTGACTAAGATTATCATCATCGCTGATTTCTTGCACGTCGTTATCCTCATCATCCAGCACGTTGAAATCGCTCCGAACGAGTCTGTCATTCTTGTGCGCTTCGGCGTTCTTTTCGCTCACCATGAACATGACACCGAACGCCATGATGAGTTGCGCGTGGGGCAGAAATTGTTTATCCTCTCGCGTGACGTGCACGATGCCTGGAGGCAATTTATCACCCGCGATGGGAGATATCTTACTCACGCGCTCGGATGCGGTACACCAGGCGGACGTCACCGCTCGCGAGTTCCATGCAGAGCTGCGGCACATGACGGCGGCGCCGGCTTGAACGAGCGAGTAGGACGGGACCGCCTTGAAATCACCCGGAGGGGGCTTCACGATGGTCACTGGCGCCCCCGCGATATCGGCGTGCACAAATGCGTCACCGGGCAACATGTATCGCTCGATGAGCATTTCCGCTTGCGTGGCGTCCTTCGCCTGCAGGACGAGACAGTTTTCGCTCGTGATGAACCAATGAAACTTTTCAAACCAAAGCGGTTGTCGAGCTCGGGTAATTTTAACACCACTCGAAGCCTTCTCCATGGCCGCTTTAGCGCGAGCCTCAGCCGCGGCCACAGCCTTGGACTGAGCCTCCATCGTCTTGTCAAACTTTTCTGCGTGCTTCTTTTTCGCCGCAAAGTGCATCGACGCGTTGGCGTGCGCGCTCAAGCCCAAATCGAGCGTCACGGATACGCGCTTCTGCTTGCCTTCCGCCTCTTCCGATTCGTCCAACTCGTCAAGATGGTTCGCAAGCGTCACGGTGATTTGGTTATTCTCAAAATCGAGAGACTTGATCAAACTTGCAACCGGATTACCCATGCGCCGTTCCTCCTTGATCATCGCTTCGAGTTCGACCCAAGACATGCCGCTCGCCAGCGCCGAGTTCACGGCGGCGAGCGCCGTGTCCACAGCCTCGTGGTTGTACTCGATCAACACGGCGCGCTGTTCTTCCTTCTCGCGCTCTTTTTCGAGCTGCTCCACGCGGTTGCGCTGGTCCTTCAACGACTTTTCCAACTTGGCGAGCGCCTGAGCCTCTGCTTTGCGACGCGCTAGCATGCCCGACTGCGCCTCGAGCGCCATGTAATACTCGTCCACCGCGTTGTCGAAAGCAAAGACGGGATCTGTACCCGCGGGAAGCTCGAACGACTTGGTCGGCCGTCCCTCGTTCTGTTTGAGATCGAACGGGGAAAAGTCATCGAACACTTCTATGGCGTCGGTGCCGTCCGCCTTGGTATCCGTCTTTGTGTACACGAAAGGCTTGGCGACTATTTCACCCGTGGTGACGCCCTCAAACCAGTTTTCAATCTCAACCACCGCTTTTGTGAGCGCATCCACGCGTTCGTCGTGCGCGCTCTCATCGAACGGTAGCGTGGCACCGCTTCCCTTGTCGATGCCCGCCGTCAAACACACGTGTTCTGCGATGGAAGGCGAGTACCCGAACGCTCTGCACAACGCTTCTCTCAACGTCGCCGGCACCCGCTCCGACGTCTCCGCCTCGCCCACCTCGCTCGCGATGGTCCCGCGCGATAACGCGCTCGCAACGTCGTCGCGGTCGTACTTTCTAAACCCCTGAAACCGATCGAGTGGGTACTGATGGTTTCCTAAAATTTTCACCCCCTTTTCGTCGTCGCGGTGCGTTCGCAACAAAGTGAGCACGGTGTAATTTTTATCCGTGAGCACAATGTTACCCTGCGAATAGAGCTCTACGATGATGTGGCACTCTGTATCACCTCCACCAAACGTAAAATCAACCGCTCTATCCTTCCCCAACTGTCTAACGTCGTTTAATCGCTTCGTCTTGACGTGCATGCGAAGCTTTGCAGTAAACTTACTCGGCGCCTCCGGTTTCGCCCTCTCATACTTGGTTCTGTGTATTCTCATCCCAGACTCTATCAACACCATGATCTTTTCACTCTCTGCATCTTTTTCATCCAACGCGTCCCCGGCGTCTCTCGCCACGGCGCCCGACGGCTTGTTAAACTTGAACCCGAACGTTCGTCCTCCCGAGTCCAAGTCGTACACGTTCGCGCACCAACATCCCATCGCGCTTCGTCTGAGCGCTGCGACCGCCGCCGCGACGTCATACGCCGTGTACTTTTGTTTCGGCATGTCGACGTGCGAGCGTCAGGGCCAACCTTCACCGCGGTCTTTCGCGATCGACCGGCGACGGCAAAGAACCGATCGGGTCGGATTGGATTGAAAAAGCGTTTCCTTCCCTCTAGACGCACAACCAAACGCGACCGACGGCGACCCGACGGCTTTGGCTACCGATCCCTGCCCGACACGCGCGTCTTCTCGACGAGAACGACGCGAACGGACGCCTCCGCGAAATAATCAATCCACGGCGCGCCCCGCGACGCGGAGTGACGCGGGCCTCGACGCAGTGATGCGGTGCCGACACACGCAAGAAACGTATCGTAAACCCTAAACCCTCGTGTACTGGCATATCGCCTTAAAAACCCCACAATACGCCATAAACGAAACCATCGCGAACCCGGGTCCTTCAAACGCGTCATAACGCCGCGCGTTTCGCGCGAACGACACCGGCGACGCGATACGATGAGGTGCGACGACGCGATGACGACGACGACGACGACGACGCGCGCGTCCCACTCTCCGGCGACTCGATCGGTTTTGACGCGCGTTGGACCGATCGATCGACGGGGACGACTACGATGGATGCGTGGATCGCGCCCTAGTACACTTTGATTTTCATGGGATTCGATCCGTGGACGACGCGATGATTCGATCCGCGGACGACGCGATGGAGCGCGTGACTGACGACGCCGATGTACGATTTCTCTCTCGCGCGCAGTGGGTTTTTCGATGCGCCGGCGGACCCGTCGCTTTTGGGGGAACTGGGCGGCGACTTGGAGGACGATCTATCGACGCTCTCGCTCGAGCGACCGCAAGAGGAGGTGCACATCATGAGCACGCGAGAAGAGGAGGCGATGATGGCGGGACGCGGTGGTGGAGGATTGCTGCGACCGTCGGATTTGTTGCCGCAGTATGGAACGGCTCCGCCGGTGGGGACGAAGACGGCGGAGGAACTGGAACGAGCAGCGTACGCGCCCGCTCCGCAAGTGCCGCGCCCGCCGTTCGGAGGCATGATGATGCCGCCGGGGATGGGACCGCCACCGGGGATGGGACCGCCGCCGGGGATGCCACCGAGTATTCCGCCGGGGATGCCGCCGGGGATGCCGCCAGGTATGGGACCGCCACCGGGGATGGGACGCCCGCCGCCTCAAAAGTACCGCGGTGAAGAAATTCCTGAGTGGGCGGACGGTCCGATGGCGCACGCGATTCCGATGGATGTGCCGGGCATGCCCGGTGTTCGTGCGTCGCCGCAAATGCCGTCGGCGCCGATGCCGAGCGGTCAGCCGAGAGCGCAGGGCAGAAGACCGAGAGAACAGCGTCCGCGAGGTCGTCCGCACTACAACGGCAAGTACATGGCCAATGATGAGATTGAGACGATTCTTCGTATTCAATGGAGCGCTACACACCCACAAGACAGAACGGCGTACGAACACGATTACTTTTATCAGTGTTGGTTGCGCCGTAACAATCCTTCCAAGTTGAGGGAGCCGTTCTGCCCTGAAACTTTGCGAGAGCTCGCGTCTCACGAAAAGGAGGCGCGAGGACCGGTGACGTTCGTGCCCGGCTTGGCTGGTCTCGGTAAGGTGCCTTTCGGGAACATCAGATCCCCAAAACCATTGTTGGACGTGTCGTCGGGTAACGGCTCGACTGGCGAAGACAACGAGACGGCTGAAGAGGGTACGCAGAGGCGTTTGGAGCAAGAGCCGCTCTTGGCGGCGCGCATCATGATTGAGGATTCCATGTGCTTGCTGCTGGACGTGGATGATATCGATCGCCAGCTCGAGGAGGGTAGACCGAGCGAAACGGAGGAAGACTTGAAGAAGCGCCGCACCTTTCTGTTGGATGGTTTGGTCAGCACGCTTCGATTGCCCTCCGTTCCCGTGCTCGCGGTGGGCGGGGCGGAGCACGACGGCGTCTTCCAGCGCATCGTGACTCTCGCCAAGGGTAGAACTTTGCTCGCCAAGGCTCTTCCGCGCTTCCCTCTCGGATCGGCCGCCGCCGCGACTCTCGTTTGGGCAATCTTGCGTAACGTCGGCATGTTGTTGGGTGGCAAGAACGCTTCCAACAACCCGAGCGCTGAGGCTCTCTTCCGTGCCGCCGCGGATTGCGTTCAACTGATGAACGGCGTCGCCGTTGAGGGTACGCTCGGTGCGATCGCGACTGGTATGAGCGTCGCCGAAGCCAAGCAACAGCTGGCCCCACTTACGACTGCGAGCTCTACCACCTCGGCTCTCGTCTCCGCGCTCTCTGCCGCTCTCGAGCGCGCACACTTGTTGGAGATATCGCCGACGACCCACAAGGCTTTCGGCGCGGCGTTCGGTATGGTGTTCAACATCTTCGATCGCCATGCCGCCACGGCTACGAGTCGCGGCTCGAGCGACTCCATCTTGCCGCGCGACTTGCTTCGCGCGCTCATGCATCACTGCAACGAGCAGCAAAAGGCGAGGCTGAAGAGCCACATCTCCGCCATGGGTTAGAGGAGTTTAACAAGCCGTCCTTTCGAGGGCGCCCGTACCGGTAGTATTCGGAGCGTTGCGCGGTTTTTGAAAGCGTTGCGCTCGTCCAAAAACGAATCCCGGACTTTGTCGTAGACACTTTCCTAGGATGTAAATACAAAAAACAATACGTAAACGTAATCAACGAACGTCGTGGCTGGTTTTCAAAATTAAAAATACATTCTAGCCTGCGAGCGCTAGGGCAGAGGTTCAGCCATGTTCCCTAGCCTATTGAGATGCAAGTATGCGTCCGTGCCATAGTTTTCCATGGATAGCACTTGCAAATCACCTCCAAAGTATCTCGCGTACAAGCGAGACAACGGAAGACCGTAGCCGTAACCAGCCAAAACGACTGGTCCGGCGGAGTCGGCATCCATGTCCTTCAACGGACTTCGCGCCGTACTGTACAGATACGTCCAAATCTTTGCCAAACCACTTCGACGAATGCCACCACCTTCGTCGGAAACTTTGATAGTCACGTCTTCAGCCCCTTCAGCGATGACAATCCTGATCGGTGGCGGTGGTGTATCGCTATTCATATACTTGTCACTCACGGCGCGCAGAGAGTTTTTGATGAGCTCAAACAACATTTGGTGAAGATGGCCCGGCACGTAGGCAAACGTGAAACCTTCTTCGCCAAAAAGCTCAACCTCTGGGGCGTCTCCGTATTCGCGCATGCAAATAGATCTAGCGTCTGCGATGGCGTCGCGCGCCACTTCCAAAGGGCTCAGAGAGGTGCAAATCAATCCAATGTAAGACTCCTTTGGCGGATCGTGGAGTGCTACGTGCTGACCGATGAGCATCCGCATACCGATGCGACTCATGTAGAACCCATCCAAAAACTGATGAACCTCCGGAAACTCGTTGAGCTCCGTCGTCGCGTATGTACCACCGCGCCTGAAGCCGGAGGGTTTGTTCTCCTTTGGGCGCTGCGCCTCGAGCTGCTCCTTGAGCTCGAGAACCGCGCGCGCAATCATCGGCACCACATTTTCGTGCCTTGCCATAATTCGCTTGAGCAACTGCGTAAACTTTTCTTCATCCTCCATGTTTTCAATCGGAGGAAAAGTCCGAAGTTCGGTGAAAGATTCGACGTACCAATCTCGCACGTCGAGAACCTGCGACATGTCGCTCAAACCAAACGGCAAGTTTTCCAGTTCCGCCACTCGATGCGCTAATCGCACCGGTAGCTCCTTGTGAAGAAACTGCGCGCTCACCATGAGTTGTCGATGTATCGGCTGCGAACCAAAGTCCAGCATGTACTTCAAACTCACCCCAGTCTGGCTCCGAAAACTCCCTCGGTAAATATCATCCACCACCTCCTTACCAAACCTCTCCCCGAGCTTTCTCCCCGTCGTCTTCCCGCGCGCCGTCGCCGAAGCCGCCGCCGTCGCCGCCTCACTTACAAACGCCGAAGCCGATGTCCCAGCCCCATCCGTCTTTCTCTCCGCATTCGCCGTCGCGGTCGCGGTCGCTCCGCCCGACGTTCCCTCCCCTCCTCCCGCCCCGCCCGGCGTCCTCGTCGCCGCCGCGTTCACCTCCGCCGCGAACCCTCGCCTCGCGAACGCATCCAACACTACCCGCGTCGTCCCACGCACCGTAGACGCCCGAACCATCGATCGCATCGCGCCCTCACGAACGAATCAAACGAACCGCTTTGCAATTTCGAACCAGTGTTGAACCGAACGCGCACACACACGCTTCCACCGCGTCCACGTCCACGCGCGTCGACCGACCGATCGGTCGCCGTCGGTACCGCGCGCGACACAAACCTCGCCGTCCGTGGGCGCGTCGCGGTGACCGCGCGGGTGACGACGACGATGCGCGTCGGTGTGAGGCGCCGCGTCGTGGTCGAGTCGCTGACGCGGATTTAGACCGAAGTGCTGCGTGACGAGTCATTAACTCGTCAGATGGGAGGGGCTCTCGTTTTCCATGGATTGGAGGAACCCCCCTCGCGCGTCTTCGTCTTCGGCTCGCGTCGAAGACTATCCGTCGGCGCGCGTTTAAAATCGGAATTGAAACGCGTGATCGTCGCGGTCGTCGTCGCGAAATGGATCGCTTTAAATATTACACGCACGCGCAATCTATCTCGGGTTGTTGAGCTTGGATGGACGCGCGGCGACGGGCGCGGAGAGCCTGTCGACGAGACCCGTGCATCGACGGTCGACGCCGTGCGCGTCGATGGCTGAGGAGAGCGCAGAGCGCGGGGCGATGATGACCAAGAGTTCCTTTGCGCGAGTGACGCCGGTGTAGAGGAGTTCTCGCCTGAGCAAAGGTTTGTGGGCGTTGGTGAGGACGAGGACGACGGCTTTGTATTCGCTGCCTTGCGCCTTGTGAATTGTCATGGCGTACGCCGGAATGAGGTCGCGGAGCTCGCTCTTGGTGTAAGAAACCTCCTTAAAGTCGGCACCAAAACTCACGGTGGCGGTGCCGTCTTTGTCTTCGATGCGGCGGATGATTCCCAAGTCGCCATTGAATACTTCCTTGTCGTAATCGTTGCGCTGTTGGAGCACTCTGTCGCCCTCGCGAAAGGTAATGTCGCCGTAAAAGCTACCTACGGTAACCTCCGCCTTGCTCTCGCAGTGTGGATTGAGAGATTTTTGGAGCCAGTTGTTCAACGAACCCGTGCTCGCGACGCCTCTGCGCATCGGTGAGAGCACTTGCAAGTCGTTCGAGGTGAATCCACGCTCGGGAAGGATATCCGTCAAGACGTGCTCGAGCACCGCCTCGACGCTGGCATTCGTCTCGCTCGGCAGGCTCACCCAAAGACAATCCGGTTTGAGTTCGGGATCGCTCGGAACCTCAGTCGCGGCATCTGGCGAAGCGATGACTCGAAGTTCGTTCAGCGATGGATCGTACCGCTGCTCTCTGATGTCACTCGGGAGGAAAGCCCCCGAGTTGATGGCGTGCGCCGCTCGCACAATGCCGCTCGCCGCCGCCTGTCGGAAAATATCAGTCAAGGCAATGCTCGGCACGTTGTGCGCGTTCAGCATGTCCCGCAAGAGGCTTCCTGGCCCAACTGAAGGTAACTGATCGGCGTCGCCGACGAAGACAACCTGTGCCTTGGGTGGAACCGCGGCGAGAAGAGCCGCGGCGAGCGGCAAATCGAGCATGGAGCTCTCGTCGACGACGACGACATCTGCTTGGATGGGATTCTTCGCGTCTCGGAAGAACCGTCCCTTGTACGACAGCGCTTGCAACGGACCGTCGTCCTCCATTCCCTCTAAAGCATCCGCCGCCTTGAACTCGAGCAAACGGTGAATCGTAGAGCTCGCTATTGGGTTGGCAATGTCTCGGCCTGCCGTCGTGATTTCCATCAGGCGTTGCGCCGCTCGGCCCGTCGGCGCGCACATCACGACGCTCTTGCCCATCGCGCGCCATAGTCGCACGATGACGTGCGTCGCAAATGTCTTCCCGGTACCGGGACCACCGGTGAGAATGGTGACCGGGGACTCGAGCGCGAGACGCACAAAGTCCTTTTGCGTGTTGCTCAAAGTTCTCCATCCTTCCTTTTGCGCGGCGGCTTCGAGCCAACGCTCCACGCGCGCCGCATCAACCTTGATGTTTGCGCGCCTCATACGGTTCGTAATGTCCGACGCGATGGCGACTTCGGCGCTGTGCATCGCGCTCGTGTACACGGCGGCAGCGCTCCAATCTCCATCGAAGAGCTCAATCGTGCCAGACGTCGTCGTCGCGTTGGCGTCTGGCAAGCGCTGCACGCGAATTTCACCCTTGCGTCGCATCTCATCCGCCGCAGCTTGCATGCTGAGCTCGTCCACCCGCGTCGATTGCCCAAGAAGCGCCTTGACACCTTCGACGATTTTGCTCCACGGTAAATACGTGTGTCCGCTGCTCACGGCTGAGGCGCTCAACACTTCGATGATGGCTGCTCCGAGTCTCGCCGGATCGTCCGGCGCCTTGCCCAGGCGAGAAGCCAGCGCGTCGATGCGATGAAAAGTGGCGCCACGAACGTTTCCGAGCGTCTCGAACGGGTTGCCCCGAATCAGATCCTCCGTCATCGGACCGTATTGCGCGGCGGCGCGTTGTGCCAGGGCGACGGGCACGCCGTGCTTCTCCAGAAAAACGGCGGCGTCTCTCTTCCCGCGGCTCTCGTCCCAATTCGTCTTGAGCTTGAGCGCCGTCTTCGCGCCGATCCCATCGCACGCGACGAGCTTCTTCGCCGCATCGGGAGCATTCAGCACATCCATCAGGTTGACGCCAAAATGATCGACGAGTCGCTGCGCTGTAACCTTGCCGCATCCAGGAAGCGCTCCGCCGCTCAAGTACCGAAGCATTCCGTCCTCGCTCGAAGGTTTCAACTCCTTCGGCGCGCCCGAGATGACAAACTCGACGCCGTACTTGACGTTTTCTCTCCACGTTCCGGTGATTTCGAGCATTTGTCCCTCGCTCGCGCCCGGAAGCGTCCCGACGATGGTCACCGTGGGCGTCGGCTTGGTTCCTTTTCTTCGTCGCTTTGGCGTCGCCAACGCCCCGGGCGGCAACTCGCACGACCCATCCACCTCCATGCGCGCCACCGTGTACCCATTCTCTCTCGAGTGAAACGTCACGCGCTTAATCTCACCTCGAATTCTCCCTCCATCGACCCCGACGAGTGCCGCCGCCGCCTCGCCGTTCCCTCCGTCCTCCAACGGCGCCGCCTGCGAGGCGAAACCTCTCGTCGCGTTGGCGTTACCGCTCAACGACAACCTCGACAACCCCGCCGCGAGCCGACGGACGTCATCCGACCCACCCGGACTCGACGTCGACGCGGTTCCGCTCGACCGAGCGGCATCCCCGGTCCCTTCGTCCTCCCGCATCGCGCTCCAAACCGCTCGAAAACGCCGCCGCTCATCCGCCTCGCTCCTCCGCCCTCTCGCCGCGTTCAGCGCCCGCGCCAGCCGCCTCGGCGCCAACACCGTTCCTCTCCGACGAATCATCATCGTCGCCGCCGTCGTCGTCGTCGTCGTCGTCGTCGTCGTCCCGACGCCCCGCATCCACGCCAGCGCCCGCGTTCGACCGAAAGCCGCGTCGAGCGGATCGACCAGAATCAATCGGAATGAATCGGAATCAATCGGAATGAATCGGAATCAATCGAACGAGTCGACGAAACGAAACCACGGGCTCGGCGCTCGCTCGCCGCGATCGGTGACGTCGACGACGCGAGCGAAGGCCCCTTCGCGTCGCGCACTGCGCGAACGACCGAGCGACGGAACCG
>Ga0255762_10002260_pt1 | contig 15858 bp, 15 predicted proteins | sample 101ome_16_FD_179962 | JGI IMG/M metagenome (GOLD analysis project Ga0255762, IMG submission 179962) | Coastal salt marsh microbial communities from the Groves Creek Marsh, Skidaway Island, Georgia - 101401AT metaG (version 2) | ecosystem: Environmental > Aquatic > Marine > Intertidal zone >...
ATCTCATCATTTTCTTTTGATTTAATTTTAATTATGTTTCTTTCATTTTTTAAACTTGCATCATCTAATGATGCATTTAAATATTCACCTGGTTTATAAAAAACCTCATCTACTTTACAGTCGATTGGGAAACGATTTACATGACAATTAAAAACATTCATAAAAATACTTACTTTGGTAAATTTTTTTTCATTTAGTGAAAGCTCTTTTGGTCCATCAATATCATGGCTAATTTGGCAAATCATACCATCTGCCGGTGCTACTAAATAATTGTTATCTTTAATCGGAAATCGATCAGGATCTCTAAAAAAATAAAAAACCCATATTGAAACTACAATTCCTATTAATCCTAAAAACTTAGAAAACAGTAATAATATGAACGTCGCAATTAAACTAATAGTAACAAACTTTTGACCTTCTTTATGTAATCTTGGTAATAAAATATCTAACATTATAATTGATTGATTTACTATATTATATATAAGACGCTTTTTATTTATAAAATGAGCAAAATCAAAGTTAAAAATCCAGTTGTAGAGTTAGATGGAGACGAAATGACTAGAATTATATGGTCATTTATCAAGGAAAAACTAATATTACCTTACTTAGATATTGATCTTAAATACTATGATCTTGGTATTGAAAGCAGAGATAAAACAGACGATCAAATAACTATAGATTGTGCAAAAGCAATACAAAAATATGGTGTTGGCGTTAAATGCGCGACTATTACTCCTGATGAGGATCGTGTAGAAGAATTTAAGCTAAAAAAAATGTGGAGATCGCCCAATGGTACAATTAGAAATATATTGGGTGGGACAGTATTTAGAGAGCCAATAATATGCAAGAATGTACCAAAACTTGTTCCTAGTTGGACTGATCCCATAGTTATTGGCAGACATGCATTTGGGGATCAATATAGAGCTACAGATTTTAAAGTTCCGGGTAAAGGAAAAATGAAAATTATTTGGGAATCTGAAAATGGATCCGAAAAAATTGAAAAAGAAGTTTTTAGTTTTCCAGGGTCAGGTGTTGCATTGTCAATGTATAATCTCGATGATTCAATAAAAGACTTTGCTAGAGCTTGTATGAATTATGGCCTTCTAAGAAAGTGGCCGGTTTATATGTCAACAAAAAACACGATTCTAAAAGCTTATGATGGTAGATTTAAAGATCTTTTTGAAGAAGTTTATCAAAATGAATTTAAAAAGAAGTTTGATGAATTAGGTATAACTTATGAACATAGATTAATAGATGATATGGTTGCTTGTGCAATGAAATGGAGTGGTAAATATATCTGGGCTTGTAAAAATTATGATGGTGACGTTCAATCGGATACAGTTGCTCAGGGTTTTGGTTCTTTAGGATTAATGACAAGTGTACTCATGACGCCAGATGGAAAAACTGTTGAGTCAGAAGCTGCACATGGAACTGTAACAAGACATTTTAGGCAACATCAACAAGGTAAGGAAACTTCAACAAATCCTATAGCTTCCATTTTTGCATGGACAAGAGGATTGGCACATAGAGGAAAATTGGATGGAAATGATGATTTAGTTAAATTTGCAAAAACATTAGAAGAAGTATGTATAAATTCAGTGGAAAATGGGCATATGACTAAAGATTTAGCAATCTTGATAAACAAAGATACTAAATTTTTAACTACAAATCAGTTTTTAGAAACTATTGATGGGAATTTAAAATCAAAATTATCCTAAATTGTTAAATAATATTAAAAATATTTTAATTATTAATTCAGGCGGTGGGTTTGGTGATAGCGTTCAATTTATTCCATTACTAAACTGGCTATATGAAAATTATCCCGATAAAAAAATATATTATTATGCTAATGATTATGAAAAGTATTTTTTTAATAATCAATTAAAAGGTTTTAAAAAAAATAACCTAGAAATTATTAAAAATTTTCCTTTATATTTTGGTTTTAGAATTGGACATTTTTTTTCTGCCAAAAAATTAGCGAAAGAAAATAATTTAGAAAAATTTGATTTAATAATTGATAATCAAACTAAATTACGAAATACTCTAATATACAAAAATATTCCTCATAAATACTATTTTTCTCCAACATTAAATTATTTTTTTTGTAATCCAAAATACAGTTTAAAAACTAAAGATCCTCATACTATAAATAGAATAATTAAATATTTAAAATTTTTAACTAAAAAGGATGTTAATTTAAACTATAATATTCTTTTAGAGAATAAATTTACTTCTAAAGCTGACCAAATATTAAATGATAAAAAACAATATTTTGGTTTATCTATAGTAGCAGGTCACAAAACACGAAAAAAAGAATTTAACAAAAATGAGTTAATAAAAATTATTAATTTTTTTAAGAAAAAATTTACACCTGTATATTTTGTAGAAAAATCAAATGCTGAAATGATTGAATTTATTAAAAATAATTTTGAAAACCCTTTTTTTCCTGAACATAATTTGGAAAATGAGTATCAATCACCGCAAATGTTAATTGCCCTTGCAAATAAAATGAGTTTTAATTTATCTATTGATAATGGGGTTGCACATCTATTATCGTTGTCTAAAACAAAATGTTTTTGTTTTTATCCTGGAAATGCTGAAAAATTTAAACCATTTAAAGAAAACTTTTACACATATAATTGTAAAAATTATGAAGAAATGGAAAAACTAACTTCCGATAAAGTCATAGAGTTTATAAATTTTAATCTATAGACTTCAATAGTTTTTCAATTGCGCTATTTATTGCATCAATATCTACTTTTTTACCGCCAGATTGAGCAAAATCTTTTCTACCACCCCCACCTTTGCCACCAAGAAAAGAAGATAAATCTTTTGCAAATTTTGCAGCATCAAATTGACTTATAAGATCTTGCGTAACACCCACACCAATAGATGTTTTGTTTTCTTCGATAGAAAAAATAAATATAAGTAATTTTGTTACACTTTGTTTTTTTTGATCAATTAGTGTTCTAATTTCTTTAGAAGGAAAACCAATCAGAATTTGAGAAAAAATATCAATTCCATTTTTATTAAAATTTTTAATAATATTTTTATTTTTGTTAGAAAGTATTTCTTTTACTTTTAATTTATTTAAATAGTTGTTTGCATCTGCAATTATTTTTTCATCAACGGCGTTGTTAAATTGAGCTATATCTCCATTTAATTCTTTAATTTGATTGATAATTTGATCTAATTTTTCTCTTAATTCTAAATTTTTATTATCAATTTCAATTTTCTTATTTTGATTATGTTGGCTAAGAGCTTCGCCTCTTAACGCTTCAATTCTTCTAACACCTGAAGCAATGGAGCTTTCACTTATTATAGAAAATTGTCCAATTTGACCTGTATTTTCTACGTGTGTACCTCCGCATAATTCTAAGGAATAAATTTTATTTTTATTATTACCCATAGAGACTACTCTAACTTCTTCACCATATTTTTCTCCAAACAAAGCCATTGCGCCTTCTTTAATTGCTTTTTCAGGTGACATTTGTCTTGTTAACACTTTACCGTTTTGTTGAACAAAATGATTCACTCTCTCACTAATTTTATTTAAATCTTGATTACTTATCTGTTTTGAATGACTAAAATCAAATCTTAATCTATCTGGACCTACATATGATCCTTTTTGAGCTACGTGATTTCCGAGTGTTTCTCTTAATGAAGCGTGTAAAAGATGTGTTGCCGAATGATTAGCTTTTATATTTTCTTTTCTATCATTATCAATTTTCAAAATTGAATCTTGATTACATCTAATTTCACCTTCTTCAACATTTCCAATATGTAAAAATAATGATCCAAAAAATTTTTGAGTATCTTTGACTTTAAACACCCCTGTTTCAGTTTTTATAAATCCAGAGTCACCAACCTGTCCTCCTGATTCCCCATAAAAACATGTTTGATTGGTTATTAAAATTCCTTCTTCATTTTTTTTAATATCTGATTTTTCATTATCTTTTTGAATTATTGATAATATTTTTGCTTCTGTTTTGTTTGCATTGTATCCAACAAATTCTGTGAAACCGTACTTTTCTTTTATATCAAACCAGATTTTACTTATTGAGTCTGCTCCTGAACCTTTCCAAGACTTTCTTGCATCCTGTCTTCTTTGTTCCATTAATTCATTAAATTTTTTAGTATCAACTTTTATTTTCAGCGGCTTAAAATAATCTTCAGTTAAATCCAATGGAAAACCATATGTGTCATATAATTTAAATGCTACATCGCCGCTTAAAATGTTGTTTTTTATTTTATCTGTTTCATCTTGAATAATTTTCATTCCTTTAGATAACATTGACTGAAATTTTTCTTCTTCATTTATAATAGTATCCCTTATTAAATCTTTTGCTCTATCCAATTCATTATATTCAGATGACATTTGATTAATTAAATGTTCACTCATCTTGGATAAAACTGGTTCATTCGAACCTAGAGTATTTGAATACCTCATTGCTCTTCTCATTATCCTTCTTAAAACATAGCCTCTACCTTCGTTTGAAGGCATTAATCCATCTGCAATTAAAAAACATGCTGCTCTTAAATGATCTGAAATTACTCTATGACTTGATATAGTTTTTTCATTTACTTTAGTTTTTGTAATTTCAGCGCTTAAATTCACCAGCTCTTTAAATAAATCTATTTCATAATTATCATGTGTTCCTTGCAAAACTGCTGCCATTCTCTCTAATCCCATTCCAGTATCTACTGAGGGTTTGGGTAAATTTATCCTTTTTTCTTTAGATATTTGCTCAAATTGCATAAAAACTAAATTCCATATTTCAATAAATCTATCACCGTCTTGATCTTTTGAACCTGGCGGTCCACCAAAAAGATGTTCGCCGTGATCATAAAAAATTTCTGAACATGGTCCACAAGGTCCGGTATCACCCATTGACCAAAAATTATCTGAAGTTGGAATTTTAATTATTTTATTCTCGCTTAAACCTGCGATTTTCTTCCATAAATTAAAGGCCTCTTGATCTTCAGAGTAAACTGTAACACATAGCTTTTCTTTTGGTAATTGAAACTCTTTTGTAATCAATTCCCACGCATATGTAATCGCTTGTTCTTTAAAGTAATCACCAAATGAAAAATTTCCCAACATTTCAAAAAATGTATGATGTCTTGGTGTATAACCTACATTTTCAAGATCATTATGTTTTCCACCTGCCCTTACACACTTTTGAGAAGTGGTGGCTCGATTATAATCTCTTTTTTCAACTCCGGTAAAAACATTTTTAAATTGAACCATTCCTGAATTAGCAAACATTAATGTTGGATCATTTTGGGGAATAAGTGGGCTAGAACTTATTATTTCATGCCCATTTTTATTAAAGAAATTTTTAAATACTTCTCTAGTATCTCTTAATGTTTTCTTCATTAATGAGATAATTACAACTTTTAATCTATATGTCTAGTAATGGAAAAGGCGCTTACCAGTTTGGAAAGCGCCTTAGAGATGACAAATTACTTAATCTTTTTTCTTTGTTGAAGGCTTAGTTTTTTCTAAAGCTTCGCTTGTTTCTTGAATTTCTTCTTTTGAAACCGTTGTTCCTTCTAACTTTTCACTTATTAATCCAGCATTAGCTCTAATGGCCATTTCTATTTCAGCTGCAATATTTGGATTATTTTTTAGATACTGCTTAGCATTTTCTTTACCTTGGCCAATTTTCTCTCCTTTGTAAGCGTACCAAGCACCACTCTTTTCAATGATGTTTGCTTTTGCTCCTAAATCAATAAGCTCTCCCATTTTGCTGATACCTTCTCCGTACATGATATCAAACTCAACTACTTTAAATGGAGGTGCTACTTTGTTTTTAACAACTTTTACTCTTGTTTGGTTACCAATAATTTCATCTTTTTCCTTAATGGCACCAATTCTTCTGATATCCATTCTAACTGATGAATAAAACTTTAAAGCATTACCACCCGCTGTAGTTTCAGGACTACCAAACATAACACCAATTTTCATTCTAATTTGGTTAATAAAAATAACCATGGTGTTTGATTTAGATATGCTTCCAGTAAGTTTTCTTAACGCTTGGCTCATTAATCGAGCTTGAAGACCTACGTGTGTATCACCCATATCACCTTCTAATTCAGCTCTTGGTGTTAGCGCTGCAACTGAATCTATAACTAAAACTGATACGGCACCTGATCTTACTAAAGTATCAGCAATTTCTAGTGCCTGTTCCCCTGTATCAGGTTGTGAAATTAACAATTCAGATGTATCTACACCTAGTTTTCTTGCATAGGTAGGGTCTAAAGCATGCTCAGCATCTACAAACGCACAAACTCCGCCTGTTTTTTGTGATTCTGCTATAACTTGCAATGCCAATGTTGTTTTACCAGAAGACTCTGGTCCATAAATTTCCACTATTCTACTTTTTGGTAAACCGCCAATACCTAGGGCAATATCTAAACTTAATGATCCTGTTGAGATTGCTTCGATATCTAAAGCCTGGTCTTTTTGACCAAGTTTCATTACTGAACCTTTTCCAAAGTTTTGGTCTATTTGACCAATAGCTGCCTCTAAAGCCTTTTGTTTATCTTTATCTAATTCCTTTGGACTGTTCACTACTTTCAAATTACTTTTAGTCATTTTGTATCCTTTTGTTTTATTTTTTTTAAACGACTCATTAAAAAAAATGTACATATTTTGTTCTCATTTACAATGATATAAATAAGTATCTGATTTTACTTAATAAAATTAGAATATATGTCTAATCCAGTTGGTTTTTGGCTCAATTTGCTTAGCTTCAAGCTCTAAGTAAAGTGAAGTTAAATTACCGGTGACTTGTAAAAGTTTAAACCTAGAAAGTATCTCTTCTTGTTCTACGTCAGTAAAATTTAAGCTAGCATCTAATAATAACGATCTAGAATTTAACACATCTAAAGTGTCTCTTGTTCCACTTTCATATTCTTGAACGATTCCTTCATAAGCTATTTCTGCTGCTTTTAGCTGAGCTCTTGCTAAATCTAATTCACTTTTTTTTAATTGATATTCACTCCAGGCATTAGTTGCATCTTTTTTTGTTTTGTTCTTGGCATCCTGAAACTCAAGTTCACTGCTCACCTTTAATGCTTTTTTTTCTTTATAAAATGAATAATTTTTTCCACCAGAATATAACGGAATTTCTACTTTAGCTTCAAAGTGCGATTGATCTCTTTGGCTTACAGTGGAACTCACATCCTCATTTTCAGAAACTTCAAACGATACTGAAGCTTTGGGGGCAAACTTTTCTAAAGCTCCTTTTAGTAGATAATCTGATTTTTTAAAATTAAGTTCTGCAATTAAAAGATTTGGATTTTTTTCAGATGATAATTTTAATGTTTCTTCAAGACTAGAAGGTAATCTTAAATTTAGACCGTTAATTTCTTTTAAATTATTTGGTTTATAACCTACTATATTTATAAAATTCTGCTCATTAACTAAAAGATTGTTTTTGGCTCTAATAAACTTAGCTTTTGCTCCTGCAAGAGATGACTCTGATTGGGCTAAATCTGATAGTTTAATAGCACCCCTTTCATATCTACTTTTGTCTAATTCAACCTGTTTGTCGGATAAATTAAGATTGTCTTCTGTTATTTTTAATTTTTTTTCTGCCGCTAACATTGAAGTATATGCATCTACAGCTTTTAGTAATACACTTTGTTCAACTGATTTGAGTTCTAATCTTGCAATTTTAACATCTGTTTTGGCGGCTAATGATGTTGGAATACCTTGCAAAATTTTTTGTTCAACCTTAATTGATTTTTTTTCTGTTTGAAGGTTGCTATCACTTAAAATGCTACCACTACCATCTTTTTGTCCTTCGTTGAGATAGTCATTTTTACTAATAGTCCCTGATATTGAGGGTTTAAAAATGGCATAAGATTGTATTAGGGTTTCATCTACAGCTTTTGTCTTTTCTCTTTGTGAATTTAATTCTTTATTATTCAAGTAAGTGCTTGTTAATGTTTTAATCAAATCATCTGAGAAAGATTTATTGGAAAAAATTAAAGTTATAGTTAAAAGTATTAAAAATTTTTTCATTTTTTTAGAGCATCTTCTAGATAGTCCAGTCTATCTTGACCCCAGAATATTTCGTTATTAAAAATAAATGATGGAGCACCAAATACATTTTCGTTAACTGCATCACTTGAATTATTTTCGTAAGTTTTTGACACCTCATCACTTTCTGACAAGTTTTTTAGTTCTTCAAAATTTAAATTTGTTTCACTGCATATCTCTTTCATTACATTTAAATCAGAAATATCTTTTTCTTTAGACCATAAATAGCTTAAACACACTTTGCCAAAATCTAATTGATTCCCCTTTTTAATTGCTGCAATTGTAAACTTAGCGGGCAAATGAGGATCGGATGGTGGAAAATGTTTTGGTTGAGAATTAATAGAAATATTAAATTTTTTTGCAATTCTATCTATTTCTACCAAACGATATTTTAATCTTGATGGGTGTCTTTTGGGTACCGGCAAGCCCCCAGTATTTGGAAAAACTTTTCCTACAAGATCAAAAGGTTTTTCTTCAACTTCAAGATTATATTTTTTGACCAAACCTATAAATCTTTCAATTGCCAAATATGCGAATGGTGATGCTACACTATAATAATATTTTATTTTCATGCTTAATTTTTGCTATATACACTCTTGATAAATATTTAGATAGAAAATTATGTTTGAGTTATATAGCGCAGATACCCCGAACGGAAAAAAAATATCAATTATGCTAGAAGAGCTTAATCTTCGTTATAAAGTGAAAAAAGTAAATATTATGAAAGGTGATCAATTTAAGTCATCATTTTCCAAAATGAGTCCTTTTAATAAAATACCCGTTCTAAAAGATGTTAAGGCAAAAAAAACTATTTTTGAGTCTGGTGCTATTTTAATTTACTTAGGAGAAAAGTATAAAAAGTTTTATGATAAAAAAGATAGATTAAAAATTTTACAATGGCTTATGGCCCAAATGGCATACATAGGACCAATGATTGGTCAGCATCATCAATTTCATCATTACAACTCTGGAAAAAGTAAATTTGGAGAGGAAAGATATTTTAGAATTACTCGAGCAATTTACAAAGATTTAGATCGTAGACTATCTAAATCAAAATATTTAGCAGGAAGTAAATATTCAATCGCTGATATTGCAACCTTCCCTTGGATCGCCAGACATGAGTGGCATGATATTGGTTTAAAAAAACATAAAAATTTGACTAGATGGTACAAACTTATTTCCAAAAGAAAAGCTGTGATTAAAGGTTATGATTTTATGGATCGCGGTGAAACTGTACCTAAAGTTTAATCTTCAGCAAAAACCTTTTCTTGTTTTTCATGTTGTTCTTGGGCCTCTACTGTCATAGTTGCTATAGGTCTTGCCATAAGTCTTTTTAAACCAATTTCTTCTCCTGTTACTTCACAGTACCCATAAACACCATCATCAATACGTTGTATTGCTGAATCAATTTTTTTGATTAATTTTTTATGACGATTTACAGTTCTCATTTCAACTGTCTTACTAGAGTAAGAAGTTGCCTGGTCAACTACATCGGCTGATGCAGCATTATCATCATCGTTGCCAAAGATAATTCTATTATTTTGGTCTATCAAATCATTTTTCCAATCAAATAAAGTTTTTTTGAAAAACGCTTTATGTTTTGCGCACATATACTTCTCTTTACTAGATGGTTTGTAAGTCTTTGATATTTTAGTAGGCATAGTTAATTAAGGTTAGTGAATATATGTTCCAAATTTTTAGTGTCAATTAATATGAATAATTATAAAAACTAAATAATGGCAATTAATAGACTATTTTACTATTTTTTACTCACACATTTAATGATTTGGACACTCGTGCCTAGTATTACAAATCATAATTTACCCCTAGATACAATTGAAGCGCTCGCATGGGGAAGTAATTTGGATTGGGGTTTTAATAAACATCCCCCATTAAGTGCATTAGCAGTCAAAATATTTTATCAAATTTTTGGATCGCAAGATTGGGTTTATTACCTTTTGAGTCAATTATTTGTAATAATTGCTTTCTACTATGTATTTAAATTATCTAAAGAAATACTTAACACAGAGAAACACGCGCTGTTATCTGTTTTATTGTTAGAAGGAATATATTTTTATAATTTCACTACACCAGAATTTAATGTGAATGTATGTATGCTGCCATTTTGGGCAATGACTGCGTACTATGCATATAAATGTTTAAAAGATCATCTCACAAAAGATTATATAATTCTTGGAATTGTTGCTGCACTTGGTTTTTTATCTAAATATCTTTTTATATATTTATTAATTGGAATAAAAATTTTTTATATTTTTTATATAAGAAAAAATAATTTTAAAATTAATTATATTGTTCCAGGGATTATTTTTTTATTGATTTTAACTCCTCATCTAATTTGGCTAACTGAAAATAATTATATTACAATCGCTTACGGTCTAAAAAGAACGGGAGAGATTAAAAGTTATCTGGATCACATTATTTTACCATTAACTTTTTTAGGTAAACAAGCCGGTATTCTAATTCCTTTTTTTATTTTATTATTTATTTTAACAAAAACTATAAAAACTAATTTTTCATTCAAAGATCAAAATTTATTATATATATTATCTATCACCATACTTCCTATTTTATTAATATTTCTAACGTCAGCTATCATTGGTGCAAAAATTAGAACAATGTGGATGACGCCATTTTATTTATATATTGGAACACTGTTTATTTATCTTTTTCAAAATCATATTAACCTTAATCAACTTAAGGTTTTCAATTATGTTTTTATATTTTTATTTTTGCTATCCCCTCTTTTATATGGCTATATCTCAATCTCACAAACCGATAAAAGAACTGACTATAAAGGAAAAGAAATTGCAAAAGTGGTTGAGAAAAATTTAACAAGATTAGATTATAATAACATCATGAGTGTAACAGGCAATGAATGGATTGCCGGTAACCTTTGCTATCATCTAAAATATAGACCAAAATGTAAAATCATAAATACCAATTTAACAATAATATCAGTCAAAGGTAAAAATGGGCCTGCTTCATTTAGTTTGAAACAATTGATATCTGACAATTATAAATAAATGAAAAAATATATTATTTTAATTCCTGTTTTTAATGATTGGCAATCTGTTTTTAAACTAATTGAAAATATCGATCTACAGATAAGAGATGAAACTATTGATGTAATCATTGTTAATGATGCTTCAACTGAAAGTTTTGATAATAATCAAAAACAATTTTCAAAAATCAATTCTGTAAAAATTATTAACCTTATTAAAAATGGTGGCCACCGAAAAGCAATTGCAACTGGTCTCAAGTATTGTCATGAGAATTTAGAATATGATTACATCATTCCTATGGATGGGGATGGAGAAGATAGACCTGAAGAATTAAAAGATTTTTTTAACCAAGTTCAAGAAACTGAGCCTGAAGTCACTACTGCAATTCGTATTAAAAGAAGTGAAAGTTTTTTATTTAAATTTTTGTATGCAGTTCACAAAATTTTTACAAATCTTATTACAGGAAAGCTAATTAAATTTGGTAACTATACTTGTTTGTCCAAAAGCGCAGTTTCAAAACTTTTATCTGATGGATCAGTGTGGCTCAGTTACTCCGGTGCTGTTACTAAACATTTTCCACAATTTTCAACTATTCAATCGATTAGAGGAAAGAGATATTTTGGACCTTCAAAAATGAGTATTTTAGCGCTCATTTTCCATTCTCTTAGAATTTCAACTGTTTTTAGAGAAAATATTTTTATTCGAGTAGTGATTGTAATTCTTATTTTTGGACTTCTTGCCTATTACTCTTCTGCTTACTTTCTTATCCCATCATTAGCAGGTTGGGTATTTTTGTTCTTTATTATTTGTTTAGCTTTAGATGATGATGTTAAAAAATTAAATAATTGTCTTAACAATATTAAAAGCTTATCTGATATTTATAGTCGGTAAAAAATCATAACTAGAGGTATCAATTTTTGATGAATGACTTCTCCTCATCCTCCAACTATTGCAAAAACCAGTATCAGCAACTGTAATCATATTTCGTCCAAATCTAAAATTGGTTTTATCAATAGCTTTCATTAAATTTTGAGATTTTTCTTTTTTTTCATATAAAAATAAACCTTCATCATATTTTCCTTTTTTAGATAACCCTGAAAAAATTACACCAGCCTTTTGATACCGAGGACCTTTTAAAAAAATTTCTTTTAAAGATTGAATACAAACTTTTGTTAATAAAATACTGTCATCTGTTGGTATGGGTAAATCGATTTTTTTAGATCTAGAAAAAAATTTCTCATTTTTATCAAAGGGACTATTTCTTATAAAAACAACTACTGATTTTACAACCTGACGATCTACTCTAATTTTTTCAGCAGCATTTAAACAATGGGCAACGATAGACTCTTTTAATGTTTCATAGTCTAAAACTTTTTTTCCAAATGATCTTGATACACAACAATTTTTTCTTGGACTAACATTCAATTCAAAATCAATACAACTTATCCCACGTAACTCCATCACTGTTTTTAAGCCAAGAACATTAGTATTTTTTTTAATCCATGTATTATTTGCATTTTTTAAATCATAAGCAGTTTGAATATTATTGCTTTTATATAATTTAGATATTTTTCTTCCCACGCCCCAAATATCCTCGATAGGAAAATTTTTTAAATAATTGTCTATTTCTTCTTCAGTATTTAAAATAAAGCTTCGTGTTCCAATCTTTTCTTTTTTAGCAAGATGATTTGCAACTTTTGATAATGTTTTTGTTTTTGCTACCCCAATACTAACAGGGATACCTGTCCACTTTAATATTAAAGATCTTAATTCACTAATAAAATTTTCTAACTCTTCATTTTTGACTATAGTTAAATCTAAAAAAGCTTCGTCGATTGAATATACTTCAATGCTCGGAGAGAATTTTTTTAAAACATGCATTACCCTTCTAGAAATATCTCCATACAAAGCATAGTTGGAAGAATATACTTGAACATTATGCTCTTTTACTAATTGTTTAACTTTAAAATAAGGTTCGCCCATTCTAATTCCTATTTTCTTTGCTTCTACAGATCTAGAAATAACACAACCATCATTATTAGATAAAACAACAACGGGAAGGTGATTGATTTTTGGATTAAAAAGTCTTTCACAAGAAACATAAAATGAATTACAGTCTACTAAAGCTATTTTCTTATTATTTTTATTTTTTAACTTTATGTATGACATAGGTTACTATTCCCCATACTTGGGTCTCATTGTCTTCCGAGATTTCAATAAAATTTTCTTGTCTACCGAATTTGGAAATTAAAAAAAACTTATTATTTTTTTTAACAATTTTTTTAACAACGAGTTGTCCTTGATGATTAAGTATAGCAATTGAGTTGTGTTTAATATTAAGACTTTTATCAACGATTAAAACATCTCCATCATAGATATTATCTTCAACCATTGAATACCCCGTTACTCTTATTAAAAAAGTTGATGCTTTATTGGTAACCAGCTCTTCATTAAGATTAATTTCGTCTTCAAGATAATCTGTTGCGGGAGAAGGAAAGCCTGCACAAACTTTTTGAAGAATAATAGGTAGATTTTCACTAATTTTCATGTTCTTATTTTGTTCTTTTTTATAAATATTGCAACTAAATTATAGGTTGTATTTTGAGTCCAGAGCTGAATCGTAATGGAATCAAAAAGCGAACATTAAGCCTAATAGGTTGTTGTATATGTGGATAAAATTTTAAGAACCTTTTCTCTTAAAGTAATTGCCAAGAATAGTTGCGCCAGGTTCAATACTAATTGAATTATAAGATATCTTTCCATGAACTTTTGCCGACGGGCCAATAGCAACTCTATTTGCAATAATATCTCCTTTAACTTCACCCAAAACAAAAACCCAGTCAGCATTAATGTTACCAGCAATTAAAGAATTTGATCCAACTTTAAGAAACTTGCATGTTAAGTTTCCATTTACAGTTCCATTAAAATATAAGTTTCCATCAAACTCAACGTCAGAGTTACAATTAAAAATATTTGCTTTGGTTGGAAAAATTTCATTCACTTCTTTAGTATCTTTTGAATAAAATAAAGATTTTATAAAATTAATCACTTTTTAACTCCTAATCTCTTTTGTATATCACTAGACGAGGTTGTAAATCTAAAAACATACTTTTCATCAGGTTTTGCTCTTTTAAAACATTCCTGGGCACACAATGCACCTTCATGAAAACCACTTAAAATAAGTTTTAATTTACCAGGATAATTACATATATCTCCGATAGCGAATATTCCTTTTTCATTAGTTTCAAAATTTTTTGTATTAACTTTTAAAGATTTGGCTTCAAGATCCAAACCCCAGTTTGCAATTGGTCCTAATTCCATTTTTAAACCAAAAAAAGCCAGGACACTATCAACACTTAATTCCTTTTGATCTCCGTTATCATGTTTAACAATAACTTTTTCAATTTTTTCATTACCTTGAAAATCTAATGGTTGGTAACAAGTTAAAATTTCAACTTTTCTTTTTTTCTCAAGATCTCTAGCAAGATCAACTGTATGTTGAGCTGCTCTAAAATCCTCTCTTCGATGAATTAAAATAATTTTTTTTGCAATCTTAGAAAGTTCAACAGTCCAATCTAGTGCTGAATCTCCTCCACCAAAAATACAAATTGTTTGATCTTTAAATTTATTTTTATCTTTAACTGCATAAAACAAATTTGTTTTTTCAAATCTTTCTATATTTTGAATTGGTGGTTTTCTTGGTTCAAATGAACCAACGCCTGCTGCTATAATAATATTAGGAGTTTCAAATTGAACTTTGTCGCTTGTTGTTACTAACCAATTATTATTTTTTTTTTCTAATTTTTCAACTCTCTGATTAAAATGAAAGTTAGTTTTGAATGGTTTTATTTGTTGAAGTAAATTTTTAGTTAAACTTTCACCTGTACACTCTGGCATAGCAGGAATATCGTAAATAGGTTTATCAGGGTAAAGCTCTATACACTGACCACCCGCTCTATCTAAATTGTCAATAACATGTGCATTTAGCCCTAGAATACCAAGTTCAAACACTGCGAATAAACCAACAGGGCCTGCACCAACTATAACTGCATCTGTTTTTATCATCTATCCTTGTTTTTCTGGAAGGTTAACAATAATTCCATCATGTTTATCTTCTAACATTAATTGACAACTTAACCTGCTATTACTTTTTGTTTCAAAAGCAAAATCAAGCATATCTGTTTCACTTTCGCTTTGTTCAGATAATTTATCTAGCCACTCTTCTTTAACATAAACATGACAGGTAGCACATGCACAGGCTCCCCCACAATCTGCATCAATACCAGGAATTCCATTTTGAATAGCCCCTTCCATAATTGAAAGGCCGTTTTCAACTTCTACTTGATGCTGTTTACCATTATGCTCGATATATGTGACTTTTGGCATAAGAACCTTATATTCATTGAAAAATAGAAAACAACAATGAAGTATAAAAATTGCTTAATTACGTACAAGGATAAAAAATTCAATCTTAAAAATGAATTTAAGATCTCCAGAGGTAGCAAATCTTCAATTAATACGATTCAAATTAGAATAAAAAAAAATGACTTGATAGGTCGAGGTGAGTGCGTCCCTTATAAAAGGTATGGAGATAATTTAAAAAAAATAAAAACATTTTTAAAACAAAAAACAAATATAAATAATTTAAAATCGATAAAAATTTTATCATTAAGAAATGCAATATCGAATGCTTATTTGGATTTAAATTTAAAAGAAAAAAAAATACCTTTTCAAAAATATCTTAAAAAGGCTAAATATAAAACTGCAATTACAATTCCAATA
>Ga0255762_10002272_pt1 | contig 15803 bp, 16 predicted proteins | sample 101ome_16_FD_179962 | JGI IMG/M metagenome (GOLD analysis project Ga0255762, IMG submission 179962) | Coastal salt marsh microbial communities from the Groves Creek Marsh, Skidaway Island, Georgia - 101401AT metaG (version 2) | ecosystem: Environmental > Aquatic > Marine > Intertidal zone >...
CGCCACGCAAAGCGAGGCTGAACTTGTGGGTCAGGATATTGCCAGCGCGCGCATTGAAACAAATCGTTATGTCCATCTTCGCTATGACGGCTCGGATACCGCGCTTGCCGTGCCGTTTGGCTCGATTGCGGCGATGATTGCTGATTTTGAATCCTCCTATCAATCACGCTTTGGCTTTTTGATGCCGGATAAGGCACTTGTTGCCGCCACGATTTCGGTCGAGTCAATTGGCCGGAATTTCGATGTTGAAACCAGTGTCACTGCCGCTCCTGACGCGCCGCTGGATATTCTGGATCAGGTTCAATGCTATATGGATGACCAATTTGTGACGGCACCGGTCTATGCCCGCAGCACAATTGCCGCAGGGCAACGAATTACGGGGCCAGCCCTGATCACCGAGGCCACCGGAACCAATGTGATCGAACCTGGTTGGCAGGCGGAAATGACCGCGATTGGCAATCTTGTCGTTCGGCGTGTCGTGGCCGTTGCACCGCGGGTGGCGATTGGCACAAATTGCGACCCAGTGATGCTGGAAGTGTTCAATAATCTGTTTATGTCGATTGCCGAACAGATGGGCTATACGCTGCAAAACACCGCGCTTTCGGTCAATGTTAAAGAAAGGCTGGATTTCTCTTGCGCCATTTTTGATCCGGCGGGTGCGTTGATCGCCAATGCCCCGCATATGCCGGTTCATCTCGGGTCAATGGGCGAATCAGTTCGCGCTGTTATCCGCGGTAATCAGGGTAATATCAATGCTGGCGACGCCTTTGTTCTGAACAATCCCTATAATGGCGGAACGCATCTTCCCGATATCACCGTCATCACACCGGTTTTTGGTGATGCTGGCAAGGATATCCTGTTCTTTGTTGCCTCGCGTGGGCATCACCCCGATGTTGGTGGTCGCACGCCGGGTTCGGCACCGCCAGATTCAAAACATATCGAAGAAGAAGGCGTTTTGATCGATAATTTCAAGCTTGTTGATGGCGGAAACTATCGCGAAACAGAAATGCGCGCCATTTTGGATTCGGCAAAATATCCAGCGCGCAATACGGATCAAAATATCGCCGATCTTCGCGCCCAGCTAGCGGCCAATGAAAAGGGCGTTCGTGAACTTCACAAAATGGTCACGCATTACGGGCTGGCAACGGTTATCGCCTATATGGGCCATGTTCAGGATAATGCTGAAGAATCGGTTCGCCGCGTCATTAATGTTCTCAAAGATGGCAGCTTTACCTATCCAATGGATAATGGACAACAGGTCAAAGTCACGATTTCAATCAAAAAATCCAACCGGTCGGCAATTGTTGATTTCACCGGCACAAGTAAGCAGGGTGCGAATAATTTCAATGCGCCTGCCGCTGTTTGTCGTGCAGCTGTTTTGTATGTTTTCAGAACCTTAGTGGCCGATAATATTCCAATGAATGAAGGCTGTTTAAAGCCTGTTCAGATTATTCTTCCCGATGATTGTATGTTAAAGGCGCAATATCCTGCGGCGGTCATTGCCGGCAATGTGGAAACCTCGCAGATTGTCACTGACACGCTTTATGGCGCGCTTGGTGTTATGGCCGCAGCGCAAGGCACAATGAATAATTTCTTTTATGGGAACGCAACCTATCAATATTACGAAACCTTGTGCGGTGGATCAGGCGCAGGGCCAGATTTTGACGGAACCGATGCGGTTCATACCCATATGACCAACAGCCGCTTGACCGATCCCGAGATTTTGGAATGGCGTTATCCAGTTTTGCTGGAAAGCTTTGAGATCAGGCACGGGTCGGGTGGGATTGGCCGGCATAATGGCGGCAATGGTGTTCGCCGCCGGTTGCGCTTTCTTGAGGAAATGGAAGCGGTGGTTCTTGCCAATCACCGTATTGTCCCGCCTTATGGCATGGATGGTGGCGGTGAGGCGGCGCTTGGGCGCAATTGGGTTGAACGAACCGATGGCACGATCGAAACGCTTACCGCAACCGATATTCGTAAAATGGGGGTTGGTGATGTTTTCGTCATTGAAACGCCTGGTGGTGGCGGTTTTGGCAAAAGTGACAAGCCGGCAAAATAACCGCTTTTGCAACCAAACCGCACATGACGAAAGGATATTTGATGGCACAAGAAAAGTCTAAAACCCCTGATGCCAAAAGGATTGTTTCGTCATCGCATTTGGTTTCGGAAAAGGCGGCTGAATTAAGCGAGGTCGAATATGGCCTGATTGTCGCGTGGAACGCCTTTGGCAAATGGATGGTGAAAGCAATGGCAACTGCGGTTGCCGAAGCTGGCATAAGCGTTAGCGGCGGCACTGATCTTAATGTTCTTGATATCTTATGTCTTCATTCGGTTAATCATCGGGCGCGTCCAAAAAAGCTGGCCGATATCTGTTTCAAATTGAATGTTGATGACAGCCATACGGTCAATTATGCGCTGAAAAAATTGCTCAAGGCTGGTCTTGTCAGCAGCGAAAAACATGGCAAGGAAGTGCTTTACGCCACAACCGATATGGGCATTGATTTATGCCTTCGTTATCGCGCGGTTCGCGAGGCCTGTCTTGTCGATGGCTTTATGCCTTTTGACGGTGGCAGTGGCGCCGAGCTTGGTGAGGTGGCGCGTCAATTACGGCTGTTATCGGGTCTTTATGATCAGGCCGCGCGAAGCGCCACCAATCTGTAGGCCAAGAAAACATGGTAAAACTGCCCGAATGACCGGTAGGAGCCTTGCCAGAAATCGGGCAAATGGTTACACCATTGCAAAGCTGCTTATTGCTGGCAGAAACGAAAATTTGTGAAAAAGTGAATTTGTGATGACAAAAGCAAAGTCCGGTTTAAAAATTGCGATCGCTGGCCTTGGGGTCGTTGGATCCGAAGTTGCCCGCCAGCTCATCAATCGGCATGGTGATTTGGCGACCGCCGCAGGGCAATCGCTTGACATTGTTGCCGTTAGCGCGCGCGACCGGTCAGCTGACCGCGCCTTTTCGCTTGACGGCATTGACTGGTATGATGATGCAGCCCAGCTTGCCACGCGTGACGATGTTGACATTATCGTTGAAATGATTGGCGGCAGCGAAGGTGTGGCATTGGATCTTGCCCGCGCATCACTGTCGTCAGGAAAACATTTCGTCACGGCCAATAAAGCGATGATCGCGCATCATGGAACCGAACTGGCCACGCTTGCCGAGGTCAATAACGCGCATCTTATGTTTGAAGCGGCGGTTGCTGGCGGCATTCCGGCGGTAAAAACGCTTCGCGAAGGGCTTGCCGGAAACCAGATTAACCGCGTTGCCGGTATTTTAAACGGGACATGCAATTATATCCTATCGACAATGGAAACAACGGGGCGCGATTTTGACGAAGTGCTGGCTGACGCGCAACGTCTTGGCTATGCCGAAGCCGAACCAAGCTTTGATGTTGATGGTATTGATGCCGCGCATAAATTGACCATTTTGGCCGCCATTGCGTTTGGGCATCAGCCTGATTTTAACGCAGTGTCGATCCAAGGTATCCGCGATGTGTCATCGGTTGATTTTGCCTATGCCAATCAATTGGGCTTTCGCATTAAACTTGTCGGCGTTGCCGAACCCGGATTAATGCCGCGCATGCAAACCTGTTTACTGCCGCTGAACAGCCAGTTGGCTAAGGTGAATGGTGTTTTGAATGCTGTTGAATTTCACGGCACGCCGGTTGGAAGCGTTCTTGCCGTTGGTCCAGGGGCAGGGGGTGGCGCAACCTCATCGGCGGTTTTGTCTGATTTGATTGATATTGCCGCTGGTCGCGGTGGGCTTGCGTTCGGCAAGCCAGTAAGCCAGCTTGCCGATTCCAGCGTGGTGAAAAACGGGGCAGGGCCAGATAAACCATTTTATGTGCGTTTGATGGTTGTTGATCAGCCGGGCGTTTTGGCGACCGTAACCGCGATTTTGCAAAAGCACGATATTTCGATTGAAAGCTTGCTGCAACAAGGTCGCGCACCGGGTGATGTTGTGGCACTTGTCATGACAACGCATGAAACCCCCGTTGCCAGCTTGAAAAAAGCTTTGGACGAGATGGAAGATTTGCCGATTGTCAAAGCCAAGCCGGTTGCCATGCCAATCTTGCTGGCAGATTCGGAGGGGTAATGGCTGAGGACGCTTTCCTTGGCATAACCCATTCGACAAGTGGTGCCCGTTGGATCGAGGCGTCAACGCAATTATCAGGGCCAAATCAGGATCGACTTGCCGCCGCCTTGATGGATGTTTTTGACGACCTACCCATTCCCTTGGCACGCATCATGGCTGGTATGGGCTTAACAGCCGAAACAGCACCGCATTATATTGACCCGAAAATCCGTGATTTACTGCCCAACCCGTCAAGATTCAAAGATCTAGACAAGGCTGCCAAGCGACTAGCCGATGCGGTTATGAGCAAAACCCCAATTGGTGTTTTTGGCGATTATGATGTTGATGGCGCAGCGGCGGCGGCGCTGCTGATTTCGGCGATGCGCGATCTTGATGTGGCTTGTGATGTCCATATCCCTGACCGCTTTACCGAGGGCTATGGACCGAATACGGCTGCCTTGCTCGCCCTCAAAGAAAAAGGCGCACAGCTATTGGTGACGGTCGATTGCGGCATCACGGCGCATGCGCCATTGGCGGCAGTGGCCGAAATAGGGCTTGATGTCATTGTGATCGACCATCATATCGCCGGCCCTGAATTGCCGCGCGCGCAATCGGTGGTGAATCCCAACCGGCTAGATGAAGATGGGCAATATGGCTATCTTTGTGCCGCGGGTGTTGTTTTTATCGTGCTTGTTGGCATGGTTCGCGAATTGCGTGAACGTGGCCATTTTGCCGAAGGCCGCACCCCGCCTGATTTGATGGCCTGTCTTGATATTGTTGCGCTGGCCACGGTTTGTGATGTGGTGCCGCTGGTTGGGTTAAACCGCGCTTTTGTCCGCCAGGGGTTAAAGGTGATGGCCGAACGTCGTCATCCCGGGCTGACCAAGCTTGCCGATGTTGCCGGCATGAACGCAGCGCCTAATGTTTATGCTTTTGGCTTTTTGCTTGGCCCGCGAATCAATGCCGCTGGCCGGATTGGCGGATCTGGCCTTGGGGTAAAGCTGCTTGCTTGCAATAATGGTGACGAGGCGGCTGGTCTGGCGTTTCGGCTTGATGAAATGAACCGCGTGCGCAAACAGATTGAAGAAGGCATCCGCATTGCTGCCATTGATCGGGCTGCCGAAATAAACCATCCGGTTTTGATTATGCATGACCCATCTTGGCATGAAGGCGTGATTGGCATTGTTGCGGGCAGGGTTCGCGAACGTTTCGGCAAGCCTGCTTTGGTCATTGCCATGAATGATGATGGTATTGGCAAAGGATCGGGGCGCAGTATTGCTGGTTTTCGGCTTGGCAACGCCATTATCGCCGCGCATCAGGCCGGAATTCTGGAAGGTGGCGGCGGGCATGATATGGCCGCAGGCTTTACCGTCAGGGCTGATAAGATTGACGAGCTACAACAATTTCTGAATGACCGGCTGATGGCTGATCTGAATGGGATGATACCGCAAACACTACATAAAGCCAGTGGTTTGCTAAGCGTTGCTGGATGCAAACCTGATCTTGCGGATTGGCTTGACCGGCTTGGCCCGTTTGGCAGTGGTAATCCAGAGCCGCGATTTGTCATTCCCGATTGCCGAATCAAATCGGCAAAATTTGTGGGCGAGGCGGGGGCGCATTTATCCTGCCGGCTAGATGATGGCAGCGGTACCTTAAATGCAATTGCTTTTCAGGCCGGCGGTACGCCGCTGGGGCAGGCAGTAGCCGATGCCCGCGATGGCCACTATTTGCATATTCTTGGTCGGGTGCGGCGCGACCGGTTTCGTGGCGGCAATGCCATGCAGTTTGAAATTGATGATGTTGCCGTTCCGCCACTGGCATTTGCGCGATAGGCCTCGAATTTCACCCCGGTTTTGCCTGTTTTGCGGAAAAACACAAATTGATGATAAAAGCGGCTTGATTTGGTCGGCGGTTTTGACTAATACAAGCGTCATTGGCTTTGCTTTTAAAGATGTCCCGTTCGTCTAGAGGCCTAGGACACCGCCCTTTCACGGCGGCAACAGGGGTTCGAATCCCCTACGGGATGCCAAAGCTTTTTTCCAAGCCATTGATTACTGTAGAAATACGGACTTTACACTAAAATTTAGGTACCTTTTAGGTACCTTTTTTTGTGTCTTGAAACGCGAAAAAACTTATTTCAGAACATATTTTATGAAGCTCAACTGGCTCAATCTGACACTGATTACAACCAATCAGTGAGTTAGATAATGACTGCTATTAATCACAAATTTTACACCATCAGCGACATAGCAACGCTGTTTAACGTGCATAAAAATACGGTGAGACGTTGGCGAGATAATGGGGAAATACCAAAGCCAATTTGTATCAACTCACAGTCTTTGTTTTGGCCAAAAGAGATTTTTGATGAATTTCTTGCCAATAAGCAGAGCCAAGGCCAAGCCTAATGATAGTGGCGCTTCCAATTCCGCTATCACCCCGCGCTAAAAAATACCCTTGGGGCTGGCCTAAACTGGCCTGTGAGAGGTTTTAACTATGTTTCCGCTGCTGATCAAAGCCGTAAAAGCGGAAGGGCTTGAACCGCCAGAAAAGGCCATTCTTATCCAAATTGCTGATTTAACGAACCAGCTAAAGGGTAAGCAGGCGTGGCCGTCAGAGGAATATCTGGCGATAAAAACTGGATTTTGTAGAAAAACGGTCAGCAGGGCGAAGAATAGTCTTCGTAATCGCGGCATTCTTAGTTGGGTATCGCCAAAGCAAAGCAGCATTAAAAACAGCTCCTGCATTTACACAATTAATGAAAAAGAACTCGATAATTACCTACCAAACATTGCGTCTGCTTCACTTGGGGTGGCTCACAGTGACCCATCCGTCGTTGAAGAAGAGGTCACAGAGTCCGTTGGCGTGGGTCATATTGACCCACAGGTTGGGTCAGAAAGTCCCGAGGGCAGGGTCATAGAGTCCATCTATACACCTACTACTCCAATTAAAATACTCTTAAGCGATACGGACCGCCGTAAGAGATTAGAAAATGATATTGGGTTTTTAACGATTGATAACTGGCTGGAGATGGCTTGCAAAGAACGCCGGTACCAAGATCCAAGGCCAGCGGAAATCATAGAGCACATTTGGATGGATTATCAGATCCTACACAAAGAGTTTAATCGGCAGCTTTTTGATTTATTAGGCATCAGTGGAAAGCAATGGGCGCTGGGTGTTGACAAATATAATGAGCAATACAGGTTAAGGCCAACTGGCAAAGAACTGGAATGGCCAAACCTTAGGGCGTTCTATGCGTTAATGCGGTTTATAGCCTCACCAGACCGCTCTGATGAGGTCTGGGCTGCACTTGGGGGAAATGGGCTTAAAAAGCCGTCACTGACCGAAAAAACACGCTGACGCTGCCCAATATCCCGAGGCGCTAATGGCACCGTATACAGATACCGCTGTAACTGGAATGACTGTGGGCGTCACACTTGATAACGGTATAACTACAGCCTACCTTTATCAGCGATGTTTCTGGCCGTGTGATGAGCTTTTCGCGGCTCAAATTGCAAACTTTTTATCTTGTGGGCGGTCTAAATTGGTATTGCGTACAAACATCCCTTCAACAGCCAGCGTTGTTCAGGAGCAAAGCGGTGGCTGCCTGCATTCTCCAGCTGCTGAGCGAAATTCAGCCCACATCATTGAGCTTGTTCGCAGTTACGCGCCGGAAAGTGGTAATGCTCTGGAAGTCGCAAGTGGCACCGGCCAACACATAGTTGAGCTTGCCGCTGCTATTCCCAGCTTGATGTGGCAACCGTCTGACATAGATGAGACCCGCTTGAATAGCATTGTCTCAAGAAGCCTTGCAAAACAGTTACCAAACCTTTTGCCGCCTATAAGACTGGATGTAACAGATAAAGGCTGGTCAGCCCTTTGCCCCAATCAAGACTTCATCTTGCTGGTTAATCTGTTGCACCTTGTCAGTGAAGCTGAGGTAAAAGCAATCATCAGTGGGATTTCTCAATCCCTAGCTGAAGATGGGCGTTGCGTCATTTATGGCCCGTTTATGCGAAATGGTGTTCTCAGCAGCAGTGGTGACAAAGCCTTTCATCAGAGCTTGATAGATGCTGATCCAGATATTGGTTATAAAGATGATGCTTGGATGTTCGATCTCTTCAGTCGACAAAGCTTGAAGATTATCAAAACTCTGGAAATGCCAGCCAATAACTTGGCGTTCGCGATGGAGAAGGACAACACCAATTAATTCATACTGGAGAAAGGTACTTCCATAGACGCTATTAAGCGGGTTATGCACGACCCCAACATTCCACTAGCGGCAGAATTATAGTTAATATTTCGCTTCGTATTTGGATAATAACATACTGTTTTATATATTTTTAAATTTTAACAAAATAAACGCTACTAAACCAGAGACCATCGCAGCCATAACCAATATCAACGGGCTGTGCCAATCATCCGGACTGGTAATAAAGAATGCGAAAAATAGCCCAAAAAACACCAATAAAAAATTATAGATTGGGCTTTCTTTAAATTTGTGATCAGGGTTTTTCAAGTTAACAATCTGATCCTTTTTGGGAACTATCACAGTGGAAACAAAATTAATTATTTTTTTGGTGGTCGTTTTTCAAAGGCTGGAAGGCCATCTGGCAAGTGATGAAATGGTTGGATGTCACAAGTAAATATAGCTGCTTGTGCTGCGAATGCTGATGGGTCATCCAGTGTCCCAACTTTTACAATCATTGAGTTTGGACGAGCGGGGCTCTCGGTTCCCATCGCCGTTCCGCAGTTTTCGCAAAAATGTCTAGTAACAGGCGTCTCAAGATCGGTTCTTGCAAACTTTTTTGGATTCCCGTCTACGTAGCGAAATGCATCTTTGGGAAACACCATAACAATGTTTGGGTTACCGCCAGTGATGTACTGGCACTCTCGACAGTGACACTGGAATGCAGCCTCGGCTTGTCCATTAATTTCATACTTAAGGCTGCCACAATAGCAACGTCCTGTGGTTTTCATCACCGGTTCTCCAAAATACTTTCTATATGAAACCCTGACAGAAAACAAAGTCGGCGCATAGGCCAAATAATTAAGTCGAGGTAACTAACGAAATGAGAGATTTGACCTTGTGCTTCGGTTCATTTTCCCTGACCTTGAGAATAGCTGTTAGATTTTTGTATGGTGCCTGTGTTTTTGTGGAGGCCAATTTATGGCTCAGGATAAAGAAACGTGTATTATAGTTGGTGCAGGTAGTGGCTTAAGCGCATCTCTCGCTAGACTGTTTAGTGCGGAAAATATGTCTGTTGTCTTGGCAGCGCGTGATATCCAAAAATTGAAGGGTTTGAAAGAAGAGATCAACTGTGATTTGGTGCAATGCGATGTGACTAACATTGATCAAGTCGAGAGTCTATTTGCTCAAACTGACCAAATTTTAGGTAAGCCATCAGTTGTAGTTTACAATCCTTCAGCGAGAATCAGAGGCGACATAACAAGCCTTGATCCGGTAAAGACAAAGTTAGCACTCGAAACAACGTGTTATGGAGCGTTTTTAGTTGCTCAACAAGCTGCCATTCGAATGACCAAAATCGGTCGTGGAAGTATTTTCTTTACTGGCGCTTCAGCTGGAATAAAAGGTTTCCCAAACTCTTCAGTATTTGCAATGGGTAAATTTGGCCTCCGTGGTCTGGCGCAATCCTTGGCTAGGGAGTTGCAACCAAAAAATATTCACGTTGCACATTTCGTTATCGATGGCGGCATTTCCTCTGAGTTACGACCTGATACTGGAGAACAAACGCTTTTAGATCCTGATGAAATTGCAAAGACTTACCTTCATTTCCATCGCCAAGATCGCAGCGTTTGGTCTTGGGAAATTGAACTGAGACCTTGGGTTGAGAAGTTTTAGGGCTTAAGCGCTCATTAAACGTGGCGTTTCAACAGCTATAATTTGCCCAAAACAGCTTCAACAGGATCAGGTCTCATCATTTTGCCGAAAAGTAACGTTCAAAAAGAAAATTTTCTTGGCAGCTTTTTGATGGTGGTTGCAATGGCAACATTTGCTGTCGAAGATAGTGTGATAAAACTTGTTTCGTCAGCGTTGCCAGTTGGACAGACTCTATTTCTGCTGGGTTTTGGCGGAGCTCTGACATTTTCTGGATTTGCTTTGATCCTGCGAAAAGAGATTTTTTCATTGGTTTTTTTCACTAAGCCAATGCATTTTCGCGTGGTGTCTGAATTAACAGGTCGCGTATTTTACTCATCCGCGCTTGCTTTGACACCTTTAGCCTCATCTACAATGATCTTACAGGCAACTCCACTTGTTGTTGTGGTTGGCGCAGCTGTATTGTTCAAAGAAAAAGTTAGTGCTTTGCGGTGGGCTGCCGTTCTGCTTGGCTTCGTTGGTGTTTTGATCATAGTTGACCCTGCCAGTGATAGCTTCTCATTCTTGTCAATTTTGGCGGTGCTCGGAATGCTTGGTTTTGCGGGTCGAGATCTTGCTAGCCGGGCGGTGCCAAAGTCATTGAATATTTTTACTCTTGGGGTGCACGGCTTTATGTCGATTGCCCTGTCAGGTCTCGCTTTAAGCTTTTTCTTCAATGAACCGTTTATCTGGCCGGACGCCAGTTCTTGGCTTTACCTGCTTCTAGGTGTTTTTCTTGGTACAATTGGATATAGCTCAATCATCTCAGCAATGCGGATTGGTGAGGTGTCTGCAATCACACCTTTTAGATATTCACGGATCATTTTTGGTGTAGCAATTGGTGTTTTATTCTTTGGAGAGAACATCACATTAACGGCGGCCATTGGTTGCGGGCTGATTGTATTGTCTAGTTTTATCGTTCTATATCCACGCCGCCACAAACAGGATCAGGGCGATCTCAAAAGCACAGACGATGAATAGGGTGAGTTTGCGGTGCATTAGAATAAGTAACTAATCTTAAACTTCGTAGAGCTTAGGTCTGTATCTTCAGTCCAGTTGTTGGTTGGGTAATAAATTTCGACATTAGCTTTTGAAATTTCTAACCCAATCAACACATTTTTAGATAAAATATAATCAAAACCAAATGATAAGGCATTATAGCCTGATGTCGATGGGTCAGCGTTGGGGTATCCAGACCACTGAATTTTGATATCACCAACTCCGTAAGAGATATAAGGAAGAACCTCACCAAATTGGTAGCCGATCCTGATTTTATACTCACTTAAATCCGAGTACTGAACTGTACCAGCCCATTCAGAGGAGCTACTGTCTGTCGCAACTCCACCTTGTCGTGAAATTTCCAGCCCGGTTACGATTGACCCAAAAGCGTGGTTGTACCCAAGAACAAATCCTGTGTTTTGACTCTTACTGTCGGTTTTTATCGAATATGGTGATGCTCCGGGTTTTGTCGCGGTAGCTTTGATGTTGTATTTGGAGTGCTGCAAGCCGAAGTAAACACCAGCAAAGGGATTTGCACTTTCTTGCTCACCCGCCCAAGCCGTCTGGCTGAACAGGGTTAGGAATATGGCTGTGAGCAGGGTGCGGGTCATTAGAACAGCTTTCTCTGTGAATTTATTTCCATTTTATTGAGCAACCCATCGAGGCAATCTGACTTTCAGGACCGTTCCCAGTAGTTGCAACCAACTCCATTGCGTTTAATAGCTCTGGTATCCGCGCTCCACCTTTGCCCATCGTTAGATTGTCCAGTCGCCCTCGATATTGGAGTTCTAAGTTCCCATTAAAACCAAAAAAGTCAGGAGTGCAAACTGCACCATAGTCTTTTGCAACTGACTGTGTATCGTCAACCAAATACGGAAAACTGAAGTTGTGCTGTTTGGCAAACTCACCCATCTTTTCAGGATTATCTGCTGGATAAGAAATATAATCATTAGGCATAATGGCGACAGTTTGGATGCCTAAGGTTTGCAACTCTTGGGCGTCTGCAACGAAGTTTGTGACAATCGCTTTTACGTAAGGGCAGTGGTTACAGATAAAAGCAACCAGCAAACCCTTGGCTCCAACCAACTGGTCAAGGCTGTATGAATTTTTGTCAAAGTTCTTCAGTTTGAAATCAGGGGCTTTGCGGCCGAAGTCGCACAAGGGAGTGTCCAATAACATTTCTTCTCCAATCGAATAGTGCTTTGTGTTTTCTAAACCACCAAAACACATTGCCACAAAAGAAGGCCAGCGCAAAGGATAGCGGTAAGGCTGTCCCCACTGTTATAGCAATGGCGGCTATACTGATTTAAGTTCACTAAGCGCAGTAGTGTGTTCTGGTCCAAGACCACAGCATCCGCCAAATATGGAGCATCCACTTTGCTGCCAGCCTTTAGCGTATTCCAGCAGCACCTGTGGTTCAATTATGTCTTCGAATTGCCAATTCGGCGCCACAAAATATCCACTGTCAGGGTAAGCCATCAACATACCTGAAAAATGACTCTTTATTGCAACTAATGCGGCCTCAATTGCGTCAACTGAAGTATGCATTATACCGATTGCGTCGAAATCATATTGGCAAGCCTGGATCACAATATCCTCAAACGAGACAGACGTATCGTGCCACGAGGTCAATGGAGCCGTCGGGGTTTCTCTTTTCGCTGATAACCCACACCAGATTGGTAAACTTGATTTGTTTGCACACTTAAAGAGGGGGGTCATTCGCGCTGGAATTGACATCATTTCAAGCAGAATTAGGTCAACCCCTTCGTTCTCAAAAATTGATATCATTTCGCTGTAACAATCTGATAGCTCTTCAGGTGAAATATCAGGTTGTTGCTTCGCGCCCTCGACCCCATCAGTAAATGGAAGCACGTGAGATATGGAGCCGGCAACAGACACATTCGCTCCGGTTTTTTGCCTTGCTTCAATTGCAGCGGAAATATTTAAACGATTTATTTGTTGAACTTCATTACCAAGTCCTGCTGGCCCAAGCATAAGGCGAGAACTCGCATAGCTATTCACAGTGATGATGTCAGCTCCAGCCTCGATATAGGCAATGTGGGTCTCAACTAGTTTTTCATAATCATCTATAGCGACGCACCCAGACCATTGCCCGTTGCGCATTTTGGCCCCTCTGCGTTCAAGCTCGGTTGATACACCGCTGTCTAGGATTATTGGTAACAGCTGTTCTCGCTTTTTAATCAACTCTGCATAGTAGTTTGTCATTGTTTTTCTCTATCTGATTTTTGGAGTGCTAGCTGCATTTCCAGTTCTTAACAGAGTGCCTTTGTGAGGCAGGTATCTCATCGAGTTGAGGGCGTTTGACTCAACTACCGGGAGCACAGCCAACGTGCCACAAAAAAAGGCCAGCGCAAAGGCTGGCCTTTTGGGTTTGCAGGTGTAATTACAAAGACATTCCAACATTTATCTCTGTTGATTAGCCATCAGCGTTAGTATCACCTCAATTATGTTCAGCAATCAGCTTAAACTGAGTTTTATAAAGCCTTTAGATTTACTGCAGAAGTCTTTCCATTTTGACCAGTCTCAAGTTCGTAAGACACCTCCTGGTCTTCCGCTAATCCAGTCATTCCCGAATTTTGAACGGCTGTGATGTGAACAAATACATCAGTTGATTTGTCTTCTGGCTCAATAAAACCAAAACCCTTTTGTGAATTAAACCACTTAACTTTTCCTACGCTCATAAAATTTCCTTTAAGTCATTGTTATAGGGAAGCGGCTTTTCATTATTGACTACTTGCCACTTACCCTCGCTCTAAATTAGAAGAGTTAACGCGTACTAACAGAGTTTGGCTCATAAGTCTTGTTAATATAATTTTGAGTATTTTGGCTTTTTTCATTTTCCGGTGCAGACAGCTGGTCAGCAAAACGAAAAAAAACCAGCGTAAAGGCCGGCCTCGATTGACGCTCCCTATTACACCAACTCCGTAGCAGCTTAATGCGTGCAAATAGGTGATTGAAATTTATATATTTTTCTAACTTTTTTCGATAGATTTATAAATATTCAGTTCTCTCCAGTATTTTTCTGCAAGCGCATTTGCGTCACTTATCCTCAACGCAAGCCCTCGAATAATTGCATTGCATATTGGGTCAGCTTGAGCCATTTTTGCTCTAAATACCGGCTCATCCAACTTGATGAGCATCGCGTTGGTCTTTGCCCTAACAGTTACGGTTCTTGGTTCTGACGTGATGAGGCCGACTTCGCCAAACAATTCACCTTCATTTAAAACGCCGAGGACCATTCCCTGTTTGCTCTCTATCTGAACTGAACCAGAATGCACTAAATAGACGCTATCACTGGCATCATTTACGCTGTAAATAACGTCGCCTGCTTTGACCGCCATCTTGGCAAAGTTCTTTAAGCTTGTCGGTTTCATTAGCGTTCCTCTCTATCAGTTAACCTGTCACATAAAGCACCCAGCGCCAAGGCTGGCTGCTAGTAACCCCCGCTGTTATAGCAATTGAGCGCCGTTATACATTAAGATGAGAGGCTTGCAACGGATTGGTTGCTAGACAACAAGGCACAAAGCCCTAGTCTGTTAACCTGAGTAAGTTTAGCAACCGTTCTCTCAGCATAAGGAGCCTACGTTCTAGGCGTTCGTTTTCTCTTTCTAATGCAACAATCTGTTCTTTTAGCTTTTGGTCTTCGTGTCCAGCAGCGCCAGTTGCAAGGTCATTCTTGCAAGAGTTATACGCAGTAATTTCAGCCGCAGTATTACCGCTTAACACGCACTTATGCGCCCAAGCCGTCTGGTTGAACAGTATTAGGAATATGGCTGTGAGTACGATGCGGGTCATTACTGCTTCAGTTGCTTATCTAGTGGTAGTTTACGGTAGAACCTAGAAACTTCGTTTGGTGTCGTAATCCAGATTTCATCACGCCTTTTACAAATGTGATCGAGTGCTCTTTTTAAGTGTTTTTGTCTGAAGGGCTGGCCAACAATAAATGAATGAAGCGATAGCGGGAAAACAAGCGGTTGTGGCTCCTTTAAATCCATCAGAACATCAAACTGATCAATAATCATATTTGCGTATTCCTCAGCTGAAACTCGGCGTCCGACTATTGCTGGCTGATCATTAAGTTCTATCGGGTAGGGAAGAGTTAAAATTTCGTCGTTATCAGTTTTCATCCAGAAGGGCTGCTCATCACAGAGCCCCCAATCTAACAAATATTCATAACCGGCTGCGGACAAGATATCTGGCGTCTTTTGACTTGGAGTAAGGTAAGAGGACAACCACCCGTTGGGGCGCTTACCATCGGCCTTGGTCATTATTTCTGTTACTTCAGCGACCATTTTAGTCTCTTCCTCAATGGTCATATCAATGGGCCTTGCGGTGCCGTTTGAGATCCCGTGGCCGATCATTTCATCACCGCGGTTGCGGTAGCGTTCCAAAAGCTCAGGGCTGTGAGAGTAATTAGCTGCATTCACGATAACGCCAACATTCATTTCAAGGTCGTCGAACAGATCTGCTAAACGCCACCCACCCACTCTGTTTCCATACTCGCGCCACAGCCAGCTTCTTTGGCTCCAAGGCTTGGTCTCACGATCTAAGTCGATGCCGCCACCTTCACCAAACGGAAAATGTTCAATGTTTAAAGCGATGTAGAAGGCTATGCGTTTCCCGCCCGGCCATTCAAAAGAAGATCTTGTCGAAATACCCGAATAATTAAATCTGTTATGATCTTTAAGCATTGCCCACGTCCTCCTGAGAAATGTTGCCACAAAACAAGTCTAGCGGAAAGGCTGGCTTGTTATTTGATTGGTTAGGGTAGGTTGGGGTGGCAAACGCCGTTTAATATAGGTGCTCTAAGATTCCTCGGACTCAGCTCAA
>Ga0255762_10002275_pt1 | contig 15799 bp, 11 predicted proteins | sample 101ome_16_FD_179962 | JGI IMG/M metagenome (GOLD analysis project Ga0255762, IMG submission 179962) | Coastal salt marsh microbial communities from the Groves Creek Marsh, Skidaway Island, Georgia - 101401AT metaG (version 2) | ecosystem: Environmental > Aquatic > Marine > Intertidal zone >...
GTGACGTTCGGGTGGTAACCGCCCGCCGTGACGCCAGGCTGATGATATTGCATCGTTTGCTGCGCGTGACGCTGCTGCTGTAGAATAAATTGTTGTTGCGGTTGTTGTTGTTGTTGCTGCTGCTGCAACGAGACTGGCGCCGGTGCCGCGACTGGCGCTCTAGAAGCGGTGAACGTGAGGACGATGTTGAGCACGCCAGCTTGTCTGCCCTTCCAATCGTACACCAACACCTCCACATCGTCGTACTCCTCCTTGAAAACCTTATCTAATTCTATCTTTGCGCTACCGATTTGAGTGTCGCTCTTGAGCGTATTGGAATTCCATATTCTCACATCGATTTCCGTCTCGTCGTTGGTGAGTGTGAACGTAAAGCGCTCGTTCCACGTCGGCGCCGTGCCTCCGTCTTTGCACACCTTGGTCCGTTGCTGGTTCGCCTTGGACTCCCCGCATCGCAACACGACGTATGGATCCTGTTTACCGAACACTTGCGTGTCCCTGAGCCGGATTGCGCTCAACACTGCGCGCGAGGAAGAGAGTTGACAGGTCAGGATCGTCGTTTGATTCTCACATCTTTCGTCTTTTCGTCGCGTCTTTTCGTCGCGTCGAACGGGTTGAGTGAGCAGATCGAGCGTACACGAGCGATGCTCACGCACCGTTCACCTCCAGGGTTCCGCGAGGCATGACTGCCGTGCCGTGTCTGCGCGTCGATGTATGCGGTTGTTGCTGCTGTGGTGGTTCTTGTTTGGTGCAAGGCAGTCTTTCAAAGACTTTCACGCGCACGGTGAGCAGTGGCAGCCTGTGCGCGCTCTCAGGTGTGAGTGAAGACGATGCAAGGATATTTACTAAGAATTTCCATGGTTTATTACATACGCACGCGTCAAGCGCCGCCTAAGGAGGCTAACGTAGACAAGAATTTCTCGCCGGTGACAATCGAAGTCGAGCCATACGCGACTGAGCGAACGTGTGATCGCTCGCGCGTCGTGAGCTCGACTAGGGATTGATACTCTACGTAGTTGCCACCGCCGACAACGAAGCAGACGCCGTCTTGGAAAGCCGGATCGCCTTCGCGCGGGCCGATGGCTTGGCCGTGTGGCACCTTTGGATCGAGGTAGGAATATTCAGCCGTCTCCGGAGTCGGCTGGTTCGCCATCAGTGCGTCGACCGCGACTGCGATGGGAAGGACGCGCTCACCACTGAGTAAATTCTTCACCCCCTTGGTAATCGTATTCACGCTTTGACCGTAGAGCTTGTCGGCCCACTCCAGGATGTTACCTTGGCTTGAGTCAGTTCTTCGGTGACCACCGGTGTCTGGCGTGCCGCCAGACATATTCTTCAAGCTCGCGTTGAGGCTCATCATGCGCTTCACGTAAGCTAAAGCTGCGGTGTTTGCACCGCTCGCACGAAGAGCACCTTCCACTTCTTCCGCATCTTGCTGAGTGATGCCTTCCGTGGCGGATAACGTGAACACGATGGCGAGACGCACCTTATCCTCCGCGCTGCCTCGACCAGTGGCTTGTAACAAGCTCATCACGGACACTTTATCACCCTTGCCCACGAGTAAATCTTCCTCTATGGCGTAATATTCGTCCAAACCACGCTGTTTGATGTTACCGAGCAACGCCGTCGCAATGTTTGTGTGCTTGTCAATGATTCGCTTCTTTTCTTGCAACTCTGGAAGCGACTGAACAGCGTCAGCCAACTTTGCTGTACTGTTACCCAAAGCATCCGGGTCGTCGTCAGCCATTGAAGCTTGAGCGTTGACTCGTTTGATGGCTTCTTTGTACTTGGCAAGCTCAGATTCCACCTCTTCCGCAACCTTTGGGAACTGCGCGCTGGCGTTTGCCTTCCAAAACGGATCACTCGTCTCCAATGTGTAACTTTTCGGCTTGGAACCCGACGTAGCACCAGCGGTACCGTCGGCATCGACGTCGACCCGATTAAGTCTCATGTGTAAGACGTCGTGCACTAATGGTTGATACGTCCAGGAGTGCTGCAACATGGCAGTCAAGTCAAAGTTGCGATCGAACAGGCACAGTAGCGGTCGTTGCACTGAGTTGCCAGTCATGGTCAACCCGATGCCACCCTCAAACGGACTGTCTCTCTGGCTCAATGCCTCTCTGATTCTTGCATCCAACTCTTTGGCGATCATCTCTGCGGCACCACCGCGTTGAGAACGGATGACGGGGACTTGTCCGAGCGTCACGCAGGCGCTCATCAAGCCGGTGGTAACGTCAGCAATCAATCGCTCGACATCCTTCTCAGCCACTCTGGGATCGTGCAACAAACGATAACCCTCTTCCATGGCGAGATCGAACAAGTTGTTTTCCAACGAGACGTAGCCGAGGTACTGGTCCTTGACGCTCTTGACTCGACCGTCTGAACCGCTGCGCACTGCGCTCGTAGCCAGCTCTTCCAGCGCGCTCGCAGGAAGAGTGCTCGCAAAGTTCAGATGATACGCATCGTACAGCGACTTTTTAAAATCCTTCGAGATCGATGCAATGTTTTCCGGCGTCGGTCGCACGAAGTAGATCGCCGGGACATCGGGAATCTCTTCTCTGTCTTGCTCGAGCCTCAGGTGTAACGTCACCCCGTGCTCGCGCAAGTCCTTGACCGTCACGAGTGGCGCGATCACGTCGTGCGTAAATCTATCCAACACGAGAAGCTTGTACGTGTTGGCCTCGTCCGCGTCTTCGGCGCTATAACCGAGCCCGATCGTCGGAACCGACGAAGATGAACGGGTCAAATTCAACATTTCGATGACCGCTGCACGCTGTCGCGGGCGGAGCGCGAGCACCATGTTGACCCTCTATTTGACTGTCTCTACGTGCTCTCTTTGGTCTCGACGAGTCAGCGCGGGCGCTTCCTGAGAGCGCGTGGACGAGTGAGGTTGAGCTCCCGGCGCGACTCGGGTAATGTAATCCGTGTTGGCTCGTGTGAGGTGGGTGTGTTTCAATCACGTGCTCACGTTCATACTATACAATGATATCTATCGGGCCGTTTCCTAATAATATGATTGTGCCGAAACAGACGTGTTCGTCGCGAGCGTGGTCTCAAAGGCCGAGATCTAGGCCCATGGCGTCGTCGCCGACATCGAGGGGCACTCCGTCGAGCAACTCGCTAAACGCCAAAGGATCAAAGTCCAAGTCATCAGGGATGGCATCCATGTCTTCGATTGACTGGATGGCAAAATCACTCGTCGCATCATCCAAAGGATGACCAATCATGAAATTCGCCATGGCAGTGTGATCCGAAACCTCTGGCTCTTGCTTGAACTTTTCAAGCAACACCTCTGGAGTCGCGTTTCCACACCAACCGGCAACCACAGCCAAACGACTTCGATGCATCGCTTTTGCGTATCTAATCAAAAGATGAAGAGTCAAGTCATTATGAGCGTCAACATCTTCCAAATGGGCCTGTGCGGCCCAACTATTTGTATTCTTTGCCACGATGGATTCCGCTCCAACTCTCAAGCCGTCTGACAAACTTCGCAAGTCGGAAGCCAGATTCAGCCGTTCTTCTCGCAAGATCGGGCGCATGAGAGAAAGCGTTTGTGATTCCACTTCGCGAATCTGGTTCGTCACGACATCGAGCGCCTCGATCGCCTTTGCGCACTCCTTCTCCTTATTGACCACATCGGCTCGTCGCGCGGCTGCGTCGTTCTTCGCCTCGGCCAACTCACGTTCAACTAGCAGACACGCTTCGACGTCTTGAATGCGTTGTTGAATAGTTACCCATTTTGCCTCCCACTCAAGCAAGAGTTCTCGGGCCATGGTGTGCACATCTGTGCCTTCGGCGTTGAAGAGCATCGCATTGGCAAAAGTCAGGCGGACATCTTTATCAACGTCCTCCGCGACCACATACTTGCCACCGTCCTCAATCAACCTCTTGACGGTGCCAAGGTCCATCGGTTCCTTTACGATTTCTCTGTAAGTGGGTAAACCTAAGGCTTCGGGGTCAACCGCGGTGGCGAAAGGAAAGCCCCACTTGTGAGAGATGAGCTGCCGCACCGCAGTGAGACACTGCTTGTGGACCACCTCAATCAGGCATCTGTATCGTAGTGTATCGAAACCAATCTGCGTATCAGGTTTTGCACTAATCTTTTGTCGAAGCTGTGACACCCCTCGAGACACCGCCGATGTCTTTCTCTTGGAATCAATCGCTTGCACGTGAACGTTGGCGCGCTGCGACGCGAGACTCAATTCATCTCGCTCGTCAATCAGCGATGTGGCTCTTTCCTCTAGATTTGTCAACAGGGTTTGAAGCTCCAATAAACGCTTCCTAAGATCCATGCGCTTCGCTCGTTCCTCCGCCTTGGCACGCTTGCTCTGCGCCGAGCTCACCGGACGCTTGAACAACTCGGCGTGCGCCTGCTCTTGCGCTCCGCCAAATATCCCACCGTGCGCTCCGCCATTCGCTCCTTGGTGCGCATCCATGTGTAAGTGATCAAACAAAGAGTCGTGGAGTCCTTCGTGCGCACCACCGCGCACGTTTGACTTGCCATTTGAGCTGCCGCCCTTTGGGCGTTTCGCCTCTTTGCGTTCTCCGGCGAGACTCGCTTTTGAAGTAGATGTGCGACCCATCCCTCGCTGAGCGCTCGCCGCCGCCTCCTGCGCTCGCTTCTCATCCTCAGGCGTTCGTCCATAAAGCACCCCGTTCCTCGATACGTACCCGATCGGCCCGTCCAGACCCATGTACTCGTACCCGTACGGAAGCCTCGCCGCGAGTTGCACCACCTGTCTCTGCGTCAATATCGTCTGCCCTCGTTTCGGATCGTCTACCCACCATCCAACCGCAGATTTCTTCTTCCCAATACCACCGCCCTCTCGCTTCTTCGCAGACGCCGCGCGCTTCCTCTTCCCGAGCTTGTGCTCCTGGCTCGGACCCGCCGACGCCGTCTCAAACGCCTCCATCGGCACCGCGTTCGTCACAGTCACCGCCGGAGCGTACACCGCCCCCACACCCGTCGTCGTCGTCGTCGTCGTCGCCATCGCGTCGTCGTTACCCCCCGCCCCGGCATCCGTCTCCGCGTCCACCCGCGCGAACGCGTCCTCGTCCATCATTTAGCCGTCCGACTCGCGTAAATCAACGCGCGCGCGCGCCCTCCACGTCGCGCGAAAACCCCGGCACCGCCAACCTTCTTCGTCTCGAGGAGCCGCCCGACGACCCGAAGCGACGAATCGTTCCGCCGGTCGCCGGCCGCGTCGTCGAGGCGTGCGCGCGACCGCGCGACGCAGACTGCCGGCGCGCCCCCGGCGGTCGCCCGCATTCGTGCGCTTTCAGCCTCTCTCTCGAGAGAGGGGGGTCGTTCTCGAATCACGAACGGTCAACTCGGACTAAATATCTTTCCGTCTTCATACTGGGCGATTCGCGAGGGTAACAACGCGTCGCGACGGGTACCATCGATTCCAACGCGTGACGCCTACATGATCGAACGAACACGAGCATGCGTGTCGGATGTCCGATATTTCTATGCGTGATAAATAAATCACACGCGACGGTTCAAGACTCAACATTCGCGCCACACACTCGTCTTCCGTCTTCCTTCCGCTCGTCTTCTTTTCTTCGCCCTCGCCGGTGTCGCGTCCGCCTCTCTTAGACGCACGAAAGCGATGGTGCGTCGACCCCGACCTCGACCTCGACCTCGACCTCGAACAGCGCGCGACGAACGCGATCGATGACGCGCTCGTCGGTGACGCCGTCGTTACCGTCGCGTCGCGTCGCGCGTCCTCGTCGCCCGACGGTTGCGTCACCGGGTGTCGCCCATTCTAGGTCTTTCGGGGCGCAGACCGGAGGGACGGGTGAAGGATGACGCGCGGGCCGGTGACGCGGACGACGACGCGATGACGCCCGGCGCGCGGGGAACGGATGCGAGAGGTGTTTGCGCGTCGATGGCGTCGAATGCGGGACGGGCGTGGACGTCGCGTCGATGGTGGTTTCGCGGGTGAACGCTTCGATGGGGAGATTGCGCGCGCCCGGACGAGGTTAGGGCTTGGGAGACGACGCGCGAGAGGGTCGTTCGAGCGCGCGTTCGCGGCGCGGGTGAGCGCGCGTGAGGGTGACGAGGGGATTGAAAACAGAGATGCGCGCGCCGCGCGCGTGATTTGATGCGTTTCCGTGACTGACGATGAGATTTCCGCGCGTGTTTTGTTTCCGTCGTCGCGTAGGCTCCGAGCAAGAAGCCCGCTCCCGCGCCCGCCGCGATCAAGGCGAAGCAGCCGAAGAAGGCGGACAAGGGTCCGTCCAACCCGCTCTTCGAACGCCGCCCGAAGACCTTCGGTATCGGTCAGTCCCTTCCGGTGAAGACCCCGCTTAACCGCTATGTTAAGTGGCCGAAGTACGTTCGCATCCAGCGCCAGCGCCGCGTGTTGCAAAAGCGCTTGAAGGTGCCGCCGGCTGTGAACCAGTTCAACAACACGTTGGACAAGAACTTGGCGACCAACTTGTTCCAACTCTTGATGAAGTACCGCCCGGAAGACGCCGCCCAAAAGAAGGAGCGTCTCGCTGGCATGGCTGAAGCCGAAGCCGCGGGTAAGGATGTCGAGAGCAAGAAGCCGGTTGTGGTCAAGTTCGGCATCAACCACATCACCTACCTCGTCGAGCAAGGCAAGGCGCAACTCGTCGTCATTGCCCACGACGTCGATCCGATCGAAATGGTCATCTGGTTGCCGGCTCTCTGCAAGCAAATGAACGTGCCGTACTGCATTGTGAAGGGTAAGGCTCGTCTCGGTGCGGTTGTTCACAAGAAGACCGCCACCGCGTTGTGCCTCACGGCCATCAAGAACGAAGACAAGCTCGAGTTTTCCAAGCTCGCCGAAGCCATCAAGGCGTCTTACAACGACGAATACGTCAAGACGTCCAGAAAGTGGGGTGGTGGTATCATGGGTGTGAAGTCGCAGGCCAAGACCGCCGCTCGCAACAAGCTCATCGCCAAGGAGCTCGCGCAACGCGCCCAAGTCAAGGTGTAAGCGCGCGCGTTCTTTCCGAGCGTTCGTTCGCGAGTCGCCGTCTATAGTCGAAACGGCTCGAAACATTTCTGTGGGTGGGAGACATTATGGCGTCGTTGAAGATGCGGCATCCAACACTTAGTGAGGCATGCGCATTGTAATCAGAGGAAAGTTAATTCTTCAATTCAATTCAAATCGATACTCCTCCCCTCGCCAGTCGCGTTCGGGCGCCGCGTCGACTCGCTCCATACAAACCGTCTCGTTCCGCTGTCTGCGCGATGACGTCTCTCCCGACGGATGCGCGCGTCGCGTCATCATCATCATCGTTTCAGATTGACCGACGCGCGACGCCCCGACCCGTCGTCACACCCTCGCGCGCGCGTCACCGCACGCGTCCGAGAAGACAACGAAACGAACGCGAACGCCCGGGCGATCGCCTCGGACGCGTCGTCGTCGCGCACCGCCGTAACGATAAACTCGTTTAAAAATCCAAAAATGTCAAACGAGGAAGAACCGGGAAGCGTGACCAAACCACCGCAACGGACGAACGAAACGGCGGCGTCTCGCGGCGGTGACGCGTGGTGGAAGCGATTGAAGACGCCGAGAATTTCCTTGCACGATTTCCCGGTCTGGGGCGTCAAGGTTTCAAAGGTACGACGGATCGGACGATCGCGGACGACGGGTCGGATTGGATACCGATCGATCGGTCCATTGGAATTAACGATTTGATTTTCGATTCGGTTCGACCGAGCGACGACGAACGACCGAGCGACGACGACTGACGAACGTGATCGTGATGACGACGGCGACGACGCAGACGGTGAATTTGAAGGGACACGAGGCGATTGATGGGAAGACATCCGTGACGGTGGGCGCCATGGCGGATTACACGTCCAAGACGGCGCACACGTTTGCCAAGCTCGAACACGACGTGGGCGAACCGGGAAAGCTCGCGATCGATGTCACCGGCGTGGAGTTGCAAAAGAAATTTGAGTTGTTTGAGGGCGCGATGGGGGCTACGGATATCACGCTCGGGGTGGGCGTCGGCTGGGACGGTAATCCGTACATAAACTTTGACGCGATGCCGTCGAGCGCCGTGTTCAAGGCGGCGGGTCTCGCGACGGCGATTCATAGCGGAAGATCCATCGATCTTCGCCCGTCCAAGGCGGTGATGCCAAACATTGCGATTGAGTCTCCGTTTTCCATTTACCGCGACGGTATGGAGGTCAACTTGCAGTTCCACGGAGCCATCGCCGCCGTGAGTTTGCCAAAGTCTGACTTCAGCATCGCCAAGGCGTAAAAGCGCTCTCTCGCTCTCTCGCTCATCAAGGCGACGATTTCAGCACCCACCCCCACGCCCGAAGTTATGATCCCACGATGACTCATGCAATATGTAAAACTTCTTCTGTTTCATAGTCCCCGTCACTCGTTCAATCCAACCTTTCTTCCGTCTGCGCGTCGAGAGTTGTTTCAATTCATTCCTTTCACGCACCAACTCACTCACTCTGACCCACACTTTGACGCGCGCGTCCGTCATGGCACAAAACCTGCGCGACCAGGGCGGTCTCGCGGAAATCGCGCGTAAACTCGCGGTGCGTGCGACGCGCGTCGCCGTCGTTTCATCGCATCCGTCGCGCGTCCGTCGTCTTTGTCCTCGTCGAAAAGCGTCGCTCGAGCCGCCACAACTCTCGAGTCGAGTCCAACGCACTGACTATTTCGTTTGCCGTTCGTTCCCGTACGCGCAGGCTGCGCGCGCCGCCGGAGACACGTCTACCGTGCGCGATGCGGCGCCGATCGCGATGACGCGAACGAAGGAGCCCGAGAGCGCGCCGTTGACGGAGAAGGAGGCGCCGAAGAGGAAGCGGGGCGCAGAAGCGAAGAAGGAGAAGAAGGAGAAGGAGAAGAAGAGCAAAAAGGATAAAAAGGAAAAGAAGGAAAAGAAGGAGGAGACGAAACGATCGTCTAAAAAGGCAAAGACAAAGGAAAAGTCATCGCCGCCGCGTCGCCAGGATCCGAGCCCGTCGAGCTCGAGAGGGGATGACGACTCGGATGCGTCGTCGCTTTCGTCGTCTTCGTCGTCCGATTCGGAGCGGGAACGCAGAGGACGCAGACGAAGCCGTCGCGAGGAATCCAGCGACGAGGAAGACGTGGAAGAGGATGTCGACGATGATGCTGATGATGAGAGCGACTCTTCGGATGACGATGCGATGATGTATGATGAGGAGGATGTGAGCGAAGAGTTTAAGAGACTGCGCGAGGCGATGCGTAAAGCGTTGGACGCGTACGGCGGCGTCGACTTTCTTTCGGATGCGCGTATGACTGAGTTGACGTCAGGCAAACCGAACAAGATCTTCGAGGAGCGTCGAAAAGCTCAAGGCATGCAGATCGGGGCTCTGATCAAGAAGATGCTTCGGAAGAACTTGTCGCTCATGGGGGCTCGGGATAGCTTGTTGGAGACGAGCATTTCTCTCGCGGACGATCTTCGTCCACGTCAAGCCGCAGATCCGACCGTGGATAACCTAGACCCCGCGAACTTTCAGTGCAGAATGTGGGATTCTATCGCGAAGCATCACGCCGTGGTGTTTGGTCGATCGCAGGCTGCGATTGATTCGGTGGAAAATGAAGGCAAATCTACCGCCACCGACGCCTCTGATGAGAAGGAGACCGAGTTTGCCAAGGTGTACCGCGAAGCCTTCATCGAAGCGTACGGCGATGACATAGACGCACTGCGACGCGATGAGAAAACAAACGTCGGAGTCATCTTACGCGCGATCCAGACGGGTGTCGACATCGTCCCAGAGCTTCAGAAGCAGTTGCACTTGCAATGGGCGACGCTCAAGGCGAGACAACAGAGCGATTAGCGCTCGCTTTCGTCTACATCAAACCTAGGGTGTATTATAAATCTATCAAACTATGTAGGGTGAAACCCAACCGCGCGACGCTGCGACGCTAAGGCTCTTCCCGCGACGCCGTCTCGTAGTCGAAATAATCTAAGCGCGACGTTCGACGCCATGATGTCAAGAGCTTCTCATCATCCGGTCTCAACAATTTCACCGAATCACGCGCAGCCATGGATGCCATCCAGACAACGAACGCCTCGGCACCTTGCGCAGCGCCGATGTCGTATCCCTGGAACTCACGCATCGCGAGTTGAAACCGTTCTGCGAACGGGTAGACTGCGATATCTGCCAGACTCGGTTCGGGGCCAAACAAAAACTCCCCACCTGAGCTCTGCAAGAGCTGATCCAATCGTGACACTTCCGCTTCGAGATGTTCTTGCGCGGAAGGTCTCGGTGAGCCGCGCTTAAAGCCCCATCCGCCGCCGACAAACGATAACCCTGCCGAAATAAAACCGCCATATCCGTCACACGAGTCTACGAACTCGAGGATCTCATCCCTCGGCCCCGACCGGGTGAGCGACCCTCTCTCGCGCGGGAGCGTGCCCATCTCGTCCACATAAGCAATGATCCTAAGCGATTCAGTCACGACTTTGCCGTCGTGTTCGAGCGCGGGCACTAGCCCGCGAGGGTTGACTCGTAAGAAGGATTGCGGCTTGTTACTCAAGTCAATCTGTCTCTCAAACTCGCCGGGCTTCAAGCCCTTTTCGCACAGCGCGATCGCCGCACGGTGGGCGTAAGGACAAAGCGTGTGCGTATACAGGGTCAGAGCTCCGGCGGGTGACATGTCGACCAGTCTCTTCGAGCATCGAGGTGTGCGGGCGCGGCGCTTGAAGGCGTCGCTTATTTACCTATGCAAAAGCGCTCGAAAATAGTATCGAGCACATCTTCCGTGATGTCCTCGCCCGTGACGCTACCGAGCGCGAACGCGGCTTCGCGAAGGTCTATAGTCCAGAAATCGAGCGGCATGTCCGCGGCGATGGTCTCTTCCAATCGATCGAGCGAGTCGAGCGCAATTTGGAGCGCCTCGGCCTGCCTCTGGTTGGCGGCCCACGCGCCCCCCTCGGCGTCGACAGAGCCTCCACTCACGGTGGCGACGACGGCTGACTCTAAATCGCCGAGATGACTACCCGTCGCCGCGCTGATACTGACGATGGAGCTGAAACTACCGGCGACATCCGCCGGCGGGGCAGCGTTGGCCGGATCGGCAATGTCCGTCTTGTTTATCACGAGCACCGCCGAGCCCCTGGCGCGTTCATTCCTGGAGATTTCGCTCTCCCAAATCGCGAGATCTTCGCCCGTCCAGCCTCTTTCTGCATCGACGACGAATATCACAATGTCAGCGCCCGCAGCGGCGGCGCGGGATCGCTCGACGCCAATTTTTTCCACTTCGTCATCCGTCTCGCTGCGAATGCCCGCCGTATCGAGAAGCGTCGCAGGAATGCCGCCAATGTTCATAGTAGCCTCGACGACGTCTCGCGTCGTGCCTTCTCTAGACGTGACGATGGATCGCTCGCTCCGAGTGAGCGCGTTGAGCAATCTAGACTTGCCGACGTTTGGTCTTCCGACGATGGCCACCGTGACACCCGTTTCCAAAAGCGCCCCTCTCTTTGCCGTCGCCAAAACCTTTCGAATCGTCTCTCGCGCGCTCGCAGCCTTGGATTCGATCGCCTTGACGTCTAAAGGAACCATCTCGTCGTCAAAATCTAGCCTTGCTTCGAGTTCGGCGAGTAAATCAACGCACGTACGTCTCGCTTCGCCGACGGGCGTCGTCAACCCGCCTCGCATCGAAGCCAACGCGCTATCCGCCGCCGCCGTCGTCCGAGCGCTCACGAGCGAGTGCACCGCCTCGGCTTGCGTCAAATCCAACCTCCCATTAAGAAACGCTCGCAGCGTAAACTCCCCATTCCTCGCCAATCGCGCTCCTTCTTCCAGGCACCGCGCGAGCGCTCGCTGCACGCACACCGAGCCGCCGTGACAGTGCAACTCAACCACATCCTCCGCCGTGTAACTCCTCGGCCCTTTAAACGCGAGCGCGATCACCTCATCGATGACGCGTCCATTTTCATCCTCCACGACCCCGTACGTCGCGCGATGACTCTCAAACTCAACCACTTCTTCTTCTCCTCCTTCGGCGTCGGCGTCGCGCGCGCTCGTCCTCCTCCTTCCTCCCATCGGTCGAAACACCCTCCCCGCGATCGCCATCGCGTCCGCCCCACTCAACCGAAGAATCGCAATCCCACCCGCACCACCGACGACGGGCGTCGCCACGCCGACGATGGTGTCCCCATCCGTCGCCGGTTCGACGTCACGAAGACTCCTTCGCACCTGGTGCGTCGCCAGTCGTCTCTTCGTCCCCGCGCGTCTCGCGCGTCCTCCTCGGGATCGCGCCGCCGCCGACGGTCTTCCGCTGACGACGACATCCGTCGTCGCGCGCTCGACGCCAAGCATCGTCGTCGCGGACGACGCGCGCTGACGTCGAACGTCTCGAAGGTCGCGCACTTTTTCACACTCCTCGAAACGAGGTTCAAACAATTTATTCGGGTTTATTTTTCGATCAATCGACGAAACCACCTACATTTGAACCCTGTTATTCATCGATCAATTTCAACGTGAAACCGGACTTGAAAAGGTTGAAGGCAAAAACGGCGGCGCAATGCGACCGCGTCGCGCCACTCCCAGCCGAGCTCTCTCTGCGTCGATCCGATCGCGAAGAAAGCCGTGAAGCTGTCTCGACAGTAAAGAAACATTCGAGGTACGTTTGTCGATACGTCGTCGTCGTCGATACGGTGACGCGGTCGCGCGTGACTCTGCCTAGAATTTGAGGATTGTTTTTTAGGGCAGACGAAGAAGCCTGCGTGAATTCCCGGTTCGTTCGTCGTTTCGAGATCACGCGCGAAAGACGACGCGGGGGCTTTGCGACGAAAGAGACACCCGACTGACGGTGACGTGCGATACGGTTTCGATTCACGCGACGCGCAGGCTAATTTAAAGAAAAGAAACGATGGCGGACGCGAACCCGAAGGCGTACCCGCTCGCGGATGCGCAACTCACGGTGACCATCTTGGATATCGTGCAGCAAGCGAGCAACTACAAGCAGCTCAAGAAGGGCGCGAACGAAGCGACGAAGACGCTTAACCGGGGTATCTCCGAGTTTGTCGTGCTCGCCGCGGATACGGAACCGCTTGAGATTTTGCTTCACCTTCCGCTCTTGGCGGAGGACAAAAACGTGCCGTACGTCTTCGTGCCGAGCAAGCAAGCGCTCGGTCGCGCGTGCGGTGTGTCTCGACCGGTGATTTCCTGCTCTGTGACCACGAACGAGGGGTCGCAGCTCAAGCAGCAAATCCAAAACCTCAAGACGCAAATTGAAAAGCTTTTGATTTAAAGAGAGCGGGCGTCTTTTTTGTTTGCGCGACGCCGGCGAGGTCGTCTTTGATCGAGCGCGCGTCGACGCGAGACTCTGGTTTTGTCGGGGCTTGTACCCAGTAATAAAACAATCTACTCTAGTAGCACGATAGACGAGAAGACTCGACATAATTTTGATACAACCAACAAACGTCAAGTCGAAACTCCATTGCTTCAGAGCGCGCCTCTCCCAAACTCATGCTTCGTGCTCTCGCCGCTCGAAGCACGTCCCCATTCATCGCGCTTCGTACGACGCACTCAAAGAACCCACGGCGCGCGATACCCGCCTTCGCGTCTTCGTCGTCCAGCATGTCGTCGTCCAGCAGCAAACGCATTCGTCCGAAGGAGTCGGTGTCGCTCTGGATTTGTGACTTGCAAGAAAAGTTTGCCGGTGCCGTCACCGGGTTCGATCACTGCGCCCACAACTCGGCGACGCTGGTGCGCGCGGTGAGCGCGATGGGGACGAACCATGCGGTGTACGTGACGGAACAAGTGCCAGAGAAACTCGGGTCCACGGTGAGCGTCGTGCGCGAGGCGACAGAGGCTTCGCGCTGCGCGACGTCGTACGCCGGAAAGACCAAGTTTAGCATGCACGCGGACGACGCGTCGAAGATGAAGGGGATGTTAGATGAATGCGACCACGTGTGTGTGATGGGAATTGAGGCGCACGTGTGCGTGCTGCAGACGGTTTTGGATTTGTTGGAGGCTGGCAAGTCGGTGCACGTGTGCGTGGACGCGACTTCGAGTATACGCTTGGAGGATCGGGCGGTGGCGCTCAGACGCATGGAAAACGCCGGGGCGGTTTTGACGTGCACGGAGAGCGTTATATTCGAAATGCTCGGAGACGCGAGCGACGAGGCGTTCAGGGATGTGTCTAAGATTGTGCGCGAAGGCGCAAAGAACAAGCCGGCGTCGCCGCCGTTGCCCAGTCTGTAGTAAAAAGAATTGTAAGAGTTGGTGCTAATTTACAATAACAGAAATTCTAGCGCGGCTGTGCTGTGCTTATTTCGCTCTTATTTGATCTCCGGAAGCACGTCCGGGAAGGTGGTGTACTCGTAAACCTTGGAAATGTCACCCTTCCACTCCGTCGCGTTGAGCGCCGACATTTGCGCCGCGTTACTTTGGCCCTTGTTGACAATGTCCGTCAAGTACTGCATGTACACCTCCTCGCCTTGGCCACGCTCCTTCAGACCTTCGATCGCGAGTCTCACCATCTCCTTGGCGATATCGTTGACTGTTCCATCTCTAAACTTTGTGGATAACCCATCCTTGGTGACGTCGTTGCGCAAGCCGTCTCGTTCCGCTTGAGTCCAGTCGCTCACCAATTTTTCAGCAGCTGCGAGTGACTTTTCCGAATACAACAATCCAACCCACAACGCCGGAAGCGCCAAGATGGCTTCGAAAGAACCACCATCTGCGCCTCGCATCTCCATGTACTTCTTCAACCTCACCTCTGGGAAAACCGTGGTGAGGTGCTGCTCCCAGTCGTCGATGGTCGGCCGGTCGCCCGGAAGTTGCGGAAGTTTTCCCTCCATGAAATCGTGCCAAGACTCACCCGAAACGTCGACGTACGTCCCATTTCGATACACAAAGTACATCGGCACGTCCATCACGTAGTCGCAGTACTTTTTAAACCCGAAATCGTCGTCAAACACCCACCCGAGCGTCCCCGTGCGATCGTCATCCGTATCCTTCCAGACATCCGAGCGCATGGATTGATAGCCCGTGTCTGCTCCATCCTTGAAGGCAGAGTTTGCAAACATGGCGGTCGCCACCGGTTGAAGCGCCAAAGACGTGCGGAACTTTCGAATCATGTCCTCCTCGCTCTCAAAATCGAGATTGACTTGAATCGTACACGTGCGAAACATCATATCCAACCCCCGGGTGCCCTTCTTCGGCATGTACGCTCGCATAATCTTGTACCGTCCCTTGGGCATCATCGGCGTCTCATCCACGGACCAACGCGGATCAAAACCAACACCCGCAAATTTGTGCCCCTTTTCCGCCGCGAGCTTGACGCACGTCTCGATGTGCCATCGCACCTCTTCCTCGGTGTCCTTGAGCGTCTCCAGCGGCGCCCCCGAGAGCTCAAACTGTCCCCCCGGTTCGAGCGTCACGCTCTGCTTATTCAGCGTGCACCCGATGATGTTTTCCCCTTCCATGATTGGTTTCCATCCGTATCGTTCCACGAGCGAGCTCAGCACGTGTTCGACGACGCCGTAATCCATCCTTCGTTCCGTCGCCGCGTCGTACCCAAACTTTTCGTGCTCCGTGCCGATTCTGCGCGCGTCGTCCATTCAAGTCAGTCGGTCGTTCGGTCGTCCATCGCGTCGTCCATCGCGAACGCATCGCGCGTCGTCATCGTCGCGTTCCCGTCCTCCACGCCTCGCGTCCAACCGTCGGGATCGTTCCGTCCGTCGTCGCAATCTCTCATTCGCGCCCTCGCCCAAACCCCCGACGCGAAGACGGCCGATCCCTCCCGTCCCGCGTCCGCCCGTCCCGCGTTCGCCCGCCGCCGCCGCCGTTCTCGCGTTCACCGTCGCCGCCGTTCTC
>Ga0255762_10002276_pt1 | contig 15796 bp, 10 predicted proteins | sample 101ome_16_FD_179962 | JGI IMG/M metagenome (GOLD analysis project Ga0255762, IMG submission 179962) | Coastal salt marsh microbial communities from the Groves Creek Marsh, Skidaway Island, Georgia - 101401AT metaG (version 2) | ecosystem: Environmental > Aquatic > Marine > Intertidal zone >...
TGTTTGACATTTAGGTGGGAATTCCGAGGGTGGACGCTCGTTCCACGAGGCCAAGTCCGCCAGCTTCCTCCATCCCGGATCCCCACAGCACCCATGGCCCCAGGTAGGGCTGCTCCGTTCCCGGCCTGACCTAGTCCCCCGGTTATCCATTTCCTGTTTCCTTCCGGAGACAGTTCATGACACCCGAGTCATGTGGGGGCGAGACATCAACGTCCGCCAACGGGAACCCCATGGCCGCTCTCGCCGCCCCAAGGCGTTCAGCCCACCATCACGACGATTTGTGGTTCAGGGTACGCCGAGCTCCCCACCTATCCCGAGCCAAGCCCAGTGATGATTGTATTTGAAATCAACGAACCAATGGTTCAGGCCGTTGTTGCCTCTTCTTCGTATTTGGAGGGGCATGAGGTTTTGATGACCGAGGCTTCCAAGACGTACTCGCCCTCCACGAACGTCAACACGCCTTCAGCGTAGACCGTCCGGTTGTCGTCCAATCCGTTGGACACCGCTGCATCAATGAAGGACACCGCCAACGAGAGGGTTTCACCTTCCAAAATGAAGCGAGCAGTGCCATTGTCAATGGTCCCGTCCTGGACCTCCCCGCGAACCGCCACGTCTTGACCGACGAATTCATCGGGGCGCTCCATCAGGGCGTCTACGGTTTGCGTGGGTGCAGGCGCTTGAATCAGCACGGTGGCCAACATGCCAACGGTGAGCACGGCACCGACGACGAGAATCCTGTTCCGCCTCGAGAGCATTATGCCACCCCATCATTGCGGTGTTCGCTGCCGACAGCGTCTGCAAGCGTGGAAAACCCTGCTTGCTGCATGTGTCGCTCGAGCCCCTTGGTGATGTTTCCTGTAAGACTTGGACCTTCAAAAACAAATCCACTGTAGGCTTGAACGAGGGATGCGCCGGCTCGGATTTTCTCCCAAGCATCATCGGCGCTTGACACACCTCCCACGCCCACCAGTGGCCATGTTCCCTCCGTGTGTCGATGAACGAGCCGAATCATGTCGGTGGCGCGCTGCTTCACCGGTCGACCGCTCATGCCACCCTGCTCATCAAACACCGTTTGGTCGGAAGGGTGTTGATGAAGCGGGCGAGCAAGACTGGTGTTGGCCAGAACCATACCATCGGCGCCGTTGTTGCGGGCCGTGTCCACCACGTGAATCAGTTGTTCATCCGTCAAATCGGGTGCCACCTTCACGAGGATGGGTTTCGTCGACGCACCGTGTTGCTTGGCGCATGTGTTGTTCACGTCCATGCAGGCCTTGAGAATTCGAATCAAACCGTCGTCGTTCTGCAGTTCCCGAAGGTTGGGCGTGTTGGGGGACGACACATTGACCACGAACACCGTCGCATATGGCCACAGAGCACGCATGGTTGTGGCGTAATCCTGCTCTGCCTCCTCCAATGGCGTGATTTTGGACTTTCCAAGGTTGACCCACAACGGAATGGGAAGTGGGCCGTGTTGATCCCAGTGCAATTTCAGTCTGGCTGCGATTTTTTCAGACCCTTGATTGTTGAACCCCATCCGGTTGACCAGGGCCTGCGCGTGACTGGCTCGGAACATGCGAGGTTTGGGGTTCCCTTGCTGTTCATGTTGTGTCACACCTCCAATTTCGACGAACGACAAACCCAAAGCTGGCCAACCCCGCAGGGCTTCGGCATTTTTGTCCATCCCAGCTGCCAATCCGAAAGGATGGTTGTAGGTCGTACCGCAAAACATGACCGAAGCGCTCGATCTACGCCCGTACAACCCTCGGAGCACCCAGCGTGCAGGCACAACGGCCCCCATTGCCCTGAGGCCCAACAAGGCTCGTCGATGAGCGCGTTCTGAGTCTTGAACCCGAAGCCATGGGCGAACCAACCATCGGTAGAGAGCGCCCATGGAAGAAACTCCGGACCCTCAGCCTTCAATACTTACGCTCGTTGAGGGCTGCCCATGCGCATCACACACCCGTTGTGGCCAGCGGTGCGTGAATTCAGTCGGCGCCTCTTGAGGGAGGATGGTTTGGTGTTGACCGTGGGCGTTCACCAAACCGAAAGGGTGAACCAACTTCTGTTGGCCATGGGAGACCGGCAACCGGAACGCTTGACGTTTCCACAGGTGGTCGCTCACCCAACGAAGACCCTCAACCTACAGCTCCGCCGCCATGGGAAACTCACCTTATGGGCCACGTGCAGCGACGTGGAACCGTTACCAAGCGTGTTGTGGTTGCCGATGGATGCCGATGACGCCTTGGACAGCGTGTTTCATGCGTCCCATGATTTGTTACAGGCCGGTTATCCCGGTTGCATTGGATGCGTTGGGTCCGTGGATGAAACTGCTTGGGATGAAGGCGCACACCGCCAGCGCTGGATGGACCTCATCATGAAGGGTGATTCATCGCCTGTATCGTAGATACAGTCATCGACCGGCCCGGAAGGAGGGTTCAAGTACGGTCATCGGTGGCCTCCAATCGCATGTCCATAGTCATCATCGCTGAGAAACCGAGCGTTGCTGAGGACTTGGCCAACATCCTTGGTGTTCGTGCAAAACAGGAAACGCACTGGGCAAGCGACGACATCACCATCACATGGGCCATCGGCCACTTGCTTGAACTCAAGTACATGGACGATTACGACGAGGCGTTCAAAAATTGGCGTGGAACGGTCGACCGCCTCCCGTTCATTCCTGCGAATTTTCAATACAAACCGAAATCCGGACGCGGAAAAAAACAACTCTCTGCCATCCTTAAACTGATCAAAGCCAAAGGCGTGACGGAAATCGTGAACGCATGCGACGCTGCCCGCGAGGGTGAACTGATCTTCCGGACCATTGTTCAACACGCCAAGACCAAGGTGCCAACATCGCGCATGTGGATGCAATCCATGACCGCAGATGCCATGCTCAGGGCCTTTGAGGAGCGGCAATCGGGGGAAACCTACCAAGCGCTGAGCGATGCAGCGTATTCCCGATCCCAAGCCGATTGGATCATCGGCATGAACGGTTCACGTATCGCCACACGCCTCCCGCAAAACCGCGACCGCTCCGCCAATTCGCTTGGGCGGGTTCAAACCGCCACGTTGGCCATGGTGGTCGATCACGAATTGGAAGTGCTCTCGCATGTCCCCGTTCCGTATTGGCAACTCAACGCGACGTTCAACGCTGGCGATGCGATCTGGACAGCGCGATGGGAACGAAGCGGGCACAAAGACGACCCTGAACGACCCGAGTACAAGGCACACCGAATCATGGATGCCACCGAGAAAGATGCCATTGAGGCCATGCTCGGGAGCGAAGGGGCGTTTCAAACCGAAGAACAACACCGGACCAAAAAAGAACAGCCACCGCTGAATTTTGATTTGACCTCGCTCCAAAAGCGGGCGAACAGCCTATGGTCGTGGTCGGCGAAGCGGACGTTGGGTGTCGCTCAGGACCTTTACGACAAATTCAAACTCACCACGTATCCCCGAACCGATTCGAAGCACCTCCCCGAGGACATGCACGAAACGGTGGCAAAAACCCTTGACCAACTTGGTGCCCAACCCGCCTACACAGACCACGTCAAACGATTGCAATCGGATGGGCTTTCCAACGCCAAACGGAATTTCAACAACGCCAAAGTCTCCGATCACTTCGCCATCGTGCCCACAGGTCAAACACCGCCCACGAATTTTGGCGGCGACCATGCCAAACTGTACGACTTGATTGCGCGCAATTTCTTGGCATCTTGGCACCCCGTCGCTGAGTGGACCGTGACCAAGCGCATCACGTCGAAAAACGGCCATCAATTCCTCAAAGAAGCCGAAGCCATCGCCACTCCGGGTTGGCGTGCGGTTGTCCAAAAGAAGGACAAAGTGCCCGAGGGTTGGGGTCAACTCCCGTCGAACCCATGCGATTCAACGCTTGATTCTCATGAATTTTCAGAAGAGATGAGCAAGCCCAAAAATCGGCTCAAGGAAGCCAGCCTTCTCCAACTCATGGAACATGCAGGTAAGCATGTCGATGACGACGAACTTGCGGATGCAATGAAAGACAAAGGCTTGGGAACGCCCGCCACCCGGGCCGACACCATCGAAAAGCTCCTCAACAGGAATTACATCCGTCGGTCGCGCAACGGCACCATCAGCGCAGCGCCCCATGGCATACGAATGATCGATGTGCTGCGCCGAATACCCGTTGAATGGATCACGTCCCCTGAACTCACGGGTGACATGGAGGCATCCCTTCTCGCCGTTCAGCGAGGCGAGGCCCCCATGCAGACCTACATGGACAAAATCATCGAGCAAACCAAGACCATGGTGGACCGCATCCGAGACCACGATCGCAACACCCTTTACCTCGACGAGCCAAGTTTGGGTCCATGCCCGTTGTGCAACGGTGCCGTGTTGGAACAAACGCTGGCCTATCAGTGTGAACACAACGAGGGCAGGGACAAGGGCTGCTCGTTTGTGTTCTGGAAGGACACCGCAGGTCGTTGGTTCGACCGGACCACGGCGATGCGGTTGCTCGAGAAGGGGTCGTTGGTTGACCTGCACGGCTTTTTTTCTCAGGCCGGTGAGGGCTACGAAACCTCGGTTGAACTCACCAAAGACGGCAAAGTCATCAGCAAAGGTTCCAGTTCGGGAGAAGCCACAGAGGACGATGAGGTCTTGTGCGCTTGCCCCGTCTGCGACCACGGTTCCATTCGCGTGACAACATCAGCGTACCTGTGCGACAACCCCGATTGTTCCTTCCGAGGCATGCAGAATGTCATGTGCAAGCGGACCGTCACCCCCGAAGAGGCTCGCCCCATCTTCACCAAGGGAAAATCGGACCTGCTGGAAGCGTTCACGTCACGTCGAAATCGACCCTTCAACGCCTTTCTTGTGCTGGACAAAAACCGAATTTCGTTTGATTTCCCACCGCGTGGGGCTCCGGCCGATGCCAAAACCTTCCCCGTTGAACCCGGCACCGTGGCCGTTTGTCCGACGCACAAGGCGAACGTCATTGAAACACCCACACACTACACGGCGAGTGAATCGGGCACTGCATGCAAAATCCACGTGTTGAGAAGCATGTCAAACCACGATTTATCCCGTGAAGAAGCCAAGGAACTCATCGAAAAGCGATCCGTTGGTCCGTTCGATGATTTTGTATCAAAAAAGACAGGAAACGGATTTGCGGCATCGCTGTACCTCAGAAAAAACGAAGTCGCCGCCTATAAATTTGCTAAGAAATCGTAGGGGCGCCGTGCAAGCAAAGCAAACTTCAAACAACGCCCGTTGTGACCTCAGTTCATGACGGTGAACGTCGACGTGGTCATCGTGGGTGCAGGTCCCGTTGGCGGCAGGGCAGCAAAACTCCTGGCTGAACGGGGTGTGTCCGTCTTGATGCTTGAAGAGCATGAAGAGGTGGGCCGACCGTTCCAATGCGCCGGGCTTGTCACGCCCTCGGCCATGGATGCCGTCGATGGCCATCACACCGTGTTGCAGGAGGTGGATGGCGCATTGATCCATGGACCGAGCGGGACCTTGGTTCCGGTGGGCACCGAAGGCACGTTGCGGACTTACGTGGTCTGCCGAAAGCGGTTTGACCAATTTGTGGTTCAGGAAGGATTGGCAGCTGGTGCCACCCTGTGGCTGAACGCCTCACCTGCTTCGGCATCCGTGTCCGAGAACGGCGTGACCATGAGCATCGTTCGAGATGGGGCCACGGTGGATGTTCACGCCAAGTTGCTGATCGGAGCAGACGGCGCCCACAGTTGGACCCGACGCTATTTCCGCATGGGCCGCCCAAAGGAATTGATGGTGGGTTACCAAGTCGAGGTGACGGGTTACGAGGGAAGAGATCGTTGGTTGGAGATGTACAGTGGCTCCGAAATCGCTCCAGGATTTTTTGCATGGGTGATCCCTTCCGGCTTCGGGACGCACCGGATCGGCCTCTGGTCAACCGCAGAACGGTTGAAGGGGCGAAGCATACAATCGTGTTACCACGACCTTGTGAACCATCCACTTTGGAAAGAGCGATTCACCAACGTGGCCACCGTTGCGGAGTTTTGTGGCCCCATCCCCTCGGGTATGGTCAAAACCCCTATCAAAAACCGTGTGATGTTGCTCGGCGATGCTGCTGGCATGGCAAAACCCACGACGGGAGGTGGTTTAGGACCGGGATTCCACCAAATACAGTGCATCATCGAACCGTTGGTGGAGGCCATCAACACCGATGCTTTGAACGAACGTCGATTGAGAGCCATCACCAAAAAGCCATGGGAAGCGATGCGAAAGGAACAAGATCGTGCGAGAGCGCTTCGAAACCTCTTGGTCAGCGATTGTTCCGATGAAAAACTCGACAGTCATTTCAGAAATTTTGCTCATCCCGATACCCTGAGCCTCATCAACCGCATCGGCGACATTGAGAAACCCGTTCCGCTCGGCATGGCTCTGCTGAAAAATGTCCCTGCATTCCGAGGTTTGGCCATGCGCGCAGGCGTCAGGTTGTTGCTGTCATAGGTGAGGCCATGCCCGAACTCAAAGAGTGTTTGCGCATCAGGTACCCTCCTTTCGAAGCCCATCGGTGGCATCCCGCCAACCTGCCATTGGTGTCACATGAAACCGTGCTCGGTGAATTCAAAGATGTTGAACAGGCCTGTGAGGTCTTGGCCACACGCCCTCCCTCGTTTTCACTGGGAGACGTCAACGGATGGTGCGCCCAGCGAACCTACATGTTTGACGATCAAGCGGTCAACCACGCCACGGATGAACCGTACTTGGAAACAACTCAGTATGCGCTCCCTGCCAAGCGGCAACGTCGCGGTTGGTACCTTGTTCCCAACCCGATTCATCTGCTGGTCCGACGATTCATCAACGGTGCCGTGATTGTCTTGTTGGCAGCGCTTGCCTACTTGTTTGTCTCACCCGTTCTCGTGCACCTGGGCCTTCCAACCTACGGGTTGGCCACGGTTCGGTGGGGCCTGTTGGATTACCCTGCACTTGCCGTGTATGTGGTGCCCTTGATCTTCGCTCCGCTGGCCATCCGCGTGATGGCCAATTTGGCTGAGCTTCGTCGCCAAAACATCTTCTTGCAACGAACCATCGATCCTCCCACCTTCACCTTCAACCAACCATCGGTGGCCGACCGACCGTTGGAGGTTCGCATTGCGTTTCCAACTTGGGAATCCGATTGGGGACATGTGGATGTGATGTGGCGCGTCGGTTTGTTGCCACCTTCGCGTGAAACCCTGCTCAGCGCCCTGAATCGGTCACCAGAACGGCAACCTCCACCCGGTTTGAGCACGGAGTTGCCCCACCACTGGGAGGCTGGCCTCGATGACGGGACGGCCGGGGGGGAGGATGCCCCGATGGAACGTCGGGAATTGAAAGGTGGGTTTTACCTCCGACCCATGCGCATCATGTCAGCCAGCGCCTTCGTCCGGTGGGAACGCGACACCGACATTCATCTCCCTGCCATTCACCAACAGTGGCCCGGGAGCGTGACCGGTGACCTGATTCGGGTGCACTGGGAGTGTGTGGTGCGCATTCATCGTCAACAAGGGGGGGCACTGCTTTGGGTTCAGCCCCTCAGAGTCGCGCACGGTACAAAACCGGTTGAACATCAACAATTCGATCTTCACGATGGCCGGTCTGAATTGGATTCGTGGTGAGCAACACCTTCATGGGCATCATCTCCATGGAGAAACGATGGTCGCTCAACGCACGCTGGCGCTGATGTTGGTCTCCTTGATGACATTGGCAGGCTGCTTAGGGGCGGCTGAACCAGAACCTGTGGATACGACGCCAGAAGCCACAACGTACACCGTCACCCTCGCGTGGGTGAATGCGCCTGTCAGCACGGTTGTGGGGGAGCAAGTTGTTGTGTCATATGCCGTTTCGCAAGACGGCGAAGGCGACTTCGTCCTCGCACCCAGGCTTGTGCTCCCATCCTTTGAAGACGGTGATGTTCTCTGGGATTCGGACACCAACACCCTTCGGTTCACCCCCACGACCACCGGTGATCACATCGTGACGCTGCGATTAAGCAACAACGGCGACACAATCCTTGAGGGTGATGACGTGGAGTTGACACACGCCGTTGATGTCCAAGAACCTCTGGAAGCGGCGCCCGTGTTGAGCATGCCCAATCGATTGGTGCTGGATGGACCCAACATTGTCTGGTTTGAAGGCACTGTTGAGCACACCAACCCAACCACCTGTACCGTGGCGTACACCGTTACGAACGGCAACGCCGGTAACATCGCTCTCAACGCCGAGCATGGTTGGCGGGTTCTGATGGATTTCACGGAATCAAGCGATGTTGAAACGATCAGCGTCACCGCCACATGCGGTGAATACACATCCCTCAGCGACAGCGCCACCACCACGGTTCTGATCGAAGGTGCTTCCGATGACACCGATGGGGATGGTGTTGTGGATGCGGCGGACCGATGTCCCGAAGGCATTGGTGCCAACGAAGGTTGGGCCTCCACCGACACCACCGATGGCGATGGCGATGGGTGCCGCGATGTCGATGAGGACGATGATGACGACAACGACGGCGTTTACGATGTGCACGACGGTTGTCCGGAATCCTTTGGGTGGCAGAGCACGCCAAGTGCCGATTACGACGTGGACGGTTGCCGAGATGCCGACATCGATACGGACGATGATGGCGATGGTGTGAGCGATGGAGAGGATCTGTGTCAACTCGGTCGGAAAGGTTGGTCATCGAACCTCTACAGCGATTGGGACGGTGACGGTTGCTCCGATTTGGACGAGGACGACAACGACGACAACGATGACCTTGAGGACGCCTACGATGCATGTCCAAAAGGCGAGGTTGGATGGTCTGCAACCAACGGCACCGATTTTGATGGTGATGGCTGCTTGGATGCGACAGAGGACGATGACGACGACAACGACACGGTGCCCGATGTCAACGCAACCGGAGCAACGCTTGATGCGTGTCCCATGACGCCAGCCAACGCCACCGATGTGGATGAGCACGGATGTGCTGCCGTTGAACGAGATACCGACGGCGATGGCGTGAACGATTTGGACGATGTTTGCAAAGGCACACCAAGCGGCCTCGCTGTGAACGCAGCCGGTTGTGCGGATTTGGACGACGATGGGGTGTTCGCTAATGTGGACCTGTGCGCCGATTCGCCCGCACGATGGAGCGTAAATGCAACCGGATGCGCCGTTGTTCAGCAGCCCGTGGCATGGACGGAGCCAGGTGCGCTTACTGGCCCGATGCAACCTGTTCCCACATTCAACGTCCCGACGCTGAACGGCACCTACAATTTCAAATCCCGGTGGACCGGTGACGATGTCTATTTCTTCATGTTCAAATACACCGATTCCGGAGGCAATTCCAACACAGCAACTTGGGGTCAAAACCCCGGACGATTCATTCGCAACCTGCCGTTGAACACCCAGCTGTTTTACGGCTCCTTCGACAGCAGCTACCACACGGATGTCACACAGCGCCAATCCGCTGTGCTCGCTGGCCTGACGGCTCAAGAGGAAGCCCATTGGAACGACCGAATCCACTACATCGACATGGATGCGAGCAACATAGGGGGGGGTTTGGGCGCCATGATCGGCTCGTTCAACAATCCATTTTTCATGGGCATCGACCGATTCCAACTCGCCAGGGAAACCGGTTCCCTCTACGCATGGACTTCACAATCCAACGACCCTTACCATCTGTCCCACGAGCCCAATCAATGGGTGGCGGAACATCCAACCAAGGTTCGTGCCCTGGACCCACAGGTCCATGCTGTTAACATCATGTCGTTTCAACGGCACACGGGAGGATGGGGCTCTGGATACAACTCCCAAAGCAACGCAACGTTCGACCTACCAAACGACCTGTCCACCTACGACACGCTTGAAGTCTATCACGAGCATGCTTGTTACGAACGCACCAATAGATACCAAAAGAGCGACGGTACGTACGGAGGATGCCATGAGTGGGACTACCTCGCCCATCTCTACATCTGCGAAGCCACCAATTCGTCTTCGTGTGGCACGGAGATCATGCGATGGATCACCACATACGGTCGAGAGGGCATGTGGCTGACGGACATCTCTCCCTACATGTTCATGCTGAACAACGATGAGCAGCGATTTTTCAAGTACAGCGGCGCCAACAAAGGCGACCTCACCGTGACGTTCCTGTTCAGCAATTGGGGTTCTGGAGAACAGGCGCAAGACGCCACGTACGCCTTCAGCGGCGGGCAATTCGATGGAACGTACAACAACGAATCAAGGTACAATCGCCAACTCAACTTCTCGGTACCGTCGTGGGCCACCACCGTCGAGATCGTGGCCACCATCACTGGCCACGGGTTCAACAAAGACACGGCCAACTGCGCTGAATTCTGTGACCACCAGCATTACTACTCCATGGGGTCCAATCAAGCGTACGAATGGCACCCGATCGTCTACAGCAACGAAGGATGCGAGGAAGAGGTGGACAACGGTGTTGTGGCCAACCAATTCGGTTCATGGCCGTTCGGTCGAGCCGGTTGGTGTGCCGGCCAGGATGTCAAACAGTGGACCCACAACATCACAAATTGGGTGGACCAGGGGGCCAACAACACCAACCATCTCGTGTATCGCGGGTATTACAACGGTCAGGAATACGTCCCCTCAGACGGCATCGGCAACGGTGGTCGAAACATCCGTGCCGCGATTTGGGTGGTGTTTTACGGGCCAACCACCGCTTGATGCCCCGGTGGCGGGGCCGCAAGGCTCGAACGGTCGCCCACAAAACGGACGGTTTCAAGCCATTCATAATCGCTGTTGCGACGAACGGGTGAGAAGCCTGCTCGAACGATGGCATCCTGAAGTTCCCGTTCCGTAGCCTCCACCTTCGTTGTCCCAGAAGCCGAAACAACGTTTTCTTCCATCATGGTCGAACCGGCGTCATCGGCTCCTGACAGCAAAGCCATTTGGGCCACGCCCATCCCCATGGTGGGCCATGATGCTTGGATGTGCGGCACGTTGTCCAAGAACAGACGAGCAACCGCAATGTGTCTCAAGTATTCGGAGGCACCAGCACCAAGCGTGTGCTTGTTTTGACCGCGGTTGCGTCGACCAAACGAGTTGTTCTGCAATTGAACCGGCCAAGCGATGAACGAGGTGAAACCGTGGCCGTGTTCACTCAAACTCCTTTCCTGAAGGTCGCGAATGGCCTTCATGTGCTGAACCCGTTGCAGGTACGTCTCACCAAAACCGATCACATTGGTGGCACTCGTGGTCAAGCCGAGCGATTGCGCCTCCCCCATCACCCGAAGCCAGTTCACCGGACTGCCCTTTTTGGGTGACACATCCTTTCGGACATCCTCCACCAGCATTTCTGCACCACCACCGGGGAGTCCGTGGAGACCTGCCGCTTGAAACGCTTTGAGGACATCGAACGTGGACATGCCGCAGACTTCAGCAATCCCTTCGATTTCAATTGGGCTGAAGCAATCCAAATCCACCGTTGGATGATGAGTTCTCAGGTGCTGAATGAGTTCCACGTACCACGCAAACGGCAAGGATGGATTCACACCGCCTTGCATCAGGATCCTCGCACCGCCGACGACTTCGAGTTCTCGGATGCGTTCAGAAATTTGCTCAAAGGTCTGTGTGTACTCCTCATCATGACCTGGTGGACGGTAAAATGAACAGAATTGACAGTTGATGGTGCACGTGTTCGTGTAGTTGATGTTGCGATCGACCAAGTACGTGATGTGTCCGTGGGGATGCATCTCAAGTCGTCGTTGGTGGGCTGCACCCATCAGCGCGTGAAGCGGTGCGTCCTCGTACAGCGTCACCGCTTCCTCAACGGACATTCGGGGTCGGTGGTCAGGGTCGTGCGTTGAAGTGTGAACCTTCAGCACGTCGCTCCAGTCCATGCATCCACCTCAGTTCCATTCGGAGCCTACAATGGATTCTATTTCAGCAATTGTCTTTGGGCAATCCGCGGTAAGAACGACGGGGCCTTCATCCGTGACCAAGACGTCATCCTCAATACGGATTCCAATGTTGGCGTACCGCTCGGGACATGTCACATCCGGTCGCCAAGCACCAAAGTACAAACCGGGTTCAACCGTCAAGCACATACCTGATTCCAATGCCCTCGGCTCGCCGTTGGGTTTGTAGACACCGACATCGTGAACATCCAATCCAATCCAATGGCTGGTGTTGTGCATGTACCACTTTCGAAGTTCACCCGTTTCTGGGTGCAAGGCCTCCTCGAGACTCTGTTCAATGACCCCGAGTTGAATCAATCCTTCCGCGAGCACCTGCCTTGCTGCTTCGTGGGGTGCAGTGTAGGGTTCACCCACCCGGCACTTGTCGATGGCGGCATCTTGTGCTTTCAGAACAATTTCGTATAGTTCGCGTTGAGCTTCGCTGAACGAACCGCTGATGGGCCAAGACCTCGTGATGTCGCTTGCGTATCCCCTGAATTCAGAACCAGCATCGATGAGGACCACCTCATCGTCGCCGCACGCATCGTTGTTGACCGTGTAGTGGAGGATGGTGGCGTTTTCACCGCATCCAACGATGGAAGGGTAGGACCAGCCCTCTCCGCCTGCGTACGAAAAGAACCCTTCAATGATGGACTGGAGATGATTTTCACGGACACCGGGGTGGCTGTGACGCATGGCAAGTTCATGTGCAATGCTGGCAACTTTTCCTGACCAACGCATGTGTTCAATTTCTGTTGCCGACTTTCGCAAACGCAGTTCGGCCAACAACGGCGACGGGTCTTCAAGCGTGACTGGGCCGTGCCCAAAGTGCTGCCGCTTTCGATCTCGTCGCTCAATGGCTTCTAAAATCAGGCGATCCAGGCTGGCATGTGCACCGCTGCGATGAAACACGCGCTTGGCGCTTCCCAACCAATCGCTCAGCAGCTGGTCTCGCTCATGAGCAGTGTACGCTTCATCCACAGCATGGTGTTCAAGCGCGCCTTCTGTGCCGAGTCGGCGTCCTTCCCAGATTTCCATCAACGTGTCCTTGGGTTGGACAAAAAGAATGGAGCGCCACGAAGTGCCGTCATGACGGAGCACATACGTGGCTTCAGGGTCTTGCCAGCCCGTCAAGTAGAGCAGATCGCTTGAAGAACGGTAACGGTAGTGAACGTCGTTGGAGTGCACCGCTTCCTCGGGGGCGGCGAGAATGAACACATCATCGGCTCTGAACTGTTGGACGAGACGCATCTGCCGTTCACGGTATTCGTCGACCGCCACGGGTTGAGGGGCGGGGGGCAATCGCTTCAGTGCTTCAGCGAACATGAATGGTGCTGGCGTTCACTTCTTCTTCAACCGTTGGATGATTCGTCTTCATCCTGCGTTGTTTGAGGCGGTTGGGACGTCCACTTTGGCAGGTCACTGGTGGTTTGTTCCCGTTGAACCATGGTGAGGAACCCACCGATCAACACGACGATGATCATGACCCCTCCCCAGAGAACGGTTGTGTTGGTTGAGGTTGTGACCAAAGCGGGTTCCAAGATCACCAGATTCACAACAATACTGTTCGTAGAACCGTCGTCATCGAACACGATCAGTTCGACTTGGTGCATCCCTGAACGCTCGAATGAACTGGCGTTCAGAACCGCAACGCTTCGCACAGAGGTGGTGTTGTCAATCACCCAGAGGAAATCCACCGGCTCGTTGTCGGTGATTTCATCAGCACTGATGTTCCATGTGGACTCAGGACCAACGCGAATGTCTTGGCCGTTCGTCAACACCAAACCGTCCACCGTCAACACCGGTTCCGGGCGAATGTTCTCCACGACGAAGACGTGAGCGGCCGTCGTGACCAAACCGGCTCGATCCACCACGGTCGTGAGGAGTTCATAGGTGCCCGAGCCGTTCAACTCGAGGGACACGCGGTGCTCGTTGATGCGCTCATCGGCCGTCAATCCACGAACGGATGTGTCTGGTAAGTGAAGCGTCCACGTGGAAGTCGTGGTCGAACCAACGTATCCATCATTCACCGTCGCTTGAATAAGGATCGTTTCACGCTCGTTGACCACGGTGGGGCCGGTAAGGTCAACCACAGGTTCCGTGCTGTCAAGAACAAAGGTGACCTCCATGGAATTGGATGTGCGGAGGAGTGGGTCCACTGCGCGCACCGACATCCGCCACACACCGTCGTTCAGTCCGGCGTTTTCTGCATCAAATTTGAACGAAACCTCCGACTCGTTGGCGCTGGAACTGACCGATACATCTTGGGGTTCAGCTAAACACACCTGTTCAGGCGCCTCACAAACGGCGGCTGTGATGTACGAGCCGTTCCATGAATCGCCGTGCGTGACCAATTGGTACGTGAGGTTGAACCAGCGGTCGGTGATAGGAATGCCGCCGTTGTCACCCTCGACTGGTGTGCCAGGGGATTCACGGAAGAGAACCGGATGTCGATCCGGCATTTCACCAAGGTACGCCACCAAGCGGAACGGGCGGTCAACCTCCACACTGTCGCCCGGAAGAACCTCGATGTAACACACACAGTTGAGTCCCGTAACGTTGATGTCCAACGACCATGCAAAGTGCCCATCGTTGACCGGTGTGGCCGATGTGAGGTGGGGGCCAGCCAACACCTCCACGCCCGTGGCGCCACCGATGTCGACGATGGACCACGATGCAGTGCGAAGGCTGAACGTGGCGGTTCCGTTGAGGGTCATGGGGCCTTCAAAACTCAATCCGTGTGGTTGATTGAAGGTCAGGTTGGGCTCAACGTCTGTGGTTGTGCCGATGACGGAATGAGGCAACAAACCTGTCACCATCAACAACACCAAGGCCATGTGGCCGGCAATGTGTTGCAAGGTTCGCATCGCTTTCAACCGACTTCAATCACTGAACGGATCGCACAATTCACCTTGTCCAGGATACGAGACAGGGTTTCGAGGGTTGGTGTCCCACTTGTACTCACAGAAATTCACGTGTCCATCGCCATCGGTGTCCACCATGCGGTCGGCACTGTCGTAGGGGTCAAATTGGAAGTGGTACTCCCAACCGGTCGCCATACCGTCGTCATCGTGGTCTTGGTAGTACACCTCTGGTCCGTCGTTCCAATCGTCGCCATCGGTGTCGTTGGTGATGGGGTTGGTCATGTTCTGCATTTCCTCAAAGTTCGTGTAGTTCTCGAGGTTGTCGTAGAACCGTTGCCCATCGGGTGAATCGGGGTCAATGTTGCACTCCGAGTTGGTTGTGTCGTTGTACCCAGGGCAATAGCGCTTGATCAAACCGGTTCGGTTCAGACCGTCGTTGTCCGGGTCTTCCAGACCGTCATCGATGCCGTCAAGATCGCTGTCGGGCATGGCAGGATCCATGACGCCGCGAGCGCCGTACACTCCGAGTGTGGCGTTGTCAACAAGCCCGTATTCGAAGGCCAGTTGCGAATAGTACACTTCCCAGCCGTCTGGAAGCATGTCGCCATCGGAATCATCGTCCACGGGGTTGGTGTCCCAACGGTCGGGTGCCTCGAGGCCGTTGGCCAAGGTGTCATTGTCAATGTCGTAGGTGTCATCTTTGAGTGACTCAAGTGAGGGGTCAAGCGCCCATCGACCGTTGCAACCACCGCACATGTCGTTTCCGGGCATTTGGAAACCGGTCAGATTCATCTCACTCACTGCGAATTTGGGCTCAATGGCGAAGCCACCAAGCCAGTTTTGCCATTCGTAGCCGCCTGGTTGCATCGTGCACGAGTTGGTTTGTGATTCCTCACATCCTGGGCGAACCCAAGTGGAGGTGGCCACCCACAAGCTGTGCGAGCGCGTGTTGTCCTCCGCAGATTTCACCTGCATCTCCCATCCGTCCAACATCCCATCTGAATC
>Ga0255762_10002281_pt1 | contig 15775 bp, 14 predicted proteins | sample 101ome_16_FD_179962 | JGI IMG/M metagenome (GOLD analysis project Ga0255762, IMG submission 179962) | Coastal salt marsh microbial communities from the Groves Creek Marsh, Skidaway Island, Georgia - 101401AT metaG (version 2) | ecosystem: Environmental > Aquatic > Marine > Intertidal zone >...
CTTTCTGTTAAGATAGCGCCGGCTTCACAGGAAAATGCTATAAGAGCGCCCGTTTTCAGCCGTTGCATCCGAACAATCCAGCCCATATCACGCTCAGCTGAACCGGCAGAGAGATCAAGAGCCTGACCTCCACACATTCCTAACGCCCCAGAAGCTTGAGCCAACGCAGCAGAAAGGCGTATTCGCACCTCAGCGTTTGGGTGTGTTTCCGGCATGGCAAGAATTTGAAATGCATAAGCCTGTAGAGCATCTCCAGCCAATATAGCGGTCGCTTCATCAAAAGCCTTATGAACAGTGGCGCGTCCTCGACGGAGGTCATCATCGTCCATCGCTGGCAAATCATCGTGGATAAGACTGTAAGCGTGTAGACACTCAATAGCAGCACCTACATGTAGGGCACGTTGTCGATCGCCATTACAAGCAAAAGTCCCGGCAGACACCAAAAATGGTCTAAACCTCTTTCCAGATCCAAGAACGGCATAGCGCATTGCCTCGATTAAAGGTTTTTCATCACCCAAATTCTTCGGATCTGGCAAAAGTTTTTCTAGAAGCTCATCCGTATCCCTTGCGACAGATGAAATCTCGGCGGCTAATTTTGATGACATCAAAATGCTCTAATCTGCATCGAATGGCTTAGTTTCTGGTGTACCATCAGGGCCAAGCGTTATCCGTTCTACGCGTTCCCTTGCGTCTGCAAGTTTTTGTTCGCAATACCGACGGAGCTGAGCACCTCGCTCATAGGAATGAATTGAATCTTCCAGAGAGCCCTTACCCTGCTCCAGACGTTGGACGATCGTTTCAAGCTCTGTCATTGCGTCTTCGAACGACATCGCTTTGATATCATCAGGAATATCCTTAGCTGCGGACTTAGCCATTGCTGAGCTCCTGTTGAAGGTTGCGCTGTAACCAGATACAGCGGAGTACCCCGTCAGCTCAGTGCGGTCAATCGCCAGAAGCGTCTAGAGCATATCCCGTAGAGCGAACAGTGCGAATTAAATCTGGGTTGCCCTCAATATTTAAGGCCTTGCGGAGCCTCCTTATATGTACATCTACTGTGCGCATCTCGACGTAAATGTCATGCCCCCAAACGGCATCCAGCAACTGCTCCCGACTAAAAACACGCCCTGGCCGCTGCATAAAATGCTGCAGCAGACGAAATTCCGTTGGACCAAGATGGATCTTTTGACCAGATCTTTGAACACGATGGGTTATTAGGTCCATGGAGAGATCTTCGTAGACTAATTTTTCTTCTGTTACCGCTGGATTACTGCGCCGCAAAACAGCTTTCAGCCGTGCAATTACCTCTGTCGGCGAAAACGGCTTAGTTACATAGTCATCGGCCCCGGAATCAAGACCTCTAATCCTATCAGCTTCTTCGCCTCTTGCCGTTAAAAGAATAATTGGCAAGGCTCGTGAGGCCGGCCTCCTCCGAATACGTCGGCAGAGCTCTATTCCAGATACTCCTGGCAACATCCAATCAAGTAAGACTGCGTCTGGTAGCCTTTCTGCCAACGCAAGTTCGGCTTCATCACCATCAGTAGCAATACCAGTATCAAAACCTGATGCCTTAAGGTTATAATCTAAAAGGTCTGCTATTCCTGGCTCGTCTTCAACAATTAGAACATAAGGCTGCATGGGATCATTGCTCCGCTGACAATGGATCTGCTTTTGGCCTTGCGGAGCCCAATCGGTCACCTGTGACTGCATAATAAACATTCTCTGCGATATTCGTGCAATGATCGCCAATGCGTTCGATATTTTTTGCGATAAACAATAGATGCGTGCATGACGTTATGCTTCTGCTGTCTTCCATCATGTACGTGAGGCATTCCCTGAAATACCCTTCGTAAAGAAGGTCCAAGTCCTCATCCCTATCCCGAATATGGATGGCCGTATCAGCGTCGTTATTTGCGTAGGCGCCAAGAATTCCATGCAACATATTCTGAGCAACTTCAGAAAGACGTACTATGCTTTTAACCAGCTCCATTGGAGGAGCGCGATTAATGACCAAAGCCCGTTTTGCATTATTTTTTGAATGATCGGCAATCCGCTCAAGGGCTTGCGCTATTTTGAGTGCAGATATTATCACCCTAAGATCAATTGCCATTGGCTGACGTAACGCTAGTATCCGAACAACCGCAGCTTCTACTTCGGCATCTAAAGCATCCACACGACGATCCGCCTCGATAGCTTGCAAACCTAGGTCTGCATCGCGTTTGATCAATGCTTGAGTTGAGTCAACAAGTATTGCTTCCGCCTGCCCACCCATCTTTCCAATTTTTGCTGAGAGATCATTCAGATCATCTGTAAATGACCTTACGATGTGATCATTGGTAGTTTGCATTGTCATCTTCTCCAAACTTACCCAAATCTGCCAGTGATATAGCCTTGCGTGCGTTCATCACGCGGTGCTGTGAAAATCTGTTCCGTGACACCTACCTCAACAAGTACTCCAAGATGAAAGAAAGCAGTGCGCTGAGAAACCCGTGCTGCCTGCTGCATGGAATGTGTCACAATAACAATTGAATAGGCTTTTTTTAATTCTTCAATAAGCTCTTCGACTCTTGCTGTCGCAATCGGGTCCAATGCGGAACAAGGCTCATCCATTAGGATTACATCTGGGCGAACTGCTACAGCACGGGCAATACAGAGACGCTGCTGCTGACCACCGGATAGCCCTGTTCCTGGCTGGTGCAAGCGATCCTTCACTTCTTCCCAGAGCGCCGCTCGTTCCAAACTAGTTTGAACCAATTCATCCAGGTCATCTTGGCTCGAAACCAAACCATGAATACGTGGCCCATAAGCAACATTATCATAAATTGATTTGGGAAATGGATTTGGTTTCTGAAATACCATTCCTACACGTCGACGAAGCTGTACCGGATCAATACCCGCATCTAGTACTTCATCACCGTCAACTTTGATCGAGCCTTCAACTCTGCAGCCATCAATGACATCATTCATCCTGTTCATGCAGCGCAGGAATGTGGACTTACCACACCCGGACGGACCGATGAGAGATGTGACTTGGTTTCGGCCAATATCCAAATCTATATCAAAAAGAGCTTGTTTTTCGCCGTAAAACACATTGACGTCTCTCACGAGAACTTTTGCTTCAGCTGCTTCCATATTAAATCTCTCACCATCAGCCATTTTTACCTACCAGCGACGCTCAAAGCGCTTACGCAAGATTACAGCGAGTGCGTTCATGAGTACTAAAAAGCCTAAAAGAGCCATGATACCAGCGCTCGTTCTTGCAACAAAAGCGCGCTCTGGACTGTCTGCCCAAAGATAAATTTGAACTGGCATTACTGTTGAAGGATCGGTTATGCCCCCTGGTACATTCACGATGAAGGCAACCATTCCAATCATTAGCAAAGGAGCAGTCTCCCCAAGAGCCTGTGCCATACCAATAATTGTGCCCGTGAGAATTCCAGGCATTGCGAGTGGCAATACGTGATGTGTCACGACTTGATGCTTAGATGCACCTACACCCAATGCCGCCTCACGGATGGATGGAGGGACTGCCTTTAGTGCAGCCCTTGAAGCGATGATAATTGTCGGCAACGTCATTAATGAAAGGACAATCCCACCAACAAGGGGAGCTGATCTAGGAAGGCCGAAAAAGTTCAGAAATACTGCTAGGCCAAGGAGCCCAAAAACTATCGATGGAACTGCTGCCAGATTATTGATGTTCACTTCAACAAAATCCGTCCAGCGATTTTTTGGAGCAAACTCTTCTAGGTAAATTGCCGCAAGAACACCAACTGGAAAACTCAAAGCAAGTGTTACTAGAAGTGTGAAAAACGAGCCTACGATGGCACCCCAAAATCCCGCTAATTCTGGTTCTCGACTATCACCCGATTTCCAGAAGACCGTATTCATTGACCATCGAATACGTCCGTCACTTTTGAGCTGGTCGATCCACTCGAGTTCAGTATCCTTCACCCGACGATCTTCTTCTGGAAGGTCTCGATCAATGTAACCTTTCAGTAAACTGTCGATGTCATCCGAAGCAAGAACCCAAATACGAACTGTTTTTCCAATTTTTACGGGTTCATCAACAACAACTTGCATTGCCTGCAGATCCGCACCGTTAGAAACTAAGCCATATAATTTCCGTTTTTCTTTTCGGCCTGAAACATCTGGAAACTGTGATCTTAACGCTGATTTTATAAATCCGTTATAATTTGCTGTTCTAGGATTGTTGGCATCAATTTCTGAACCCTCGAAGGTTACATCTAACGCTATCTCATACTGATAAAACGCAGACCATCCAGTCGAAATTATTGACCCAACTAACAAGATTAACATTGAAATGGCGACTACAATGGCAGCTATACCATAAGCCTTGAAACGCGCTTCTGAACGATAACGGCGACGAACGCGAGCAGCCTCTTCATTCGCTCTTTTATCTGCAGAGCCGTGCATAACTGCTTCAGCGCCTGAATGCTGCTGTAAACCTCGATCAGTCATACTTTTCTCGGTATTTCCGCACAATCCGAAGTGCAAATACGTTTAATGACAGTGTTATGAAGAAGAGTACGAGGCCAAGAGCAAAGGCTGCCAAGGTCTTGGAGCTGTCAAATTCTTGGTCACCCACTAAAAGTGTGACAATCTGCACTGTGACGGTGGTCACAGCTTCAAACGGATTGGCCGTTAAATTTGCAGCAAGGCCAGCTGCCATGACAACTATCATGGTTTCCCCAATTGCTCGGCTAACTGCAAGTAATACAGCACCAACAACACCAGGTAGAGCTGCGGGAAGGACTACCTGTCGAATAGTCTCAGATTTTGTTGCGCCTAATGCAAAGGAACCGTCTCGCAATGTCTGTGGAACTGCATTCATAACATCATCCGACAATGATGAAACAAAGGGGATGATCATAATCCCCATAACTACTCCAGCCGCGAGGGCAGATTCCGAACTAACATCGAGGCCAACTGTTTCGCCCATGCCTCTAAAAAATGGAGCAACGGTAAGAGCAGCAAAAAAGCCGTACACAACAGTGGGTACACCAGCCAAGATTTCTAGCAAGGGCTTAATTACGCCCCTAAGCCGATTACTTGCATACTCGGACATGTAGATTGCAGACATCAAACCGAGCGGCACAGCAACACACATTGCAATAACCGTGATTAATAATGTTCCAGCAAAAATAGGAATTGCTCCAAAACTGCCACTCGCACCGACTTGGTCCGCCCGAATTGCTGTTTGTGGACTCCATTGCAAGCCAAACAAAAAATCATCCAATGGAATACGGAGAAAGAAACGCCATGCCTCAAATAGCAGAGATAATACAATTCCTATGGTTGTCAGAATGGCGATAGTTGAAGCCAGGATCATGATGATTGTGAATATACGTTCCACCTGATTACGGGCTCTAAATTCGGCGGATATCTTACCTTTTGCCCACCAAAGGCAAGCAATACCAAGCCCCAGACTTATTACAACCATGCCAAGATTTGATAATTTTTTGAGTTCTGAAAATTTTTGAGCGGCAGCTGCAATCTCTGGCGTGGGCTCTCTACTGGGAATGTCACCTGAAGCAACGTTAACAATATCATTGAGCACCAGGGAAAGACGGTCTGCGGATAGCGCCTGTGTGTCCGTATTTAGCCCGGAAATAATTAAACTCTCAATAATTGGGCCTTGAGCTACTAACCATAGCGCAATCGCTAATAGCGAAGGTATAACTACCCAAAGAGCCAAGTAAGCTCCATGATAAAAGGGTAGAGAATGCAGTAATGCTGGTTTAGCAGCAGCAAAAGAGATGGCCCGCCGGCGACCAATTACATGCCCGTAAGCCGCAAGACAAATCAAAATTAAAATGAGTGCCCAGATTTGCATTGCATGACCTTAGTGGAACAAAAAAAGAAATCGGCCAGCTCCAATTAAGGAGCTGACCGGTAATTATCTTTACATTTTAAGAGGCACCAAACCAGAAGCACCCTTACTCATTGCTTTACGATCAGCTGAAGGAAGTGGAATTAGGCCCTTGTCGGTAAGATAACCTTCATCACCTGCAGCTTTTTCACTTGTAAATTCCGCTACGTATTCCTGGATACCAGGAACAACGCCCACATGTGCCTTCTTCACATAAAAGTACAAAGAACGAGACACTTTGTAGGAGCCATCCGCAATTGCTTCGAACGTTGGCTTTACACCTTCAACCTCAGCACCCTTAATTTTGTCAGCATTTTGGTCAAGGAAAGAGAAGCCAAAGATACCAACTGCAGATGGGTTTGCCTCAAGCTTCTGAACGATCAGGTTATCGTTCTCGCCGGCTTCAATGAATGCACCATCTTCACGCATTTTGTCGGAGATTGTCCGAAATGGCTTCTTGTCAAGCTTCTTGATATTTGGAAAAGCCTTTGCACCTTCGCGCATGACGAGCTCAACAAAAGCATCACGCGTACCTGATGTTGGGGGCGGACCAAGAACTTCAATTTTTATCCTTGGAAGGCTTGGATCGATTTCGCTCCACATTTTATATGGATTGTCTATCATCTTGTCGCCGGAAGGAACCTTCGCGGCAAGCGCCAAGAAAATTTGCTTTTTTGTCAGCTTTAAATCGGCACCAGCCTTTGATTGCCCCATAGCAATTCCGTCGTATCCAATTTTTACCTCTACGACTTCTTTCACACCATTTGCGGCGCATTTTTCAACTTCTGACTTCTTGATGCGACGAGAAGCATTTGTGATGTCAGGATGGCTTAGACCGACGCCAGCACAGAACAATTTAATTCCGCCACCAGAACCAGTGGACTCTACTACTGGTGCCTTGAAAGAACTGGTCTTTCCAAAAGTTTCAGCTACAGCTGTCGAGAAAGGGAAAACTGTTGATGAACCAACGATACGAATTTGATCACGTGCAGCAGCGGAACCTGCAGCAGCTATCGACACAAACACAGCCAGCGCTGTAGCGGGAAGTAAGTGTTTCATAAAAGCGCCTCCATTAGAGAACCAGGTTAGATAAATCGGACGCTTATCCAATAAGCGTATGATTTATCTACGGCTGCAGGGCGACACTTATGTTACGTAAAGATTACAGAAATATGACAACCGTTATTCTTGCTCATCAGCAAATGGCAAACGCACTGTAAAAATGCTGCCATGGCCAACAATACTCGAAATTTCTAAATGGCCGCGACATCGATTCAAAATATGTTTAACAATAGCTAAACCGAGGCCCGTTCCACCTAGAGAACGCGACCTAGCAACATCTACACGGTAAAACCTCTCCGTTAAACGCGGAATATGTTCTGCTGGAATTCCAGGCCCCTCGTCAATTATCGATACTCGGACAGCTTCTTTCTCACTAACGAGTTTTATTTGTACGATGGACCCCTCACGAGCATATTTTAACGCGTTTTCTAAGAGATTTCGAAATACCTGCTGCACAAGATCTGGATCACCTAAAGTACTAGATAATGGCCCTTTGACCTCGGTATGAAATGAAATTTCTCGCTCTTGAGACATAGGTTCTAATTCTTGGACTACAGAATTAATAACATCCTCAATAGATTCAGTTGCTCCAGCTGGAGCGTACTCGTCCATCTCAACACGAGATAGAGATAGAAGATCTTCAACTAATCGCGCCATACGATTTGCTTGATCTCTCATAATTCCTAAAAATCGTGCGCGAGCGGTATCGTCGTCTTTCGCAGGCCCCTCTAGAGTTTCAATAAAACCCACTAAGTTTGCCAGTGGCGTTCTAAGTTCATGGCTTGCATTGGCGACAAAATCTGCACGCATCGCCTCAAGTCGGCGGATGGCTGTCAAATCCTGTAGAGCCATTACAGCGGCCTCTCCCCCTCCACCAATATTTGCCAATCGAGCAATAATGGCGCGGTATGAACGAGTTGTATGATCTTTTAACTCGATATCAGCAATAGCTTCTGGAACTGCACCGGCAATCACCGCCTCAACCGCATCCAACAGTTCAGGATTGCGCACAACGTCTACTAATGGTCTCATATTAATATTGGAGCCAATTGCCAGTTCGGCGGCATGATTCGCATGAACTATTCGATGATTAAGATCAAGCACTAGGAGAGGTTCGGGCACACCATCAAGAACATTCTCAACGGTGACGGCTCTCTCTTCCATCGACCTCTGCATACGCAGCACTCGTCGCTGGCTTTCAACTAAAGCTGTCGCAAGCTCCCCACCGACGGGTGTTCGTCTACCAGAAGGCAGCTGCGAAACTTCCTCTGCGCCAAGCCCTCTCGCCCTGGCTACTAGCTCCGAAAAGTCTTTTGCAAAAGGCAACGCGCAGATGAAACCAACAAACAGAGCTATCAGAGCACCTGAAACAGCATGGAAGCTCGATATTAAATCTAGCATCCACGCAACCAGTACTACTACTTCTCCAGAAGCAACAGCTGCTAGAAATATGGATGGTAAAAGGCGGCGCGTATTTAAGTCTATCATCGCGCCACCTGTGAAATTAATCCTCTGCTGCGTGAGCTGCCAGAGCAGCTAAATTCACAATCTCCGACACGGTGGCCCCCATCGGTACAATCTGTGCCGATTTAGCTAACCCCATTAGCGAGGGGCCTATGACGTTTGCACCACCAAGTGTCTTGAGTAACTTTGCTGAGATATTTGCCGATTGAAGAGCTGGCATTACTAATACGTTAGCCGGACCAGTGAGACGCGCAAATGGATAGAGGCGTTTACGAAGCTCATCGTCGAGCGCCACATCCGCGGTCATATCTCCATCATATTCGAAATCAACTTTCCGACTATCTAAAATACGCACTGCGGATCGAACTCTTTCGGCTGAGTCCCAGTTTGGATTGCCAAAGTTTGAATAAGAAAGCAAAGCTACTTTTGGCTCATAGCCCATGCGCTTAGCAGCGTTAGCAGCTGAGCAAGCAATGTCTGCAAGCTCTTCCGATGTTGGTACCTCATGAACATGAGTATCAGCCATCAAAACCGTGCGATCGCGCGCCACAATCGTAGTCAGCCCCATCGCGGTTTCGCCATCTTTTGGAGGGAGAACTGCAGAAATTTCCTCAAAACATACAGCAAAACTGCGGGTTAGACCCGTAACCACTGCATCGGCGTCTCCAAGAGCGACCATGCAAGCCGCAAAAGTATTTCGGTTCTGATTTACCATACGTTGGCAGTCCCGAAGCAGATAGCCCTTCCGCTGCAACTGTGAATACAAGTGATCACGGTAAGCTGAATTTCTCTCTGATCGAGCTGCATTATGAATTTCGATATCTGGATCTTCGCGACCAGCGGCCGCCATCGCAGCCCGCACTTTTTCTTCACGACCAATTAAGATGGGTGTGCCAAGGCCCTGGTCTTTAAAAGCTATCGCAGCTCGGATTGTTCTTTCCTCTTCACCTTCCGCGAATGCGACCCGTTTCGGCGAAGAACGAACTGCCGTAAACACCCGAGACATAGCCGAAAGTGTTGGGTCTAATCGGGCAGCTAACTGCCGACGATATGCATCCCAGTCTTCAATTGGCTTTCGGGCAACACCCGTTTCCATTGCTGCTTTAGCTACCGCGATAGGGATCGCTGTGATCAGTCGGGGATCAAAAGGCGTTGGGATTATATATTCACGTCCAAAGGATAGTCGTCGCCCCTGATAAGCTTCAGCGACCTCATCAGGAACATCCTCCCTAGCCAGATCGGCAAGTGCTATCGCTGCCGCAAGTTTCATATCGTCGTTGATAGCTGTTGCACGCACATCCAATGCACCTCGGAAGAGGTAAGGGAAGCCCAAAACATTGTTTACTTGGTTAGGGTAATCAGAGCGTCCAGTTGCCATAATAATGTCATCACGCGTGCTCTCGGCTAATTCTGGTTGAATCTCAGGATTAGGATTAGCTAATGCAAAAATCACAGGGTCCTTACCCATTGATTTTAGCATTTCAGGTGTTACAGCATCGCGGACAGATACACCTAAGAAAACATCCGCTCCCTTTAACGCATCTGCCAAACTTCGTGCGTCGGTATCTACGGCATGCCCAGACTTCCACTGGTTCATGCCATCAGTGCGGCCTTTATATATCACCCCTCGGCTATCACAGAGAATGACATTCTCATTACGTGCACCAAAACGTTTGATTAATTCGACGCATGAGATCGCAGCGGCACCAGCTCCGTTCACTACAATCTTCATGTCTTCGAGTTTGCGGTTTGTGAGCTTGGCCGCATTAATCAAACCTGCAGCAGCGATAATTGCTGTTCCGTGCTGATCGTCATGGAAAACTGGAACATCACACAGTTCACGCAAACGTTGCTCAATAATAAAGCATTCAGGTGCTTTGATATCTTCTAAGTTGATGCCCCCCCAAGTTTTAGACATCACTTTTACGCAGTTTATGAACTCTTCCGTATCATAGGTATCAAGTTCGATATCAACGCCATCAATATCAGCAAAACGCTTAAACAGAACTGCCTTGCCTTCCATAACCGGCTTTGAGCCCAAAGCTCCTAGATCACCAAGTCCAAGCACGGCAGATCCGTTGGAAATAACGGCTACCGTATTACCTTTAGCCGTATAGTCATAAGCCGTGACTTCATTATCGAAAATTTCAAGACATGGAGCAGCAACGCCAGGGGAATAAGCAAGGCTTAACTGATACTGCGTTGTAACGGGCTTGGTTGGAGCCAGCGCCACCTTGCCTGGTCTGCCACTGGCATGCATCCGAAGAGCTTCAAGATCGAGGGCTGAATGTTCTCTACTATATTTTTTTGTCATGCCAGTTGCACCGAGCCCAACGCTCGCTCCCAAATAAAAAAATTGTTATTTAAACATAGAATAACAGCGATTTGGCTCTTTGCGCTAGATAATAAAAGGCTCTAATTTTTAGCCTAAATTTTATTTTTTAAGAGTGTCACTAGTAGCAATTATTCAAAAATCCAAGGTGATGAAGGAAACAACAAATGGCTACTTATGTACTAGTCCACGGCGCCTATCACGGTGGCTGGTGTTGGCGCGAGACAGCCAAAAAGTTACGAGCATATGGACATGATGTGCACACCCCAACCTTATCTGGGCTAGGCGAACGTAGTCACCTTTTGACACCCTCCATTAATCTTTCCACCCACATTCAAGACATTCTCAATGTCTTGGCTTGGGAAGACGTTCGAGATGCCATTTTAGTTGGCCATTCGTATGGAGGTATGGTTATAACCGGAGTGGCAGACCGTGCAGCAGATAGATTAGCAGATATCGTTTATTTGGATGCAATAGTCCCGAAAAATGGACAATCCATTCTTGATGTACAACCTGCTGGCAGAGCAGATTGGATGAAAGATAGAGCCATAGAAAATGGCGGATTGGCAGGATTACCACCAAGTCCAGAATTGTATGGCGTAACAGAGCCCAAGGCCAAAGCTTGGGTAGAAGATAAGTGCACTCCCCACCCTTTCGCTAGCTTCTCAGAAAAAATACAAATCTCTAGCGCCCCTGCAGAACGAGTACGCAAACGTCTTTACATTTTATGTACAGATCCTGCTTTGGAATATATGCGCCAGTTTTATGAAAGTGCTGTTGCCGCAAATGGTTGGGATGCAATGGAATTAGCTACTGGGCATGATGCTATGGTCACAGAGCCCAACAAACTCGCAGAAATTTTGGCTGCTAGAGCATGATTTTTAAAATATGGATCATGGGAACTGCGCTAGTTTTTCTATCAAATGTGGTCCTTGCAGAAGGCGTACTCAGTGGCCGGCAACTCGTTAAACCCTGCAAGGTCTGCCATTTTTATAAAGAAAAAAAGGGGAAATCTGGCCCCCATCTTTTCAAATTAATCGGCCGCCCGGTTAGCTCAGTTGAAGGTTACCCATATTCAAAAGCTTTGCTTAAAATTGGTGGCGAGTGGCAAGAACTCAGACTTGCTAAATTCTTGAATGATCCCCAAGCATTCGCTCCCGGCACAACAATGAATTTTTCTGGTTTTAAAAATATGGAGAGAGCAAAGGTAGCCGCCTCATATTTCGCAGGGCTGTCAGCGCGGCAATAATTCCTTGACTCGAGGGTAAGCATTGGTCTGCAATCATGATCATCGCATATCCAAGGTGAAGTAAAATGTTGTCGATCCAACCTCTCGAAGCGAGTTTTGGCGCAGTCATAACTGACGTAAATCTAGGAAATTTAAATGATCAGGATTGGGGAAAAATTGAAGAGGCGTTTAATGAGTACGGCGCCCTCGTATTCCCTGACCAACATACAACTGATGAAGAACATATCGCCTTCGCGGAGCGTTTTGGACCGATAGAATTTCTGCGTGGCGCAGGTGAAAAAGCAGCTTGGATCAGCAATGTTAATCCAGACGGCACAGTCATGGAAATCAAACAAAAACGGTTTCAGGCCCTGCGTGGAAATGAAGGATGGCATACAGACAGCTCTTACATGCCACTTGCCGCCAAAGCCTCCGCACTAGCTGCGATCAAAACACCCCAAAAAGGTGGTGAAACTGAGCTTGCTGATATGCGTGATGCCTACGACACACTCTCTGAGACGATGAAAGAAAAAATCGCAGGGCTATCCGCCTACCATTCGCTCTATCAAAGCCAAGCAAAAGCTGGATACAAATTCAACACCGGTGATGGATATGGGTACCACACAAAAGGCGCACCGCTGCGCCCTCTCGTAAAAATTCATCCAGACACCAGCAGAAAATCGCTTTTCATAGGGCGACACGCTTATAAAATCCCAAATATGGCTGATGCAGATGCTCAGGCTCTCTTAGATGAGCTCTTAGATCATGCCTGCAAGCCTCCAAGGGTTTATAAGCACCAGTGGCGCCCAGGAGACATTATGATTTGGGATAATAGATGCATATTGCATCGCGCCTGTCCCTATGAGTATGCCGAACCAAGAATCCTCCGGCATGTCCGAGTGGCTGGCGACCCAAACACCGAAACGGCAGAAACAGGTCGAGACGATAGAGCTGATGACTTCGTACCCAGTTCTGTGAATAACTGAACAATACTCGAAGCCCTTAATTGAATAGGGTAAAGATTGTCATTTTGCTTGTGGCACTTGGCTGTATCTGGGTTCTAAAAAAACACCTCAGCAATCACCTCGTAAAACAACACTATTTTTTATTCGCATAATAAACAGTCTACTTAGATGCGCTTAGTGTTATTAAAGTGCTGGACTAGTAAGAATTTCTGATGGGATTGATCGTTTAAGATATTTCCCATCCGCTAGGTCTCCCAAAAATCTGCCGTCTTCAACCATAATTTTTCCACGAAGCATGGTTAGCACTGGCCATCCAGAAATAGCATGCCCTTCCCATGGGCTATAATCAGCTTCATGCAGATTTTCGGCTTTCACTTCTCCTCTAATGGAAGGATCAAATATACAAATGTCAGCGTCGCTTCCTGCAGCGATAGCTCCCTTTTGCGGATACATTCCCATAATTTTAGCGGCATTGGTGGAAATTTGGTCAACAAACTTAGTGAGTGAATAGCCCCGCTTAGTGACCATTTCGTCATACATCACACCTAGCCTAGGCTCTACACCAGCATTCCCGCCTGTTGTGTCATCTATGCGATCGCCAATGGTCTTAATATTCAGACTGCAACACACTTCATCTGTCGCCACACAATTGATTGAACCATCTAGAGTACCAGCCCACAGAGCATCTTGATCCTGCTGAGATTTCAAAGATGGATAGGTATGATAAATTTGACCATTGGGTCTTTTGTAATCCTCTTGGGTATAGAGCAGGTATTGGTGCAATGTTTCACCGTAGATTGGCTGTCCATTAGCTCTAGCTTCTCTTATTGCTTGAACGCCAGTTCCAGCACTTACATGCATCATGTACAGAGGTGTTTTCTCCGACTCAGCTAGTCTCAGCACTCGCCGGAAAGATAAATCCTCTGACAATGCGTTATGTACTTCCGCTAAATTATGAAAACTAACCCTTCCCTCTCGGATCAACTTTCCATACATGTGCATCACAATGTCATTGTCTTCTGCATGGATAACGCCAAGACCGCCCGCCTTCGAAAGTGTCTTAAACAGTTCCCAAAGGTCACCAAAATGGACAAGTCTGCCTGCGCGGTTTGGGGTAATATTTGTGGTAAATATTTTAACTGTTGGGTAACCATCACTGATCAGGGACGGCAACTCATCAAAAACCTCAGGTGGGATATCTCCCAAAAGCATTAAATGATAAGCGTAATCGCAATAACACTTATTGACCCATTGTTCATCACGCTCTGCAATAACCTGCCTTAGTGGCTTAGGTTCCATGCGCGCAGCAAAGTCCAATAAGGTTGTCGTCCCCCCCCAAAGTGCTGCACGGCTAACAACTTCAGGAGGAGCACTGGTCATTGCGGAACCATCGGGAAGCGGCATATGCCAAGCGCAGTGTACATGAGGATCTATTCCACCAGGAATAACAATCTTCCCCTCTGCGTTTACCTCACGGGAGGCGTTGCCTTGTGGGATAGCGTTAGGCTGGGTTACCGCAGCAATCTTCTCACCTTTTATCGCGATATCAGAATTGCTTTCTCCTTGTGGCGTTACAGCAATGCCCCCGCGAATAACCGTATCAAACATCTCATCCTCCGCCCTTAATTAGGTGCTGTATTTAATTCTTTAGCCAAGCTTACCTCTTCATTTAGTAAACTGAGCAACGCATCTGAAAACTCGAGACTTAAATCTTCACCAATCAACGTTAAGGATGTCCCAGTTTCTTTATTTGGCCAAGTATCCAACCAACCCAGAGGATGAAAAATATTCTGGACACCATGAATGACACCTGGTGTGTCTGGGACTTCCACGATCTGAACAAGGCCCTTCACACGCAATAAGCGGGGACCGTAAACTTCGGCAAGTGCTTCAAAAAAAAGTGGCAAGGCAGCTGCGTGTACCGGCTCTGAACGCCGCAAGGTTATCACATCTGTATGGCCATGAATGTGTGAATGCTCTGACCAATTATGATCTCGATTGCGCGTATCGGTATTTGAAAGAAGGAACATGGGGTCTATTTCCCCAAATGAGGCTACCTTTACCTCTGCAACTGAATTCAATGCATGAATGTTGCCAACAATCTGCTCGGTAGCACATGCATCCGCTAAGTCCGACTTTGTAATAATAATTCCGTCAGCACATGCCGCCTGCCGCCTGGCTTCCTCTCGACGCTTCAAAGTTTCTTCGCCTAAAACAGCATCAAGAGTTGTTATAACACGCTTCAGCATTACTCCTTCAGCGAGAACTGGATCTGTTAAGAAAGACTGAAGAATTGGAATGGGGTCAGCCAGACCCGTAGTTTCAACAATTATTTGCTCAAATGAAATTTGCCCCAACCGTCGGCGCGCCAATAAATCTCCGACGGTCCGGGATAAATCTCCTTGAGCCACACAACAGAGGCATCCGGTGGTTAGAGAAATGAGATCCTCCTCGCTTGTCTCAATTAGTTGGTGGTCTAAGCCCACTTCTCCAAACTCGTTTATGATCACTGCAGTTCTTCCAAGCTCAGGTCGCTTCAACAATGAACTCAAAATTGTTGTTTTCCCGCTACCCAGAAAGCCCGTTAGCACACTAATTGGAATACGCTTCACGCCTCCAGCCCCCGGTCTGATGCAAACAGGACGCGGCCAGCTGGTTTACTAGGAGCTAACAAAGCGGCTAGCGAACGAATTGCTCCTTGAGCTGAAGGATGTCGTCGCTTCTGAGAAGCCTCCGTGGAGATACTCCAAACTATTCCGAAGTCCATGCGCTCGCGCGAAACAAATATTGTTTTCTGATCGGGGCGATGAATTGCTGCCTCAGTGCCCAAAGCACCG
>Ga0255762_10002291_pt1 | contig 15705 bp, 14 predicted proteins | sample 101ome_16_FD_179962 | JGI IMG/M metagenome (GOLD analysis project Ga0255762, IMG submission 179962) | Coastal salt marsh microbial communities from the Groves Creek Marsh, Skidaway Island, Georgia - 101401AT metaG (version 2) | ecosystem: Environmental > Aquatic > Marine > Intertidal zone >...
CGGATTTAGGTTCGGAATCAATAGTCTAAAAAAAACCCTCATAGTCAAGGACTTAGAGGGTTTAAGGGTGGTCCCACCTGGGCTCGAACCAGGGACCAACTGATTATGAGTCAGCTACTCTAACCAACTGAGCTATAGGACCTTGCTGAAAAACAGTTTGTTTTCCGGATGTAAAAATATAACTTTTGTTACATATTTGGCACTCATTGGGCACTAATCCTAAAATTGTTTTGATAGAGAATCTTTTTTACAAATAGGAGTCCCCCAATCGGGAAGGGCAAGGACTTCCTCTTCATTTAAAAATTGAATTCTTTATGGGCACGTACCCCATATGGGTTTATTTGACTGAATCAGTGAACTAAAAGAGGAAAAATTCAGCGGCTCGGCTTGTATTTGTGAAACACACCAACCCGAAAGGTCTTGATTAAATGCTGACGCTTCCTGAAACATCCCCTGCATAGTTGTGGCATTGGAGGTGTCCCAGTTTCCAATCGCGCGATTAAAGAAGTGGTTAAAAGAGAACATCCGAGAAAAGTCACTTACATTTGACGTATTCCAATTGGACAAATCATTGTCAAAGTTCATATCATAAAACATGGCGCTGAGGGTGCTCACATTTTCTATATTCCAATTGCTTATCTCGCCATTAAAGAAAATCGCTTTATAAAACATTTCTTCCATCGTTGTAACATTGGATGTATTCCAATTATTTAAATTTTGATTAAAGTTGAGGGCTCCTCTGAACATCTTTGCCATATTATTCACTGAAATTGTATTCCAACTATTAATATTTTGATTGAAATCTATAGCGTCTGCAAACATTGCATACATATTCTCCACATTTGAAGTATTCCATTGGCTTAACTCTTGGTTAAATGATTCTGCAGACTTAAACATCAATTGCATATCCGTCACTTTGGAGGTATCCCATCTGCCAATCTCTTGATTAAAAGATTTTGCAAATGAAAACAAGCCCCTCATACTGGTTACATTAGACGTGTCCCATTCTCCAATATCTTGATTAAATTTTGAGGCATACTCAAAGAGCCGATCCATATTGGTAAGCGCTGAGAGATTCCAATTGCCTATGTCCTGATTGAAACTTGTTGCATTAAAAAACATGCCCTCCATATTTGAAACCGAAGAGACATTCCATTGGCTTATATCCTGGTTAAACACGCTTTCAATGCCCTTTAAATATTCTATTATTTCTTCACTATTATCGAACTGAGTAAAATCTTGTTTGGCAACAAACATATAGGAGGTGTCCGTTACACTAGACAAGTCCCAGCTTCCTATGTCTTGATTAAACCCTAAGTCGTCACCAAAAAGAGTGCTCATATTTGTAACATTAGAGGTGCAAATACAGCTTAAATCTTCCTTATTCTTAATTTTTTGTCTCAATGATTGATTGTATACAACCTCATACTCTTTTCCATTGACAGGATGAATTAACCCGTCCTCTGCGCCTAAGCATTTTATAGTAATCTTATTTTCATCTAGGTAAATAGGATTATTTTCGATGATCGCTTCCTCTTCGATTGTTCTCTTAAAACAACTCATAACAAGGAGAAAGAGACAGGCTATAAAAAGAATTTTTTTCATTTGTTGATCTTTCTTTTTAAGCTAAGCGCAGTAATAATCCCTCCATATCTGAATGAGTATCCTAGCTCAGGAACAAATGAAAGCTTTTCTGAAATATGAATTGGATAATTAAATCCCAAAGCGAAATCAATTTCAGAAAATGAATTGGACAGCAGCTCATTGTTCGCATATAGAGTTGAAGTATCCTCAAAATCAAACCCACTTGCTACTTCATTAAAAGGCGTTTTACCATACATAATTCCTTCAAAAGGACCCCTTCTTAGTCCAATATTAATTTTAAAATAGGCCTCAGAAAATAAAGAATACCCCAAAGAAAGCCAAAAGGTTCTTGTGAGTGAAGAAAAGCTCTTATTAAAGCCGCGTGGTTTCCAGGTTATTGCAGTATCACTCCCTCCTGTAATAAAAAAATATTCATCTGTTAGCTGTAAACCCAAAATTAGATTCTTTATATATAGGTCAATATATAATCCATAAGCGCCATCATTGTATAATCCATCCACAGTGGGACCAAAATACTGTTTGGGGTAATTTGTTTGTCCTTGGGCTGAAAAGCCAAAACCGATCCCTTTTATTAACTCTCCGCCACGCTCTACTCTTTGATTCCAAGATTCTTTATCTGGTTTCCATTCTTGGGCGTGACTCAAGAAGAAACCGAGATAAAAGGTAAAAGCAAAAAGGGATTTAATACTCATTTAGGGAATGTAGGAAAAACTTGAAGAAATAATCTGAATGCCCCCCATTTTCTCTTTTTTTAGGTTCCGTTAATCTTACTCCGTTTGATTTTACAAAGGGATCTTCATGCGGCTTAGGTTCTTACTTTCTAAAATTTAAATAGTTTTTGATTATGCACTTATTAGATTTAAATGTATTCTTTATTTGGTAAGTTAAAAGATTCGACTGATATTCGGAATGAAAGTGAATATTGTGGGAGTGAGATAATGAAGTTGAAGATGTTAAGATAGCTATTCCGGTTAAGGCAACGGAAATCTCATATTCATTCCCACTTTTTTATTTTATCCCTCCTTTTAAAAAGGCTCCTTATTTCTCCTTCCTCTTTCAATTACGCTCTTTTTCTTTTAGAAATCTCTGTACATTTGAATCAAAATTAGATTATGATTTATCGACTATTTACCCTCCTCTTTTTAAGTGCTTTTATCAGCTTTGGCTGTAAGAGTGACCCTAAATCCGCTTCAAAAGGAGCGCATTCGCATACTGTTTCATCCTCTGAGGAAGGAACCAAAAAAACCCCATTGAGTCCTCATACTTTTGCTATGGCACTGGTTGACGGTGCTCATATTCATATTGATTACTCTGCGCCAAGTGTTCGAGGAAGAATCATTTATGGAGGACTCTTGCCCTTTGGGGAAGTCTGGCAATCTGGGGCACATAATGCCACTTGGTTTGAAACCAATAAAGACCTCCTCATTCAGGACTCGCTCCTTAAGGCGGGGCGCTATGGATTTTTTACAATCCCTACTGAAAAAGAATGGACCCTAATTTTTAATTCAAATTGGGAGCAGCATGGAAAAGACGAATACGACCCAAAAGAAGATGTTTTACGGGTTAAGGTAACCCCTGAAATACAAGAGCAGCCCACCGAAAAACTGACCTATCAAGTTAAACAAACGGGGCCTAAAGAGGCAACTGTTTCATTGAGTTGGGATTCTCTTTTAATTCGTTTTAAAGCACTCGTTCAATAGCCTCTGTGCCTCCCGCTAAGGCGTCTCTCTCTAAAATACGAAGAGAAGCTTTATCTTTGCCAAAAAGAAAAATGAAGAAGAAAAAGCCCGATGCAGTAGTATGGGATGAAGCAGAAGAAAAATACCTTGCGAAACTCTTACCTTATGCGAGTAATTTAAGTGGGCCTATCATTGAAGTTCCCAATATTGACGCCTTTAAAAAAAGAGGTGTCGATCAAGTTTCCAAACAATTCCAAGCAGAGCTTCAAGAACTTCAAACCCAAATAAAGTCTTTTATTTCCCGAGCCGCAGAAACCCAAAAAGTCTATCAGGCCGAATTTAAATTCGAGCCCCTTGTCGGAGAAATTTACCACCTCTATGAAGGGGAAAAGGGAAATTTTCTCTCTTTAGTAAGTCCTTCTGAGTGGAGCGCAAAACACTTAGGGAGCTTTCGCTTGACGAGTGATTACGAATGGGAGCGCCAATAAACACATTTTTTGGTGTACTTTAGCGTTATGGAAAAAGAGCAAAGTGCACGACAACAAAAAATCAGCCGAGTGCTACAGCAAGAAATTGCTTCTTTACTGCAAGAAGCCCTCCGAATGGGGGCGGTAAAAAATCTTTTGGTTTCAGTAACCAAAGTACGTGTCACTTCTGACCTATCAATAGCAAAAGTCTATCTCAGTATTTTTCCTGCCCAAGAGGCCAAAAGTTGTATTACAGCACTCTCCTCAAACAGCCATCAGCTGCGTTATGACTTGGCGCAACGTATGCGTAACCAGCTGAGAAAAATTCCTGAACTGAATTTTTATTTAGATGATTCTTTAGAATATATCGATCAAATTGACCGCGAATTAAAACAGGGAACTAACCCTTTTTCGAATCCAGAAAGCTTAGACAGTCGCCAAAAAAAATAAAGAAGTTTCACCTGAATTATGGCTGCTTATCCCTATAAAATTGCCTTTCGATATTTCTTTGCTCGCAGTGGAAAAACAGTAATCAATCGGATCAACCGATTTGCTTTCCTTATGGTTGTTATTGCTACAGCCTCCTTATTTATTGTATTAAGTGCTTTTGAAGGACTCAAAGAATTCGGGGTTTCTTTTTCTGCCTCATTTGACCCTGATTATGAAATCACACCTGAAGAGGGGAAATACTTTATTGTCAGTGACAGCCTCTTGGCGGCCCTTAGGGAAATTCCTGAAATAATTGCTGTTGCGCCCCTCATTGAAGAAAAAGTCTTTCTCTCTTATGAAGAGAAAAATCAAGTTGCCTTTTTAAAAGCCGTCGCACCAAATTATACTGAGGTAGTAGCTGTAGAGGAACTCATCGCCTTAGGAGACTGGCTTACATTTAATGGCGCTGAGGTAGTCCTCGGCTTTGGTATTGCAGGAAATCTAGGTGCGGGCATCTATGATTATCGTTCTTTTTTAAAACTTACTGTTCCCAAAAAAACAGGCGGGCGCATACTGGGACAAAATCCCTTTAATCAAGAGAGTTCAGTAGTGGTAGGCTTGTATCAAATCAATGAAGAACTTGATAAAAAATATGTTTTTTCTCAGCTTGAATTTGCCCAAAAACTCTTAGCGCTCGGTTCCCAGCAATACAGTATGTTAGCCCTGAAAACAGCGCCTAATACTTCTAAAGCCTTTCTTTTTGAACAAATTGAGCCCCTTTTTAAAGAAGGCGTAAGAGTGCAGTCCCGGGCCGAACAAAATGCCGCCCTTTATAAGATGCTCAATATGGAACACCTGGCCATTTACCTGATCTTTTCCTTAGTAATGATGATTGCCCTTTTTAATGTCATTGGCGCCTTAATTATGATGATATTAGACAAACAAGACCAGCTTAAAATTCTCTATGCCATGGGGGCGACCCCTAAAGGGATCCATCGTGTTTTTTTTCTTTTGGGAATGTTGATCTGTACCCTTGGCGGTGGGGTAGGACTTTTAATAGGTAGCGCCCTTGTAGGGCTGCAGTCTGTAGCGCCCTTTCTTTCTGTGCCGGGGACCTCTCTCCCTTATCCTGTTCTTTTTGAATTCAAAAATATTGGCCTTGTACTACTCACGCTGCTGGTCTTAGGCTCCTTAAGTACCGCTTGGGCCACGCGAGGACTCAATAAAAAGAGTGGATTAAGCCAGCTCGTGGAAAGCAAACTGGTCTAAAATTTCGTCAAATACAGCAAAGACTTCTTTGGAGTGGTCTGAGGTTACCAAGCGTGTTCTAAGAGGTTTAAAATTGGGGATGCCTTTAAAATAATTGGTATAGTGTCTTCGCGTTTCAAGTACTCCTAGTGTTTCTCCTTTCCAATGTATCGACATTTCCAGATGACGCCTTGCTGCTTCTACTTTTTGAGCCAGCGCGGGAGGGGCTTGGTGCGCTCCCGTCTTTAAAAAATATTTGACCTGATTAAAAAACCAAGGATTGCCAATGCTTGCTCTTCCAATCATGGCGCCGTCAAGGCCGAATTCGTCTCTCATTTTTTTGGCTTGTTCAGGCGTATTTACATCGCCATTGCCAAAAACAGGAATCTGCATCCGTGGATTGTTTTTTACTTCTGCTATCGGTTTCCAGTCAGCATCGCCCTTATACATTTGAGCTCTCGTTCTTCCGTGAATCGAGATCGCTGCACAACCCACATCTTGCAAGCGCTCAGCCACCTCAACTATATGAATAGAGTCATGGTCCCAACCCAGTCTCGTTTTTACAGTAATGGGTAGCTTGGTCTTTTTAACCATGGCTTCTGTAAGTTTGACCATTTTGGGAATGTCTTTTAATATTCCTGCTCCTGCTCCTTTACAGACTACTTTTTTTACTGGGCAGCCAAAATTTATATCAATGAGGTCTGGTTGTGAGGCTTCTACAATTTCTACAGAACGCAACATCGCATCTAAATTAGAGCCAAAAATTTGAATCCCTACAGGTCGCTCTTTTTCATAAATATCGAGCTTCTGAACACTTTTGGCTGCCTCGCGTATCAGGCCTTCACTAGAAATAAATTCAGTATAAACAACATCTGCCCCATTTTCTTTACACAAAGCGCGAAAAGGGGGGTCGCTTACGTCTTCCATAGGCGCTAATAAAAGCGGAAAGTCCGGTAATGCCAATGTTCCAATAGAAACCACGGGTTTACTTTTTTTACAAAAGTAAGCAATTCATTAAGGTTTGAACGCCTTTTTGCTTAGAAGGCTAGTGTTCAGGCTTCCCATTAAATGGAGGATAGGTGTCTACCATAAAAGATAAATACAGCTGAATGCGGTAATGCCACCTTAATATTTCAACCCAAAAGCGGTGCCATCCCACAGGGTAGCGTTTGGTAAAGAGAAAGCTCCAAAAGGCTAAAAAAGAAAGGATTAATCCCCAAAGTACTCTGAAGAACAGGATAAAATAATGGGGAATGCCTACATAGAGACCCCCAAAAAAGAGGCGAACAAGTATCAATAATCGACTTGTTTGGAGAGGAAGTGCTACTTCTAGTAGTACCGCCTTGTCTTGTGCTTCAAGTCCAAAAAGGGGATAGCCATCTGCCAAATGTAACAGGCGCGTTTTCACGCGTAATTGCCAGCGCATCAGCTGAAGTTGATAGTTAAAAAGGGCGCTTGGATAGTTCCCTTTAAACAGGATAGAAAAAAAAGAAACAACCGCAAGAATAAAGCCCCAGAGTCCAAAAATTGCCAGTAGAAAGCCGTGGGGAATCCCGATATACAGCCCTCCAAATAAGAAGCGGATGATGAGTTCAAGGCGTGAGTAGGAAGATTGAATAGGTACTGCAAATTTCATGTGTAATGATTTTGGGTTAGAAAGGAATAAATATAGGGCTTTCCACTTTTAATATCCTTTAAATTTCAAGCTTGCGATTAAACAAAAGAGTATATTTGCAACGAATGTTTGGAGGCGTGGTATGAAACAGTTTCGAAATTTTTGCATTATCGCTCATATTGATCATGGGAAAAGTACCGTTGCAGATCGCCTTTTGGATTTTACGGGCACTGTAAGTGAACGAGACAAGCAGGAACAGCTCCTCGACAATATGGACTTAGAGAGAGAACGAGGGATTACAATTAAATCCCACGCCATACAAATGGAATATCAACACCAAGGCGAAACCTATATCCTTAACCTTATTGACACCCCTGGCCACGTAGATTTTTCCTATGAAGTCTCCCGCTCTATTGCAGCCTGTGAAGGGGCGCTTTTAGTTGTCGATGCCGCACAAAGTATTCAAGCGCAGACCATTTCCAATTTGTATTTGGCCCTAGAAAATGATTTGGAAATTATTCCTGTACTGAATAAAGTAGACCTCCCCTCTGCCAATCGTGAAGAAGTCACTGACGATATCGTGGATTTGCTCGGCTGCGCTCCTGAGGATGTCATCCCTGCCTCTGCAAAAACAGGGTTGGGGATACAAGAAATTTTAACTGCAATTATTGAGCGCATTCCCGCTCCTTCGGGAAGTCCTGAGGCTCCCTTGCAAGCATTGATATTCGACTCTGTTTATAACCCCTTTAGAGGAGTAGAAACCTACTTTAGAATCTTAAATGGAAAAATTACTAAAGGACAAAAAATACAGTTTATTGCGACTCAAAAAATATATGCTGCAGATGAAATCGGGACGTTAAAGCTCAAACAAGAGGCCAAAAAAGAAATCAGCGCTGGTGATGTCGGCTACTTAATTACGGGCATCAAAGAAGCCAAAGAAGTAAAAGTAGGCGATACGATCACGGCTCCCGACAACCCAACACAGAACGCCATTGCTGGTTTTGAAGAAGTAAAACCGATGGTGTTTGCAGGGATTTATCCCGTAGATACAGAGGATTATGAAGAGCTAAGAACCTCTATGGAAAAGCTTCAGCTTAATGATGCTTCCTTAGTCTTTTTTCCCGAAAGCTCTGCTGCCTTAGGTTTTGGGTTTCGTTGTGGCTTTTTAGGCATGCTTCATCTAGAAATCATTCAAGAGCGCTTAGAACGTGAATTTAATATGACGGTTATTACGACTGTCCCCAATGTTTCTTACCGTGCCTATACTAAAAAAGACCCCTCTACAGCCCTGAATGTCAATAATCCCTCAGACCTCCCTGACCCCTCTATGCTGGACCGTGTAGAAGAACCTTATATCAAAGCCTCTATTGTAACCAAAGCTGATTTTATTGGTAATGTAATGTCGCTCTGTATAGAAAAAAGAGGTCAGATTACCAATCAAACTTATTTGACTCCCGAGCGGGTAGAGTTAAATTTTGACTTACCGCTGGCTGAAATTGTTTTCGATTTCTACGACCGCCTAAAAACGGTTTCTAAGGGCTATGCTTCTTTTGACTACAGCCCCATAGGGATGCGGGCCTCTAAACTGGTAAAGGTAGACATCTTGCTCAATGGAAACCAAGTCGATGCGCTCTCTGCCCTTATTCACGCTGATAATGCTTATGGTATAGGAAAAAAAATCTGTGAAAAACTCCGAACTTTAATCCCCCGCCAACAGTTTGATATCCCTATCCAAGCGGCAATCGGTGCAAAAATTATCTCCCGAGAAACCATCAAAGCGCTTCGAAAAGATGTCACCGCGAAATGTTATGGGGGTGATATTACCCGAAAACGTAAACTTCTAGAAAAACAAAAAAAGGGGAAAAAGAAAATGAGACAAGTCGGAAATGTAGAGATTCCACAACAGGCTTTTATGGCGGTCTTGAAGCTGAACGAATAGCTTTTTTGTCAAGATTCTTTTATATCCATTTTTACGCTCGTTTTATTTACCGCTCAATTATTTAGCTCTCTAAATAAGCGGCGTCATTAACTTTTGCACGAGTTACAGCGGTAATTAAATTTTTTGTTTTTAAAATAAAAATGTTCCATTAATTAAGTTATATTTAAAAACAAGGGGCCCTAATAAGGTTTTAGAAAAAAATGGAGTCAATACCAAAAACAGGATTTAAGGGTTTAACTGAAAATTTTCAAAGTGATTTAATCGCCGCGATTAGTGTTTCGCTTATCGCTCTTCCGCTTTCTTTAGGTATTGCTTTAGCTGCTGGAGCTCCAGCAATGTCAGGAATTCTTTCTGCTGTAATAGGAGGTGTGGTCACCACTTTTTTTAGAGGGGGTCATATCTCTATCAATGGCCCTGCGAAGGGGGTAATTGCTGTTATCCTTTTAGGTATTACACTGATGGATGATGGTTCTGGTCAAGCCTTTAACTATGTGCTGGCTGCGATCGTCGTCTCTGGAGCCCTACAGACGGTTTTGGGTGTGCTAAAGTTGGGGCGCTTGGCTGATATTTTTCATTCCTCTGTTATTTTGGGCATTCTAGCGGCTATTGGTATTATCATTTTTGCAAAACAAATACATGTTGCCTTGGGCACCGAATCAGAGAGCGCCAGTATCATTCAAAATCTGATTGATGCCGTGGTTTTGCTTCCCCAAGCGAATCCCTTTGTGGTATTAATCTCATTCGCGGGTGTACTCATTTTGCTCTTTCATGCTAAAATATCATTTCGTTTTTTTCAATTTTTTCCAGCACCAATTTGGGTAATTGCGCTTTCTATTCCCTTTGTTTATTTCTTTAATTTCTTTGACGCACAAACGCTTAGTTTTATGGGGTGGTCTTATCAAGTTGGTCCACAATTACTTTTAGATATCCCCGAAAATTTCTTGGACTCTATTTTATTCCCCAACTTTTCTAAAATCAATACAATCGAATTTTGGACAACTGTATTTTCTTTATTGATCATTACAAGTATTGAAACCTTGGCTATTGCGAAGGCAGTAGATAAAATTGACCCCTATAAGCGCAAAACAGATTTAAATAAAGACTTAACTGGAATTGGAATCAGTACGGTTGTTGCTGGGCTAATTGGTGGGCTGCCCATCATTGCTGTTATTATTCGAAGCACGGTAAATATTCACAATGGGGCAAAAACAAAATGGTCTAATCTTTATCAAGGGCTTTTACTGCTTATACTCATTCTAGTATTAGGTCCCCTAATGCGTCAGGTTCCGCTCTGTGCTTTTGCTGTTTTACTCGTATTTACAGGGTTTAAATTGGCCTCTCCAGCTGTTTTTAAGCAAGTATATGATCATGGACCAGAGCAGCTCATCTTTTTTATTTTTACATTGGTTCTTACCCTATATACCAACTTATTGATCGGTTTGGTCGGTGGGCTTGGCTTGGTATTACTTACCCATATGTTATTGGCCAAACTCCCGTTGAGTCAGTTTTTTAAATTGACCTATCGCTCGGGTTCTGTTTTAAATCAAATCGCCGAAGATCGGTTTGAATTAAAAATTAAAGGGATTGCCAATTTTTTAAGTATTCCCAAAACAGCTACACTTATCACAAAAATTCCTCAAGGGGCAGAGGTGCGCATAGACCTGTCTGAAACAAAATTAGTGGGAATTACATTTATGGATTACTTAGTGGATTACTTGAAAGTTCAAAAGAATTTTGGGGGAAATGTCGTTCTCGAGGGACTGAATTCTCACGTCTCCTATTCCACCTATAATAGGGCATTAAAAATCTCTCTAAAAAATACAGTAGCTAAATTATCGCCCAGACAAAATCGTTTAAAAAATCTAGCTATTGAAAAAGACTATCTCTTTAAGCCAGATATAGACTGGGATACTCGTTATCTAAAAGAATTTCATTTTTTTGAAATCAGGCCGATAGAGCGAAAGTCAAATTGTGTGAAAGGTAATTTTGAAGCATTTGACATTTCGTGGGAGGTTTCAGACGTAACCTTTAATGAAGGTGAGGCTTTTTCTGCAGAAACATTTAATACCACACTGATCGTCTTAAAACTCAATAAAACAATTCCCGTTTTCACAATGGAAAAAGAGGGTCTGTTTGAAAAGCTTTTTGATCGAGTCATTGCGCTCACAGGATATAAAGACATCGACTTTGAAATGTATGCTGACTTTTCTAATAAATTTTTAATCACTGGTAAAGAGGAGCCTGAGATACGTTCCTTCTTTACCGACGAAAGAATCCGCTTTTTTGAAACCAATCCAATTTACCATATTGAAAGTAATGGTGAGGCCATTATGATTTTTGACAAAATCAAATTGGCCCGAACAGATGAGACTCTTTCACTGATTGATTACAGTAAAAAATTGGCCGCGCTCTTAGCATAAAATTTTATTCGCTCCTCAGTGGTTATTTTGTAACTTAGGAGGTAATGCTAAACCGTATGAGGGTCGTCAGTTTTTTTATAATAGGGATGTTTACAGCTACTGTTAGTACACAAGAAACAATTGGTACCATAGAATTCTTAGCGCCTGAGATGAATGATTTTTTTAGTCCCGAATCTAAAATTGAAGTGTTAGCTAGCGGGTTTTCCTGGGCAGAGGGGCCTGTTTGGGTGCCTCAAAAGCAGGGACTCCTCTTTACAGATGTTCCCAATAACAAAGTCTACCTATGGACCGAAAAAAAGGGCCTTTCTCTTTTTTTAAACCCAAGTGGAATGACAAATCATGCGCCCCACAGCACAAATGAGGGTGCCAATGGGTTGGCCTTAGATCCGGACGGCAATCTGATACTTTGTCAACATGGCGACCGTGCCGTTTCAATGCTTAAAAACTGGAATTCCAATCGCCCTGAATATGAGGTTTTAGTGGATCATTATCAAAACCAATGGCTGAATAGTCCCAATGATTTAGCTTTTGATCAGGAGGGAGCACTGTTTTTTACAGATCCCCCCTACGGGCTAAAAGAAGGTGACCGTGACCCCTTGAAAGCGCTTGATTTTAATGGGATTTATAAGTGGTCTCCCAATACTGGAATTATCTTACTAGACGCTTCCCTTGGGCGTCCAAATGGAATTGCGTTTGCTCCAGATTTTAAAACCCTCTATATTGGAAACTCTGAGCGTGATAATGGCGTAATTATTGCTTTTGATTATCGAAATGGTACTTTGGTAAATAAACGCGTCTTTTTTGATGGTATCGCATTGGCGCAAAACCGTCAAGGTCTTTTTGATGGGCTTAAGGTGCACTCCTCGGGAATTGTTTTTGCAACAGGGCCTGGGGGGGTCTTGGTGCTTGACCCTAAAGGAAAACACCTAGGGACGATCAGGCCTGGCAAAAGCACCGCCAATTGTAGTTTTGATGTGGAAGAAGAATATTTATATCTTACCTCTACTGACCTACTCGCAAGAATAAAACTGAACTAGAATGAGATTATATCCTATAGAAGCGGGTAATTTTAAATTAGACGGAGGCGCCATGTTTGGTGTTGTCCCCAAAACACTTTGGGAGAGGACCAATCCTGCAGATCAAAATAATAGAATAGAAATGGCTTCGCGCTGTTTGCTTGTTGAAGAAGGAAATCAATTGGTGCTTATAGATACGGGAATGGGAACAAAGCAAGAAGCATCATTTTTTAAGCACTATGACCTATGGGGTTCCTATACCCTTGAAAATTCGCTTCGAGAAATTGGCTTTCATCCGACGGATATTACAGATGTGTTTTTTACCCACCTGCATTTTGACCATTGTGGAGGGGCGATTAAATACGATAAGGGCCGTTTGGTTCCTACATTTAAAAAGGCAAACTATTGGGTACATGAGGCGCATTGGAAATGGGCCACTCAGCCTAATGTGCGCGAAAAAGCTTCTTTTTTACCTGAAAATATTCTCCCCATTGAGGAGAGCGGGCAGCTTAAATTTATCAAAGACCCCGGTCCTCTTATCGAACAAACACCCTTCCCCTTTTCGATTCAATTGGTAGACGGTCATACTGAAAAACAAATGCTGCCCTTGATTCATTATAAAGGAGAACAAATACTATATGCGGCAGACCTCATCCCAACAGTTGGTCATCTGCCTCTGCCCTATATTATGGGTTATGATACACGTCCTTTATTGACTTTAAATGAAAAAGAACTCATTCTAAACCGTGCTTTGGATGCGGGTATTCTTCTTTTTCTTGAACACGACCCCCACCACGAACTTCTTTCACTAAAAAGAACAGAGAAAGGGGTACGAATGAATAATCATTTTAAATTTAAATCCTACTTTAGTGGCTGAAACCTTAAATTTTTCGCTGTGAAACAAACTGCACTTACTTTAATTTTTGCTTTTTTAATCAATATTATGAATGCACAATATTGGCAGCAAAAAGTCAATTATACCATGGAGGTTGAATTAGATCCTTCAACTGCACAATACGAAGGCAGACAGAAGCTTGTTTATACCAATAATTCTCCTGAGGCACTCCATAAAGTTTTTTATCACTTATACTTCAATGCCTTTAAACCTGGAAGCGAAATGGCAATTCGGCTCAAGAACGCTGCAGACCGAAACAGGCGATTTAAAGTTGATTTAGACACATTGAGTTTGCAGCAACAAGGGTTTTTAAAAGTAAATCGGCTCACGCAAGACGGAATAGAAGTTTCAGTAGTAGATTCTGAAACCATCCTTGAAGTGCTATTAAATAAGCCTTTACTGCCTGGCGAAAGTACGGTCTTCGAATTGGATTTTAAGGGCCAGGTTCCCGATGTGATACGGCGTGCAGGAAAAAATTCATCTGAAGGGGTTGCCTTTTCAATGGCGCAATGGTATCCTAAAATGGCCGAATACGATCGTGAGGGTTGGAATACTGATCCTTATACGGGAAGGGAATTTCACGGGGTTTGGGGAGATTTTGATGTAAAAATTACACTTGACAAAGCCTATACTGTTGCAGCTAGTGGCTATCTTCAAAATGCGGAAGATATTGGTAAGGGCTATTCTGACCGCAAACGATCAAAGTCTAAAAATGGACAAATTACTTGGCACTATATCGCGCCTAATGTACATGATTTTACTTGGGCTGCAGACCCTGACTATATTCACGATACCTACCCCGGACCCAATGGGGTAACTCTTCATTTTTTCTATAAAAACGATCCTGAAATCATAGAAAACTGGAAAAAATTACAATCCGATACCGCAAAAATGATGGCTTATTACAATACGAAAATAGGGCCTTATCCTTATAAACAATACAGTGTCGTTCAAGGGGGTGACGGCGGTATGGAATATGCCATGCTTACCCTCATAACGGGTGGCCGAAACTACGATTCCCTTTTTGGAGTCACGGCCCATGAGTTGGCGCACTCTTGGTTTCAGCATATACTGGCTACCAATGAAACAAAGCACGAATGGATGGATGAGGGCTTTACCTCCTTTATCTCAGCTCTTGCTTCAAATGAAATACTGGAAAAAAACCTAGAGTTTCCTTTAGAAGGCTCTTACAGGGGTTATTTTAATCTAGCCCTATCAGGGTTTGAAATGCCTCAACGCACCAATGCCAATCGATATAAACACAATTTGGCTTATGAGAGCACTGCTTACAGCAAAGGGGCTGTCTTTTTAGGACAGTTGGGTTATATTGTGGGAAAAGAGGTTCTCTTTGAGATTCTTCAAGCTTATTATAAAGAATGGCAATTTAAGCATCCCCTTCCCAATGATTTTAGAAGGATCGCCGAGCGTATATCAGGTCTTCAGCTACAGTGGTATCTTACCGATTGGACAGAGACAACAAATAAGATAGACTATGCCATAGCGGGTATTGAGAACAGAAATACGGGAAGTGTAATCACGCTTGAGCGGAAAGAGCTTATGCCAATGCCACAAGAGGTTTTAGTTGTGTATAAAGACGGCAGTGCTTCTCTTCACTACATCCCGATTTCTCTAATGCGAGGTGAAAAAGAAAATGACTACAATATCGACTGGGCTGTACATAAAGACTGGACATGGGCCTCTCCTTTCTATGAGCTTGAAATCGATCAAAAGAAAGAAGCAATTGAAACAATAGTTCTTGATCCCAGCGGCTTGATGGCAGATATTGATAAAAACAATAACTACTATGTCGTGCAAGAAAACGATTCAAATTAAGCGCTTAAAAGGCAAAGATCCCGTTGCGCTTCTTTTTGAAAAAGGTTCAGAAAAACGCTCTTCTGTACTCGTTTTAAAATACCTTAAAGAGGAGCGCTCTTCTCTTTATTTTTCTGGCGTTGCGGTTCCTAAGCGTAAAATTAAAAAAGCGGTTCATCGAAATCGTATAAAACGCCTCTTGCGTGAGGCCTTAAAAAAAGTGGCAGTAGATGATTTGTTTTCTGGTTCGGGTCTACTACTGTATACAGGGACTACTATGCCAGAGCTCGCTCACTTGTCCGCTGCGGTGCAGACTCTTTTTAAAGAAATAAAGACTACTTCTTAAGAAGCATGGCAATGTGAGGTATGCCGTCCTCTAAATATGATTTTCCTTTTTTTTTAAACCCATGCGACTCATAAAAATCACTGAGGTGCAGCTGTGCTGATATTTTAATCTGACAAGAGGGATAAAGTGCTTTGGCTTTTTCTATACTATAATGGACCAGCTCATGCCCCTTGTTTTTCTTTCTATAATTTAACTCTATTACAATTCTTCCAATGGCAACACAAGAGGAATACC
>Ga0255762_10002303_pt1 | contig 15662 bp, 10 predicted proteins | sample 101ome_16_FD_179962 | JGI IMG/M metagenome (GOLD analysis project Ga0255762, IMG submission 179962) | Coastal salt marsh microbial communities from the Groves Creek Marsh, Skidaway Island, Georgia - 101401AT metaG (version 2) | ecosystem: Environmental > Aquatic > Marine > Intertidal zone >...
CATCGTCGCCCGCGCGTTCGACGCGCGTCACGAATCCTCCCCGCGTCTCGCCCGCGTCTCGTCCCCGGCGATCGCGATCGTCGTCGCCGTCTGACCACGCGCGTCGGTCGCGATGAATCCAAACCACGAGGACGAGAGGGAGAGGTTTTTCGAGTGTGTATGGACAGACAGACAGACAACTTAACTTTTTCGAAACTCTCCTCACCGGGGCGGGATCGAGTTCGGGGCGCTCAGTTCCCGACGGACGGACGGACGGACGGACGACGCGAGCGCGCGCGCGGTGAGACGGGCGAAGGGACGGACGATCGGTCGGTCGAAATAGGAGGAGGTGTCGGGAGGACGGACGGACGCGCGCGCGTCGATCGGTTTGTGGATTTGGATTTGGATTGCGTTGCGTTGACGCCTTTGCGACGTCGGCGTCGACATGTCTCTTCGATTGAGAGAGCTGATAAGACGGGTGCGGGATTGTAAAACGGCGGCGGAGGAACGGGCGTGCGTCGCGAAAGAATCGAGCGCGATCCGGGAGTCGTTTAGGGACCCGAACCAGGGGCGGTACGTGCCGAGGAACGTGGCCAAGTTGCTCTTCATGCACATGCTGGGATACCCGACGCACTTTGGACAGATGGAATGCGTGCGGTTGACGGCGCAAAACGGGTTCCCGGAGAAGCGGATCGGTTATCTCGGGTTGATGTTGCTCTTGGATGAAGATCAGGAGGTGACGATGTTGGTGACGAATAGCGTGAAGAATGACTTGACGCATAAGAACCACTACGTCGTCGGGCTCGGGTTGTGCATGTTGGGAAGTATTTGTAGCGCAGAGATGGCGAGAGACGTCGCCGGGGAGGTAGAGCAGTTGATGGGGCACTCGAATAGTTATGTGAGGAAGAAGGCGGCGCTGACGGCGACGAGAGTGGTGAAAAAAGTGCCGGAATTGACGGAGGGATTCGTGGACGCGGTGGAAAAACTCTTGGCAGATAGACATCACGGGGTGCTTCTTGCCGCGTGCACGCTCGCAGTAGAGATGTGTGAGATGAAGGAATACGGTGTTGAGGTGCGCGAGCGTCTGCGTAAGCTCGTGCCCAATCTGTGCAAGGTGCTCAAGTCGTTGATTTACGCGGGAAAGAGCGCCGAGCACGACATCGCCGGACACGCAGATCCGTTTTTGCAATGCGCAATTTTGCGGTTGCTTCGTGTCTTGGGCCGCGGTGATGCTGATGCGAGCGATGCGATGAGCGATATTCTCGCGCAGATTGCGTCCAACACGGATGGCTCGAAGAATGCGGGCAACGCTATTCTTTACGAAGCCGTGGAGACTATCATCGCCATCGAAGCCGTGGGAGGTTTGCGCGTCTTGGCGGTGAACATTCTCGGAAGGTTTTTACAAAACAAGGATAACAACATTCGATACGTCGCGCTGAACACGCTCGCCAAGGTTGTTGCGGTCGATACTCAGGCGATTCAGCGCCATCGAGCCATCGTGGTTGAGTGCGTTAAGGATTCCGATATTTCCATTCGGCGCAGCGCGCTGCAGCTAGTGTACAGTCTCGTAAACGCGAAGAATGTCACCACTCTGTCGCACGAGTTGTTGGACTACTTAGATGTGTGCGATGAAGAGTTCAAGCGTGATTTGGCCAAGAAGGTTTCGGAATTAGCGCTCAAGTTTTCGCCGAGCAAGCAGTGGTACATTGACACGTTCGTCACTCTGCTCACTCGCGCCGGCCGCTACATTGACGAGAACGAGTGTAACGACTTTATGGGTCTCGTCGCGAGAACGCCTCAGTTGCACGGATACGCTGGACGATCTTTGTATCGCGCGGCGTGCGAGGAGAACGCTCCCGTTGCGTTGTGTGCCGTCGCGATCTGGGTGTGCGGAGAGTACTCGGACGCAATGGTGCATGCGTCGCCCGTGGAAGGAGAGGTGTTGACAAAGGTGAGACATGACGACGTGACCAAGCTCATGATGACCCTCCTCAACGACAAGACGTATACGTCCGTGCAACATCTTATCATGACGGCGCTTGCGAAGATTTCTGTCCGCGAACCGAGCGAATCGGCGGCGATTCTACCCATTTTGGAAAAGTACACGCCGAGCACAGTTGAGGTGGAGACGCAGACCAGAGCTCAGGAGTACAAGAACATGCTCGAAAAGCTGCCCAACTTGCGGGAAATGCTCTTCGAGCACATGCCTCCTCCTGAGGCTCCTAGATTCGTCGCGGCTGATACCATGGAGACACTCGCGCAGAAAAAGGCGGCGAATTCGGCAAAGGCAGCGACGAAATTTGGGGACTTGCTCGATTTCGGCGATGCCGAGGCTTCCGCCCAAGCGCAAAACACTGGAGTGGACTTGCTCAACGATTTGTTGGGTGGAGATAGCGCCACCGACGCGGTTTCGGCGCCCGTCACTCCCGCGAAGCAGTCGCAAGCTGTGGATCTCCTCGGTGATATGCTGTCCGAACCAGCCCCGCCCGCGAGCGCGCCGCCGAAGCAGTCTTCGTCAGCAGACGCGCTGGCCGATCTCTTCGGTGGAGCGGATTTGTCCAGCACACCCTCCAAGGGACCGGCGTCGGCAAACATTTTAGATGATTTGATGCCGTCGTCCCAACCGGCCACGTCCAAGCCCACGGACCCTTTTGCCTTCTTGACAGCCGGCGCACGAGACGCCGGCGCGCAACCCGCCGCCGTCGCCGGTCTCATGGACTTGATGTCTGATCCCGCCCCGACGCCGACGAGCGCGCCGAGTGCTCCGACGCAAACTCCGCCCGCGTATACCAAGGGTTCGCTCAGCGTTTACTTTTCAACGTCAAAGTTGAATCCGCTCGACTCGAGCGAGACGACGATTACGGCACGTTACGAAAACACTGGCGCGCACGCCATCGAGCAATTCTCTCTTCAGGCGGCAGTACCGAAAACTATGACGCTGTCCATGCAAGCGGCGAGTGGGACGACCATCACGTCGACCGCACCTGTGACGCAGACCATGACTGTCGTTGCCGCGCCCGAACACGGAGCCAAGCCCATCGCGTTGCGCTTAAAGCTGTCATGGACCGAGAACGGTCAAGCGATGAACGACATGGCAACCATCCCTAGAATCGATTGATTACCACTGTAGTAGAAGAATCTGTGTACAAGTACGAGTACTTTATTTTACATGCTTTTACCCGATAGAGCAGATCTAAGATGTTCGCGAGAAATTTGCTTTTGCACCGCCGTCGTCTCCACGACGCCTACAGATTGTTGAGAAGAATTGACAACCACCATGAAGGACGCATCCGCCGGTATTTGAAAGTCTCTCAGTTTGACATCCGCGTCGACGATCGGTACACTTTCCGTGATGCCAGCCACCCGATCTTCGAGCACGAGAGTACCATTTTCGAGCGCTTCGGCGATCGCCCGCGGCGTCACCACGCCCGCGTACGCTCCGTCCACGGAAGACATCACAAAGACGCATGGCGGAGGATTCTCTGAATCGGTCACGCTGAGTAAAACGTCGGACGCCGTCTGAAGCGTCGCGTCTTCACTAATAGCCACGACATCTGTGCGCATGACGTCTCTAGGACGAGAGATGAGCGAAGATGCCAAAGCGGCGACACCCTGCGTCTCGATGTCGTTTGCGCTGCTTTGCGCCGCAGTTGCCGCGTCTTCCACGCTATTCACGATGGACGTCGCCAACGTAACGGTTCCCATGAGCGGAAGGATGATTCTGTAATCGCCAGTAAGTTCGAAAAGAAGAAGAATCGCCGTCAAAGGAACCCTGCACACGCCACCGAGAACCCCAGCCATGGCTACGAGCGCGTACGCTTGCGGCGGAGCCGCAAACGGCGCAGGAAAGTCTATCATTTCGAGCACGCCGCCGAATCCCGTGCCCAAGGCGGCGCCCAAGAAGAGCGATGGCGCGTACACTCCGCCCACTAGTCCAGAGCCGCGACAGATGGCTGTCGCGACGAGTTTCGCCAGGACGAGCTCGCTCAGCAACAACGGCGAAAACGTTTGCGTCGCGTTGCGAGACAAGAGCGAGTTGACATTGTCAAAGCCTTGATACGTCACCTGAGGGAATTTTAACGCCAAACACCCGAGCAAAAAGCCACCTATCGGAGCGTGCCATACGCGTGGAAGTCCGATACCACCCTCTTCTTTCGGTGCCGCGACGATGTTTTCCGCGAATTCATCGAACGCCACGTTCATTTTGCGCAACGCCGCCGCCGTGACGCCGCATGCGACGCCCAGGGGAAGATACAATGGAAGCTCTACGAGATCTACGAGCTCAAACGGGGGAACGTCGACGCCCGGTGATGTTCCAAACACCACAGTCGTGGCGACGGTTGACAAGACGCTCGCGAGAATGACCATCTCCGTCGTCAACGCGCCCGTGCTCGCGCCTCCCTTTGATCCAGGTACCAAAATCGACTCAAAGCCGAAAAACAATCCCGCAATCGGAGCACCGAACCCAGCACTAAAACCAGCCGCGGCACCCGCGGCGAGCAATCCCAATCTACTCGGCGCCGCCGTGGGAAACGCCACGCCGACCCGTTCCGCCACCGCGGCGCCCAACTCTACGCTCGGTCCCTCAGGTCCGAGCGAACATCCGGCGCCGAGCGTCACCGCCGCCGCGCAAGTCTTGGCCAAAACCTTCGCCCCGACGGGTACGGAATCCCCGCTCGTCGTCGTCATCGCCGTCATCGCCCGCTCACTCTCCTCTAAATCACTTAAATCTATCCCCGAATACCCATCCGTGCTCCATCCAAAATCCATCGATCCGTTGTCATCCGCGTTCGCCGCTTCATCCGACGTTGACGCTCCATCCTTCACCTTCCCATCCATCCTCGGATTCGGTTCCCCGACGAAACCTCCGGACGCGAACCTCAACCCACTCACCACCATGCCCCCGAACGTCGGCACGAACAGCGTCCCGATGGCGTTTCCGAGCGTCGTCATCGGATCCGTATCCACAAACGGCGCCGCGCCGTCGCACCACGTGACGCAACTACCAAAGACGACGTTGTGCAAATCCTTCTCAACCGCGTTAAACCCACCGACGGCGATGCCGGCGGAGATACCCACGGCGGCGGCGGTGAGTAGGAGCGTGTTTTGATCCGGATCGCCCGGTGGTTCGGACGTCGTCGATGCGTTCGTCAGCGCCGGCGTCGCTCGAGATGCAGACGTAGCGCTGACCGTTCGACGACGTCGACGCATTTTAACACGACGACATCCCACGGCGACGCACGGCGTCGGCGTCGACGCGAGGGCGACGGGTGCGCGACACATCGCGTTCGTCCGTCGCGCGCGCGCCGCGCGACGACCCGCGCGTCGAACCGTCCGTGCGCTGACGACGCGTGAAGTGACGACTGAGCGAGTGAGCGAGCGAGTGTGGATAAAAAGTGAGTTTTGGCCAGTGGTACGCGACGAAACGTTACAACATTTTAGCCGCGCCGGCGGCGACGAGGGATTGCATGGCGCGAAACTCGCAGTGCGCATCCAGGAAAGCATCTAAAGTCGACGCGTCGACGAACGACGCGGCGACTGAGACGCAGACGTCGTTTCGTGGATCGCCGACGGATGGATCGACGAGCGGCTTGGCTACGTGCCACCAGTTGCTCGGAACGACTAAAATGTCACCCGGAGCGACGTCGACGTCCAACCTGCGAGCGTTGGCGAAGAGTGGGTACCGCTCGAATACATCCTCCGCGTCGATGTCTTCAATCATCGATCGGTTCCCGGTGGTTCCGTCGCCGGATTGATACAACCATTTCGCGTCGGCGGGCGGAAACAGACTAAAGCGCTTTCGTCCTTCAATTTGGAAGCTCGCCGCGTGCACCGCGCACGTGTCCCGATGGAGAAACGGAAACCCGGAGCAATGCACCGCGGAACACACGAACAACTCGTACCACGACCTCCATCTATCGGGGACGCCGGGCGTCAGCGACGCGTCCTCGAGCGCGTTCGCGCCGAAAGCCTTTGGCAGGCGCAACTCGACCGCCGCGTCTGGAAAGTAATCCGCCACGTGCACGTTTCGCAGGTACCTCGACCGCGTCTTCGCGTCGTCAAACTTTAAAAACTCCCCCAGCGACGCGCGCGGCGTCTCTCCACCGCCGCCGTCGAGCGGTACGGTCGTCGACGCGTATTTTTCACTCAGCGCTCGAGCCGTGAGCGCCTTTCCGCGTCCAGTGTGCGCGCCCTCGGCGTCGACGAGAACGACGGGAAGTCGTCGCTCGAGAAAGGTTCGCGCGAACGTCTCCGGGGTCATCCCATCTACCGGGATTCTCGGCGGGACGTACGCCAGCGTCGCCCCTCGCGCCGTCATTCGGCTCGACTCGTCCGTCATTCGGTCGGTCGTCGCTGTGACGATGGATGCACTTTTTACTCTTCATGCGTCACACGTCATGCGTCACACGTCGACCGACGGACGCGCGCGAACGATGATTGGTCTCGCGGCGGTCTCGACGCCGGTCCAATGCGGTCGTCGCACCGCCGTCGCGCATCGTCGCCGTCGTCTTCTTCGACGCGAGTTCGCGACCGCGGCGTTGGACTGCGGGGAAATCGCGTGCGCCGTGAGTGACGACGCGTCTTCCTCGTCGGCGAAAATCGCCGTCGTGAACGGTAGATCCGTCTCCGCCCGCGGGTTGCGATCGTGCGAGATCGTCGACGCGTCCGGGAAGCGAACGACGATCGGCGCGCGCGGGTCCGCGACGGGTGGACCGGACGTCGTCGTGCTCTTGAGACACCTCGGGTGACTGTTTTGTTGGTCCGCGGCGCGCGAAGCCGCGGACCGACGAGAACGCATCGAAGCCGCCGGGGGATCGCTGACGCTCGCATCGATCGGTTCGGTGGAATCGTTGGAAAAGTTTCTCGAGCTCAACCCGACGATTCCGAGAGACGTCGCGTTCGTGGACGATAGCGAGAGTTTCGCCCTGTACGAAGCCGCGGGTTTCGGCAAGTTTACCGACGCCAAACCGGATAAAGTGGAATTGAAACCGACCAATTTTAGCGCCGGGGATTGGTGGAAGTACCTCACCAACGTCGCCAAATTGGCGCCGATTAAAAAGGGTGAAAAGCTCTCGGGCGTCCCCGAGGGCGTGCTTCGACTCGGGGGCACTTTCGTGCTCAGAGGCGAAGACGTCGAGTACGCCTGGGCCGACGCCTTGCCGGGAGACCATCCGAACATCGACGACGTTTTACGTAAAGTAAACGTCCCGGCGTAACGACGCGCCTTTCACCACGGGGGCACACCCACCCCCGCGTCTTCGCGCGCGCACCACCACCACCACCACACCACACCCATCCATCCATCCGTTCGGTCGGTGATGGTTTCCACGACGCCACTCGTGACGCGTCCGCGGCTCACGCTTTCCGCTTCGCAAGCCGCCGCGCGACGCCGACGCGCGCGTCCAAAACCATCACCGAACGCCCGACCACCAGACGCTCGACGCGACGCGCAGTATTTACGCGGTAATAACACGCACGCCGTCCGATTCCATCCGATCCGATCCGTTCGTCCGTTCCGTCTGAACAGCTCTCAACTAAAATCGAACAAAAACGCATCCATCGACGATCCCAGACTCACTCGAGCGTGAAAAGCGTAAAGCGCACTCGAACCGTTCTCCACACCATCGCCCGACGGGTCTCACGTCGACGCGATGACGACGACGACGACTTCGATGGTTTCGACGCGATCGACGACGTCGGCGGTCGAACGCGGACTTTCCGGACGCGCGGCGAGGTCGGCGGCGGCGACGACGCGGCGACGACGAAATGGAGGTGATCTCGGCGGCGGCGTGTCCAGAGCGTCGGCGTCGTCGAATTCGTCGGCGCGACCGGCGTCCCGCGGACGCGGACGGGGCGGACGACGCGACGCGGGAGGGAAGTGGAGTGGGTTGACGCACGCGACGCGGGCGACGGGAACGGTGGCGGTGCGCGCGACGCGCGGACGCGGGAGGGATTGTTTGTTGGATTCTTTTCGGGCGTCGGGCGACGGAGGAGTCGTCGGGGTCGGGGGAAGACGCGGTCGGTTGACGGTGTCGCGGGCGAGCGGTGACGACGACGAGGAGGGCGACGCGGTGGTGGTGAGTGGTGGTGCGCCGCCGGAACCGGTGCGAGAGGCGGACGAGTTGAACGTGAAGAACGCGGCGTTCGCCGTCGGCGTGGGCGCGTTGTTGAGGTTTGGGTTTCAGTGTCCAGACGCGCTCGAGCCTCAGGCTTGGAATTTGTTGAGCATTTTCGTGAGTACGGTGACGGGATTGGTGTTGAAACCGATGCCCGTGGGGGCGTGGGCGTTCGGGGCGCTGACGGTGGCGTTGGCGACCAAGACTTTGTCGTTCACGCAGGGATTGAGCGCCATTACGAATGAGGTGGTTTGGCTCATCGTCGTCACCGGGTTCTTCGCTCGGGCGTTTATAAAGACTGGGTTTGGTGATCGTTTGGCGCTCTTGTTCGTCTCCGTGGCGGGGAGTACGACGCTTTCGTTGGCGTATGGGTTTCAGATTGCCGAGGCGTTGTTGTCGCCAGCCATGCCGTCGACGACTGCTCGCGCTGCCGGTGTCTTTGTACCCGTCATCAAGAGTTTGGATAAGCGCACGAGAGAGTACCTCATCGGACAGCAGATTCAAGGGACATCCCCGACGTCAACGTTTTTGCTTTCGGGCGCGGCGCAAAACTTTTTAGCCATGCAAATTGCGTTACAGAGCGGCATCCCGTTCGCGAACCCGTTCAACGCGTGGTTCGTGGCGGCGAGCGTGCCGGCGTTTGCGTCGCTGCTCGCCACGCCTCTCGTGGTGTACATGATGGATCCTCCAGCGTTGAACGAAACCCCCGACGCGCCCGTGGCTGCGGCTGAGAGGCTCAAAGAACTCGGTCCGTTAAGTTCCATTGAAAAGAAGATGGTCCTTTCTCTCAGTCTCACCGTGTTTTTGTGGGTTTTTGGCGTGCAGTTGGGCATCACCGCCGTCGTCTCGGCGATGATTGGCATGTGCTTCATGCTCGCTTTCGGCGTGCTCTCCTGGGACGAAGCTCTCGGGCAAAAGGGCTCTTGGGACACCCTCATCTGGTTCGCCGTCTTAGTCGGGTTTAGTGGACAGCTCAACACGATGGGTGTCGTGTCGTGGCTGAGCGGATTCGTGTCCTCTACGCTCACCGGTATGGATCTCGGAGTTTGGGGCATGTTTGCCGCGCTTCACGTGTTTTACTTTATCCTGCACTATTTTTTCGCGTCTCAGTCTGCGCACGTCGGAGCTCTGTACCCGGCATTTTTGGCCATGCTCCTCGGAGCGGGAGTTCCGCCTCATCTCGCGGCGCTCTCCTTGGCGTTCAACACGAACAACATGGGCGGTTTGACGCACTACGCGAGCGGTCAAGCCGCCGTGTACTACGGCTCGGGAGAAATCAGCCTGAACAAGCTGTGGAAGCAAGGCGTGTACATGAGCGCCGTAAACTTCCTCATATACGGCACCATCGGCATGGGATGGTGGAAATTTATCGGGCTCTACTAATCGAGTGAAAAGAGACATCGATGAACCTGTAGAAGCAAAAAAATCACAGAAGTACCGGTACATCCACATTGTAAATAGCCGCAACAGTTTTCTACTACAACAGAACGACTACAAACACGAATCCGGATCCACCTCACACGCGTCGAACGGCTTAAATCTCTTATCGATGTCCGCCACCGATCCCATCGCCTTGAACGCCTTGAGTTTCAACGGTCCTTTTTCGTACGAATCCTTAAAAACCGTCACCACAAAGCTCACGTCGCTCTTGCCCTCCGGGATGGGCCCGTCGATCGAACTCAACACCGTTCGACTGTTCCCATCCGCGTTCACCGTCGCCGCAGAGTTCCCTTCGACGTCATCTACAAATCCAAACACGTTCGCCGCGTCGATCGACCGCCCTTTCACCCGGTTATCCGCCGTCGCGTCGAACCTCAGGCAGAGCGTCTTGAGCTTGTTGGGCACGTATTGGTTCGCCGGGCACTCCACCTTTGTGTACCGAACGTTCGTGAGCTCAATCTCCCCGGAAAACGCCCGCGCGACGTCGATGGGTGCGAACATCGTCGTCGCGCACGCGAGGACGCACGCCGCAGCCGCGTTCGGAACGTTGACGTTGACATCGACATCCACTCGAGGAGTACCGACACGCGACACCGCTCGAACGCGCGTCACCCGGCGCGAACGCGCCCGCGACGTCGCGTTCGACGCGCGTCGAACGTTACGCAATAATTCGTGCGTTTCGATTCCTGCCCGTGACATCTCGCAGTGTCGTCGCGCCTTCGTCGTCGTCGGGCGGACCGCAGTCTGAGGGCCGTGGAGTCTTCTCGCGACCGTTGAGTCCCGCGGCACTTCACGACGACGAAATGTACCGCGCGTTGACGACACCGCCGGCGCGGACGTCCACCCGCGCGCGCGCGGGTGAACCCGATGGACGCACGCGATCGACCGACGCGCGATCGCGGGCGAATCTCGTTCGCGTGACGCCGTGCGTCGGGGAAGTCTTCCGCGCGGAGTGCCTCGGGGTCGTGTCGAGACCTTCGGGCGACGCCGAGGATGATGTCGACGTCGCAACGTCGCGGGACGACGCGGACGACTCGAGCGAGACGCGAGCGATGGCGCGACGGGTGTTCTTCGCGACGAACGCGTTGGGGGCGATGGCAGCGGCGACGACGACGATGGATGGGGTGGCGAACGCATTCGAGGAGGTGCCCAAGGATTACGCAAAGCTCGCGCGCGAGGTGGTGGAAACACTGAGCGCGTCGCTCGAGTACGAGGCGGCGAACGCGAACGCGTCGCCTGGGGAGCGGTTCAAGCTCGCGAAACCGGCAAAGGAGGCAGTTAAGGCGTACATTTCGTACGATAAAGGGGGTGGGTCGGTGAAAGGGTCGACTTCGTACGTAGATATTTCGGAAGCGTTGCGCGAGCTGAGCGCGTTTTACAAAACCAACGGGGCGACGGCGTTCATGGCGAGCGATACGAGGGAGAGAATTCTCGGCAAGCTGTACGAGGCGAGAGATTCTTTACCCCCGGCTGAACCGTCCATCATGGATAAGCTATTACAAATCGGAGTGAAAGCCGACTAGCGAAGACTTGTAGAGGAGCAAAGCGTGCACGACGACTCAACGCCCCACTTTCTAGCGCGCGAACGAACGATCCGAGGCGACGATGCCCGCCCCGGGCCCGAAGGATGGCCACGCATCGAAAGCGTCGAGAGATTTAGGAGGCATTCGCGGCCTAACGCGCGAGATTAAAAACGTCGCGGTCAAATCCAACGGGTTCAAAGGTGCGTCCAACGCGAGAGCGAGAGCTGGCGTGCGACTGGGAATGGGAAACGGCGCCAAGGCGGTCGCGGCTCGAGAAGCGCTTCGGGCTAAATTGCTCGCGAGAAGGCTCGCGCGGGCAAACGGGGACGTCGACGCGTCGACAGCGCGGACGAGCGGGTCGAAACGAAAGGCTGAGGACGTGGAAGAGGCGGACGAGGAAGACGCGGCGAAAACGCAGCCGCCAGAAGAGAAGAAAGGAAGGGTGGATGATTCGATCGCGAGTGACGACGAGAAGGTGGGAAGAGGCACGGGGGAGGCGAAACGAGATGGAGACGAAGCGCTAGCGGCGAGCGGGTACGCGTGCGATGTTTGCGGGATTAAGTGTGGGACGATGAATAACTATCGTAGCCACACGAGCTCGAAAAGACACCGACTCGCGGCACAGCGTAAATTGGGACGGCAGATTCTCGCGGGTCTCAAGGCGAAGAGGGTGGAAACAGAGTGAAAGCGTGTTTGTATCGTGTATGTGTGTGTTCGAGAGGTGTGTAACAACAACAGTAACAAATTGTAAGCGTACTACCTGACTACTATGTGACGTCACTTTTTCTTTTTCTTTTTGGCGCTCTTGTCGCCGGCGGATTTCTTTCTCTTCTTCTCGGGCTTTTCAGGCGCGATGTCGGAGTCAGAATCACCTCCATCAACGTCTTCGTCGTCGCTCGCTTCGCGCATTTCGACGTCGGGCACGGCGCAGCCGAGGAGATTGCAAATGCGAGCGAAAGCCTTGCTCGCTTTTTGCGGAATCGCGGGCGGCTTGGACATTTGCTTCGCAATGGCGTCTGTGATGGCGTCGACATCGATGATTGACTTGATACTCGTGTCACCAAGAAGTCTGTCGAGAGACTCGATGCACACCGCAACCTGCTGGCAGGCGTCCGCGCGCGTGTTTTTGTTCTTATACGGCGCCGCGATGGCGGCGGCGAGCGACGCTGAAACAAGCTTGATGGATTTCTTCACGCTCTTCGCGAGTGAAGGGTATCTCTTCTTGCTCGACTGAATCACCGGGTTGACGAGCTTGAGCGCTTCGAGCCGTAAGAATTCACCGCGAGCGTTCGCTTTATCGGCATCGAGAGCGACCAATCCGAAGAGCTCGGGGAGGAGCGCCGCAGCGAGCGCCGGATGCTTGGCAAACATTTGCGAGAAGAAGGACGTCTTCAACTTGCTTCTCTTCGACTTGAACATCTCGAGCGCTTCGCGGAAGCATGCCACACTGTTCGAGCTCGCAACTTCTTCGCCCGTTGCGGGAGCCTTAGCGCCGGATTCATGCAAGACGACAGCTTCGAGAACTCTCAACAGGTATGCGGCGGCGGCGCTCGAGGCTCGATTGAACACCTTGGCCTCGCCCGCACCCTTGTTCGTCGCAACGATGATCGATTTGAGACCAGCCTGAAGAGACTCGGCGGTAACTTCATCGCCGATGAGTTCAGGAAGATCTCTGGCGTGCGAGATGTGCTTGCTAATGAGCGATGCGAGTCTCTCTGCGAGCTGCGTGCTCTGCGGATCCTGTTTGCCGAGCGCCTCGCGCGTAGCGTCCAAGAGCGTCACCGCGGCACCCGGCAAATATGCACTGCCCGGTTGTGCCTTGGCGTAGAGCTCGAAGAGCGAGATGACACGGAACTTAAAGTCGCGAGTCGCGCGCTTCAAGTTCTTCTTACGCATCAAGTCTTGCTGTCTGCTCTTGAAGGCTTCGGCAAGAAGCTTGTCGATGCGGAACATCGCGGCGTCATCCATATCTTCCGACTCAGAGTCGTCGTCATCATCATCATTAGTCGTTCCGAGAACCTTGCTCGCGGCTGCGCGCATGGCAGCAATCTCGGCTTCGTTGGCTTCGCCATGATCTTCCTCGCCTTCACTGTCGTCGTCGTCGCTGTCGTCGTCGCTGTCGTCGTCCTCTTCCTCTTCGCTATCCTCCGCTTCGCTGTCATCGCTATCATCCGCCTCGGTGAGCAAATCATCCTCCTCTTCGTCTTCATCCCCTTCATCCGTAACTTCCGGACCGGCGATGATGCGAAGCATGTCTTGGATGCCCTCCTTGGACACCCGACCGGACACCGCTTTGAAGGTATGCTCGACTACGTCTCTGAGTAAAGCGCTCGGTTGCGCGAGCAAACTAAAGAGAATATCCGTCAAGACATCGATAGCCTGCGGTTCTTCTTCGTCACCCTTCTTCGATCGCTTCTTCTTCTTCGCATCGATGAGTTCACCGACACAACGAGGTAAATCCTGGAGCGCCGGGGTGAATTCGCGCCAATCGCTTACCTGGAGCAAGGAGAGCACGCGAATGAGCGGCGTAACCTTTGCGGCGAGATCGTCTTCGCTCGCGTCGCACGCGTCGAGCGCCTTGAACAGCTCATCGCGAACCTCTTGGTACTCACCCGGAATGGCGTCAAACATCTCAATAGACTTGTCCTTTTCCAAATCGCGACAAAAGGTGACCGCTTCGGTGAGGAGATCCACGACTTCGACTTTGGACTCGTCATCCTTGTTTGCGGCGGAGCGTTGCGCGCGAATATTCGAGTTGATCATGGCCAAAAATCGCGTGGCACACGCGGTGCGCACAGACCCAGTCGGTTCGCCCAAAGGATTCTTACGTATAAAGTCTGGAACGCGCGACTTGGCCTTGGTAGCCTTACCTGAGAGCTTGTAGAAGGCGTGGAAGAGCATGAATTGCATGAGCTCGACGGTTTTCTCCTTTGGCAACATCGCCGAGAGCCCAGCCATTTGCTCTAGCGCCCAGAGACGACGTTTTTGTCCCGCGCCGTTCGCCAGAGCGCTCGCGAGCTCCTCTTCCGTACCTAAAACATCCGGGTCTTGCTCCGGTGTGGTCGTCACGACGTCGTACATGCTCTCCATGTATCGCGTCGCGTCATCCGCGTCGAGTCCCTTGACGAGATCCTGCACGGCGTTCGTCTTGGTCACATTGTCAAATCTCGTCGGCCCCTGGCGCTGCAAAGCCGCGATGACGGCAATCTTCTTCTCAGAGTCGGTCTTCGTATCGGAAGCGAAAGCGACGATGCGCGCGAGGCAGTCAACCGCGCACTCGTGCAAGTAATTATCTGGCGAGCTCAGGTTGTTCAAGAGACACTTGACGAAGTTGGCAGAGAAGAGCGCGGGAATTTCGTGTGCTTCCGCCTCGGACAGCATCGAGTCAAAGATGCGAAAGCCGAGGAAACGCTTGTGGTGAGACCCAGAGACGAAGAGGCCGTCTTCGCACACCGTTTCCCAGAGCTGCACGTTGCCGCCAACCTTTTTCGCCTCGCGAAGCATCATCTCCCAAGCGCTGTGCACCCGCGGATGCGTGTTCGCGCCCTCAGTCAACGCGTTCGAAATCTTTCGCAAGTGCGTCCGCGTGAACATCTCCGCCCAGTTGACGCCACCCTTTGACGCCTTTTTACCACCAGAGCTAGCCGTTTGCGGAACGCAACCAATCGTCTCGCGCATTTTCGCCGGTAACGCGTCGTACAACTCGCACGCCAACCATAACGTATCCGCGCCCGCTTCCGCCGAGCAATCCGCACTCAACCACTCACCCAATCCCTCCACGCGCTCCGCCACGCTGGCGAAAGTTTTAATACCGAGCGAATTCTTCACTTCAATCACGCACGCCGCCGCCGGTTCCGCCAAATACGCCTTTTCCTTGGCCAACGCGCGCGCTCTCTCCACGACGCTCGCTCCGCACTCGACTCGCTCCTCCTCGCCCACATCCTTTCGCGATTCCAACGCCCGCGCCACCGCCGCCGCACCGAACAACCGCCCGAGCAAGATATCCCTCGCCTCCATCCCTTTAGTCCCCTTCGTGATCGGCGCTAAATTCGCATCCAGCGCCCGCAACGCTTCCTTCGGGCTCGGTCCGCTCGGTTCGCACGCGAGCTCGCACAGCGCCAGCGCGAACCCCTGCCTCGCCCCTCCCCGTCCCGAACTCAACCCTCTCGTCAGCCTCCGAAGCGCGTATTCCTTCACCCCCTCGCTCGCGCGTCCATTCGTCTCCTCCTCCTCGTCTTCGTCGTCGTCATCGTCGTCGTCGTCGTCGTCCCTTCGTCGCTCTTCGCCTCGAGCGCCGCCGCCGCCAGACTTCCCACTCGCGTCGTCCCGTCGTCGGTGTTCGCCGCGCAGCGCCCCGACGAGCGCTTCGCACGCCCGTCGTCGCGCGTCACCGTCCTCCGACGCCAACGTCCAAAACTGCGAGAGGATTTCCGGCGCCACCTCGCGCGCCGTCGTCGTCGCCATCGTCGCCGTCGTCGTCGTCGCCGTCGTCGCGCACTGACGCGCACTGACGACACCCAGAGCGACGGTTCGTTCGTTCGATCGATCGATCGCGCGGTCAGAATCGATCGACCGTTTTCGAGCTTCACGCCACCGCGATGAT
>Ga0255762_10002319_pt1 | contig 15594 bp, 10 predicted proteins | sample 101ome_16_FD_179962 | JGI IMG/M metagenome (GOLD analysis project Ga0255762, IMG submission 179962) | Coastal salt marsh microbial communities from the Groves Creek Marsh, Skidaway Island, Georgia - 101401AT metaG (version 2) | ecosystem: Environmental > Aquatic > Marine > Intertidal zone >...
CGCCAACGCCATTCTCGACGGCACGGACGCCGTGATGCTTTCCGGCGAAACCGCCGCGGGCAACTACGCGCTCGACGCCGTCAAGTGCATGGCTTCCATCTGCCGCGAAGCCGAAGCGTACGTGGACGATGTAGCTAGCTATTTCCAAGTGCTTGAACAGCAATCCATCCCGCTCGGCGTCACCGAAGCTTTGGCTTCCTCGGCGGTTCGTACCGCCCAAAAGGTTTCCGCCACGCTCATCATCACCCTCTCCCGCACCGGTCATACCGCCCAAATGATTGCCAAGTATAGACCAGCCATGCGTATCATCAACGTTTGCATCGACGAGGAGGCATTCCCCGGACGCGCGGATAAAGTTTGCAGAAGATCCCTCGCCATCCGCGGTCTCGTTCCGCTCAAGGAAGACCATGCTTGGCGGGGAGAGTCCGGACACCCTCAAGAAGTCATGCGCAACGCCATCATCTACGCGCGCGACGTTCTCGGCATGGTTCAGCCGGGCGACCACATCGTCGGCGTTCACCGCATCATGGGCGAAGCCGTACTAAAGGTTATCACCGTTCCCGATCTCTTCTTCGAAGAGTGAGTCATAAATCGCATGAATATTCTCTATTAGCACCTTGCCATGCATAAATCAAGCAAAATAACCACATCCATACATCCAACCCATGCATGCAGCGTTTTACCGCTCCTACGCGTCTTCGCGAGGATTGGCACGAATCATGCAGTGAAAAGCACACCGCGACGCGTCATAGATCGACGCGCGTCGTGCCTCCACCGACGCTCGCGAATCATGATTCGGTTCATACTCCTTCAGAACCGGCAGGGTAAGACCAGATTGGCCAAGTATTACGTCCCGCTCGAGGATGAAGAGAAGCGAAAACTCGAGTACGAGGTTCACAGACTGGTCGTCAGCCGCGACCCGAAACACACGAATTTCGTCGAGTTTCGCAACTACAAGGTTGTCTACAGACGATACGCGGGATTGTTCTTCTCTTTGTGCGTTGATCTGAACGATAACGAGCTCACGCACCTGGAATCGATCCACTTGTTTGTGGAAATGTTGGATCACTTCTTCGCAAACGTGTGCGAGTTGGACCTCGTGTTCAACTTTCAAAAGGTGTACTTGCTCGTGGATGAGTTCATCTTGGGTGGAGAGATACAGGATTCGAGTAAGAGGGCAATCATGGAGCGGTTGGCAGAGTTGGAGAGGTTGAAGGATTGAGGTTCGTCGACGAGGGGGAATATTTTAGCATTTTGAGAGCGTTTTGACTCTCGCAAGTTTAGACTTCTGCGCTTCTAGAAGCGGAGCAATAGGTAACATACAAGACTATAAATTACAGCGAGCGCGCTTGTCAAAGTGTAAAATGATGGAGTGAAGAGTCATCCGCTCGACGCGACGGCGGTCTCGACGAAAACCGACGCATTGTAGAGGGCGTGTGCCAGGAAGGCGGCGGGAAAGCCTCCTGCACTTCTCACTGCGAGGGCAAAGCATGCCCCGCACACAGCGAGTGACGCAAAGTCATCGACGCTAAAATGGGCGCCAGCAAATAATAAAGAGCTAATCGCGATCGCTACCGGATCTGAGCCCACGCGTCGGCGCAAATCTTCAAAGAGAAACCTTCGAAAGAAGGCTTCTTCCATATACGGAGCGACGAGACACGACGACGCGACTGTTAACGCGACCACCGTGGCGTCACCCGATGCGAAGAGACTCGCCGCATTCACCGTATTTCCACCGCCCAAAGTTGAAAAATCAATCAAACGCGCCGCAACGGCAGCTGCGGCGCCGTACTGCGCGCCTTGGACGATGACGTCCTTTGTTTCCAACTGTTTCTTGGATGACGCGCACGCTCCGCCTTCGCCGCCGCCAACCTTGCTCAATATCCACAGTGTCGACGCCAGCTTGGCTGATTCACACGTGAACAACACACCCGCCAGCGCGCGCGCGTCCTCGCTCGAGATCCCGGCGCGCGATGGATCAACTACGGAGACGGAGACGCCCAGCGCGCCGGCGAGCGCACTCGGCAACACGTACCCGAAAGCGACCCAGGCGTACGCAAACTGCGCGCTCGCGTTCAAGACTTGACTCGATTTCAAAGGTTCACTCGATTCGCCGTCGACGTTCGTCGACCGAATCGATAAATCGATCGCCGAGCGACGGCGAGAGTCGACGAGAGACTTGGCTCGTCGAGCGCCAATCCTTCGTGCGCTCCGCTGAGCGCCTGCGTAGCCGTCTGAACGCGCGAAACGCGTCGAGACGAACGAAAGGCGCATCGTAGACGATGTGTGATCAATGCGCGCGCATGATTGTTCAGTTTTCAGATGCTTCGGCGCGCTCGCGCGTCGACGGCGTCGTCGAGTGAGGCACACGAGGAAGCGCGCGCGCTGAATAGCACCTTCGCGGCGAGAGACCGTGCAAGGAAAGGACTAAGCGAGATTAGGACAAACCTTCATTTGGCTATTGATAGACATCTACTTCAACGAATCGTCCGCCCGCGACGCACGACGCATCGAACCGACTCTGTGCTTCATCTAAACGATCGAGCTCGACGCCGACGCAACCCGCGGCCAGAGATCGGCGCACTCCTTCGCAACCGGACCCGCGATGGCGCTCCCCTTCAACTCGCCCTTCGGGTTGCAAATCACCCCCGCGTTGTCTTCAAAGTAAATGATCAAGCCCTCCTTGCGTCGGATCGGCTTGCGCTGGCGGACAATGATGGCCGGGAAAACCTTCTTACGCAAATCCGGCTTACCCTTCTTCACAGTCGCCATGACCATGCAACCCGGGTTCGCAGCCGGCAAACGGTTTTGACGGCTACCCCAGCCTGCGAATGAGATAAAACACGAAACGAAACATTTAACAGTCAGTCACTCCATTCGTCATCTTCTCCCGCGCTCGTCGCGTCGTCGTCGCCGTCGCGTTCACGGGATCCACGCGTTTGGGGTTCGCGCATATCGCGAGTCTTCACGTACGCTTGACTGCGATGAGGTACAGGTTCTTCGCGCCCGTGTTATCGGCGCAGTTGACCACGGCGCCGACCGGGACACCGAGGGACATCTTGTACTTGGTACCGGAGGCGTTACCGCCACCTGTTCGCGATCGCAGTCGTGATGAAACGCGTCGTCAGTCGTCTCGTTCGCGATGGGCAGAAAGCCCTAAAGCCCTCGAGGGCGCATCCATCTTTCTCGGCGGTACAGACGCGCGCGGTCAACGCCGGGGGTGACACGCGCGATCGGGTGATGATTTACAATCATTTTATGCGCGTCGCGCGCGCGTCGAGTCGCGGACGTACCTCTCTTAGACATGGCTGCTCAAGTCGTGCGTGTCGCTGAAAGGCGGATGGCGCACCGCGGTCAAGAGTCTTCCTCTCCCCTCTTCCCTCTCTTTGTTTTCGTTTTCCCCTCTCTTTTAAGTTTACCAGATCTAAATTGATGTTACATATGTGAGAAGGGAACAAATTCCCTGTTTGGAATCTAGTTTCTGTTCCTGATCGTCTATTCTAACTACATTCTATGGTCTCGGCTGCCAAATGTCCGAGCGACGCTCCTCACGACGCGCCGTCGTCGTCGTCGCTGACGAGTCGCGCGAGGGCGATCTCGCATCGTCGCGCCTCGTCGATCGCGTTCGTCAGCGACGTTTTCGCCATTGCCTGGACGGCATCGCAGGCGAAATCACCGGCGAGACGCGCGCGTCGAGCGTCTCTGCATTCTCGCTCGCGCGCGTCGAGCGCGTGCTTCGTAAAGTCCAACGCGCGCGATTTCGCGTGCTTGGCGACGTAATAGCGCCCGAGCGAGGGTTCGTGCGCGAGTCTCGCGATCTCGCGTTCGGCTTGGGCAAAGTCCACCGTCGATGCGACATCGATGTGCGTCTCTGAAGACGCACCGACTCGTCCAGCATCGGCATCTTCTTCTTGTTCTAATCGGCTCCACGATGCGGACGCGGACGCGAAGAGATCGTCTCGCGCGGTATCGAGCGAGGACGTCGAGGACGTCGAGGACGTCGAGGACGCCCTGCGACGCGCAGACGCCGAGTCCGTCTGCCCGACGTCCCCTTTCTGTGACGTCGGATGCATGAAATGAAGCGTCGCTGAGTGCCGTGCTGGAAAATTCACGCACGCCAGAGTCGGTCGGTCGGTCAGTAGCGTACGGGGAGGCGCCGAGGCGCGAACGCCGACGAGGACTCGAAACCGCATCGCATTCCATCGACATGCGCCGACGCGTGGTGACGTGCGCGCTCTCGCGCGCGGCGTTGGACCCACGGATGCCGAGCGGTTACCGTAACTGTCTCGCGTTGCATGCGGGTGAGATAATCGCTCCTCTTCGCGCTCGCGCGCGCGGTTTCGCGGCGGAAGCGGATCGGGACGTCGCAGATGCGCTTCGTTTACACGATTTGACGCTGGCGTTTCGGTCCAGGGGTCATCTCACGGCGGCGTTGGATCCTTTGGGTCGGTCATTGGGGCCAATAGTAAAGGGGTTCGAGACGATGGAGGCGACGACGCCGTCGGACGCGCGGGATATTCACGCCATTTTGACGGGATATCCCGATCATTTGTATATTAGGGGAAGGAAAGTATCGCTGCCGGCGTATCTCGGGCTCAAAGATGCGTCGCCAGACAGGGAGTTTTATCTCGGAGAGGATTCCGCCACGCTCGACCCGACGGGACAGCGCGCAAAGACGCGCTGGACGGCGGCTGAATTATTTGAAAGACTGAGAGACGTGTACTGCGGAACGCTGAGCGTGGAGTGTAATCACTTGACGAGCAAGGATAAGAAGCGATGGCTCAGGCAAGAGGTGGAATCGGGTCCGCATCAGGCAAGTGCGGATGAGAAGCGACGAACGCTGACGAGACTGTTGACAGCGGACCATCTCGAATCGTTTCTCGCGACCAAGTTTCCATCGGCTAAGAGGTTTGGCTTGGAAGGAGCGGAGAGTCTCATACCTGGTCTGAAGGCTTTCGTGGAACGCTCTTCGACGCAGGGTGTGGACGTGGTGGTTATCGGTATGGCGCACAGAGGTAGACTCAACGTCCTGCACAACGTCTTTGGCAAGCCGCTCGGAGCCATTTGCGCAGAGATAGTGGACGATAAGTCTTCATTCTTAGTAGGTGACGTGCGGTATCACCTCGGTGCGACGGCAAAGATAGATATAGGCGCTGATGAGAAGCGCGAGATTGAATTATGTTTGGTGCCAAATCCAAGTCATTTAGAAATGGTCAACGCTGTGGTGAGCGGCATCACGCGGGCGAAACAGTTTAGGATGGATCCGGATAGTCAAGGCGCCGAGGCGCGGTCGAGGGTTTTGCCATTGCTTCTCCATGGTGACGCGTCCTTCTGTGGTCTCGGTCAGAACGCAGAGGTGATGCAACTGCAAGATTTGCCAGATTACACCACGGGTGGCACCGTACACGTGGTGGTGAATAATCAAATCGGTTTCACGACGGTTCCTCGTCGCGCCCGCTCTAGTCCTCACCCGAGTGACGTCGCAAAGGCCTACGGCGCTCCGATCATCCACGTGAACGGTGATGACCCAGATGCGGTCGTGCAGGCGATGCGACTCGCTGCGGATTACCGAGCCGAGTTCCAATCTGACGTCGTCGTCAACTACGTGTGCTACAGACGGTTTGGTCACAACGAGCTGGATGACCCTTCAATCACTCTTCCACTCATGTCGCGCCGCATAGAAGCCACACCTAGAGTTGCGACGACGTACGCCAACGCATGCGTCGCGGAGGGCGTGCTGAGTAACGACGAGCTGTGTAAAATGCGAACCGAAATCAACGATGAACTAGAGGCTGACAGCGCGACGCACGCCGCGTTTGTTCAGAACACGAAGTCATGGCTCGCCTCGACGTTTTCCATGGCTAGGGGCATATCTGGTAGAGAAGCCAGGGTCACCGCAGCCGGTACCGGCATACCGATGGACGCGTTGAAAAACATATGTGACTCTCTCACGGCGGCGCCTCAAGAGGGAGATTTTGAGTTGCACCCGCACGTGAAGGCCATGTTTGACGCTCGAAGACGCGCGGTGGGGCCCGACGCTCAAGCGGGTACCGGTTCCATCGATTGGGCCACCGCCGAAGCCTTTGCGTTCGCGTCATTGCTTATGCATCCGTGTGAAAAGCGTTGGGAGAATCACGTTGCGTGGTGGACGGGAGAGAACGACGAAGGTAATCCAATCGGATCACACGCCCACGTTCGTCTGAGTGGGCAAGACTGCGTTCGCGGTACTTTCAATCAACGCCACGCGGCGGTTTATTGCAATCGCACTTCGCTCGAACACGTTCCTCTGGATAACATTGGACTCGGCCCGCAGGATAAGTTTCGAGCTGCGAATTCGCCTCTGAGCGAACACGCAGTTTTAGGCTTTGAATACGGTTTTTCTGTCGAAGCGGGTAAAGAAGCGTTGGTGCTGTGGGAAGCGCAGTTTGGCGACTTTGCAAACAACGCCCAAGTGATCATAGATCAGTTTATATGCTCTGGAGAAGAGCGTTGGGGACAACAAAGTAACTTGGTTCTTTTGCTTCCGCACGGTTATGAGGGTCAGGGTCCGGATCACTCTTCTGCGAGGCCGGAAAGATGGCTCGCCGCTGCGAATGACGATCCAGACTCGCTTCCAGGTAACGCCGAAGCCGACGTCGCGCTCGCCGAGCGCACATTCGCCGCTCTGGGACCGGATGAGAAGGATTACATAAATTTGGAAAACATCCGCTCCATGATTGAATCTACGGGGTCTGATATTGAAGGGGGAGGGTCGGAGAACGCGTCACAAGTGCCGCTTCAAGATGATAAAGGAGGCATGTGGGACGACATCGAGACGTATTTCGGATCGAGCGGCAAGGTGCATCGACGAGATTGGGTGCGGTACATGCGTCGTCGAGCGAGGGCGAGCGTGACCGCCGACGCCAATTTTATCATGGTGCAACCATCCACCCCTGCTCAATACTTCCACGCGCTGCGTCGACAAATGAGTTCCCCTTACATGAAGCCGCTCGTCGTGCTCACCCCAAAGACGTTGCTTCACCACAAGCACTGCGCGTCAAAATTACTCGATTTCGCGCCAAAGTCATCCTTCAGACGAGTTATCGCAGACGGTGACGCAGGGGACGACGTCACGCGTCACGCAAACATCCCTCTCAAGCCGAACAACGAGATCAAACGAGTCGTATTATGTACTGGTAAAATTTATTACCAGTTGGCGCGCGCTCGAGCGGCTAAGAAAATTTCTGACGTCGCCCTCGTGCGTCTCGAGCAGCTCTTCCCGTTCCCACACGACGCGCTCGCGAGACGTTTACAGCGGTATCCAACGGCTGAGATCGTCTGGGCGCAAGAGGAACCAAAAAATATGGGTTACTGGTCATTCGTCGCTCCGCGCGTCGCCACCACTGTGCGCGCCACCGCCAGACGGTTAAACAACCAATCCGACACGCGATACATTGGTCGTCCATCCGCCGCGTCCGCCGCCACCGGGTCTTTCGCCATTCACAACGCCGAGAGTACCCGCATCATATCCAGCGCATTAGATACTTCTTCCTAGGTGCGTCGAATTCGTCATTGTAAGCATATCATCGCGTTCAAATGCGCCCAAACGACAGCTGGACACTTTTGAATTAAATCGCAGCTCGAATTGACCACACACCGCGCCGCGCCATGGCGCCGCGACGCCCCGGTGGTGGGGCGACGTCCTCCGCGCACCCGGACCCGTCGTCGTCGACGCCGCTTCGTCCGTTTTTCGCGTGTTATCTCGTCGTATCGCTCGACCCATCGAAGAAGGGACGATCCTACGTTGGATTTACCAACGACCCACCGAGAAGACTGGCGCAACACAACGGCGTCATCGCGAACGGTGCGAGGTACACGTCGCTGATGAGACCGTGCGATATGATTCTCATCGTCTCTGGGTTCGCGTCGAAGACGCAGGCGCTGCAGTTTGAGTGGGCGTGGCAAAACCCGGCGAGGAGCAGAGCGACGCGGGAAGCGGCAGAGCGAGCGAAGATTACGGATCGATCCATCGCGCCGGCGAAAAAGGCAGAGTTGATGTGTTTGATGTTGGAGATTGCGCCGTGGAGACACATGTCGCTGACGGTGCACTGTATGAGCGATAAGGCGGAGGAATTAATCGAACGACATAGAGGTAGGATACCGTCGCACGTGACGGTGCGTAAAAGCACGACGAGAGACTTGGAAAACATAGTGGCGATGAGTGCGCCAGATAACAGCTCAGAGGGCGGTGAGAGCGAGAGCGTCACGCTTCACGAACGAGATTTGAACGTTGGTGCGGATGGTGGAGTGGCGACTCCGAGTGTTTCGATGTCGGCGCAAGTCGGTGGCGTACGGTGCGGGGTGGAGATGTGTAGAGAAATCGTTCGGCTCGATCGAAGCGTCGGATGTCCGACGTGCGGTGCGAGGTTTCACGCGACGTGTTTGGCGCGACATTTTTTCAAGGTTGCTGGTGATGAAACATTGAGTTGGCCGAGTCAGTTGATTCCAAAGCACGGTCCTTGCGCAAAGTGCGGAGTCCTCGTACATTCGTGGGGCGCCGCGCTGTGCGCCGGTCAGCAAACGGAAGTGACGCTCTCACAGAATCCCGATCCCAAAACGCCCAAACCTAGCGTCGTGATAGAGGACGACGGTGAAGTTGTCACTTCGGGCAATAAGAGGGATCTAATCACATCAACCGAGCGCAAGGTGAAGGAGCGTGCGAGAGTTCGTTCTTGGGCTGCAAACGTCGAGGACGAATTAGAAGAGAGCGATGGTGACGACGACGACGACGACGACGACGACGACGACGTTGTCGTCTCGTTGATTTAGTTAGAATAGTTAGTTGGTTTGTTAGAATCCTATTTGAGTTGTACTGCACTTTGTGATCAAACTCGCCGCTCGCTCCTCTGCGGATCGAGTATCCTCGTTGGCTCGCTTTGTCACGCTCGCCACGCATTTGGCGACAGATTCGCTCGTCATCGTGGCCTGAATCTCACGTACGAGAAGTCTACGACTCAAATTCGACATCTTCACGACGCGTACGATACCCATTTCTTTCAATACGTCTGCGTTGTAGTGCTGGTCGAGCACCGCTGGCACGATTAGTGACGGCACACCGGCGCGAACAGTCGCCGCAATGCAGCCCATGGAAGCGTGATGGACCGCCATCGTCGGGACAGCCATCGAAGAATGAGCCAAGAGAGACGTGAGTGGGACAAAGTCAAACAGTTTAACGTTTTCGGGAATCAATTTTTGAATGCCATCTTTGTGTTTCGTCAGCATGATGGCCTTCATGGACGTCAAGCGCGACATCGCTCGACAGGCGAGCCGAAAGAACACCTTGGCGTGAGGAGGATTCCCGCTCGCGGATACGAAAACGACGCAGGGTCGCGAATCTCTCCTCACGAATTCAATCGCGCGTCGAAAAGTACTATCACCACTCAAGTCTTTGGATACATCGCTCGACGGAAAGCCGACCTGCAGCGTACGCATGCTCGTCGTCGCCTCGAAGTACGCGGGCCACATGGCAAGAACGTTCGAAGTCAGAAACCATCGATGAAACACTCCTCGCACCGGCGTTTTGATTCCGTAGACTCGAGATCGAAATGAATTGAGGGCTGGAGCGAAGACGCTGTCCACGAGCCAATCGGCGAAACGCTCGGCGAATCGTCTCAAAACGCCACATTGCGTCTCAAAACGCACAATCGCGCCTGCAAAGTACGGCGGAATCCTTCGAGTCCCTCCTCGCAAGAGCGCCGGAGACAACACGATTGAGTAAAACCTCAAAGTTTTAAATTCATTCGATCGCTCGTTGTGCTCCTCTAGGCATCGCACGGCGAAATCGAGGGTGTGCGCGAGAACGACGACGTCCTCTTCCTCGTTCTCGCCCGAACGCTCGCGACACAGCGCAATCAGTTTTCCCGTGTGTTCATCCAAGTGCGACAACCAGTACCGCACCAACATTCGCACACCTCGCCTCGACGCATTTCCTTTTAACATTTCCTCATACGCTGTCGCGCTGCCAACCCCAACAAACCGCAAGTCGTTTCTCGCCTCGCTCGCATACATTGGATTGGCGAGCACGCGAACATCCGCGCCGAGCCTCGCGAACGCCTCCGCCAACCGCAAGCACGGCACGACGTCCCCGCGCGAGCCGTAACACGCCGAAACAATTACCCGCATTCGCTCGAACGCCGCGTCGAGGTCTCCCACGCGGGCGTTCGGAAGTCACACGACTCAAAACATCGCTCGTTTTCCATTGTCAAATGTTGTTGCTTTTTGCAAACGTCAACAAACCGAAAACGGACGAGCCGCACACCCGCGCGCGCGACCTCGCGCGATTCGGCGCGAACGCCGACGACGTCGATCGGTTCGCGTCATCCCAGCGCGCACCTTTGGTCGCGCACCCGCGTCTGCGTCGCCGAGTGACGAGTCGAATCGTCGCGAACGACGCTTTTTCAAAAGAGCAATGCCGGCGGCGGGCTTGGCGACGTCCACGTCGGCGCGTATAGCCCCGGGAACCGCGCGTCGCGGTCGAGGTGAATGCACGCGTGATGCGCGAGGTGTGCGCGCGCCGCGGCGCGCGCTCGAGGCGAACAAGGACTGGCCTCCCGAGGATGTTTGGGAGGATTTCGCGCGCGCGCACGAGGGCGAATACGTGGGCGTCGGCGCCACGTTCGATGGAAAGACTGGTGCGTGCGTACCGTTGGAGGATAGGTACGTTCCAGAAGCGTTTAAAGAGTACGGGGTCGGGGTGAACGATTGGCAGATTCGAACTCGCGGGGCGATGACGGCAGATGGGGATGGGGTGAGGTTGGAGACGACGCGGTTTTGGCCGGAAGCCGGGTGTGAGTTTGGCAAATCGGACGCTGCAAAAACGGAAACTGTGGACGTGTGCGCCGGTGGACAGATGGGGAAGATGTTTATCGTTCAGGGTTGTTACGCGGATGGACCCATGTTGTTGCCAGAGTGCGTCGAAGGCGCAGAGGTGAAGTTTTACTTTGCGTTTGTGGAGGACGAAGCGCCGAATGAGCGAAGACGCGTCGAGCTCAGAGTGCGCGCGGCGCCGGGTAAAAAGCGAAACTGGGAGCTCGTCGATGCCTTTGTGACGCACGAGGTGCTAGATGGGAGCAATGTCCGTCCGCAGAGTCCGGCGACGAGCGGGGAAATCATGCCCGAGGACGCGGTGGTGTTGGGAAATTGGAGAGCTGACTCGGGCGTGACGTTCATCACGCTCGAGGCGTTGTCCGAAGTACCAGAGGACAGAGACGAGAACGCAGAAGAAGTTGGGCCGGCGCAAAAGCTCGCTCAGGAAAAGCCAAACGATGCCGCTTTGGCAAAGGCGGCTGAAGCGGAAAAGGCGGCGAAAATCAGAAGCGAGAAGGAGGCAAAGGAAGCCGCCGCCAGAGCGCCCGAGGGCATCATCGTCGTTCCGTGGTGGGCCGTCAAGTCTCCCTCGAGCTGGGCGCAGGGCGGTGAGTACATCGTAGGCGGCAACTCGCCTCTGATTTTCTTACCCGGTAACATTTGGGTTCTCGTGGAATCCGTGGACGATCAACTGGTGTTAGAGTGCGGGCGCTACGACGGAGGTTTACCCGGACCCGAACTCGCGGATGTAGAGCGTCGCGTCATCGCCCGACGCTATCGCAAGGGTAGATTTGCCTCTGCGTTCTTCGTTCGCGAGCGCCAACTCGATTCGGTCGAGTTGGAGGAGGAAAAAGATGAGTTTGACATCTGGGACGAAGAGGATGGATTGCTTCCGCTGTGAAAGCTAAAACGTTCGTTGTATTTTTTTTAACAATAAATCACGTTTCAATTCAGCGCAACCTTTGCGTGACGACGACGCACCAGACGACGCCGCGGACTCGGTCGCGGATCCGCCCCGAATCGATCCAAAACCGCGTCATCGCACCGCGGATCGTCGCGATGGAGCGCGAGGCGCGCGCGATGGCGCTTCGAATCATCGCGGAAGAAGAACGCGACGGTTGGAGTCGCCCGTTAACGTCCGAGGCAGACGACGCGTTTCAACGCCGGTTCGGCGCGTTGGGCCTCGACGAAGCGACTGAAAGTTTGACAGAGGACGAGGCGCTGCAGGCGAAGATTTTAATGCGCGATCTCCCGCGGGTATTGGCGGAGTTAGAGGCGACGGGTGAGAAGGGGTCGCGAGGGGAACCAGAATTGGTTGCGGCATTGCACACGAAGGAAGAACCAGTTTTGTCGCCGCCGCCGAACGCGACGACGGATGCGATGCGCATCGAAGATGAAAACGATGTCGGTGACGATCGAACCTGTTCGGGTGTTTCAAAGAATCAGTCGCGTTCGGAGACGACGACAACGAGGACGGGCGAGGACGTTGGCGTTTGGCGTCCCGGGAAAGGCACGGCGCTCGAGCGAGTGTGCGCTCTCGAGGCGGAGCTGAGGATGATTCTGGGCGAGGATATCGTCAGCTCTGCGTTGGATGGGGAATTGCGATCATCTATAGATGACGGTTCATCGGCTGGCGGGTCGGGAACACCGGATGAGATGTTGCGCGAAGTCGAACGGTTTGGCGCGAATGAAGCGTCCGCAGTCGCCGAGACGGTGGAGACGCCCACGCCGAGGAAAAAGCTCGTCTTGATGCCGACTCCCATCGGTAAAGGCGATGAGAGCCCAGATCCACCTGATTTCGAGCCGGTGTCGGCGCCCGTGGCGAAAGACACTTCGGCGGAACGTCCTCAACGCGATCAGGCGTGGGATCCATATTCAGCCTTCATCGGCGTCGCCAAAGAGCGACACTATAGTCCCCGAACAGAACCGTTGACTTCGAATCCAATCTCCCCACCCAAGGCGAACGGTGGAATGACTGTCGATTTCTCGTTGACGCACGATGAGACGATGCGTCTCGTCGCTGACCTCGAGCAAAAGGTGAAATCGAGTCCAAAAGTCAAGTCGCCGAGGCCGTCGTTGTCCGAGTACAAGAACGACGTGATGATTGAAGACGTGGCGGAGGATGAGGAAAACGACGAACAAAAGTACACGCATCAGTACACGAAAGCGGACGCAAAATCGATACTCGAGCTCACAGAGCCGGAACGAGGCGATGAATATACTGGGCTCTGGCGAACGCGAGACGAAGAGGATGTCACGCCTCGACCACCATCCACGGTGAAACCGAGCCCGAGAGACGCTGGGGACGGTGTCGAAGACGCCACGGAGAACGCGGTGTATGAATCGAAAATCGCCGGGGTCGAGAGTCTGGCTGAGTTCAAGATGATGATGGACTCCGTCTTTGAAGACGCCTGACAAACGAAACTCGCGAGTTGTATATTTAGTAGCAGAGAGTTGTCATTTTAAACCATACCGGTAGGAGGATTGGCAAAGAAACGCACGAATGAATGAGTCAATGATTGTTGTATTTATTAATGAAACGCGTGATTCCTCTCACGCATTATGAAACAATGTTTGCGGGGACTATGGTCGTCAAGAAAGTCGCGACGACGCATCCAAGAAGATGATGAATGAGATAGCTCAATTGAACTGCTAGCAAATACATGAATCCGTTTCCTGCTCTATTTAAGGGCACTCGACGACCTTCAACACGGCTTCACCCATGATGCGGTGGGAACCGACGATGAGGTCACCAGGCTGGACCAAGCCGAGAACATCGCGCGCGTAGATGATGGCGTTGCGCATAACCTCTTGCGGATGACCAGACTGTCCCTTCCACTCAGCCGGCTCGAGAACCGGGATGATGCCACGGCTGACGAGGGAGCGGCGAGCGGTGCTCTCGTAGTCGTGCTCGGCATTGATGCACACGGACAAGATGGGCGCGTCCGGACGGTACTTGGCAATCATGCGAGAAGTGGTACCAGTGCGGGAGAGGCAGACGATGAGCTTGGCGGAAACCTTTTGGGCGGTACGAACCGCCGAGGAAGCCAAAGACTCGATGATACCCATCGGGATCGGCTGTTGGTCGAGAATTTGGTGGTAGCTGGCAATGTTGTCCACGTACGCTTCGGCTTCGCGGCAGATGGAAGCCATGCACTTGACGGCGTCGAGCGCGTAGTTGCCCGCGGCGGTTTCGCCGGAAAGCATCACGGCGTCCGTGCCGTCGAGAATGGCGTTGGCGACATCCGTCGCCTCGGCGCGGGTCGGGCGCGGGGCCCCAGTCATGGACTCCAACATTTGCGTCGCGGTGATGACCGGCTTACCGGCGTAGTTGCACCGCTTAATCATGCGCTTTTGCGCCAAGAAGATTTGTTCCATGCGAATCTCCATACCGAGATCGCCGCGGGCAACCATGACGCCGTCAGACTTTTCGACAATGTCGTTAAAGTTGTCCAAACCTTCCATGTTTTCCACCTTGGAAATGATGGAGACGTTCTTCGCAAAGTCGCCGAGGACGGAGCGAATGTACTCGACGTCGCTGCCCTTGCGCACGAACGAGGCGGCGATAAAGTCGACGTTGTTCTTCACGCCCCACTCGAGCAAGTCGTGGCGATCCTTCTCGGTAATGGTGGGCAAGTTGACGACGACGCCCGGCAAGTTCATGTTCTTGCGTTCGCCAAGCTTGGCGCTGTTCTCGAGGCGGCACTTCACCTCACCGTTCGCCGTGTCGCACTCGAGCACGGTGAGCGTCACAGAGCCGTCGGCGCACAAAATCTTCGAACCCGGAGACACATCCTTCGCCAAGTCTGGGTAAGACACGGCAATCTTCGAAGCGTCGCCCTTGAACTCGTAATCCGTCGTCAGCGTAATCTCCGCTCCGGCTTCGAGCATCACCGGACCACCGTTCGCGAGCATACCGGTGCGAATCTCCGGTCCCTTGGTGTCGAGCAAGACGCCGCACATGATTCCAGTGTTCGCGCACGCCGTCCTCAGGTTATCCAGAGTCTCCTGGTGGTACTCGTGCGAGCCGTGGGAAAAGTTAAACCGCGCGATGGACATCCCCGCCCGAAGCATCGTTTCCAGAATCTCCACCGTTCGCGACACCGGCCCGAGCGTGCACACAATCTTAGACATGAACCCCAATCTACGACTATCCCTCGATCGGTAAAACTCCTCCCCATTCACGCCCCCATCTCCGTTTTCCAACACGTGCGACGTTCTCCAATCCTCCGCTTGTCTGCCCAGCGCCGACAGCGCTCGATTACTCGTGCTCACCTTTGGTCTCTTCGCCGCCGGGTCCCCGTTTCCCCCGGTGTCACACAGCACGTCCACGCTCCCGCTCGGATGCATCGTCACCTCGCGTTACCTCACCTCACCTCACCTCGCAGTCGTTCCGAATCGCAGTCTGGCAAAAAAGTATCAATCGCCGTCGACGCGTTTAGTGTGTCCTTTACCGAATTGAAGACGAGATCCAATCGCCCGCGCGCGATCGTCCACCGTCCGACGAAGACTCACGCTCGTCGCGCGCTTTCCACGTCAATGGAGAACCGAACGATTCTTTTTACACCGTATCCGAATCCGCGTCACCGTCTTCGTCGACCGCGTCGCGCACTCCCGACGCGGTACGCACGTCCGCGCAGATTCCCCGCCGGCGCGCGGGTTCGTTTCGTTTCGCGCGAAGAAAGGAACGGTATTTCGCGCTTTTTTTAAACCATCATCATGACTGTTTACACACACACAGAGATTGCG
>Ga0255762_10002321_pt1 | contig 15592 bp, 9 predicted proteins | sample 101ome_16_FD_179962 | JGI IMG/M metagenome (GOLD analysis project Ga0255762, IMG submission 179962) | Coastal salt marsh microbial communities from the Groves Creek Marsh, Skidaway Island, Georgia - 101401AT metaG (version 2) | ecosystem: Environmental > Aquatic > Marine > Intertidal zone > Salt...
CTTTGTTTTATATGGCTCCCCGACCTGGGCTCGAACCAGGGACAAACGGATTAACAGTAGCAGGAACTAAAGCCCTAAACTGAAGAATGCTAAAGCTTTTCTCCTCAATCGTATTCTCAGGCGAACCACTTTGCGAACATCGGCAAAGGGTCTAGCGAAACTTACTAGAAAAAATACAATGGAAACATCAAATTAGGATATCGGGACGATCTTGAAAGCGAACTTTGGCGAAATCGAAGGCGAACCGGATTTATGGGGCGAGCATGTTGGCGAACGGCCGGTTTTGTGGGTAGAGCGGTCGTAGCGGAATTATTCTCGTTTGACTGGATGTGTAGAACACCGGCCATAGTCAGTTTTCTTTACACAGATTTTCCACCGGCCGGATTGCTCCGACAACAGTCATTGTATAAAAATTAGCCAATTTACCGGTTACGGCAAGGAAGAGTCAGTCGTAATTTTCAGTAAATTGTGCTGGCTTCCCGTTAACGGTCACTCAGCATTTCTGTTTCCAGGTTGCGGTCATTCAGCGGAGCAGATTTCACGGTAGGGACTGACGCAAAGGTGTATAAAGCGGACCTCTTAGATGTATCTAGACGAGTTTAATTTTCGCATAAATCTTGAGCGCAGCCTCAAAGTCATATTCCTCAATGGCAGCATTAATTTGATGTAGATGTTCGATGTCAGGATGACCAGCCAACAACGCCAACAATTGCTCAATGATGTCTTCAGCATCAGTATCATCATCTTCCAGCAATGCCTTTAACTCAAGCATCAAAGACTGTACTTGTTCTGAATCGACTTCTGAAGAAAAATTACTCTTTGGAGTATCTTTATCTAGACTCTCTAGCCCCTGTATCACTGGCTCAAGCTCTGAAATAACATCATCTAATTGAACAGTAAGATCTTCTGTCTGGTCTCTACAAGCCTGCTCCAAACGCAAAGCAGCATTCAGTACACCTTTTGCACCTATATTACCGGCTAAACCTTTGAGAGTATGAGCTACTCGTTCAGCTTCATCATGATCATCTGAATCAAAAGCCTGCTTAAAGGTCATTTCAAAGCCCCTTTGACTATCACGAAACTTGACCAATAGCTTACGGTAGAGTTTCTCGTTACCTTGTGCCGTTTCCAAGCCTGCTTCTGTATCAATACGTGGTAATTCAGGAATCGGTTTTATTTCTTCTTTTTCGTCAAGTATCTGACTAACTGGTTGTAACGTATGTGGCTCACTTGGTGTTATCCACTTCGCCATCGTAGCGAACATCTCACGTACATTGATGGGTTTGCCAATATGGTCGTTCATACCTGCATCCAGAACCTTTTCACGGTCACCCGCCATAACGTTTGCGGTCATAGCGATCACCGGAAGCTCCTTGAAGGTTTCAATTTTTCGAAGTTCGCGGGTTGCAGTAAAGCCATCCATGACGGGCATCTGACAATCCATGAGCACACCATCGAATGATTCGGTTTCAAGCATATTCAAGGCTTCCTGCCCATTTTCAGCCACTTTGGCTATTACACCACCATTAGCCAACAATTCGAGCGCCAGTTCCTGGTTCATCTCGTTGTCTTCAACCAGCAATACCTTGGCACCACGGATCTTAATAGAAGCCTCAATTTCATCAGCTGAAGAACGAATACCTTCTCGCTTCTCAGACTCATAGCCAAATGTCTCCATGATTGAATCAAGCATGGTCGAAGCAGAAATAGGTTTTGCCAGGATACTTTTTAGTTGGACGTTCTTTGAGGCTTCCAGAGCTTCTTCGCGCCCATAGGCAGTGACCAGAATCACCGGAATGTCAGAGCCTGTTGATTGGATCTGATGCGTAGCTTCAATGCCATCAGTTTTTGGCATTTGCCAATCCATAACAACTAAATCGTAGTGATCTTTAGTTTGCTTGAGATGCTCAATAGCTTCTTCACCTGAATTTACTGTCACCACTTCAAAATCAAATGATTCGAGGATGTCCGCAAAAATCTCCCGGGCCGTTGAGTTGTCATCGACGACGAGAACACGTAAATCTTTAAGCACTGGTAACTCTGGTTTTTTACGACCTACTGGAGCATCTTTTTGCACCCCAAAGGTTGCAGTAAACTGAAAGGTGCTTCCTTGGCCTTCAGCACTATCTACCCAGATATTTCCACCCATCATTTCCGTGAGCCGTTTAGAGATAGTTAAGCCAAGTCCGGTACCACCATATTTACGTGTAGTTGATGAATCAGCCTGACTAAAGGATTGGAAAAGCTTTCCCTGCTGTTCTGGAGACATGCCTATACCTGAATCACGCAGAGCAAAATATAGTTCTACTGAATCATTCTGAATCTCCTGAACCTGTACCGAAACCAGAACCTCCCCTTCCTCGGTGAATTTCACAGCATTATTGCCGAGATTTACGAGAATCTGACCTAGACGTAACGGATCACCTATAAGGGCAGTAGGTACATCAGCTGCTATGTTAAACAAAAGCTCAATGCCTTTTTCCTCAGTCTTAAGACCAACCAGGTTAGCCAGATTATCCATGACATCTTCAAGACGAAAATCGACATCCTCAATATCCAGTTTCCCTGCTTCAATCTTGGAGAAGTCAAGAATGTCGTTGATAATACCAAGCAGGCTTTCAGCAGACCGATTAACTTTCTCAATATAGTTTCGCTGTTTCTTATCAAGGTCTGTGCGAAGAGCCAGCCCAGACATACCGATAATGGCATTCATCGGCGTGCGAATCTCATGGGACATATTGGCGAGAAAATCAGACTTGGCTTTGGTGGCCTCTTCTGCTTTGAGCTTTTCCTCATCAAGATCTTCCATCATATTGATCATAGCCGAGCGGGTTTCACTTAGATCGTTGAGCTTGGATTGCAACTCATCTTCACTTTTAGCGAGCGCAGCACTTTTCTGTGCCAGTTCGTTGATGATATTTTGCTGCCCGATAGCTGCTCTTTCATGAGCTTCTTCAATCGATGCTCTATCGAGCTCGGATCGCTGTAGCTTTTTTTTCAGAATCCGTATTTCGCGTTCAAAACGCTCAATCGTTTTCTTGTCTTCATCACTCATCATGCTCGCCTAATAGCGCAACGACAAAAGAGTGGTTATGAAATTTTGCGCCATCTTCAATGGGTATGGACGGGCAAATCTCGCCATACGTGTAAAAACCGGCACTAGGAATTGTTGGATCTAAATTGTTTGCAAGCGTAGTCTGTTCTTCTTTAGTTCGTGTACCTAGCCATACCTTTCTCCCCGCACAGGAAAAAACAAGTGCCACACTGGGGTGTTGGCCAGAAGGGTATTCTGCTGCCACCGTTTCACCAGCTTGGTTACAATCTGACAATAATGAATCTCTGGTCATCGTACTGGGCCTTACTTTGGAACCCTCCTTAATATCTGCAAACATAGTAACAGCCCCGGTTTCCGGATCAAAGTCGGCTGCTGGTGTACGCAAATAATCAATTTCTCCATCTTCAGCAAGAACAGCTAGTGGTAATTCAGTTGCATTTGTCGTCTGTTCACCAAACAGATTTTTATAATAATCAACAGCCGGTATATTATCGATTTCAAGTAAGAGTGCCCCATCTGATTTAGTTACGGTTGACTCATTTCCAACCAGACTGCATCCTCGTCCAAGTGAGAAAGAGAAGTCCAGGGGGCCGGAGAACAGCATTACGGCAACAGCATCACTCAAAACACGTTGGCCGAAAAACTGAAATGTTTTCTTTAGCTGAAACTGGTCTCCAGCCGTACCGCCGATTAACGGAATACTTTTGCCTAACTCAGCAACGAGACTGTTTACGACAACCTGCCCACTACTACTCAACCCATCAGGTAAAGCAACACACAAGGCATGTTTTTTTTGAGACTTTGCTGAAGCCATTTCAACTGCTTTGTGACAGGCCGTTTGAGTATCTTCACTGAGGCTCTCACCAATTCCAGTAGTGATATCAATTGTGTCGGAAGCAAAGAGTACTAAGACGATAGAATCCTGACTAAAGCCAAGCTCAGAAGAAGCTTCTCCATCCGTGGTACAGCCTATAAGCTCCAAGCCGGGCCAGCATTCTTCAATAATGGTCAGTAATTCCCCGTGTTCAAAATCAATGGCAGCATATAAAATACCCGCCTTTGGTTTGTGCCCTAGAAGAGCTTTTTCACACTGCTCACGAATTTCTTCCATTGCACCTTGTGCGTCTGGATCTTCACTATGTCCAACGGCTGAAACAAACATTTTGGTCTCCTATTGATATTCAGAGAGATTTTGTATCAATCTATTCAGAATTCTCAGTTTTGTACTTCTTATTCTGCCCATTATCTTCCAGTAGTTGATTAACCTCTTTTTTAAGCTCAATCATCTTTAACTCTCGCCCAACGACTAATCGTTCAAAGCGCTCTTGTTCCTCAAGTTTAACCTGAAGTTCTTTGGTAGTTTCTTCAGCAGCAGTCTTAGCCTTGAGTATTTCTGCTTCTAAATTCTTAGTATCATCTATATCTAAGTGAATACCTACCACTCTTGTCCCTTTACCATTGGCATCCCGCTCAGAGGCTCTACCAATATCCAATATCCATTTCCAATGGCCATCCGCTGTCAACATGCGAAATTCTGTCTTTAAAACTTCTGTCACCCCATCAATGTGATTCCGCATCTCTCTCAACACACCAGGTAAATCATCCGGATGTACAAGCTTTTCTAAACGGTCAGGAGTATTACCATAGCGCTCATCCAGTTCTTCAGCAGAATAGCCCAGCATAGTATTCCAGGTATCACCAGTAATCACTTCTCCAGTAGGCACATTCCAATCCCACAAACCGGCATTGGCACCTTGTAACGCCATGTCTAAGCGTTGCTGTTGTACACTTGCATTTTGCTGAAGTTGTTCGCTTGTTCTCAACTCTTTAACCATCAAAAATGCGATGTAACAAAGCATCGCTGTTTGAACGACTGCAACTGAAACGTGCGCAGCCAATGTACCAAAGGATAAACAGGAAAAGAGAATTACCGGCAAACCAACATTTTGCATTACGTAAAAAAAGATGTGGTGTGAACCAATAACTGTGCAGGCTAGAACAATAGGCCACCAATGCCGATAAATTACGAGAAAAGAGATAAAAACAAAAAATGGGAAATGCGCTTCACTTGACCCGCCACCAAAGTGCATAACTAATGCACAGAGGACTTGAGACACGACAGCATTGTAGGTAGCGCCCCAGCCAGTATGTGACAATGACTGCGAAATCCACCAAGAACCAATTGATAGGAATGAGGAAAGGAAAAAGGCGAGTTCCCAAGAACCAGTTACATAAATAGGTTGCGAGTCAATTGAGCATATTTCGTTATTGAAGTAACCCAACTCTCCATAGTACGCAATACCAGAAATAAAAGGAACGGAGGCTATAAAAAGGTAGGCGAAGATGGCATCCGCTTTTGGATTAACAATCTTTAGGCTTTCTGGTGAAAAGTCTACTCCAAAGAATTTCATAATTAGTGTCTTTGTTGATCTAAGCTTTCAGGTTATATAAATCTTCAAAAGATTACGTTTTCAAGGTAAAGAATAACATCTATATCGAAACTATAAATGCTCCATTGAAAATGGCAGCGCATCAGAACTGATCAGGAATAAAAATCACACCCAAGAAAGTTCATTTATTGCCATTTGACTGCTTATCTACAGCTACGGCCTGATCATTCAGCAGAATAATGAATATAGCTCCGACTGGTTTCTGGTCTACTGCGGTCATATTACTGCCAGACCGCAGATAATTCCTTATATTTCAGTATGTTCTGAGATTTCCAAAGCATCATCAACGTCAATTCCCAGATAACGCACCGTGCTTTCGAGCTTCTTATGCCCCAGCAGCAACTGCACTACCCGGATATTTTTCGTCTTTTTATAGATCAATGACGCTTTTGTCCTGCGTAACGAATGTGTGCCGTAAGCCGCTGGATCTAGCCCTATTTCGGCAACCCAGGACTCCACTATTCTGGCATATTGCCGTGTCGAGAGATGTTCTGAGCCTCGGAGACGGCTTTTGAACAGGTAATCGTCATATCGTAGTCCTGACTGCGAAATCCAGTCTTGAAGGGCCGCACGGGTATGCTCGGTGATTTCAAACTGTACGGTCTGATGCGTCTTTTGTTGCACCACACTGGCACGCTTCAACAAAGCTGTTCCTCGCTGCACGTCCTTCACTTTCAATTTAACCAGGTCACAGCTGCGTAATTTACTGTCGATAGCCAGGTTGAACATGGCCAGGTCACGGGTTTTGTGCTGCATTTGCAGGTGAACCCGGATTTCCCAGACCTCTTTTTGCTTGAGAGGTGGCTTCTGACCGACTATTTTGCCCTTGTTCCAGGGTATTTTGGCTGATGGGGTTGTATTGATCTGTAACATTTTGCATTCTCCATAGAGTTAATGGGAATACAAATATGGCTGGCAACAGAGCTGACAGTCGGAATTTTGGGCTAATCAGGCTCTTCTTGTAGAGTTGCGGACGGTGACCAATATTGGCAGACTTCTTCTATTGTAGATTAGCGGACAGTCACGATATTGAATATGTCTAACCCACTATCACCCAATCATTCAAGAAAATATCCTCAAAAATAAGATACATGGACGAAAATTCCTCGTCAAAAGACAAAATTACGAGTTTAATAATCAAAAAAGTTTAAATCGTTATTAACGAGGGATTTCGTGAATATTTTCAAAGATTATTCTATAAAAATTATTTGTATCTCTGTATGGATTTTTTCTTCCACAGCAGTTCTAGCAGAAACATCTACAGACCAACTTGCACCTCTAAAATTAGTTACCATGGACCTCCCTCCATACGGGTGGATAGATGATCAAGGGAACCCCCGGGGCATCATTTATGAAATGACTGAAGAAATTGGTAAACGGTCTGGGCTTACTTACACCCATAAAATTCGCCCTTTTTCCAGGATGTTATTAGAACTCAAGCATGGAAAGGTAGATCTACTCTCATCCCAAGCCCATGATCGGGCGTTAAAAGCTGGTGATAAATTGGCTATTCAGTTTCATATTGATGTTATTGCCGGAACAAAAAAAGGTTCTGGAATTGAAACAATTGAAGATTTCAAAGATAAAAACATAATTTATCACAATGCTGCCTATTATTCACAACTAGATGGATTGCCCAAAGATATCAGCTATGTAAAAGGTTACAGGCAAACATTGAAGATGCTGTATCAAAGACCGAGTTTACACGGTGGGGTTTTTTCAGAGCCTGCCTACTATTACTGGATGAAGGATCTTGGTCTCACTCTGGATGACTTTGGCAATGTGGTAATGATTGAGACCGATAAGCCACAATGGATTTTTGTCAGAAAAGACTTTCCCGATGAATTAAGAAAAAAATTAAAACAAATTGTAGAGGACATATACCAAGAGGGGATGTACGAGTCGCTGTTAAAAAAATACGGAAAAAGTTAGTTTGGTCATACCTAAACACCTATATCCAGAGCACTTTGATCACCTGTCACAATATAATCGATGAATAAAAATATTATCAAAGGGGTATTCATAACAAAATTACTGATTTTGTTATTTTTTATCTCGTCACTGAGTCATTCAAACGAACCTATTGTGATTCAAAGCCAGGGACAAGGCTTGGCTAACCAGGTCTCTTCCTCAATCGCAACACCGATGTTTGAGGTTGACGAAGATGCAATGAAAAATGTTCTGAGCCTGATCGTTTTGGGTAACACATTGATCAATGCCGTGATTGTTCAAGATCTAATCGTCAATGAAACCCTGGTTTCGATTCAGAATGTTGATGGAAAGCTGGTTTTCAATCAACCAATTCCCAACAATATACTGTCATCAACAAGCTATAAATCCCATGTAATTGTTGAAGACGAAAAGATTGGCCAAGTTACCCTGTATTACGATGAAGATGAAACACAGCCCACGGTCGCTTTGACGGGAGAGGAAAAGGCCTGGCTGGAAAAACACCCGGTTATCCGAATAGGTACAGACGCGGCTTTTCCACCATTCGAATTTTATGATGAAAATAAAAATTACATTGGGAGCTACTCAGTGAGCAGTTAGGCGTATCTTTTGAGTTAATTCCTGATCTCACATGGACTGAAGTGCTTGAAGGCTCAAAAGATGGGGTTATTGATATCATTCCAGTCATAAATAATACCCCTGAGAGACGATCTTTTCTGAATTTCACCAAGAGTTACATGAAATTCTCTGAGGTCATTGTTGTGCGTTCAGATGAACAGGCTATTAAAGGGTTAGCAGATTTACAGAACAAGACCATTGCCATTCCTAAAGGATATGATGATATACCGATCATCTCCAAAAAATATCCTTCAATAAATATTCTTGAAGTTGAAACGCCGCTCCAATCACTGAATGCAGTGGTATTAGGTCAAGCGGACGCTACTTTGGGCAATATGTCGGTTCTTGGCTACTTAATACAGAATAACAGCCTTGTAACGCTTAAAATCTCAACAATAAATCCTAAAGTTGAAAATAGCGGATATGCGATTGGTGTAAGAAAAGACTGGCCCGAACTGGTTTCCATTCTTCAAAAAGCTATGGATTCGATAGATCCAAATGAAATTCAGGCAATTATTTCAAAATGGGTTGGCGTAAACAATGTAACTGGCAACAATGAAATATCTATTATTCAGACACAAAGCGAAATACAGCTAACTGATGAAGAAAAAGCCTGGATAATAGAGAATCCAGTTGTTCGAGTAGCCGGTGATATTCAATGGCCGCCATTCAATTTCAGCCGCAATGGCCAGGTTCGTGGTTTCTCTATTGATTACATGAATCTGTTAGCGAAAAAAACAGGCCTCTCGGTAAAATACATTACTGGCTCAAACTGGAACGAATTTCTTGGCTTATTAAAGAAAGGCTCGTTGGATGTCATGTTGGATATCGTAAAAACCAGCGAGCGTGCAGAATACTTATTATTTACTCAATCTTACGTGGAAAATCCCAATGTGATTTTGAGTAAAAAAACCTCCCCGTATTCATCTCTCGATCAATTGTCTGGGAAAACAGTCGCCGTTACAAAGGGTCACTTTTATGAAGAAGTCCTGTCGAGAGAGTATCCCAGCATCAATTTGCTGCCATTAAAAGACACCTACGAAACAATGATCGCTGTCAGCATTGGAAAGGCTGATGCTTCATTAGGTGAACTTGCAGTACTGAATTATTTTATTTCTGAAAACGTCATGACAGATTTATCTGTTTCGGGTGAAGTTGTAGTTGTTGATAAACAACTCAATTCGCTTCACATTGCAACCTCTAAGGATTTACCTGTACTTTCATCTATTCTGCAGAAGGGAATGCAGCAAATTAGTGAAGATGAAATTAAGGATTTAAAAAACAAGTGGTTGTTTAAAGCTAAAAGTCAGTCGAGCACTTTAGCTGAGACACTTGATAATAAAGAAGGTGGTTCTCTTGTATTTACGCTTATTTACATTTCAGTTGTCATCTTTATTTTACTGGCAGTCACTTCGTTTCTACTTCCTCGATTTATTTCAAATGATGCCATTGCCAAATATGTAGCATCTTCCACGTTCATTTATTCAATTATAACGCTTACCGCTGTTATCATTTTTATCGTGATGGCATTAGTCTGGTTTACGCTTGAACAAAATAAAAAAGCAACCTTACAAGATGTAAAAGAGGACTTAAGTTTTGTTTTAGAAAGAACCACTGAAAGCCTAGATGCCTGGGTAGATGATCGACGAGACTTTCTTTCAAGTATTGGGCAACATCCAAAACTTGTCTCTCAAGTTCAAAAATTATTGAATCTATCTGAAGAGAAAAATGCACAAGAGGAAGGAGTTGTTCAAGAAGCAATCCGCTCGTTTTTTGATCTGCATGCCGAAGAGTTTAACCAGGTAGGCTACTTTCTATTGAGTAAGCAGGGAGTTACTATTGCTTCACGCCAGGATCAACAACTGGGTGAAAAGCACATCGTTGCAGTCCATGCCCCAGGTTTACTTGAAAAAGTCTATCAGGGTGACACGATTTTTGTTCCACCTATACCTTCGAATATTTATTCATCGGGTATTTCAGATAACATTTCAGATGATCAGAAAGATCAAAGTGATTTTAGTATGTTCTTTGCCACGCCGGTTGTTAATGAGGATGGAGATATCATTGCGGCACTATTGAAAAGAATATTACCGGATGGCCGCCTCTCGCAAATCACTCAACAAGGTAGTATTGGGCGATCCGGAGAGAGCTATCTTGTCACTGCAGAAGGCAGGATGATTACAAAAAGTCGCTTTAAAAACACCTTAATTCAACTAGGCCTCTTGGAACTCAATGCCAAGGATGATAAATACCTGCAACTCAGGGACCCGGGCGGGAATATGATCACCGGTTATAGGCCAGAACAGGCTTTAGACCAAATGACATATACAGTCATGGCGCAAGGGGTAATTTCATTGGCTGCAGAGGCACTTAAATCTGATCATTCTGCTATTCAATCAAATTTGGAGGGCTATCGAGATTACCGGGGAGTACCGGTTTTGGGTGTTTGGCTTTGGAATAATTACCTTGGAATTGGTGTTACCACAGAAATCGACCTGGAAGAAGCGTTAAGCTCTTTTTATACCCTTCGTTTCTATTTGTTAATCACGGCGGTTGTTGCACTTTTACTTGCAATTGCATCCAGTATGCTAACCATGACTATTGGTCAGCGTGCAGCCAATTTCATGAGGAGATCTAACGAGGAGTTAGAAGAACGCGTCAATGAACGCACCTTTGAACTGAAGGAGCGTGAGCAAAGGTTATACGATCTCTACAATAACTCACCCGTGGCTTATGCGTCTTTAGACCTGGATGGAATCTTGATCAAACATAATAAAGCTTTTTCCAATATGCTCGGACTAAAATTAGCGGACTTGGATAATGTTTCGTGGCACAGCCTCTTGCAATCAGGAAGCCAGCGAGGACAGAAAGTCTTCACCAAAGCATTGAAAGGTCGAGTTACTGAGGAATCAGAAATCGTAATACACAGGAATGATGGAACGCTTTGCCAGGCCTTGGTTTCTGCTGTGCCGAGTTACGATAACCAGGCAAAAGTGGATGAGATTCGTATTACACTCGTTGATATAACGGACCGTAAACATGCTGAAGTTGTTTTAAATAAAGAAAAAGATAGGGCGCAACTTCTTAGCAAAATTATCGCATCCACTACTTCATCATGCATTTCAATTGAAGAAAGCTACCAATTGGTATTAGAAGAGGTTTGTAAATACTTAGATTGGCCGCTGGCTCATGTTTACGTATTCGATGATTCAATTCAAAAGTTATGCTCTTCTTATTTATGGCATATCGAACCAGATGCTGATGAAGAAAACTTTTCAAAATTTGTATCCATATCAGAGAAAACCAGATTTTCTAAAGGGGAAGGCTTGCCTGGACGGGTTTGGGGGTGCAAGCAAGCGGTATGGATAGCTGATGTTTCAAAAGAAACAAACTTTCTTAGAAACAACGCCCTTAGTGATTCAGTTATTAAAGGTGCCTTCGCTTTTCCTGTATTTATCGATAACAAAATAGCGGCTGTTGCAGAGTTTTTCTCCAAAAACATGGAAGAAAAAGACGAATGGTTGCTTGAGCTTGCCAATGAGGTTGGTAAACAGCTATCCATCCCGATTACCAATAAGCGAAGACAAGTTGAATTAGAGAAAGCAAAGCTCAGTGCTGAAGAAGCTACCAAGGCTAAATCTGATTTTCTTGCCAACATGAGCCATGAGATCCGCACACCGATGAATGCCATTATCGGGATGAGTTATCTTGCTTTGCAAACAGAACTGGATCGCAAGCAGAGAGGTTATATCCAGAAAGTTAATAAGTCAGCTGAGAGTTTGCTGGGCATTATTAATGATATTCTGGATTTTTCCAAAATCGAAGCCGGCAAAATGGATATGGAGTCGATCAATTTTCGATTGGAGGATGTTTTTGACAATCTCAGCAATATGCTGATTCTTAAAGCCGAAGATAAAAGCCTAGAAGTGCTTTTTGATATATCTACCGAAGCTCCTACGGCGCTTATTGGCGACCCATTACGTTTAGGTCAGGTTTTAACCAATCTTGGCAACAATGCGATTAAATTCACTGAAACTGGCGAGATTATTTTTAGAGTCAGTTTAAAAGAACAGAGTGAACGATCTGTCACTTTGTTGTTTTCTGTACAAGACAGTGGCATAGGTATGTCAGCTGAGGAGCAGGAAAAACTTTTCCAATCATTTACACAAGCTGACACTTCAACCACGCGTAAATTTGGCGGTACTGGACTGGGACTTGCTATCTGTAAGAATCTTGCAGAAATGATGCAAGGTGAAATATGGGTCGAAAGTAAACTGGATAGAGGAAGTACTTTTTCCTTTACAGCCCGGTTTGGGTTACAACAAGGTGAAGTTTCTCATCGTTTGTCTCGCCCTGAAGAACTTGATGTTCAGCGTGTTCTCGTTGTGGATGACAATGCTTCAGCTCGTGAAATTCTTACCAGCATGCTTGCATCGATGGGCTTTTCTGTTGACCAGGCTGGTAGCGGTGAATCGGCTATTGCGTTATTGGAACTTGCCGACGAAACGACTCCCTATGATGTGGTGGTCATGGATTGGCGTATGCCTGGTATGGATGGTATTGAAACCACTCGAGCTATTAAAGAACATAAAAGTTTAAACAAAATTCCAACTGTTATTATGGTAACGGCTTATGATCGTGATGAAGCTCAAGAGTATGCAAAGCATGTAGATATTAGTAGTTTCCTGACAAAACCAGTGACAGCCTCAACCTTGCTTGAATCAATCTTACTGGCTAATGGTGTTAATGTCTCAGAGTATGGCCGAGGTAGTGAACCTCAAAATGAAATGAGTGAAGCTCTGTCAAAGCTACATGGTGCTAAGGTGTTATTAGTTGAAGACAACGAGATGAACCAGGAGTTGGCGTTAGAATTTTTGTCTCGCAACGGAGTGGTCGCAGCTCTGGCTGAAAATGGTCAAGTGGCTTTGGAAAAACTGGATGCCGAAAGCTATGATGGTGTATTGATGGATTGTCAGATGCCGGTAATGGATGGATTTGAAGCAACACGCCGAATTCGATTAAACGATAAATACAAAGACTTGCCAGTTATTGCGATGACTGCAAATGCCATGGCCGGAGACCGGGAAAAAGTGCTTGATGCGGGCATGAATGATCACATTGCCAAGCCAATCAATGTAAATAATATGTTCAATACCATGGCAAAATGGATTACTCCATCTAATCCCGTTGATCTCGACGAGACCCTGTTAAATATTACAGAATTGCCTGAGCAAAAATTTCCGGAGTTATCTGGAATTAATACGGCTGCGGGCCTTTCAGTTGTGCAAGGAGATCGCGCACTATATGAAAGGTTACTGAGTAAGTTTGTTGATGGCCAAGCTGATTTTATCAGTGAGATTAACGCTGCAATTACGCGCGGCGATTATTCCACGGCAACACGACTAGCGCATACGCTTAAAGGCTTGGCTGGAAACATTGGAGCACACGATTTGCAATCAGCCACGCAGGTTTTGGAAAGTCATTGTGAGCATGAGTACTTGATAGGCATTAACGAACAAATAGATGTTGTTGAACTGCAGCTTAATCCAGTGATCGAAGTGATTGCTAAACATCTTACTCTCAAAGAAAAAACGTCAAGACCGGCGGAAATTTCTCAAGAAAAGGTCAATGAGCTTTTAGTTCAATTAAGAGAACTTTTGGAAGATGATGATACCTCTGCAACAGAAATTGTTTCTCAACTCATTGATCTACCAGATACAGGTGTTGACGCGAAAGCTTTGAAAGAACTAATCACCGCTGTTGAGAATTATGATTTTGAAATAGCACTAGAAACATTGAACAAAATAGAGATTGAACGTAAATGATAGAGAATATGGATAAAAAAATTATCCTGGTAGTCGATGATGCCGCTGATAATATTCGTTTATTAAGCGGTTTGTTAAAAAAAGAATATAAAGTTAAAGCTGCCACCAGTGGGGAAAAGGCATTAATAATTGCAGAGAAACTTCCGCAGCCAGACTTGGTACTTTTGGATGTTGTTATGCCTGAAATGGATGGCTTTGAAGTGTGTCGCTTTTTAAAATCTAATCCTGCAACAGCTAAAATCCCTGTTATTTTTATCAGCGGAAATTTTTCTGAAGACGATAAGCGATCCGGTGAGCAAGTTGGTGCAGTTGGTTTTCTTTCAAAGCCTGTTCAGCTGGATAAGTTGAAAATCTTGATTGAAGATCACGTGCTATAGGAGAAAAATGTGACGGAATCAGAAAAGCCAGTTGTTCTTGTTGTCGATGATACGCCAGAAAACATTGATGTTTTGAGTGGCCTTCTTCGAGAAGATTTTAAGGTGAAAGCCGCTTTAAATGGTGAGCGTGCTTTGAAAATAGCCAACAGTGAACCACGTCCAGTGATGATTTTACTGGATATTATGATGCCAGGCATGGATGGTTATGAAGTTTGTGAAAAGCTTAAATCCAACCCTGCTACAGCAAAAATCCCTGTGATTTTTGTGACAGCCAAAAACCAGGATGAGGATGAACAAAAAGGTTTTACACTGGGCGCTGTCGATTACATAACTAAGCCATATAGTTCTTCTGTTGTTAAAGCTCGCGTTAATACACATTTAGCACTTTTTGATCAGAATTTAATGCTGGAGAAGAAGGTACAGGAACGTACTTCAGAATTAATTCAAACACGACTTGAAATTATACGACGTCTTGGGCGGGCAGCAGAGTATAAAGACAATGAAACAGGTCTTCATGTTATTCGTATGAGTCATTATTCTAAACTAATTGCGGAAGCTTTGGATTATAGTGAAGAGTTTACTGACTTAATTTTTAATGCAGCCCCAATGCATGATATTGGCAAGATCGGAATTCCAGACCAAATCTTACTTAAACCAGGAAAACTTGATGAAGAAGAATGGGACATAATGCGCAAGCATCCCCAGTTCGGTGCAGATATAATCGGTGAAAATGATTCGGAAATTCTTAAAATAGCCAAGGAAATTGCAATCACTCATCATGAAAAATGGGATGGTTCAGGCTATCCAAATGGTCTTAAGGGTACAGAGATACCAATTTCTGGTCGTATTGTGGCGATTGCGGACGTCTTTGATGCGCTGACTACTGAGAGGCCTTATAAAAAAGCCTGGTCTGTAGATGATGCAATCAAGTTAATCGATGAAAACTCTGGCTCTCACTTTGATCCCGACCTTGTAGCGATTTTCCATACTGTGATAGGTGATATTTTAGAGATTAAGGCACGCTATGCGGAATCGCTGGCAGATAGTGTCTAAGCCAATATCCGATAAGATAATTCAAATGCCATTTTTGTAATTTAAAAACATGAACCAAACGTTATATTCACATAATATTCTTATCGTCGAAGATTTTGAGTCCATGCGCGAAATGATTACTAGTGTGCTTGAGATGGCCGGTTTTTAAAACTTATCACGAGTAACAAATGGTTTCGAGGCAAAAAAATATCTAGATCAAAAAACACCGGACATTATTATTTCAGGTTGGGATATGCCCAAAGCAAATGGTCTTAAACTGTTAGG
>Ga0255762_10002341_pt1 | contig 15538 bp, 10 predicted proteins | sample 101ome_16_FD_179962 | JGI IMG/M metagenome (GOLD analysis project Ga0255762, IMG submission 179962) | Coastal salt marsh microbial communities from the Groves Creek Marsh, Skidaway Island, Georgia - 101401AT metaG (version 2) | ecosystem: Environmental > Aquatic > Marine > Intertidal zone >...
AATAAACTAATTCTATTTGTTATTTGTTTTTCCCTAAGTTATTCATTTTCTCAGGATTATTTTATAAAATATATAAATACAGAAATAGAGATTGATGGGGTTGAAGATAAATTATGGTCTGAAGTAAATAAGAGTTCTGATTATTGGCAATGGAGGCCTAGTGACTCAATAAAAGCTAAAAATCAGACTAATTTTAAAGCTTTATACGATGATAAGAACCTATACTTTTTAATTAAATCAAATATAAGTGGTAAAAAGTTCACTGTATACTCTTTAAAAAGAGATTTCGAAACCGCAAGTGCTGATTATGTTCAATTAATTTTTGATACGTTTAGTGATGCTACTAATGCATTCCAATTTCAAACTAATCATATCGGCTTGAAAGGTGATCTTTTGGTATCTAATGGTAATAGAGATCCAAGGCTTGATAGGAATAAGTCCTGGGATGCAATCTGGTATGTTGAGTCTAAATTATATGATGATTTCTTTTTAACTGAGTTAAAGATTCCTTTAGATCAATTGTATTATGGTAACAACTCAAAAAAATGGAGATTTAATATGTATAGAAGTGATACAAATGGTCAAGAACATTCAGTTTGGTCTAAAGTACCTCAAAATCAAAGCATTGGAAATCTGGCATTTATGGGTAATTTAATTTTTGAAGAACCTTTGGGTAAACAAAAGAAACCCGTTGTATTAATTCCATATATTAATATTTTAAATGGTAAAGAATTTAAACCTAATAACAAAGTAAAAAGAAGTCAAGTTGGAGTTGATATGAAAATACCAATTGCAAATTCACTTAATCTAGATTTTACATTAAATCCTGATTTTTCTCAAGTTGAGGTTGATGACAGAATTGTAAATACATCTCAATGGGAAATTAAACTTCCAGAAAAGAGACAGTTTTTTACCCAAAATTCAGATTTATTTTCTGACTTTGGTACAAGTAGGGATGCTCAACCTTTTTTCTCAAGAAGGATTGGTATTTCATCAAATAAAGATGGAGAATTAATTGAGAATAAAATTATATCTGGTATTAGATTAAGTGGAAAGATAAATGATAAGACAAGAATAGGCTTGCTTAATATTCTAACTGATGATGATATAGAAAATGAAATAGCACAAAACAATAATACACTTTTGACTTTTAGAAAGAATGTTTTTAATGGATCAAATTTTTCATTTTTTTTCTTAAACAGAGAGTCTGTTAAAGAATATTCATTTTTGAATAATAAAGAAAAATATAATAGAGTATTAGGTGGAGAATATAATTTAGCCTCTGGAGATGGAAAGTGGTTTGGTAAAGCTTTTGTTCATAAATCTTTTAGACCTTCAGAAATTGATAATAAACAAAATATATCATCAGGTATTATGATTACTAGAAATACCAAAAAAAGTCTAATCATGTTTTATTCCGCATACGTTGGTGATGATTTTAGATCAGACTTAGGTTATTACAGAAGATATGGCATGTATAAGTTTGAACCTAATTATAGATTTCGTATTTATCCAAATAACCCAAAAATTCAAGAGATTGAATTGTCTCATTATGCTGCATGGGTTTTCAGGACAGAATTAGATAATAAATATGAGGGAAATATTCATTATTCTCAGATTCAATTAAAATATTTAAGTACAAGTAGATTGAGTTTTCAACGAAGGCAATCAAAGACATATTTATATTACGATTTTGATCCAACAAGATCCTTAAATGGGAAGCCTTTACCCAAGAATAATTTTTATGATTATGTCGATTATATTTTTTCATATAAATCTTCCTCAAGAAATATTTTTAATATTGATTCAAGTATTTCATATGGAGGTTTTTTTAATGGGAATAAATTTTCATTTTATAATGAATTAGCTTTCAGAAGACAACCAATATTTAATACATCATTAAAGTTTAATTTTGACTCTATAAAACTACCAAGTCCTTATTCTTCTAAAGACATATGGTTAATTAGTCCAAAGTTTGAATTTACATTTTCAAAAAAGACTTTTTGGACAACTTATATCCAATATTCCTCACAATCAGAAGATCTTGGGATAAATTCTAGACTTCAATTTAGATTTGCACCTTTATCTGACTTATATTTGGTATATAATGATAATTACTACGCTTCAAACTCAATTATGCCTAGATTTAGATCTATTAATTTAAAACTGACATACTGGTTTAACATATAAAAAATGAAAAAAGAATTTTTAATATTTAGCCTTTTGCTTTTAACTTTTAGTTGCTCGACTAATGAAAAAAAGATGATTGTGTCAGGAAATATCGATGGGCTAAAAAAGGGCACTATATATCTTCAAAAACAACAAGATTCTATCATATTGTCAATTGATTCAATTCTTTTAGAAGGAAATAGTAATTTTAAGTTAGAAACTAAAATTAATGAACCTGATATTTACTACTTATACCTTGATAAAAATGATGGCGATTCACTAAATGATATCATTACTTTTTTTGGTAATAATGGAGAAATTAATATAAAAACCAGTCTTAAAAATTTTGATTCGAGTTATGAAATTTCTGGATCAAAAAATACTGAGCTTCTTCAGGAATATTTTTCTATTATAAGAAAGTTCAATCTTCAAAATCTAGACTTACTTGAAATATTCTATAAAGCACAAATTGAAAACAATCAAGCAAAAATTGACTCAGTTAACACACAGATTGAAAATCTAATAAAAAGAAAGTATCTATATACTTTAAATTTTGCTACAAATAATTCAGAATTTGAAATATCTCCTTATTTAGCAGTAAGTCAAATTGCAGATGCGAATCAAGAGTTCCTTTTAAAGCTTTATGATACTTTATCTGAAAAAATAAAAAACTCTAAATACGGTAAAATTCTACAAACATTAACACTAGATTAACCGCTATACTCTACGAAATTTCTTGGAGTCTCGTATAAAGTAATTTTTAACTTGTAAGAGTCATCAAAATGTTTAATTAATCTATTATAGATTAATACAGCTATGTTTTCTGCAGACGGATTTAAATTCTTAAAATCATCGATATCTAAATTAAGATTTTTGTGATCTAAGTAATCTTCAACTTCAGATTTTATTATACCTTTTAGATTTCCAAGATCATAAACATAGCCAGTTTCCTTATCAATTTCTCCTGTAAGACTTACAATTAACTCATAATTATGACCATGAAAGTTTTTATTAGCACATCTTCCAAATACTTCATGATTTTTCTCATCTGTCCAATCAGGTCTATATAATTTATGAGCTGCATTAAAATGAGCTCTTCTACTTACTGTGACTTTCATTTTTTTAAATAATTATAAAAATAGTCAAAAGCTATTTTAAACCATACAGTATATTGATCTGGATTCTTATAAATATCATTTTTAAGTGTTTCCATGTCAATCCACTTATAATCATCAGCTTCTTCTTTATTTAAAACTGGATCACTGTCATAAATACCATAAAACACATGATCAAACTCATGTTCAATTAAACTATTACCAACCTTTGCTTTATATATGAAATCGTAAACTTTTCTTAAACTTGTTTTTATACCCATTTCTTCATCAAGTCTCCTAATGGCTGCACTTAATGTATCTTCACCTTCTTTTGGATGACTACAACAAGTATTTGTCCATAATCCACCTGAATGGTACTTAGAAATAGCTCGTTTTTGAAGTAAAAGTTGATATTTATTATTAAAAATAAAAATAGAGAATGCTCTATGAAGAAGACCTTTTTCATGAGCCTCAAGCTTAGGCATTACACCAACTTGATTATCCTTTTCATCAACAAGAATTACATTCTCTTTTGACATATTGCCAATTAAAAGTTTAATTCTTCTTCTTTGTTTATAAGCAAACTATTATACTCATCTTTTGGACCAACAATAATATCATCGTATTCTCTAATACCTGTTCCAGCAGGAATTTTATGACCTACGATAACGTTTTCTTTGAGACCTCCAAGATGATCATTCTTAGCATTTACTGCTGCTTCATTTAAAACTTTAGTAGTTTCTTGGAAAGACGCAGCTGAAATGAAAGATTTAGTTTGAAGAGATGCTCTTGTAATACCTTGTAGCTGAGTAGATGCAGTTGCAGGTTTCGCATCTCTAGCTTCAACCAGTTTTTTATCATCCCTTTTAAGAATTGAATTTTCGTCACGAAGTTGTCTTGCTGAAACAAGTTGTCCAACTTTTAAATTTTCGCTATCACCTGCCTCTTCGATAACTTTCATTCCATAAAGCTTATCATTTTCAGAAATAAAATCATCTTTATAAGTTAATTGATCTTCAAGAAATAATGTATCACCTGGATCAATAACTTTGACTTTTCTCATCATTTGTCTTACTACAACTTCAAAATGCTTATCATTAATTTTAACACCCTGGAGTCTATAAACCTCTTGAACTTCATTAACCAAATATTGCTGAACAGCAGATGGACCTTTAATATTTAGGATATCATTTGGTGTAATAGAACCATCTGATAAAGGCATACCAGCTTTAATGAAATCATTCTCTTGAACAAGAATTTGATTAGAAAGTTTTACGAGATATTTTTTAATATCTCCAAATTTTGATTCAACAATAATTTCCCTATTACCTCTTTTAATTTTTCCAAAAGACACAACTCCATCAATCTCTGATACTATAGCAGGGTTAGATGGATTTCTTGCTTCAAATAATTCAGTTACACGTGGAAGACCTCCTGTAATATCTCCTGATTTAGCAGATTTTCTAGGAATTTTTATTAAAATTTTACCTTTATCGATTGTCTCATTTTCTTCAACCATAATATGAGCTCCTACAGGTAAATTATAGGATCTTAGAGTAACTCCTTTTTTGTCTTGTATTAAAAGTGTTGGGATAAGTTTTTTATCTCTAGTGTCCGTTATTACTTTTTCTTTAAAACCAGTTTGTTCATCAATTTCAATCTTGTAAGTTTTACCAACTTCAATATTCTCATAAACAATTTTACCAGCAAATTCTGATACAATAACACCATTGAATGGATCCCATTGACATATAACATCACCTTTAGATACTTTTTGACCATTCTTAATATTTAAATAAGAACCATAAGGGATATTATTTGTACTTAAAACATTTTTAGTTTTGGAGTCAAGAATTTTAATTTCAGTAGTACGAGAAATAACTATATTAGAGCTGTTACCATCGCTATCTTTAGACTTAACTAGTTTTAAATCTTCAATTTCTGCAATTCCATCAAATTTGGCTATCAAAGAGTTTTCCTCAGAAATATTTCCAGCAACACCTCCAACATGAAACGTTCTTAAAGTTAATTGAGTCCCAGGCTCCCCAATAGACTGAGCTGCAACAACACCAACAGCCTCTCCAATTTGAACTGCTTTTCCAGTAGCAAGGTTTCTACCGTAACAATTTACACATATACCTTTTTTGGATTCACAGGTTAAAGGAGATCTTACTTCAACAGAGTCAATTAAAGTGTTTTCAATCTTGGTAACAATCTCCTCATCAATTAGCTTTCCACCTTCTAAGATAACTTCATTTGAAGATGGATCAATTATATCATTTAGAGCAACTCTACCTAAAATTCTTTCACCTAGAGTTTCAACAATTTCTTCATTTTTCTTTAGAGCAGTAACTTCAACACCTCTTAATGTTCCACAATCATGTTCATTTACAATTACATCTTGTGAAACATCAACTAATCTCCTTGTAAGATATCCAGCATCTGCAGTCTTAAGTGCAGTATCAGCTAAACCTTTTCTTGCTCCATGAGTAGAAATGAAATATTCTAAAATTGAAAGACCTTCTTTGAAGTTTGAAAGTATAGGATTCTCAATAATTTCTCCTCCACCTACATTAGATTTTTTTGGTTTTGCCATCAAACCTCTCATACCAGTAAGTTGTCTAATTTGTTCTTTTGAACCTCTTGCTCCAGAGTCAAGCATCATATAAACAGAGTTAAATCCTTGCTGATCTTCACTTATTTGCTTCATTGCAAGCTCAGTAAGAGTTGCATTTGCAGATGTCCATACATCAATTACCTGATTATACCTCTCATTATTTGTAATTAGCCCCATATTATAATTACTTATAATTGTATCAACTTGATTGTTTGCATCATCAATTAAATTCTGCTTTTGTTGAGGAATAATAATGTCACCTAAACTAAAAGACAATCCCCCTTTGAAAGCAAATGAATAACCAAGATCTTTTATTTTATCAAGGAATTCAGCAGTCTCAGGAACACTTGTGTTTTGAAGAATTTTACCTATAATTTCTCTCAAATTTTTCTTTGTAAGAACTTCATTAAAGTAACCAGCTTTGGAAGGAACTACTTCATTAAAAAATACTCTACCAGGGGTAGTTTCAATAATTTCATGAGAATTTTCTCTATCAGATGTTTTAACTCTACACTTAATTATGGCATTTAGATCAACTTTTTTCTCATTATAGGCCATTGTTACTTCTTCAGGAGAAAAGAAAATTGAGCCCTCTCCTTTTAACTTTAATGTATCTGATGATCTTCTTGACTTTGTCATATAATATAGTCCTAAAACCATATCCTGAGATGGAACAGTAATTGGAGACCCGTTAGCAGGATTAAGAATATTATGCGATCCTAGCATAAGTAGTTGAGCTTCCAATATTGCTTCAGGGCCTAATGGAAGGTGAACTGCCATCTGATCACCATCAAAATCTGCATTAAATGCAGTACATGTTAATGGATGAAGTTGTATTGCTTTACCTTCAATAAGCTTTGGTTGAAAAGATTGTATACCAAGCCTATGAAGAGTGGGTGCTCTGTTAAGAAGAACAGGATGACCTTTAAGTACATTTTCAAGTATATCCCAAACAACTGGTTCTCTCCTATCAATAATTTTTTTTGCTGACTTAACAGTTTTTACAATACCTCGTTCAATAAGTTTTCTAATAATAAATGGTTTATATAGCTCTGCAGCCATATCTTTAGGTAGTCCACATTCATATAATTTTAGTTCTGGACCAACAACTATTACTGATCTTGCAGAGTAATCAACCCTTTTCCCAAGTAAGTTTTGTCTAAATCTACCTTGTTTACCCTTTAATGAGTCTGATAAGGATTTAAGAGGTCTATTAGATTCTGTTTTGACTGCAGAAGCTTTTCTTGTATTATCAAATAATGAATCAACAGATTCTTGAAGCATCCTTTTTTCATTTCTTAATATTACCTCAGGCGCTTTAATTTCAACTAACCTTTTTAGCCTATTATTTCTAATTATAACTCTTCTATACAAATCATTGAGATCAGAAGTAGCAAATCTACCACCATCTAGAGGGACTAGAGGTCTTAACTCAGGTGGAATAACAGGAATTACTTTAACAACCATCCACTCTGGCAGGTTCTCCTTTCTCTCATTACCTTCTCTAAAGGACTCTACCACCTGAAGCCTTTTTAAAGCTTCTGTTTTTCTTTGTTTAGAGGTTTCATTATTAGCTTTATGTCTTAATTCATATGAAAGAGACTCTAAGTCAATGCGTGATAGCAGTTCAATTAAACACTCAGCACCCATCTTAGCAATAAATTTTCTCTCATCACTGTCTTCAAGAAATTGATTATCAGCAGGAAGTGATTCCATGATAGATAAATATTCTTCCTCAGTCAAAAAGTCCATTTTATTTATTGCTTCTCCCTCTTCACTCTTGGCTTCACCAGGTTGAATAACTACATATCTTTCATAGTAGATAATCATATCAAGTTTTTTTGATGGTAAACCCAAAAGATATCCAATCTTATTTGGAAGAGACTTAAAATACCAGATATGAGCAACTGGAACAACAAGGTTTATATGTCCTACTCTGTCTCTTCTTACCTTTTTTTCAGTAACCTCAACTCCACATCTATCACATACTATACCTTTATACCTAATTCTTTTATATTTACCACAAGCACACTCATAATCTTTTACAGGGCCAAAAATTCTTTCACAAAACAGCCCATCTCTCTCAGGTTTATGAGTTCTATAATTAATAGTTTCAGGCTTAAGAACTTCACCTCTAGAGTTCCCAAGAATAACCTCTGGAGATGCAAGTCCGATTGAAATAGTATTAAATTTTTTTTGAGTAATTAATTCGTTATTTTTTGACATCTTTATATTTAATTTTATTTTTCTTCTAATCTAATATCCAATCCAAGTCCTTTAAGTTCATGCATTAAAACATTAAATGACTCTGGAAGACCAGCTTCAGGTAGATTTTCTCCCTTGACAATAGATTCGTATGCCTTGGCTCTACCAATAACATCATCTGATTTAATTGTTAAAATTTCTTGGAGTGCGCTAGATGCTCCGTAAGCTTCTAAAGCCCAAACTTCCATTTCCCCAAATCTTTGACCACCAAACTGAGCTTTACCACCTAATGGTTGCTGAGTAATTAAGCTATAAGGTCCAATTGATCTTGAATGCATTTTATCATCAACCATATGCCCTAGCTTAAGCATATAAATTACACCAACAGTTGCTGGTTGATCAAATTTTTCTCCGGTTCCACCATCATATAAATATGTATGACCAAACCTTGGTACATTTGCCTCATCAGTTAGTTTATTTATTTCATCTAATGTCGCTCCATCAAAAATTGGAGTTGAAAATTTTCTACCAAGATTCTTACCTGCCCAGCCTAATACTGTTTCATATATTTGACCAATATTCATTCTAGAAGGAACACCTAATGGATTTAAAACAATATCAACTGGTGTTCCATCCTCAAGAAATGGCATGTCTTCTTGTCTAACAATTCGTGCAACAATACCCTTATTACCATGTCTACCAGCCATTTTATCACCAACTTTAAGTTTTCTTTTCTTGGCTATATAAACTTTCGCCAATTTTTTTATGCCTGGTGGCAATTCATCTCCTACACTAATTGTGAACTTTTCTCTTCTTAATGATCCCTGAATATCATTTTCTTTAATTCTGTAATTATGAAGAAGAGAGCTTATTAGACTGTTAGTAGTGTCAGATGTAGTCCACACTCCTTTAGTCAAGTGAGTATAATCCTCGACATTAGCTAACATTTTTGTAGAGAACTTTTTGCCTTTTGGTAATACTTCATCCCCAAGATCATTAAATACACCTTGACAAGTCTTACCACTAACAATAGATGAAAGTTTATCAACAAGTTTTAATCTGTGATCATCAAGAATTTTGTCAAACTTAGTTTCTAAAATTTCAAGATCAACCTTATCTTGTGATCTTCTTCTTTTGTCCTTAAATGATCTTACAAATAATTTTTTATCAATTACAATTCCATTTAAAGAAGGGGGTGCCTTCAATGACGCATCTTTAACATCTCCTGCTTTATCACCAAATATTGCTCGTAAAAGTTTTTCTTCTGGAGTCGGATCAGACTCACCCTTAGGTGTGATTTTTCCAATTAATATATCACCTGGTTTAACATCTGCACCAACTCTTATCATTCCATTCTCATCCAATTCTTTTGTTGCTTCCTCGCTAACATTTGGAATATCATCAGTAAGCTCCTCAGAACCAAGTTTAGTATCTCTTACATCAATGGCATATTCATCAATATGAATTGATGTAAAAACATCATCTCTTACAACTTTCTCAGAAATCACAATTGCATCTTCAAAATTGTAACCTTTCCAGGGCATAAATGCAACTTTAAGATTACTTCCCAATGCAAGTTCACCATTTTGAGTTGCATAACCCTCACAGAGTACTTGACCCTTAACAACTTGGTCACCTTTTTTAACAATTGGCTTGAGGTTTATACATGTCCCTTGATTCGTTTTCTGAAACTTAATAAGGTTATATATTTTTCTATCGTCATCAAAACTTAAAAGTTTTTCTTCTTTAGAAAAATTATATTTAATAATAATTTTCCTGGAATCAACGAAGTCAACAACACCATCTCTTTCTGCGTTTAATAAGACTCTTGAGTCAGAAGCAACTGATTTTTCTAAGCCCGTACCTACAATAGGTGAATCTGGTCTCAAAAGCGGTACAGCTTGACGCATCATGTTTGAACCCATTAATGCACGGTTAGCATCGTCATGTTCAAGGAAAGGTATTAAAGATGCAGATATTGATGCTATTTGATTAGGAGCAACATCAGTATAATTTATTGTATCGGGGGTTACAACTGGAAAATCTGCTTGGTCTCTAGCAATAACCTTTTCTGATGTTATCTTTCCACTTTTATCATAGTCAATGTTTGCCTGAGCTATTAATTTATTTTCTTCTTCCTCTGCAGTTAAGTATGTTACTTTATTTAAGTTAATTTTACCATTGTTTACTTCTCTGTAAGGCGTCTCTATAAAACCAAGATTATTTACTCTTGCATACACGGACAATGAGGAGATTAAACCAATATTTGGACCTTCAGGGGTCTCAATTGGGCAAAGCCTTCCATAGTGTGTATAATGAACATCTCTTACCTCAAAACCAGCTCTTTCTCTAGAAAGACCTCCTGGCCCTAATGCAGATAAACGTCTTTTATGAGTTAACTCTGCAAGAGGATTTGTTTGATCCATAAACTGAGATAATTGATTTGTACCAAAGAACGTGTTTATAACCGAAGATAATGTCTTGGCATTGATCAGATCAATTGGAGTGAATACTTCATTATCCCTTACGTTCATTCTCTCCCTAATTGTTCTAGCCATTCGTGCTAAACCAACTCCAAACTGAGAGGATAACTGTTCTCCAACAGTTCTTACTCTTCTATTAGATAAATGGTCTATATCATCTATCTCTGCTTTGGAATTAATAAGTTCAATAAGATACTTTATAATTGTAGTAATATCATGACGAGTTAATGTCCTCTCATCCATATCAACTTCTAAATTAAGCTTCTTATTCATTCTATATCTTCCAACTTCACCTAGGTTATATCTTTGATCGGAGAAAAATAATTTATCAATAATACCTCTAGCAGTTTCTTCATCTGGCGGCTCGGCATTTCTTAGCTGTCTATATATATACTCAACGGCCTCTTTTTCAGTATTTGTTTGATCTTTTTGAAGTGTATTGTAGATGATTGCATAATCAGAATTTTGGGAATCTTGCTTATGAAGCAATACAGTTTTGACATCTGCATCTAATATCTGTTGTATATGTTCCTCTTCAATTTCAGTATCTCTATCAAGAACAATCTCATTTCTTTCAATAGAAATAACTTCACCTGTATCTTCATCAACAAAATCTTCGTGCCATGTTCTAAGAACTCTTGCTGCTAATTTTCTATTTAAAATCTTTTTAAGACCAGTTTTTGTAACTTTTATCTCTTCTGCAAGATCAAAAATTTCTAAAATTTCTTTATCCCCCTGATAACCAATTGCTCTAAAAAGTGTAGTAACGGGTAACTTCTTCTTTCTGTCAATGTATGCATACATTACATTATTTATATCTGTTGCAAATTCAATCCAAGATCCTTTGAATGGAATCACTCTTGCAGAATATAATTTTGTTCCATTTGCATGAAAAGATTGTCCAAAGAATACTCCAGGAGATCTATGAAGCTGTGATACAACAACTCTTTCAGCACCGTTAATAATAAATGTTCCGCTAGGAGTCATATATGGAATAGAGCCAAGAAAAACATCTTGAACTATGGTTTCAAAATCCTCATGCTCTACATCAGTACAGTAAAGCTTTAATCTAGCTTTTAAAGGAACAGAATAACTAAGGCCTCTTTGAATACACTCATGCATAGAGTATCTTGGTGGATCAACAAAATAATCAAGAAATTCCAATACAAACTGATTTCTCGCATCAGTAATAGGAAAGTTCTCTTTAAAAGTATTAAATAGTCCTTCTTCTACCCTTTCATCGGACTTAGTTTCAAGTTGAAAAAAATCTTGAAATGATTTTATTTGAATATCTAAAAAATCAGTTTCAATATTTGGGTTTCTTGAATTTGAAAAATTTGTTCTCAGTTTATTATTAGTCATAGTTTAGAGTTTAGTTCAAACAAGCATAGGCCTTTAGAATTTATCTAAAAGCCTAATAATGAGGTTATTTTAATTTACTTAAGTTCAACCTCGGCTCCAGCTTCTTCAAGTGATTTCTTTAGTCCTTCAGCATCATCTTTAGATACTGCTTCTTTGATTGAGCTTGGAGTGTTGTCAACAAGATCTTTTGCTTCTTTTAGCCCAAGACCTGTTAACTCCTTAACCAATTTTACTACTGCAAGTTTTGAACCACCAGCTGATTTTAATACAACATCAAATTCTGATTTTGCATCACCTGAATCATCCCCACCAGCAGCAGGACCTGATGCTACCGCTACTGCTGCTGCTGCTGCAGGTTCGATACCATATTCATCTTTAAGAATATCAGCAAGTTCGTTAACTTCCTTAACTGTTAAACCGACTAACTGTTCTGCGACTTTTTTTAGATCTGCCATTATTAGAGTTTTAATTATTAATTATACTTAACTTTTATTTAGACTCATCATTAGATTCGTCTTCAGAGGTTTGTTCCTCTGATTTATTTTCTTCTGCTGCAGGTTCCTCTGCCTTAGCCTCTTCTGCTGCAGGCTCCTCTGCCTTAGCCTCTTCTGCTGCAGGTTCCTCTGCCTTAGCCTCTTCTGCTGCAGGTTCCTCTGCTTTTTCACCCTCTATCGGATTTTCACTTAATGTTTTTACAAGACCTGCAATTTTCCCACTACTTGATTTAAGAGCTGAAATAACATTTTTAGCTGGTGACTGAAGAAGAGTAATAATCTCTCCTATAACTTCTTCTTTAGATTTAAGGTTAAATAAAGCTTCAATTTGATCATCACCAATATAAATAGCCTCGTCAACAAATGCACCTTTTAAGATTGGCTTTTCACCATCTTTTCTAAATTTCTTGATAACCTTTGCTGGACTATTTCCAGATTCAGATAACATTATAGTAGTGTTGCCTTTTAGTAGGTCCTTTAACTCTCCAAAATCAGTTTCAGATTCAGACATTGCTCTTTCCAAAAAAGTATTCTTTACAACAGAAAGTTTTACGTTGGAGTTAAAGCACTCTCTTCTAAGTTTAGAGGTTTGCATAGCATCAAGTCCAGCTATATCAGTTAAATAGATTGATTTATAATCATTTAACTGGCCCTTAAGTTCTTCAACAACTTTAACTTTTTCTTCTTTATTCATTATTATTCAAATTTAGAATCAATTGCAATCCCCGGACTCATAGTGCTGGACATTGAAATACTTTTAATATATGTCCCTTTTGCAGATGATGGTTTAAGCTTAACAATTGTCTTTATTAACTCATTTGCATTATCCTTTATTTTATCCGCAGTGAAAGAAACCTTACCAACAGATGCATGCACTATACCTGTTTTGTCAACTTTAAAATCAATCTTACCACCTTTTATATCGGAAACAGCTTTGGCTATATCCATTGTAACAGTTCCAGTCTTAGGGTTAGGCATAAGCCCTCTTGGACCTAAAACTTTACCTAAAGGTCCTAGTTTTCCCATAACACTTGGCATAGTTACAATTACATCAACATCAACCCATCCCTTCTTAATTTTTTCAATATATTCATCAAGACCAACTAAATCAGCACCTGCGTTCTTAGCTTCATCTTCTTTGTCTGGTGTTACTAAGGCTAATAATTTTAATGATTTACCTGTACCATGAGGAAGAGATACAACACCTCTTACCATTTCATTAGCTTTTCTTGGATCAACACCAAGTCTAATCGCAAGATCAACTGAAGAGTCAAACTTAGTTGTTGTAATTTCTTTTACTAAAGAAGAAGCTTCTTCTAAGCTGTATGACTTATCTGAGTCTACCTTCTCAATTGAAATTTTTCTATTTTTAGTAAGCTTTGCCATAATTATTCTGTTGGAGGTTCACCACCATTAACTTTAATACCCATTGATCTTGCTGTTCCTGCAACCATCTTCATAGCTGAGTTAACTGTAAATGCGTTCAAATCTACCATTTTATCTTCAGCGATTTTTTTTACTTGATCCCATGATACTGTGGCAACCTTTTCTCTGTTAGGTTCCCCAGATCCTTTTTTTACTTTTGATGCTTCTAGAAGTTGAACAGCAGCAGGAGGAGTCTTGATAACAAACTCAAAACTTTTGTCTTTAAATACGTTAACGACAACAGGTAAAATCTTACCAGGTTTGTCTTGACTTCTTGAGTTAAATTGCTGACAGAAATCCATAATGTTAACACCAGCAGCACCTAATGCAGGTCCAACAGGTGGAGATGGATTTGCTGCACCTCCTCTAATTTGTAATTTTAAAACCTTATCTACTTCCTTTGCCATAATTATAATTTTTCAACTTGCATGTAACTTAATTCAAGAGGAGTCTTTCTTCCAAAAATCTTAACCATTACCTCTAACTTTCTTTTTTCTTCATTTACAACATCAATTGAACCTGTAAATCCATTAAATGGTCCATCTATAACTTTTACGCTTTCACCAACAGTAAATGGAATGTTAATTTGTTCTCCCGAAATTGCTAATTCATCTACCTTACCTAACATTCTATTTACCTCAGACTGTCTTAGGGGAATTGGTTCACCTCCTTTTGTCTCACCAAGAAATCCTAGAACATTTGAAACAGATTTGATCACATGTAAGATCTCACCTGATATATCAGCCTTCATCATAATATAACCAGGAAAATATGTTTTTTCTTTTGAAACTTTCTTTCCTTTTCTTATTTGTACAACTTTTTCAGTAGGCACAATCATATCTTCGATTTGTTTAGCCAGCCCAACCCTTGTAACTTCAGTCAATATGTAGTCTTTTATCTTAACCTCTTGACCAGTTACCGCTCTTATTACATACCACTTTTTTTCTGCAACTTCCACCATTTATCCTATTAGATTAAAGTATAATTTTACTACTCTTGATAATATTGAATCAGCTCCCCATATAGCTAAAGAGAAAATCACTGAAAAAACTATCACCAAAGCAGACAGATTTAACAACTCTGAACGGGGTGTCCATTTGACATTGTCCCTCAGTTCTGTTACAGATTCCTTAATAAAGTTTATAATCGACGTCATCTTATTTGTGCACGGGTTGAGAGACTCGAACTCCCGACACCTGGTTTTGGAGACCAGTGCTCTACCAACTGAGCTAAACCCGTTTATATTTTACACAAAAGGCATCATGCTTAAAGCAAGACACCTTTAGAGTTAATTAAACTTTGTTTTATTAGTCTAAAAGTTCTGTCACCTGACCTGCACCGACGGTTCTTCCACCTTCACGGATAGCAAATCTTAGACCAACGTTTAGAGCAATAGGTGAAATTAACTCAACCTCAATAGTTAAGTTATCACCCGGCATCACCATCTCTACACCACTAGGAAGCACAATATTACCTGTAACATCAGTAGTTCTTACATAGAACTGAGGGCGATAATTGTTGTGGAATGGAGTATGACGACCACCTTCTTCTTTTTTCAAGATATACACCTCAGCCTTAAACTTAGAGTGAGGAGTAACTGATCCTGGCTTACAAATAACCATACCTCTTGAAATGTCAGTTTTTTCGATACCTCTTAGAAGAATTCCTGCATTATCTCCAGCTTCACCT
>Ga0255762_10002342_pt1 | contig 15534 bp, 12 predicted proteins | sample 101ome_16_FD_179962 | JGI IMG/M metagenome (GOLD analysis project Ga0255762, IMG submission 179962) | Coastal salt marsh microbial communities from the Groves Creek Marsh, Skidaway Island, Georgia - 101401AT metaG (version 2) | ecosystem: Environmental > Aquatic > Marine > Intertidal zone >...
CCATCTGGGTGTACACGTCGGTGTAGATGGCGTCCGCGTTGGAAGCCATCTGTGTGTAGATGGCCGCGGCATTGGTTGCCATTTGAGTGTAGATGGCCGCGGCGTTGGTTTCCATCTGGGTGTAGATGGCCGCGGCGTTTGTTTCCATTTGCGTGTAGATCGTGACCGTGTTCGTGGCCATGGCCTCGTAGGCCGCGACTGCATTGGATGCCATCTCATCGTAGATGGTGTTCACGTTGGAGGTGATGCTACCGTTGATGATCGCGACGTTACCGTCGATGTCCGCGCGAAGATCTTGGACAGTCTGTGTGAGTGTGGCCGCATTTGAAATGTTGTCGAGGAACTGGCCGTCACCGTAGTACACACCCGCGGTGACGTTCGAGATGACGACTACGTTTGAATCCACCAACACCCCCGTGGTGATGTTTGAAAAAGTCACGGTTCTGTCGGTCTCCGCCCCGTTGTTTGACACGGATTGGAGGTCAGTCACCAAGTTACTTAAGAGGCCACCGTCACCGTGATAGATTGGGGCGATGATTTCGAAATCACTCAAGTACGTGTTCGAACCCACATTCACGGAGGTGTCTACGAAGGTTGAACCATACACGTGGACATTCATTTGTTTCGTCACATCCGGGGTTTCGTGTGTGACGCTGTGTGCGATGGCTAACTCGTTCTCACTTCCCTTGTACACGACCAAGACGTTAGCATCTGGTCTGATCATGTGAAGGCCCAAATCAGTGGATGCGATGGAGTTATTATTGCCGAGGATGACTACTGTGTCTTCGACGACGAGGTCATTACTGTGGACAAAGGTGGTGTCTCCTTCGATCACCAAGTTCCCCGTAACGACGGTTTCGCGTGCGTCCAAAGTGAGGGATACCCCGGTGGCGGAAACCTTCGGGGTGACCACTTCGTTGGATGCGATGACTTTGATGGCATTCAGGTTACCACTCTCTGTGGCGAAGATGTTCGACCCGACGTCCAAGAGGTGCACCGGGTTCGTGTTCGCTACACCTAAGTTGTTTTGTGTGTACAGGGTTCCGAAGACATGGACGTTGAGCATTTTGGTTTCATCGGGTGTGAGTGTCACGCCTTGCACCCCGTCCTCGGTGAATGCCATGATGTACTCTTCAAGGGTGTTGTTGAAACCGAAGGCTACGTTGGATGTGCCTTGAGATGCGACGATCACCCCGGTGTCCGCGGATCCATTGTTCCCAATCCCAAGGATGGGATCCTTGATGAACACATTTTCGGTTTTCAAGTAGGACGTTGAACCGTACACGTTCAAATTCCCGTAGATGACTGTGTTTCCGGTGAGTTTGTTGAGGTAGCCGGTGATTTCAGTACCGTTCGGCACGAAAATGCCGTTGGCGTACGCGTTGCCATTGATGTCGAGCGCGTACAGGTTGGATGGAAGATCGGTCATGATCCCGACCCGGCCGGAAGTCACCAAGGCGTTGGATCCCGTGAACTGGATGGTGTTGGAGACTGTGTTCCCGTAGTCACTCACGTGTTGGAGGGTGATGTTCGAGATGGCACCCCCATCACCGGTGATGACGCCTTGAAACACTGGGTCGGTCTCGAGTGCACTGATGCGCGCGGAGTTTGAAGTGCTGTAGGTGAAGAGTGTGGCTATGTTCGCCTCGTTATTGGAGGAAGTTATTTGCAGAGAAGACACGTTGGCCTCGGTGTTGGAGAGGCGGAGGGTGTTACTGAATGTGTCAGTCTCTAAGTTTGAAATCTGCAACGCGTGTTCGGTGGTGAGTGATTCCAAAGCAGTGATCCTCGTGGAGTTGGATTGTAAGTTTGTTAACAGATTGTCGGTGGTGATGTAGAGGTTGGCGATGTTACTGGAATTCACCGATATCCGGAAAGAATTATTTTCAAGTCTACTGGACAGAGTGGTGATTGCGGTGGCGTTGGATTCTAAGAGGCCACTCAAGTCCGTGATCCTATTACTATTATCGGTCAAGTTGCTTTCGAGGTCTGCGATCCTAATGACATTTGATAAATGCCAGGTCGTGAGTGAAGAGAGGCGGAAACTATTACTATCGACGTCCGTTCGTAGGGATGTGATCCTCGATGAGTTATCGGCGAGGTCGTTCACGGCATCCGTCAATATGGACGCGTTAGATGTGAGATTTTCTTCGAGTGTTGACACTCTCCCCGCATTGGATGTGAGGTCCGTCTCTAAGGTGGCGATGCGCTCGACGTTGGACACCATGTCGGTCTCGAGGGCGACACCCGTGAGTGTGGTGCCGTCACCCAAATAGGAGAATGCGGCGACATTCCCGAAGATGTTCATCTCCAACGATCTGTTCTCATCGATATCTATGAACCTGTCCGAGGCGTCGTTTTCTGTGTAACCAATTCTGAGTTCGTCTTGTTGTTCGTCGTAGATCACGGCTACGTTTTCGATTTGGTCACCCAACGGCCCTAGATCGATGACGGGTCTATTCATGACGATCCCGACATCGAATGGAAAGTTGACATCGTTGTTGTTTTTCCCGAGTGAGATCACTGGGTCGCTGATGTCTAAATTTTTCGTCTGCACGGTGGTGATGTCACCCACGGTCGTGAGTGATCCTCCGATGTAGACGTTCCCTAGAACGGTCAAGATGGCATTGGACGTGACATCGTCCACGTACAAGTTCGAACCCACGGATAACGTGTGTTGCAGTTCGGCATTCGCCACGCTCACATTGGAAGAGGTGATGAACGACGCGAGCTGCAAAGTCTCTGTGGTTGTGTTTCCTTCCTCACTCACCCCCTGGAGGTTTTGTGGGACTACGCTAATTCCGGAATCCACGAGTTCCCCGGTGTTCTGGTTGTAGGCGACGGCGTTGGATAACGCTTCGGACTGGCCTAACACTCGAATGGGAGCTGCGTAGAACCCGGCTTGTGGAGCTTCGATCACGTGATCGGAAGCGTTCACAATGATGGTGTTCTCAGCCTGTTGATCAGGCTGGTTTCTACCGAGGCGGACCTGTTTGGATCTCTCGATAGTGGAGAGGTTTTTCACCATTTAATATAGGGTCGTATTTTAATTTGAGTAGAGTTGGGCCGCAATCCCGTTCTTCGCCCGAAGGATGTTCCACGACGATGCGTAGATGGTGTCCACGATAGGGTCGGTTTCAGAGTAAATTCTGAATGAGGAAATGCGGCTACAGTTCAAGGAACCGCACGGGTTCTCGTCGCTGGTGTTGTTACAAAAGCTGTACATGAAAACATCTGGTGAGGTGACGTTTTCCGTGTGAAAGTAGTGCGCGGCTTCCATGAAGTGTGGCCGCCCATGCCTGAACCCGCCGTTGAGATCTGTGCCGTTGATGGCGATCTTGATTCTATTATTGAGTGAACGCAGTGCGGACGTGGATGCGGTGTTGCTCGACGCGATGAACTTGACCGGATGTGAGAAAGTGAGTTCTTGGACGCGTTCGTTCCCACCGATGTTTTTTTGGGTTTGGGTGATGAGCATGTTGAGTTCGTTATTGGCCAACTGTTCGCGTTCTTGATCGGACAAGTAGTAGTAATTGGAGAAGCACGACCACGTGTATTGGTCGGCGTCCGGCCCCCACCGCACGTGGAGTTCGGCGTCGGAATACTTCATCGCACACAGTGGGAGCGCATTCTTCACGTTTTCATTCCACCAGAACCTGAGAGGGTAGAACATGGAGACCCCACCCCCGTGTGGGCCGTTCGAGCTTTTGCTTACGTTTCTTGCAAACATGTCCACGGCGATGCGTTCGGTGAAGTCGGAGGTCATGGTGTCAATCTTCTGTCCACCGATGACGATGGAGACTTCCTTGATGAGCCTGGTCCAGTCGTTCACCGTGACCGAGGCCCCGCCTTGTTCCACGGCGAAGTAGGTGTATCCCACCAAATCCCCGTGCCTTTCGAGAACGATCCTGGACAGCCCGTCTTCGACGGGTTTGCCGTAAATTTTTTGTTTTTCGACACACTGCGAAAACGGAGTGTGTCGCTTGTACACTGCGGAAAAAAAAGAACTATTTGGTTCGCCGCCCGAGATCCATTCGTCTTGGGCGCCCAGGGCCGTGAAAAGCTGGTACGACATGTTTTACTATAATACCTCGAGAAAATTACAAATTACCTTTTCTGCAGACAAAACGCAAAACCAAAAAGTTGTCCCCGCTGACGCTCGCGTTCTTGATGGTTTGACCTTCTTGGTCCATGATTTTCACCGTGAACCTCTCGACGCGCTTGATCGGATCGATGTATTGGGCGACAATGGGATATTCATCCTTGAACTTCACGAGGGTGTCCCCGGATGAGTGTGTCCCGGCGTCGGTGATGATTGAGGCGAAGGACGATCGCACGGCGGTGATGGACGCCTGCCCCCCGTACACGTTGGAGGCGCGATCGTTAAAATTAGAGTTGAGTTCTTCGATGGACACGTAGCAGTGTTCGGTCGCCGCGCTGGTGTGGATGTGCGCCCCGAGGAGCCTGGCCTGCACGACGTTTTTCAGCGGCTGCGTGAGGTAAGCCGTGAACGTGTTGGCGCTTGCCTGGCCGATGCTGTCCAACGTGATGGTGTGGTACTCGTAATCGAGATCAGGGATCGTGGCGTTGGCCGTGATCTGAGCCATGGTTTAAAGTAAGCTTAGATTAATTTATAACCCGCAGACTTGCGCACGAATTCTTCGGCGCCGCAGAGACCACCTGGGGTGGGCACGGAGTACGTGCTTTCACCTTCGTTGCGCGAGCCTGCGACGCACTCGGACTTCTTCGGGAGGTCGAGGATGGATCCTTCCGGGCCGGGTTCGGCCAAAGTCACCTCCTGGTATCGGCTTTTGAAGGCACCCATGGCGAAGATGAGGGCGAGCAAGATGGCGATCGCGGCGATCATGTTTCGGTTCGTCTTGTTCAGGTTAAGCATTTTATACTTTTTGTGAAGAAAAAAAAAGTGCGTTAAAGCGTAGCCCCTTAATTTCAACATAGAGAGTAGATGACCGAAATCGTAATCGACCGATCTTCAGCCAATGTGATGAAATTGAGTGCCGATGAGCAGGCGATGATGGACGAAATTGAAATCAGCACTTCGCGCCCGAAGCCTATGCCTAGGAAGCCTTCGGCACCCCCGCCTCGTGGCGAGGACCTCCACCAGGAAGAAATCGACGCCTTTATGAACCCAACGAAGCAGAGTGCGCCCAAGCCACCACCTGTGATGCCTACGAACTTCGATGACTACGACGAGCCGCCTATGGAAGATTTATATGGCGACGACGACTACGGAGACGACGACGGCGGTGCTGGTTTACCGCAGGAACAGCCTTCGCGGGGTTACACGTCCGTGGAAGAGGAGCGCCTTGACTTGTTGAACAAGCTCGAGCGCCTTTCGAAGAAGGGCCACGCCGTGAACCGCAAGCTCAACGCGTACTCCCCGATCGAGGACGTTCGCGCGGAGATCAAGCGCGTGACGTACAGCATCGAGGTCGAGCAGGGCGTTAAGTTTGCTCGAAAGGTCTTGGTTGCTTGCACCACGGGTTTGGAATTTTTGAACACACGTTTTAACCCCTTTGAGTTACAACTCGAGGGTTGGTCGAACAGTGTGCACGAAAATTTGGAAGATTACGACAGCGTGTTCGAGGAACTCATCGTGAAGTACCGTTCTTCGATGAAGGTTGCCCCGGAGCTGAAGTTGATCTTGATGCTTTCCGGTTCGGCCATGATGTATCACCTCACGAACAGCATGTTCAAGGCGGCTATCCCAGACATCGGTCAGGTGGTGAAGCAAAACCCCGACTTGGTGAAGAACATGATGGCTGCGGTGCAGAACACGGCTGCGAACAACGCCGCCCAGGCTGGTGGTGGCACGAGTGCCGACGGTTCCTACGAAATGCAGGGCCCTGGTGTGGACATCAGCACTCTCATGAATGGTATCATGATGCCTCCGATGCCGATGAACACCAGACAGGAAGAACCCGAACAGACTGCTCCCGAGGAATTCGCGGATGACGTGTCGGACATCGTGTCTGATGGAGGTGGGGACGCGGATGGTGGTGGATCAGAGGAAGTCAAGGAGGTGTCTGTTCCAGCGGCACCCAAGAAGCGGGGTCGCAAGAGAAAAGAAATTAATCTCTGAGTATTACTATAGATGCAACCTCTGGCATTGTGCCCCTTGGAGGAAGACGAACCTCCGCGCCCGGTCGCCGCCGCTACCACCGCGAGCGCCGCCTCACAGGCGCAAAAAGTCGTGGACCAACAGCCAATCACGTTGGAAGACAGTGAATGTAACTATTTAGTATTATTTTTTATCATGGGTGTCATCATCTTGGCGATCACGGACGCGATGAAAAAGTGACGTCACTTTTTGACACATGAACTACCGCCGCGAACTCCGCCTCGAACTCGACTGTCTCCTCGCCAAGGGTCAGCTCCATGGTAAGAACACGCCTTTCGGCTTCATAGCGCACCCGTCGACCACGATGCAGTGCGCTATGAAGGGGGACTTGCGTGAACTCAAGTTTTTACATAAAAGGGGGTGTCCTTGGGATGAAACCCTAACGAAGTATGCCGCCGCCACGGGTGAATTCGATAGTTTACGCTATGCTATCGAACACGGGTGTCCTTTCAATCACGAGGCCGTGACGTACGCCGCGCGTTTCGGGAAGATGAATTGCCTGCGTTACCTCGTCGAACGTGGGGGCGACGTCACGGAAGACGCTCTCACGTGCGCGCATGAGTTTTCAAAGAAGATTGGTAGCAGCGAGTGTTTCGACTACGTGATTAGTAAGTATAGGTCGCCTTTTGGGAAGTATTCGCTAAAATACGGGAAAGCCTGCCATTCTTTGCAGAAATTACCTTCACGTATATGTCGTAGTAGTATTTGTTAGTGTTTGTAGTGTTATATGGAGTTATTTCAACTTGATTAGATGTCGTGCGCACGATGGGGCTCCACGGGTTAGGGTTCGCGCCACCGAACACGTTCTTCGTGCCCACGGCGATGGGCACGCTGGACTGCACCCCGTTCGAGCTCCCACCTTGGACTTCGAGGACCATGGTGCTTATGTTGTTCTCACCCCCACTCTTCGCGTCCCGTAGGATGGCCTTCACTTTAGCGTAGAAGGCGTCGTTCCCGAACTCCAACTTGATGTTTTTCCCTTGACCCACGTCCACGAAAAAAGTGGAGCTGTACCTTTTACATGCCACGTTATCTGAGTTGGTGATCATCCCCCCATTCACGTGGAGGGTGGTGCTTGGTTCGGCGATGCCGACGCCGACGGCCGTCCCTAACTCGATCCGCCCACCGAAACTAATGTTCGAAGACACCTGGAGGTCACCTTCCAAGTAGACGTTCGACCCCGACGACGGGGCGATGTGCAAGTGGCCGCTGCGATCGGCGTAAATATTCGACGTCCCGTGGGAAGTTTTGAATTCTACCACAGCATTGGCCGTGGAGTGCTGCACGCGGGCGGTGCCGTCGTACACGTGGAACTTGGTCTGAGGGTTGGACACACCCACGCCGACGTTACTATCGGCGTTGAAGTGCATGACGTCCACCGACGTGTCGTTCGACAACACCCCTAAGGTGAAGGTGTTCGCATTAGGGCTGGATCTCTTTTTCGCGCGAAGATAGCCACCGAAACCTGGGTCGTTCAGAACCCTTATGCCGGCGTACTTGTTCGCCGTGGACGCCGCGGGTGATTCCACTGTGAGCACGTCCACGTCCGTGTCTGCTTCGTCGTAAAAGTTTACCAACGTCGTGGCCGTGGTTGTTCCTACGCACACGTTCCCGTCATTCGTGAAGCGCACTTTTTCGTTGTTCCCATCTGGGCCGAAACGGAAGGATAAGTCGCTTTCTTCTTGGCAATCGAAAAAGTTTTTACCCGTGGCCGTGGAAGTGATGGTGCAGTTCGAGAAATCCATGAGTGAGCCGTACGGGATGCGAATGTCCCCGTTCACATAAAGTCGGACGTCGTTCCCAATGTCGGCTTCTTTGGATTGGTTTTCGTTCAGGAGTAATCTTCTGTTCCGCGTGATCAAAGCCGCGGGTGTGGTCTGGAAAATGGTGTCCCCACCGATTGCGGTGATGTTGTTTTCGTTATCCTTCATGCCATCGATGATGTCTTGATCAATCTCGGACGTGCTGTTGTACACCTGGAACACGTGTTGGCCAGCGATGTGCCTGATTTGATCCGGGCCATCACCGGTGGCTGCGGAATCGTTCCCTTTGAACATTAAAATTTCCGAACGCCCAGACACGTCGTACTGCCGTTCCTCGATGAAGGAGTGGACGAAGTTGTCTTGGTCGTACTGCACACCCTTGAAGGCTAAGAAGTTTCCAATCTTGACGTCCCCGTCGACGTGGAGTTTGTATGCACTTTCTGGTGTGTCTGTGTTGATCCCCACCGTTCCCAAGTTATCTATGGTGAGGCGGGTTTCCCTTTGGATGGCGGCGGCGTTTGAGGAAATTTTAAATTTTTGTGTCTCCCCCTCGACACCCACGGCCCACCCATCGTACTGGCCTGTGGTGACTTTGTACGACGAAAAGGCATTTCCACCGGCGTCATTCACCTCGCAACACACGATGGCGTCTTGGTTCGCTGCGTCGTTAGAGTTGTACACCCACACCCCGTTATTCCTTGGATTGGCTCCACCCGAGGTCCACACTGTGAGCTTGGCCGCGTCATCCGTGGCTGCTCCGAGGTGTGTGCCGATCCCGACCTTACCGTCGCTTCGCACGGTCATGACTTGCTGCGCGACCGCGTAGTCGTTCTCAGCGAGGTTGAAGTCCAATCTCGTCTTGGAAGTCCCCGAGGAGATGGCGTACTTCCCCAACGCGAGTGTCGCCCTCGCGCCCTGTGTGGACTGCCCAACTGTGCCTTGGCGACACAGGTTCAAAACACCTCGAATGTCGCTCGTGGACTGGACAGGGATTTGGTGGGTCACCGTCATCGCCGCAAGTTCGTGATTGTAGTTGTTGTTCGCCGTGACCTGCTGGTTCACGAAGACGTTCCCGTACACTTGAAGACCCACGGGTTCGGGTGTGGCCGTGTTGATCCCAACCTTGTTACTTTCCAAAATGCTCAACTTTGTGTTCCCGACTGAGCTACCCGAGGTGACGTTGAAATTCATGCCTTTGTTCGCGGCAACGCGGCTCTGGATGAAGCCTTGGCCCACCACTGGGTCCATGTACATCCGGGTCCCCGTCTGGGACGTGCCCCAGACGTTACCGAAGGCTAAGGTGTTCGAGCCAGTCACGAGGGCGTCCCCTCCTACGGTGAGTGTGGCGTACGGACTCACATTCCCAATCCCCACCGCCCTTGGCTATCGATCACCCCTCTCTGGGTATTTTTCGTGGTGAACTTCACAAACTGTGTAGCCTCGCTCGTGGCCCCGGCGGACACTTCGATGGAGCTCACGTTGGCCGTCACCGCACCTGATTTCAATAAAAGTGAGTTGAAGGTGTTATCGGTTCCGTAGTCGTCGGCGTGCACCACGATCTTCCCCGTGGATTTAATGAATTTCTCAGAGTTGGCGTCCACCGTGCGTGGGCCACCGAGGCGAATGTTCCCATCCACGTGGAGCGCCTCCTGCGGGGCTGCCGTTTTCACCCCGATGTTACTCTGTCCGATGAAGTAATCACTCACCGTGCGCCCGTGGACGACGAAGGCGTTATCGCCTGTGTCGTGCGCGTGAATGTTCGAGCCGATGCACAATGTGTGGATGGGGTTGGTGTTGGCGATCCCCACACGTTCGGTGGCGAACAACACGTTGAAGGCGGCGTTCCCTGTGACTTGGAACACGTTACTTGCCTGATCGTCCACCACGACGTTGCTACCGAGCTGCAACCTGTGGCCGAGTTTGATATTTTCTATATATGTATTTCCAGACACGTGGAGCACATTCGAGCCGGTGTCTTCCACGTACAGGTTGGCCCCGACGTCCAAGTCGTGAATGGGGTTCAAGTTGGACGCGCCAATCCCATTGGACGTGTAGAGTTTTCCCTGGACGTGCACGTTGACGTCTTCATTCAGGATTGTGATGTTATCGTCGGCCGGGCCGGAATCGGTGCGCCCCATCCTGATTTCTTCGTCGTTGGGCATGTACCCGATGAACACGTTGGATGGATCTTGGTGGAACACGATGGATGTGTCGAAGGTGCCGTCATTCCCGTCGCCGACGATGATGATGGCGTTGGACACGGACAAGTTTATCAATTGGGCGTACGTGGCCCTGTCCGTGACGAGGGCGTTTCCTGTCACCACCAAGTCGCCTATGATGTTTGCCGTGCCCACGGTCAAGGTGTTTCCTGTGATTTGTAAAACCGGGTCACCGACGTCGTTGATGGCAATGTTCGAACCGAACTCAATTCCTTCGTCGATTGTAATCTTACTGAGCGACACGTTCCCGTCGACGGTGATGTCCCCGTCGACGAGGATGCTCTTCGAGACAAGGTTTGTGCAGTTCACGTTCCCCTCGACCACTAAGAGATCTTCACCCTCATTATCTACGAACACCCGCGACCCTACGGTGTCACCCACTTGGAAAGCGAAAAGTGGGTTGTTTGTGCGCACACCAATCTGATTTTCTACGAACAGGCGCTCGAGCTGCGTCTGCTTCTTCACACTCAAAACGATGTCCGTCTCGTCATTCATCCACAGGTTCGTACCCAAGTCGAAGTTGTGTGGAGGGTACAGGTTGGAAATACCAATGTTCGACGTGAACACATTGGATGCTTCCAAGTCACCTGTGAAAATGTTTTCCTCCGTCTGACGGTTCTCCACATTCTGTGGTTCGAGCCTGGCCAGAAACAACTGGTCGAATTTAGCGGTCGAACCAACGAACGGCATCCTACTTTATTAAGGGAATTTAATTACGATCCGAATCGTATGCCGGCCAATCCCTGGTGTATGGTCAGGATTTGGTAGTTGACCGCGTACACGGTGAGGTGTTGGTCTGATGCTCGGTTCTGGCCTTTCTCCACACCCCTGAGCACGAGGCGTGCCGAATCCAACCTGGAAAAGTTTGTCGACCCGGTTGGGAAGTAATCCGATGCGTTCAGGCAGAAGTGATAGGCAAAGTATCTCGTGTAAAGTGGGACTTTGTTCGAGAGCACGAAGTTGCACACGCCGTAGTCTGATTTGTAATAGTTCTGCACGGTGTGGAAATAGGTGGGTGTCATGTCCTCGAGCAGTGGCTGTCCGTTCAACATGATGTCACACGAGGAGAAGGTGAACCTGTCGTCCTGTTCGTTGCTCTCGTTTGCCACGTACCCGAAGAACAATGACTTGACTGGATGATTGAAGGACGAGATGTCGATCACGTTCCGTCCACCTTCTTGGATTTCATTATCAGTGACGTGTTCAGTGAGCGGCGCCTCGACGCTTTGGCACTGTGTGATGAGCAAGTCAATCTTTCTTTCCATGAATTGTTTGCGCTCGTCCGTGTCTAAGACTACAAAGTTCCCGTAGCATCGCACCGTCTTCTGGGCCTGTGTGCGGCCGTTAAACTTGGTGAGGTCGAAGTTCACCCGTATCTCCACTTCGTGGCTGTGGATGGCACACAACGGGAGGAAGGCTTTGTGATCGCAGAAAAAAAAGTGCATGGGTTGGAAGTTCGTGTTGGTCGTGGATGTCTTGTTGTTGATCTCTTGGCTCTTCACCCACGTGTCTGCCATGTAGTTCTGCCACACGTCGCTGATGTAGTCGAACTTGTGACTGTCCACCTTGACCCCACCGATGTACAAGTCCACGGTGGAACCGAAGAATAAGTCTGGAAGGTTGTAGCCCTCGAACCACACGGCGTTGATGATGTCCCCGAAAGACGGGATCACGATGGAGGCGTGTTTGTCGTCGATAGTCTTGATGAGCTTAGGGAACTGCGAAAAGTTTGTCCTTCGCGTGTACTTGGCACGGAAGTGGCTGTCTTCGCTTTCGTTGTTCATGATGAATACGTCTTGCGCACCCTTGGACACTAAAGAAACTAAAGCCCCGGCAGACATTGTTATTACAAATGCAGATTAAAATATCAAACACTTTCCCTGAGGGAAGTCACGCGCGTCGTCGTCTTTCACCTTTCCGTGAATTTTAAAACCACCCTGTTTGTACACCTTGAGCCTCTTGTAGTACATGGCCGGGAGCAAGGACCACTGATCACTGATGTCGTAGATTACTGGATGGTTCTGCTTACCTTTGGTCTCTCGCATCACGCGCCCGATGCTCTGGACTATGTCTGACTTCGGTGTGGACAAAATCACCGTGTCCAGGCTTGGGATGTCTAACCCCTCGTGGGCTTGGCTGAATGTGGCGAAGATGATTTTCTTTTCACTCGACGCTTGCAGTTCACTTTCCTTCATTCCACCCATGTAAAGCCCTGAAGTTTCGGGAAAACACTGATGGAGCATTTCGCAGTGCATGCGCCTATCACTCAAAACCAACAACTGCCTTGTCCCCGCCGAAGCTTTTTTCACGAGCTTGACTAACATCGCATTCCTCTCGCGGCTCTCCACGAGTTCGGTGATCATGTTCACCAAACTTATTTTTCCATTTCTCGAACACGGCGGTGGGTTCTTGAACATCTCACTCTCGTACACCACCGGGAACACTTCCACCTGCTGTTGGTTTTTCCTTTCCACGGCGAAGAACGTCGGGCCCATGAACCAGTGAAGCACCTTGGTGAGGCCGTCCTTGCGTTCGGGTGTGGCCGACAACCCGAAGACATGTTTGGGGCACATCTTGAACAAGCTCTGGCTGAACACCTTGGCGCATATGTGATGGGCCTCATCCACGATCAAAGTTCCCACGCTATCGAAATCGTTGAAGTCGTACTCCTTCATGCTCAGCGACTGGAGCATGGCAATCACAAAGTCGCAACCTTCGATTTCTTTTTTGTTTTGCTGCACCGTGCCTATGACAGCCCCTGGGCAGAACTGTTGTATGCGTTCTCGCCACTGATTGGCTAAAAATTCTTTGTGAACCACAATCATAGTCCTGTAGCCCAACTTGCACGCTATGGCCAACGCGACGGTGGTCTTGCCGTAGCCACACGGGAGTGAAAGGACCCCCGAACCCGCTTCCAGAGCTCGATCAAGCGCTTCATTCTGGTGGGTGGCATCTCGGAGTTGTCCGTGAAATTCCAACTTTGCTCGAGCGGGTTCAGGTCGCTTATCACCGGTGGGTTCTCCAAGTCGAGCACTTCCGTAGAATCTTGGAACGCACACTCCTTTTTTAGTTGTTCTGTAAACCCTAAAAGCCGGTGGAGGAAATCCATAATCAGAATTCACCTCTGCCCGCACGGTGAGTTCTTTTTTTATCTCCTTTAATGGACCTTCGGTGATGAAGTATCCGGTTCGAGTAAGCATGACCTTGATTTAAAGATGTGTGTAATTTTTAAATCAACGACACAATGATCGTGAATGTACTCGATAACATTAAGAAAATTGAAAATCAAATCGATGAGATGACCAGAGAGATCCACCGTTTGGAAGGATCACTCCGTGTGTTCCGTGAATTCGCCATCAACGGCCTCACCGAGGTGGAGGTGCCGGGTGCACTTCCTAAGGAGCCCGAAGACGAGAATTGAGGTCATCGGCGGAACTTGCCAAAACTGTTTTCAAGACTGTGCCGATCGCACCCCACCTTAACTTTAACTCCTGAACGCGCATGGACGTTTCTACTCTCGAATACCACGCCACTGCTTTTGAGAACGTCACGCTGACCATGGAAAACAGGGACCATACTAATTTCGGGTCGCGCGTGAAAAAGTAGACGTACATCAGGATTGATAAGAGTAAAGCGACGATAGACGATCCTTCATCACCGGTCACGATACCCCTTTTCACCACGAACGCGAAAGGCCTCGTCGTGGGCCCGAACCGTCTCACGAGGTTTTCAAATTGCGACGGCGTATACTGTTGCACGGGTAAACCCAAGAATTTAGGAAATTTGCGCCAGAAAGCCGTGGGCACTGGTTCGGCTTGCCTGATGTACCTGATAGCACCCACGTCATTCAAGTAGTTATCCACCAACCCCGAGGGTTGGCCGATGTAAAACAAACAAAGTAACGTAGTAATCTTGACCCATCTTCTGATATCTTCGTCTTCCCTCGCTTTCTTATAGATCTGGTACCCGAAGTCCGCAGATTTCTTGGCGATATCCTCGGAAAAGTACGCACTCAAGATATCCTTCACGTTCTTCTTGGCCACGGCCGGGCTGATCACCTCATTCAAGCCATTCAAGTTCTTGTTTTTGTTGCTTTGCATCGCACTGTTGTTTCGTCGACGCCTGTTGTTATTGTTCCTTGCCGTCAGTTCTTCGAAGGTTTTTCGCGTAGCCTTTTTTGCGCTCTTTTCTCTCACCCGGAACATCTTACAGTGTGTCAACATTTTTTATCTTCCAGCTGAAGCCACTGGTGTTCCCTACATTCCACGCACCCGCGAATTCCAGTTCAGTCAAGACTTCGTCGCCTTCGCACAAGGCCTGGAGAGGCCTGGATCCGACCACCTTACACATGACACGCCTGTACCTGTAGGGCACTTTCACCGTGAGCACACATCCCATGAGTGGGTTCTGTTTTTCACCGTTGTGAAGTTTCCTAAAGTTCGCTTCGTGCACTTGTTCCACTCGCGATGCAAATTTCGGAGGCACCGCGAGTTGAATGTATTTCTTATCGTTGTGATCGTACATGGGTTTATGAATTTTCGCCCTGATCATCATGTTCGTGGCGTGATTAGCAGAAGGGCTATCCCTATAAGTAGAGCAATAAAAATGTGCACCACCGTGAGTGGTCGCATCGGGGCTCGTGTGCCGAACCGTTCGGAGCAGAACGCGCGCCCGACCTCCACGGCCGCTTCCATTGAAGAGTAAGGCGTGCGCCTGGGCGACATCATTCCGCACATGGCCACCTTTTGGCTCGCCCCGAAGAATGGGAGTTGGCCGTGGCGGCTCAGCACACCCGAGCTCTGGGTGAACGACCACCTGTTCTCATCATCTGACCACGAAGCACCCCACCCGATGCGCACACCCGTGGGTTTCTTCCCCACACGCAGTTGCCGGAGGACTTCCTTCTTTAACACCTCGGGTGGAGCGGTGAGAATATCTTCCGTGAGATTGCATATCACGCACGAAATGGTTTTCCCATCGGCTAACACTTTGGGTTGGAGCTTCCATGGTGTGCGCATGGCAATCGAAAGGTCTTCTTCAATCTCCGGTGCACCGTCTTCGAAATCCAACAACACGTTGATGGCGCCGTAGGTGCTTTCACGAAGTTTCATCTCCGAGTTCACACCCCAATTGGTTCCTAAGAATTTCATGGCCGGTGAGTTGTCCAAACAAAGAATCACCAATTCTGCGTCTTTGACTTCGCGATCACCAGATAGCTTCATGTGCCCAGTGGTGTGATCAATCTCCAGGAGTTCGGAATTGAATTGAAAGTTGACCCCTCGTACGCTGGCCGCACTTTGCATCGCGTCACACATGGCGCGGCCAGACACCTTCTGCGTGCACTGCGTGCTGAAGGCCACCTGGTTGAAGCTCATGACGAACTCGTACGCCGTCATCACGTCCCACGTGA
>Ga0255762_10002346_pt1 | contig 15525 bp, 7 predicted proteins | sample 101ome_16_FD_179962 | JGI IMG/M metagenome (GOLD analysis project Ga0255762, IMG submission 179962) | Coastal salt marsh microbial communities from the Groves Creek Marsh, Skidaway Island, Georgia - 101401AT metaG (version 2) | ecosystem: Environmental > Aquatic > Marine > Intertidal zone > Salt...
CCAATTACTCCCCAGTTGGATTTGAGACTTCCTCTCGCGTGCCATTCTCGAATGAGTCGAAGCACGCTTGTGTAGACTCGAGTGTTGAGCTGACCAGCAGCCACTTGTCTATCGTGCACGCTCAGTGACGTGGCGTTGCTCAACATCGGTCCCGTCGGTGACCAAGTGTTGTTTTCATCCTTTTCAAGCGCGAAATCAACCGCAGTCATTGATAAAATGCCTACGAATGACTTCATTCGAGCCGCCTCTTCGGTGAGCCACGTCCACAGTTTGTTGGAATCGGAATCTCTCGCGAGCGTGAGAATACTAACGAAAGCGTCCCGTCGAGCCACCAAGGGTAAAACTTCAATCGCATCAAAGTGCGAAATAAGCAGACGGAGCAGTGGGGCGTACGCAGCTGCGATAGATTTGCGCGCGCCCGAAGATTGCCACGCGTGATCCCACGCGTGTCTCGCGAGCGTGGCTGCGACGATTCGCATCGCACATTCGGCTCTCGAGTTGCTTTCATTATGCGCACTGGCAGTGCTGAGATTCAGACGTATGGCTTCCGTCAAGGCGTCGACGAGAGCGTCTCCTGGATTGTTTCTAGTGTCATTCGTCCAGCCATTCTTGCCTTCGTAAACAGCCGATGCGGTGATGATGTCAAGAATGACTGGTGAAGCGTAGATTGTGTCAAGAAATTCTCGCAAGAGCGCCATGTGCACATTGTTCCCTTCACCAAGAGTGGTGACGTGCGCCGCCGCCAAACGGGTGGCCAGCGGGGAAAGCGGCCCAGCCCGGCCGAGCATATTATTGGTCCTTGCAGCCTCGGCGGAGCGCTTCATGCCAGGAATTGAGAAAATCTTTGTGATGAAGGATGCCAAACCGCAGTTGAGGTTGCGAGCCTGCTCAAGCTCCGCAAACGAAGGGGCTGAGCGTTCGCCGCGAGTCTTAACTTCGTTTGACAATGTGTCAACAACTTGTTTCAGAGGCACTTCGTCGTGTTCGACGGACGTAGTATCGCTCGGCGACTGAGCTCTCTCCAAAGCGAGCGCGCGATGAATCATTCCCATAAAGAACCACGACATTGAGAGCGCTTCCTCGTAGGGCACGTAAGACTCACGAGTCGTCGCTAGAACGGAAGCGTAACGACGGGCCAGAATGGTGTGCATCGGCACCGAGTGTTTCGATGCTCCGAGCGTTGAAAGCATGGTCAGGTACTTGCTCGCCGAGCGCTCCAATGCGCCAAACGCTAGCGTAATGTAAGCTTCCAGAGGTGGACTGTGACTCACGACACCTTTACTTGAGGGCGGCGGCCCCGGGTTGATGCGCTGAATAGTTGCGACAACGCGGACAAGAGTGTGAAAAGCCAGAGTTCCGATATCTTGCGTTTCATCGACACGCTCATTCTTTGACATGGTTGAGACGATTGATGAATGCTTGCTCGCGTTCGCATTGAAATCAATACTCCCGGCGAAATCATCGCTCATCCCAGCTGAAGCCAAGGATGCCATGTCGTCCTCTTCGTCACCTCGGAATGAATTTTTACTCAATCGCGAGCTCAGCTGATCTTCGCGTTGATCGACGCTTGCATCGGATTCTGACACGCGTAGCGTCAAGCTCATCAAAAGGTTTAATATCGCCGGCAAGTGTTGAAGCAGAGCTTCATCGTTCGCGAGTGAGAGCTCGCTCACCGCTATGCGAAGCCTGTCCTCGGTGTCTGGCGTTTGATTTTCGCACCAGCTCGCTGACGCGGCAAACAGAGCACCGACGTGCGAATCACCAGTGTGCATGGAAGAGATGAGCCTGAATCTCACGTGTACGACTTCTTTGCGCTCTTCCCAGTACGGCATGTGTGCTCGAACATTCGTTTGTAAGTACTTTGGTAAAAGTTCTCTCACCGCGACGAGACTGACGTCGCTTCCTGTGACGCTCGCCGCGTTTGCAATTTCGGGCGCCAACGTTTCAGCTTGCGAACACAAGTTTACAACTGAATGACCGAGTAGCTCCTCCTCTCCAGGGGCTGAGCTGAATATCCCACTAGACGCACTCTGGGCGCCGAATATGCTCAGCACGAGATGGTGAGACTGGTTCAAGCGAACCGGAAGTCTCACTCGCGCTTCGTGATAAAACACCCCACCTTTGCTGCGCAGTCTGCTGAGCGCGGTCCAACTCTCTCTGCACAGTCCTCGACCGCACGGAGAAGGGAAAGCCAGTAACCCATGACCATCGATATCGAGGTCGTCATCTCGAAGCTGCACTCGCACCCGAAGATCTTGTCGTTTACCGATATCTATGCCGGTGATGTAGACGTAGAGATCTCTCGCCACTCCATCGTCAATCGCGCCGCCCCACGCCGTCTCCCACGCCACTGCGCTCCGACTCGATGAACTCGAAAGCGAGATTAGTTCTCGCACGTAAACGAGGTTGTTCGGTAATTTGAAATCGCTCTTATCAGCGCCCGGGACGGGGAGGTCCAGCGGTGACAGGCGACAAACCATCGTGCACCGAATGGGCTTGTGCGACTTGAGCGAATGACTCACGCCGCTGGATAGCGCCGCCTCCAATAGCGTATTCTCACTGTACGCTTCCTTCACGCGATAAAAGGCGTCACATTTGGTTTCGCTCAACAAAGATGACGCGCTCGGCATGGTTGCATTCTCGAAGGCTGGTAAAACGGCCCAAGCGAGCGTGTTGCGACGCTTTGACACGTTGCTATTCTCCACCTCGTGCGCCGCCAATTGCGCGCCTCCCTCAGATGAATGCACCGACGTCGTCGGACGTCCCTGTTGCTTTTGGTTTTCTTGCTGACGAAGCGCCTCCATTCCGAGCACGCGCTGACGTTCCTTCTCGGCGTGAACCTTGGCTTTACGGACGTCTTTATACGTGTACACCTTATCCTCGATTCCGCCTTCGTCGGCTGCCAAGTGTGTGAGGTGCACAATGAGTCTAATGTGCGGACTGAGAGCTTCTCCAGGAATGGTAAATGCCGCGAGCGTGTTTTGCTTGGCGGTGGGCCACGAAAAGTGAAAGTTTTCGCTAATCTTTGTCCGCTTTTGCAAGTCATACAAAGCCATGGTACCCTCGACGGTTTCCAACGCGCCCACTTCGAAATGAATATCCGTCAACTGTAAAGTGAAGCGCAACGCAGACCCTTCCGACGCGCACGCTCGCGCAGAAACGGCGGAAATCTCTCCATCTTTAGCCATCGCACTCGGTGGCGTCCTTGGCAGAGCCAGCGATCCAGGAAGAGGATGCGTACCTCTGATATCCACGTCGTACAGTTGCATCAGACAGTCGTCGTCCCTCGCAGACTCGTTATCCGACGTCGTCGCCTCCTCTCCCGAATCGACGCGCCGCTCGATCGACACCGTCCGTCCGTGCTCATCTAAATCATACGTTTCCTCCTCGCGATCCCTCACCTCGGCCGCCCGCGCCCACCCATCGTTTTTACCAGGATCAAGCGCCAACCACCGCCCGCGTTTCATAGCCACCAACGCCTCCACGTGCGGCGCGTCAATCTCCCCAACCTCCACCGCGGGCTGTCTGACACCCCCTTCGTGCGAGGTTGGTTCCGCTGAAACCTCACTCCCCGAGCGCGCGTGATCCATCGATCCCGCTCTCATCCCTGCGCCATCTCGCGCCCGCGTAGGACGAGGCCCGACGCCGACGCTTCCGCCGCGTTTCGTCGCTCGCCACGACATCTTCTTCTCGAACGCCGACGACGAAGAAGAGACGGAAGAAACGGAAGAAACGGAAGACGATTCAAAAACGAACGTCGATTCCCCGAAACGCCGCCGCGCCAGAGAGAGAGAGATTCAGACGGCGCGCGCCAGAAAAATCAAACCGAAATCGAAATCAAAATCAAAATCCAATCCAATCTTCACGTACGACGCGCGTCGCCTTCGCGCGACCGCGATTCGACCCCGATCCGATCCGTCCCCCGTATGCGCTCTTCCTCCCGTCCTCGCGCGCGCGTCTTCGCCCGGCCGATGTACCGGCGCGTCACGCAGTCGCGTCGAAAAACGCGCGCAGTCGCGTCGCAACCGTTTCGACTTTCGGTCAAAACCACGCACCCATCATCCACTATCATCCACCCGTAACCCACTGTGTACGACCCGGTACGAGTCAATGCTCGTCGACGAGTCCGTCGACGTCGGTATCACTGGGTCGGGTCACGCCGGCTTGTAACGCGACGTCGCGAGTGGGGCCCCGCGCCGTCGGGCGCGCCCGTCGACGGCCTCGTTCTTCAATCACCGCGCGGATCGCGCGTCCGATCTCGAGCTCGCGGTCCGCGTCCGCGACTCGGTTGAAGCCGAGTCGCGGCGCGGTTGAAGCGTCGGGCACCGTGCGAGGCGGGGAACCGAGCTGCACCACCGGCCGCCGGGAGTAGCGAGCGGGTAGCGCGCGAGAGCGGGGACGAGGAAACGATCGACGGAGCGCACGGCGAAACGGATGCCTGTTGCGCTTTTGCTTTTGCTTTTGCTTTTGCTTTTGGTTTTGGTTTTGGTTTTGGTTTTGGTTTTGTCTGCTGGGTGGGACGTGAAACGTTACAACTCGGCGGCCGAGGACCAAGGACGAGCGGGAACGGCGGCGTAAAAATGCGGAGCGAGCTCGCGAAGCCAATCTGCATCGACGACTGTGACGTCACGCATGTAGTCTCGGTCGGTTCTCACGGCGGAGCAGTAGACGACGCAGTGTGGTCTCGCTCTGAAGAGGGCGGACGCGGGATGGATGCGGAGCTCTCGGGCGCGCGCGCGCGCGCTCGACGCGCGGAGAGAGTGGAATACAGAACCGTCGGCGCCGCCGCCGTAGGGTGCGAGCGCAGCGGCGTTGGCAAAGAATCCCGCGGCGATGGCTCGACGGATGGGGACGGTGTCGGAACCGCAGGAAGAGTTGGTGATGATGCCCAATCTGGAGAGGTGCTTGCGAAGTTGGTCTCGCACGTCGCACGCTCGCAGTAGCGCGCGATTGTTGAGCATGTTCTTTTCGGCAAACTTGGCTTGGTTTCTCGCGTCGCAGTAAGCGTCGTGAATATTGAGCGTCATGATTCCATCGCCCTCTTCGACGGCGAAGCGATCGCGCATCATGTCGAGACGCTTCTTTTGACCGCGATGCGTCACCCAGAGCGATTGGACTTGCATGTACGCCGCTACGGTTAACGCCTCGCGAACGCATCCGAGCTCGCCGCTCACGAGCAGCATTCTTCCGAGTTGTGGCTCAACGGGGAGCTCGGCGAGGTGCATTCCGAAAGGCTTTGTGAGCTTGGCGTCGTCGTCGAGCGCCTTGAGGGCGTACAGCAGCTCGAGCGCCTTGATCATGTTCGCTGCCGGCGGAGGCGACACCCACTCAAAGTTCATAATGTTGTCTATACCCATGGCTTTGATTTGCAGAACTGTGCTTGCGAGATCACTGCGGACTATCTCCGGTGGGGTGATTTCGCTCAGGGATCTGTAGCCAAGCTCGGTACACAGCCTGAAACATTTCCCGGGCCGAACTCTGCCGGCGCGACCCGCGCGCTGATTCGCGCTCGCCTGACTCGCAGGCGCGACGAATAAGCTTTCCATACCGCGCTCCGGATCGTACGCTTTTTGTTTCGCAAAACAGCAGTCGACGACGTACACTATTCCCTCAATCGTGACTGATGTCTCGGCGACATTCGTCGCGACGACTACTTTCCGCGCTCCTCGCCGAGGCGGTCTAAACGCCTCCAACTGCGTAGCCGGGTTCAATCCCGCGTAAAGCGGACAGATGGAGAGGTCTGACGGCGCGTTACTCGAGCGCTTGTGATCGTTTCGCATGTCTCTCGCTTCTTCCTCGAGCAGATTCACCGCGTCCTCAATTTCACCTTCCCCGGTGAGAAATACCAAAATATCGCCCGGTCCTTCTTCTCGATGAATCTCCAGCACCGTCTCCACCGCGCTTCGAACGTAATCCCCGGTGGGCTCGTCTAAGTAATGAATCAATACGCTATGCGCACGGCCCTCCACGGACATGATGGCCGGCTTTCTAGATGGTTCGTCGTCGACTCTACCGTCGTCCCCGCTACTCGACGCGTCGAAAAAACTCGCAAACGACTCGGCTTGAATCGTTGCGCTCGACACGATAATCCTAAGATCCCTTCGAGCTCGCTGAACCTTTTTCAGCAACCCCAAAAGCACATCCGTCGCCAGCGTTCTCTCGTGTGCTTCATCCACCATGACGACTGAATACTTTGTTAGCAAAGGATCCTCCGCCAGTTCTCTGAGCAGCGCTCCGTCGGTGCAAAACTTAATCTCCGTCTTCTCCGTGCACACGTCCTCGAACCGAATCGCGTATCCCACGACGTCTCCTAAAGAGCACCCAACCTCCTCCGCCACGCGCTGCGACACGCTCTGCGCCGCGACGCGTCTCGGTTGCGTCACGGCGATGCCTCGTCCGCCCGCGCACCAACCGGCGTCTCGCAAAAACTGTGGAATCTGCGTCGTCTTTCCGCATCCCGTGTGCCCGACGACGATTGTGGTGGCGTGTTTTTCGACACAGTAGAGGAACTCGTCCGCGTGCGCGGCAATCGGAAGCGCGCGGCGCTGCGCCGCGAGCGACGCGCGGGGATTCCGATTGAAACTGATTATTTTTCCCTCGCGACCGCCTTCCGCATCGACGTCCACGTCCGCCGTGAGAAGCGTCGAGACGCTCGGTTTGAGCGACGCATCCGGCGCCGCGGTACCGGGACGCCAGAATCCCGACATCCGGTCGGTCCGCCGCGAGTCGAACACTGAGGACAGGCACCTCGCGCGAGGAGGAGTTTTTTGATGACTGTTGAGACTAGACGTTTCCAATATTACCATTTGTGTTTGTATCTACTCGGCTATTCAACGGTGACGGATTTCGCCAGGTTGCGAGGTTGATCGACGTTGTGACCCCGGAGGACGGTCAAGTGATAGCTCAACAACTGAAGCGGAATTATGTTGATGAGCGGTTGAAGGCAGTCGACAACTTCCGGAACGCGAATAATCATGTCTTCGCTCTGCGCGAATTGGTCCAAGGAGTCGTCATCCTCGGAAACGATGAGAATGCAGCGAGCGTCTCGTGCTCTGAGTTGTTCGACGACAGACTTTTGCTTTGTGTAAGAGTTGTCACGAGTGGCGATGACAACCAATGGCAAAGTCTCATCAACGAGCGCGAGAGGACCGTGCTTCATTTCACCGGCGAGAATACCTTCAGAGTGGAGCAACGCGACTTCCTTCACCTTAAGCGCACCTTCGAGAGCGGTGGCGTAGTTGTAACCACGACCGAATAACAAGAGAGAGTTCTCGTTCACGAGAGTGCGAGCGAGGTTGAGCATTTGCTCATCAAGCTTGAGTGCGGCGCGCATGCAGTCGGGCAGCTTGACGACGCCGCTCATGATGTCCATTCGTCGATCGGCACGAGAGCGGGAATCTTCGCTCAACGCCAAGGCGAGAAGCACCATGGACGTGATTTGGCACGTGTACGCCTTGGTGGACGCAACACCAATTTCCGCACCGGCGTTGATGTGAATACCGCAATCAGTTGCGCGGGAAATCGCCGAGCCTACGACGTTCACGATGCCGATGCAGAGCGCACCCTTGGATTTGGCGTACTCCAACGCCCGCAAAGTATCGGCAGTTTCGCCAGACTGGGAAATGAAAATGATGGAATCATCGCGGAAGAACGGGCATTGGCGATCGAGCACGTCAGAAGCCAGTTCGAGCGTGACGGGAAGCTCGGTGAGTTCCTCCATGAGCTGGCGCACCGCAATGGCGCTGTGATAGCTCGTGCCGCAACCGCACAAAATGATTCGTCTGGATCGGCGAATCGTGCCCAAGTAATCAACCATACCCCCCAGGAAGACGCGCTGAGCGGTGACACCGTCTTCTTCGAACACGACGCGACCTCGCATTGTCTGCTGAATGGCGTCGGGTTGCTCGTGAATTTCCTTTTGCATAAAGTGATCAAAGTTACCCTTCATGATTTGCTCCACCTCCATCGTCAGCGTCTCAATCGTGCGCTCAACTTCGGCAGACTGCACGGTCGGTGCGTACGCCAGGCTTGGCGAGTCGTGACCCTCCGTGTGGACTCTTTCCATGCGATAAATCCCGTAGCCGCCGTTGTGAATGTGTGCGACGTCGTCGTCCTCGAGATGCAACACGCGCTTCGTGTGTTCAACCATAGCCGAGGCGTCCGAGGCAAAGTAAAACTCCATCGAAGTTCTCTTCGCCCGCTTCGTCGTCGGTTGGAAACCCTCACTCGTAACTAAGGCGTGTTGCTCACCTGGGTGCGGTCCTTCGGATATGCCGAGCAACAACGGCGAACCTCTCTTCGCCGCCACGAGCTCGCCCGGGTAATGGCTCGACTTAAAGAGCAGCGCGTACGCCCCTTGCAACTGTCTCAATACCTCCATCACCAACTGTCTGAACGAGCACTTTTCTTGAAACTTGTCATAGAGATACTTTGTCAACTTTGGAATCACCTCGGTATCCGTATCGCTCTCAAACATGTACCCCTTACGCACCAACGTCTCCCTCAACGCCTGATGATTGGTGATGATACCGTTATGCACCACCAAAAACTCATTCTCCTTATCGCTCGTGTGCGGGTGCGAGTTCTTCGGCGCCGGCGGACCGTGCGTCGCCCATCTCGTGTGCGCGATCCCGCAGTGCGACTCAAACACCAACTCTGGATGCAAATCCTTTTCCGCATCCTTCAACAGCGCCTCAAGGTTCGCAATCTTCCCCGTCTGACGAAACACCTTTGCCTGGCACTGCGTCGCGTCCGCGCCGTCCTCCACCGCCAATCCCGCAGAGTCATACCCGCGATATTCCAACCGCTTCAGACCCGTGAGCAGCTTTCCGACGATTTCCTTTTGGCTCTTCGGGCAGTTGTAATTGCTATACGCAAAGATCCCACACATGGTTTCGCCCAGACCGCGCCTCCGCGATCCGTTCCGTCGTCGTTTCGCGTCGCCGGCGCTCGTCCGCGCGCTCGCGTCTGACGCGCGCGGGCGGCTGACATCAGATGTGCCAGTGGTAATCCATCCAGTGGTGAGTGGATAAAAACACTCACTGCAAAACCCTAAACCCTGATACTTTCACACGCGGGTGTTTTTTGGCCCCAAGGTGCCCGGTCGACCGGACCCATCCGCGCCGTCCCGCGACCGAACGACGATCGATCGATCGTCGCTCGAGCGAGCGAGCGAGCGAAGGTGCAGGTAAATTTTTTCCAGCGCATTCCCGCGGTTCTGCCTCGGATTCGCGCGTCGTGTCGGTGAGAAATCGATAAAGGCAGCGACGAAGTACGTCGACGCGCGTTTCAAAAAGGAAAAACCGTTGAAGCGTCGAAAGTCTGGACGGGAGACGCCGACGCATGCGCGGAGACGATCGCGCGCGAGGAATCGACGAGGGAAGAGACGACGGGGGGATCGGAAGCGGAGGGGCGCGATGGACGTCGACGTCGATGTGGATGTGCGCGGCGTGCGGCGTGCGGATGAGAAACTGGTGAAGAATCAGAGTCAGAATCAGCATCAACGTCAACAACAACAAAGACGACGACGACAGGTATCGACGACGACGACGACGACGACGACGATGTCGACTTTACCGCGTTCGAGCGCATCGCCTTCGAGGGGTGGACGGCACCGCAAGGGACAAACGACAAATAACAACAAGCGAAGGGGCGCCGGAGCGGCGCGCGACTCTGGACGCCAGAGAGTCAGAGGAACGTTCGAGAGCCCGGTGGGATCACCGCCGGGAGATGGGAGGAACTCGGTGAACGGTGGGGTCGGGGCGAGGACGGCGAGACGGGCGAGGACGGTGAGACGGGCGTGCGCGGCGGCGGTGGAGGTGACGCCGGTGAGAGAGGCGTGCGCGGGAACGTCGCTGGCGGCGTTGCCGCGAGAGCTCGTGGCTCGGGCGTGTTCGTTTATGGATCTGGAGACGGTGGAGAGTCTAGGGATGACGTGTAAGGCGATGCGGGAGGTGACGATGGAAGATGCGCTGTGGCGTGAGCTGTATGAGAAGCGGTGGAGGTGGAGGCCAGAACAGTCGTGGGCGCGAGGCGCCAAGCTGCCAGAATCGTTTGCGAAGACGACGCTCGGTACAGGGGCGCTCGTGCGGCCGGACGTATATCGGGGCGGACGAGGCTGGCGCAAGGCTTTCAAAGAGAGGCATAAGACTCGTCGATTGCCGTTTCACCCGTCGAAACGCGTCATCGCTGTTGAATGTCCCAAGGACGGCGTCGTGCACGCTAAGACGCTTCAAAGAGTGCTGAACGCGACGACTCCGGGAGACGTCGTCACGCTCGGACCGGGGACGTACAAGGGTAGTCTCACGATTCCTCGTGGAATTGAAATTCTAGGCGTCGGTAACCGTGAGGAAATCCTCATCGTGAGCGAGGAAGACCCAGCCCTGCGGACTGCGACTTCGCACAACCGCTGCGCTGCCGGATCAGTGGTGACCAACGTGACGCTCTTTCGTCAGAGCGCGACGAAACGGCGCAGCTTGTCGATCGATGGGCATCAGGCGTCTGTGTACGTCTCTGCAGGGTCAGAGCTTCGCTTGGACAGCTGTGACGTCATCAGCGCGGGTGAGGGTGTCGTGGCGACCGAGATGGATTCCATCGCGCACGTGCACGCGTGTAACATCCACTCCGTGCTGAGCTCTTTCATTAGCACCGCTGGAGGCTCCTTGTCCGCATCTCGCATCACCGCTTCGACCAACGCGAACGACGAAGAAGTGATTGGCGATAACCCCTCAGAGTTGGGTTACGATCAACTCTTTGCGGCTGTCATGGCCTTATCAGGTGTGGTGAAGATTACAAACAATCGCATCGTAAACGCTTACGCGCACGCCGTGGTGTTGTTTGACTATGCTCACGGCGAAATTCACGACAACTTGATTGCGAATAACTTTGGCGCGGGGATTTCCGTCGGGGTTTCGTCCTCTGCTGATATTTCTGACACCATAATTGCCAACAACGGTAGCGTCGGCGTTGCGATGTGCGGAAGAGGTACGATTCAAAACTCTGAGGTGTGCGACAATGCCTTCAACGGAATTGACGTTTCCCAGAGATACACTACTCGAGACTACTTCACGGCTCACTCGGATGACATCGATGAGGAGCATGATTTGGAGGAGGAGTTTTCAGCCTTTCTTCTCGACTTGGACTCGGAGGAGGGAGAAGATTTTGAATCTGAAGAAATCGACGTCGTCATCGAAGGATGCCAAGTGCGCAGAAATGCAAACGACGGCATCTGTGTCTCAGGCGGCGCCAATGTCGACGTCGTCGACTGCAAGCTGTCCGGCAACGCCTGCAATCTCGCCATCGATCGAGGAAATGTTCGATGGGGACGTCTGTGGATTGATGATGGCGAGTTTGAGGAAAACGAGCACACGTGGGACGAACGAAACGTTCGCATCACTGGCACTCACTCAACCATGCAAAGACTGCGAGCGGAGCATAACCGCGAAGAAATGGCTGGGATGTCGATCCCGATGCTCAATCGCTTCATACCGGACGCTCAACAAGTGACCTTTGTCCGTTGAAACGTCACCGCAAATATTTTGAACTTCAATTTTTGCAAATGTCTCATTAAACATTCAACCGTTTAGCTGCGCTTTAGGCCCGTTCAGTGTACATCACGACTTACTGTCTGTATCTGTAACCAGCTGTAAATACAAAATGCTACTAATCTATTCCGCTAACACTGACTTGGCTGCGCTAACTCCCGCGAGGCGACCACTCGTCCAAGCCCAAAGAAAATTGAACCCACCGATGCGTCCGAACACGTCGCACACTTCCCCACACATGAAAATCCCAGGCGACTTCAAAGACTCCATCGTCGCCGTGTTCAACTCATCGAGCTTGACACCGCCACCGGTAACCTCTGCCTTTCGATATCCTTGATGTCCCTTGACTGGGATCTCGTATTCCGTGAGAAGATGAAGGAGACGCATCCTGCTGTCCTTTTTCAACTCAGCAACTTTACACCTGGAATCGACGCCAGATTCTGCGACGATGGCGTCAGCCAAGCGAGTTGGCAAAACTTCCCGAAGTCTATTGACAACGAGCGCTTTACCCGGAGGAGCCGTGAGACGATCCTGCCACTCGTCCCTCTTCATGCCGTTCCAATTCACCAACATCTTTGTCGACGGAGCCTCAAAATCTTCGTCTTTCGCAGCGCCTCCCTTGCTCGCATTCTCTCGAACGAGCGGCCTTACGAGGTGGTGGCTCAGGTCCAAGATGCTAGGCCCAGAGAACCCACGATGCGTGAAGAGAAAGCCCTTTCTATTGGCTTGCGCCGCCTTTTTCTTCGTCTCTCCAGCAACCTTCAATTCCACTTGCGCCGACACGCCGGGCATGCTCTCTCCGCCTGGATGCGGCCCGACCAAGGGCACGAGCGCTGGGTACGGCTCGTTCAGGACGTGACCGAGATCTCTCTTCGCGATGGCATACCCTGTTCCATCCGTGCCGACCGCAGGGAAGCTCATCCCACCCATGGCCAATACGACAGCTTGCGCGCGCGCATCGCTTTCGCCTCTCACGCGAAGAGTCCATCCGCCGCCATCGCCGCCATCATCCCCATTTTTCACAAGCGAGTCTATGGACGTCTCGCATCGAAACTCAACCCCGACGCTCTCGCAGGCTTCGACGAGCTTATCTCGCACCTCGCGCGACGAGTTGCTTAGTGGAAAGTACTTATTTGTCACCTCCTCGATTCCGAGCGCTAGGCCGACGTCATCCTCCAACCAAGCGCGACACCTATCGACGCTCCACGATGCCAACACCGATTTCAAGCCGCGCATCGGGCTCTCCGTCACGAAATCGTTCGTCGTCGCGGCGACGGGTAGCACGTTACACCGAGAGCCTCCGGACATTAAAATCTTCTTCCCGCACTCAGTCGTCCGCTCAAAGACGACGACTCGCGCCCCTGCTTTCGCTGCAAAATACGCTGCAGTGAGGCCCGCCGCACCACCTCCGAGAACGGCGACCTCGACGTCGGAAGAACCGCCGCGCGCGACCGCGGCGACGCGCGTAAACTTGCGGTCGTGGCGGCTACTGCGTCTTCCAACCGTCAACGCGAGCGCCGCGCGTTTCGCATCGGGCGGCGGGCGGTACGAGACCCCACAGCGAGCAACGCCGGCAGATGCGACCGCTCTTGCGATGACGACACACGACGCAGACATGGTGCCGCGACAAACGGGCGAAGGGCGCGACCAGTTTTGGGGGAGTCAGGCGAGAGCAAGTTGCTTTTTCATGTGTTTCAGTGTGGTATTCCATCAAAAAGTACGATCTCGGTTACGTGTGCGCGCGTGCGCTGCTAAAAGTGTGTGTGGGTCGTCAGCTAGAACGTCGTTCGTCGTTAACTTTCCGATTCGAGAATGTTCATGGGGATGACGTCCTCGCTCGCTCTCACGGCGCGCTTCTGTTGGGAATGCGGCTCGGAACGCGGCGAGTTACCGATGGAACGCAACGGCGAAGGAGTGGGCTTTTCGCCAGTCTCGTCCGCTTCGATAGCATCCTCGTCGACATCCTCGGCATCCGTAGCTTCGGCAGCGTCCTCGGCATCCGTAGCTTCATCGTTCTCGGCGTCATCTTGAGCCTCCGCCGGTGCGGCGTCGACATCCGCTTCGGCTTTGGCTGCGTCCTCCTCCATGGCGTCTTCAGGAACATTCTCTTCGTCTTCTTGGGCCCTGTCGTAAGCTTCACCATCTTTGCCATCGAACTGCGCTTCACTAGCTTTTCTAGCATCATCGATGACCTGTTCAGTTGAAACGAGTGATGAATTGAGCTTTTCGTACAACTGCCTTGCCAAATCGGCGGCACCACGCAGCTCTTCAGAGTTGCTCACCAACGACGACTTGGCGCGTTCGAGCGATGCCTCGAGGGCGGAAACGGTTGCTATTTTCTCCGTCGTCTCGGCGAGCTGTTTCTTGAGCCCTGAAACTTCCTCGAGACGCGCCACCACAGCCTCTTCGAGCTTGGACTCGAGATCGGACACTGCATTCTTTGCCTGCTCAAGCTCCTCCGCCGCCCGTGCAGCCTTGGTTTCAGTCTCCGCCAACTTTGAGTTAGCCTCCGACACGTTTTTGTTCGCTTGTTCTTCCGCAGCCATGGCTTGCTCCCGTTGCTTCGCCGCCTCCTCCTTGGCCTCGACGAGTTCCTTGGTGAGTTGCTCCACCGTCGCTTCGAGTTGTTCATTCTTTCGCGTCAGCTCAGCCGACGCTTGCTGGTCCTGCACCGGTACACTCTCTCCACCGCTCTCTCGAATACGCTTCGATTCGCTCCCTTCACGAATGGACTCACCGTTCGGCGACGCGCGCTTCTTCTGCAAAGGCGTCGAGTTGTCTTCCGGCGGCACGCGCGTCGCGCGAGGCAACACCCCGTCGGGGTTCAACTCAAACCTATACTCGAGGTGAAACGGCAGCGTCACCACGTCGCCATCATTCATCGGGTAGTACCTATCCTTGACCAACCGCTCACCGTTGAGCCAAACCCCGTTTCTCGACAAGTCGACGATTTTAATCTCGAGCTCTGGCGGGTTTCGTTCCGCGTCGATCACCTCGCACGTAATCACCGCGTGTTTCGCGCTCACTGTCCCGCGATGAAACGAAACGGTGGTACACTCAAAGTCAGTCGACTCGTCGAGATCACGAAACACTCGACAACCGTCCACGATCGCCGTGCACTCGAACGAAGAACCGAATTCAAAAAAACAAAAACAAAATCAACAGCCCTTTTCAAAAAAAAAACGAACGAAAAGACTGATGATTCGATCCGAACACGCACCGCTCGGCACGTCCAACGCCACGTCCGCCGACTGCTGTTTCGCCCGCGCCGTCCCATCCTTATTCATCACCAACCGTCCGAACACGCAGCTCTTCAACCGCAAACGCGGCGGTTCCTCTCTCAACACCGCTTCGCTCGTCGGCACCGTTCGCAACGCCCCGGTCGATGCGTCTCGCGTCAACGCCGCCCGGTCGACGTGTTTCGCCTCTTTACTCCCCTCCGCGATGGGCATCATTCGCGCCCACCATCGAAGGTCGTCCTCCGCGTCCGCCATCGTCCGTCGTCGTAAAACCCGTCGTCCGTCGTCCGTCCGACGAGTCTCCGTGTGACGCCGACCGGTGAAGAAACAAACGAATTCAAAAAACAAAAACAAAAACTCAGCACCCACTCTGGACGGGGTTTTTATGGTTCACGACCCGTCAAAATTAGATGGAATTCCAAGAAACTCGACCGGGACGACCGGGTCCGTGTACGTGTGTAAATTTGTAAATTAAATACCCCACTCGGGGGTACTTGAACAGTCGTGACTCGTAATAATACCCATGTGGGTAGGTGGTAACGCCACCAATTAACACGACGGGGCGCTCGTGCGGCGCGAACGCTCCACGACGACGTGTGGATGGATGACGACGGGATGATGCAAGGGTGACGTTCCAGTTCGACAGACGACGACGACGACGGACGAGCGGCGGGGGTAAGAGATCCATCCGTACCGCGTGCATCCGCGCCGTCGCGCACGGTACCGGGTGTCTCGCGCGCGCG
>Ga0255762_10002378_pt1 | contig 15369 bp, 10 predicted proteins | sample 101ome_16_FD_179962 | JGI IMG/M metagenome (GOLD analysis project Ga0255762, IMG submission 179962) | Coastal salt marsh microbial communities from the Groves Creek Marsh, Skidaway Island, Georgia - 101401AT metaG (version 2) | ecosystem: Environmental > Aquatic > Marine > Intertidal zone >...
CGCGACGACGACACCGACGACGTTCCCTTTCGTTGACGTCGCCGCGTGCGCGCAACTCATCGCGCGCGTCGTCATCATCATCATTCCGATTCGAGAGCGTTTCCTATCCACAAAACTCTTCCTTCCTTCCCGTTCACCGGCACCGACGAACGCCACCGACGACGTCCCGCGGAGACGCGATCGTATATCGAACGCGCGAGCGACGATGCGTTCGTCCGTTCGGGGCGCGGGCGCGACTGCCGTCGCCCGTCGGTCAGGTCAGTCTTCTTCCCAGTCGATGCGCGATGCGCGATGCGCGTGGAGCCCAAAAGGTAGTTTTGACGAGTCATGACTCAAGAAACACACAGATTAGATCTCGAGACACGAGCAAATCTTGATAAACGGATCGTTCTGACGAGTCATGACTCACGATTATGTACAGAGGGTCGTGGTCGACGCGCGCGCGGGCGTCAGTGCGACGACGCGGGCGTCAGTGCGCGACCGACGGACGGACGGACGGACGGACGGACGGAGGACCGAACGGGCGAGCGCGGTGACGATGGTGTCTCTGACGACGACGACGTCTCTGACGCGCGCGGCGCCGGTGGGTGCCGTCGTCGGCGCCCGAGCGCAACGACGATACGGAACTCGAACTCGAAGGGCTGAGCGGACGAGTGCCGATGTGTCCAAGACGACGCGACGCGCGCGACGCGTCGTCGTCGTCGCGAACGCGGACGCGGGTGAGAGCGGTGAGACGGCGGCGGTGACGACGAAGAAGAATCTGCCCAAGGTGCTCGTCGCTGGTGGTGGAATCGCTGGGTTGATCGCCGCGGCGGCGTGTAAACGCAAGGGAATGGACGTGACGGTGTTTGAGAAGGTTAAAAAGTACGAACCGTTCGGGGGACCGATTCAGCTCCAGTGTAACGCGCAGGGTGCGTTGGATTCAATCTGTCCGGACATGGCTGAAAAGGTGATGGAGAAGGGGACGATCACGGGTGACCGGGTGAACGGGTTGTTGGACGGGGTGAGCGGCGAGTGGTTTTATCGGTTCGATACGCGCAAGCCGTGCCACGATAACGGTCTCCCGTTGACGCTCGTGCTGTCGAGATTCGAGTTATTGGATATTTTGTCCGAGGGCGTGGGCACCGAGAACATCGAGATGGGCACCGTGGTGACGTCTTACGAGAACAAGGGAGATAAGGTTGTGGCTACGTTGGCGGACGGGCGAGAATTTGAGGGCGACGTGTTGATCGGGGCGGACGGTATCCGATCCAAACTTCGGGCGCAGATGCGCGGGGAGGATCCTGAGAAGCCACCGTTGGCGTACGCCGGATATGCGGTGTACACGGCGGTGTGCAAGTACTCGCAGCCGCACAGAGAGCCTCAACACACCGACCCAAACAAGGTTGGTTACCAAGTCTTCCTGGGCCCGAAGCAATACTTTGTCTCCTCTGACGTGGGTAACGGGGAGCAACAATATTACGCCTTTCTCGAAGTCCCGGCTGGTGGTGACGACGAGTTTGCCAAGTGCGAAAACTGGGAAAACTACCGCGAGATGCTCATGGATCGCTTCAAGGACTGGTGCCCTGCGGTGATGGAGCGCCTCGAGTGCACGCGACCAGAGGATGTCGAACGCCGGGACGTGAACGACCTTCTCCCGGATCCGCGCTGGATCGACGGTCGCATGGCGCTCTTGGGCGACTCTGCGCACGCCGTGCAGCCAAACCTCGGCCAAGGCGGTGGTCAAGCTATCGAGAGCTCCTACGTGCTCGCCGACGAGCTTTCCAAGTGCGAGGGCGGTAAGGGTGTCCAAACGGCGCTCATGAAGTACGCTGCGCGAAGATTCTTGCGTACTGGCGCGATTCACGGTCTCTCGCGATTCTCGTCGCTCATGAACACCTTTTACCGCCGCCACCTCGGCGACGAACCGTACGACTGGTACCCCGAGTCGGTGCGAAACATGTGGCTCGAAGTCTCCAAGGCTAAGATTCCGCATCCGGGCTCCGTCATGGGTCAAATCATCCTCATGGGTAGCATGCCGATCATCCTCGAGTACGTCGGCGCTGGATACGGCATCCCGGGTGTCCTCGGCGGCGCGTCCACAGGTAACGGCAAAGATCGCGTGCCGCGCTCGCAAATCCCGGGCATTTCGGCACCGCTTCGCGACCTCACCGCCGAAGACTTTAAGATGCGCGGCATCCCTGGCCTCGCCAAGTAAACGGCTACACATGCGTTTACAAAGACCGTTGAAACCATCACTCATCACCACCACCACCACCGACTCGCAGAGCGGACGGACGTTTCAGTCGATTTACCTGATTTGTCAAGTCGTTTAACTCGCTCTCCGCGCGGTACACCATTTGTACACCATTTGATACGCTCAAAATACACACAAAAACCGCCGCTCTTACCTCCCATCGCACACGATGGGTTTTGTTAATCGAAATACTCGTTACGTTAAAAAGTGTCTCCGAAGTCTCCAACTGTCACCAACTCGCGAGTACCCCTCCTCACACGTGCGCGCGACCTCGACACCCACCCGCGATTGCGCGAACCCGCGAGGCGCCGATGCGAAGAAGACGCGCATTTCTATCGTTCTTCGCCGTCATCGCCGCGTTCACGCCGGCGTGCGTCGGGCAGCACGCGTTCGATTTCCCAGCTGCGGATGCCACCCCGCGGTCTTATTACGGCAGTGTGAGCGAATGCGTCGACGCCTCACGCATCTCGCGTCGACTCTGCGGTGCCTCCGCCGCGGTCGCGCACGTAAAAGACGGACGCTTATTTCTATACGTCATCGCCACGCGATCGAACGGCGTCGCTATGGTCGATGCGTACCGGCCAGAGTCTCTCCAGGTCGTGGGGAGCGCGTCGAGCTTTGAGTCGTTGAGGAAACCGTTGGATTTACACTTGCACACGTCGAAGACGTACGTCGCCGTGCTCGCGGCTGGAGATTCGGACACGAAAGAGTCTGGGATTGTGATTGTCGATGTGCGGAACGACGCGCCGACGGTGTTGAGATCGCTGACGAATTGTACGAAATTGGACGTAAAGCGAGAGGATCGAGAGACGGGCGAGTTGGAAGAGACGGGAAAGGTGTTGTATAAAGGAGACATGTGTGGGGCGACGGCTTTCGCGTTGGATGTGAACCGGGCGTTCGTGGTGGTGGCGGATATGAATAAACTAGTGGAGGTGCGATTACCGCCGGGGGCGGCCACGGCGACGACGGCGACGTTTGAGGTGGTGGCTTCTATTCAACACGACGATTTGACGAATGGGTACGCAATCATGGTGGCGAATGGAAAGGCGTACGTGCGGTCGGATGGGGTGTGCGCGACGTGCGTCGCGGTGGTGGATATATCGACGGAAGGGAGCCCGGTAATCTCGGCACCCGTGGATGTGTCGACGATTACCGGTGATGTCGAGCTGTGGAAGTGGTCGTCGGGGTATCTCGCTCGAGGAGAACACAGAGACGACGCAAATTACTTGTACGATTGGGTCGTCAATCCTGTGCAGTCGTCGGTGACGAGCGTGTCGAGAGAGTGTATAAACATCGCGTTGAGCACGGGTGCGGCTCCAGAATCGTGCGCGGGAAGGATGGAGTTTGCGTACAGCGCACAAGCTGAAGCGATGGCGTACGATTTTACGTTGAGCGTGACGTGAAAATAGTCATATATAGTAGCGAATAGTTGTTGTTAGCGATGGTACACGCGATGGTGCACGTCGTCGGTGTTTTACACTATCTACATGGGACTCGCATCGAGCGATGTCTGCGCTAAATCTGGCTGGCTAAACGCCCTCGGGCGCCGCGTTGCGAATGAGCGTCGGATTGGGCACAAAGAGCAATCGCATCCCACCAACTTCAATGAGCGTGTGCGGCGCGAGCACGCACCTCTGCCCAGTCGTGATCGGAGCGTTATTACACCAAATCGGCCGACGCCCGACGTTACGCAGCGCAAACTCCCCGTTCCACCGAAGTTTAAGAAACGCCTGCTGACGCGAAATTTTTGTCGCATTTCCCTCCAGAGACAGGTCGACATCCACCTTTAAATCCTCAGTCGATCGTCCGATGACCACCTCATTCTTATCTATCGCGAACGTCGTGTGCGTCCCGACCAATTCCGCGAGCGCACCCTTCGCCGTCGCGAGTCTCGCCGAAGCCGCCTGCGCGCTTCGCTCCAACGCCTCAATCTTCCTCAGCTCCCCGCTGTCGCTCCCGCGCAGCGCCTTCTCACGACCCTCACCGCCTTTTCCGTTCGCCACCGCCGACACTAAATCACTCCTCAGTATCGCTTGCTCAACCTCGGCGAATCTCGGCGTTTTCATCCCGTCTTTCTCATCCTCGTCTTCGTCATCCGTCGCGCAACCGAGTCGCGCCGACGCCGCTTCAAAACCCGCGCTCTTTAGAATTTCGCTCAACGGTGCCCCACCCGCATCGCACCGCGCCTCGATCGCCTCCTCGACGACGCGTCGATCCAACGCATCGCATCGTGCGACGCACGCTCGCGAGAACGCGTCGTCGTAGAGCATGGCGCGCCAGCGCGCGGAGACTTGCGCGAGGCTCCACTTTTTTGAGAATTCTACACACGCGTGTTCACCCGCTAACGCCTCGAGCGCGACGCCAGACTCGACGGCGAGCTTGAGAAGGGCGTCGTCGATCGCTGGCCACGCGTCGAGTGGCGGCGGCGGTGGTGATGGATTGGGTGTCATCGCGATGCGACGCGACGGGGAATGTAGACTTTGGCTCTGTCTGAGTGAGTCAAAAGGTTCGCTCGAACGGCAGACTGAACGTTTGAATGTGACGGTTAGAGACGCTATTTCTCGGCTAGAGTGGCTAGAATGTCGATTACACGAATAAGAACATAGGGCGTTCGGAATTGGCTGTCATCTTGGCGCATCGAGCGGTACCGACGATGCGTTCGAGCTTGAGGGCGTCGAGCTTTGAGAACATGGCGACCACTCCGGCGACATGGCCGACGGTTGGCGTGGATGCTTGTTGCGTCGCCGCGGAGCCGGCGAGGTAGGATACCAACTCTGGGTAGTAGTGCGCGTGTTCTGGAAGTGAGTAGAAGCAGATTTCTCTCGCACCCTTGATGCGGCGTCTAAAGTAGAAGTGCGCCCGCTCGCTGAGGAGTAAGACACGCTTTCTCCCGTCGGCGAAGAGCGTGCGCGCGCGCGCCGCCTCACGCGGCTCGGTGTATTCGCTGTTCACGGCGAAAGAGACGTCCTCCTTCGTGAGCAAGTTGCGCACGCGGACGAAATCAAAGTATGAGCTGACAAAGATGACGACGCCGGGCTCTGGGTTCTCTCTGATGCGCGGAAGCACGTGCTTGACAAAGTACTTGAATCGAATGTCATCAGAGTTGACGACGTCCGCAGCCTTCATATTGATTCTCTCAAATTGTTGGCGAGTTTTGATGGACAGCTGCCCCAAGACGCCCTTGAATGAGCTGCGTAATCGGACTTTGCCTTCGAGATTAACGCATCGACGGTTGAAGAGGGCGTTCTGCTCTGGCGTCTGGAACGCCGAGAGTAGGATCGTCTGACGCAAGTGTCGCGCGTGACCGTTCAAGTGTGATTCGTGAACCCGCTGAATGTCGCAATCGCGCATCTCTTTTGGCAAGCCGTTCATCGCATCCAAAATGGTGATGACGTGCGCCCAATTTTGCATCTGAATAATGTGAGCGTGATCGATGACGCAAATCTCAATCGCGCTCAAAAAGTCCGACGCAGACTGCTCATCCTGAAGCGCCGTGATTAAACCGAGAGGCGAAGCGAATATGATGTCTGCGCCGAAAAAGTCGACGTAGAGACGCACGCTCGCCTTTGTCAATTTGAGACCCAGACGGAAATGGTCATCCGTGTTTCCCTTAAAGATCGCCTTGTGATCCTCCGGAACGAATGGTTTAAACTTGCGCTTTTTACCAGCTTCCTCTTCAACGTCCTCATCGCTATCGCTGTCCTCGTACGCGAGGAAGTCTTCTTCGATGCGCTCGAGTTTGTTGACGGAGTCTCCTCTGCCGTGCGCCGCCGGACACAAATCCAAAAGCCTCATAATGGCTCTCCCCGCCATGTTTCGCATCGGTGTCAGAAAGAGCACCGTCGGCCGAACGAAACCTTGGTCGCGTGGCAAATCGTCTTCGAGAACCTTGGTCCCCGCTTTTGCTTTCTTTGCCAACGATTCGTTATTCTTCATGATTCGGTTCCGAGTGCGCGTCACGTGATCGATGACGTGCAAGCACACGGCGTCGAGCGTCTCGTCGTTGAGTTGTTGCCCCGCCGGCCCTTGATCCGACACGAGCTTTCTATCACCGTGCTGCACGTCGAGATACGAGGAGAGCATGGTGTAAAAGTCCGCCTGGCTCTCGCTCGCAAAACCCGCCGAGCCCGTCACCGTCTTCCACCGCTCCTCGAGTTTCGCCTGACACAACCTCGGCGCGTCCAACCGCGTCGGCAGCGCCAATCCATTCGCACCCTCCCACACACTGGACTGTTTTCCGGTATCGCTGGAGTCGGATTTCGGAAAACTCACCTTTTCCGTCTTGAGCGCCTCGGCTTGGGCGTCGCTCAGCGTCTCCCCCCGTCGTATGTGTCGATTCAACGCAGAGTCACCCGCGTCTCGCCCAAAATCTTCCCCATTCGCATCATCATTCCCTGTCGTGTCTTTGTCCTCTTCTTCATCCTCCTCTTCGTCCTCTTCGTCGTCTTCCTCTTCCTCTTCCTCTTCGACGGCTTCGGCGTCCGACGGCTCGCCTTCCTCTTCTTCCTCTTCCTCTTCGCTCGCGTCCTCTTCCTCCGAGCCCGCTTCCTCCTCCTCAGAAGTCTCCTCCTCCTCGTCGTCGTCTTCGCTCTCCTCGTTTCTCGACGCGCCGAGCGACGCCAACAGCGCCCCGTACGCGTCACCCCCGGCGTTCGCCACGACTCTCCCGACGTTCAGCGCCTCTTCCTCCTCATCGACATCGTCGCCCTCTTCCTCCCTCTGCTTCGCGCGCCCCGTCGGATCGCGACCGCCACCGCGTTTCGCGGAAAACGATCGCGCGCGTCGTCTCGCGTCGCTCGCCGGCATCGCTCGCCCGCTCGTTCGAGCGCGTCGTCCGTCGTCCGTCGGTCTCTGACGCCGTGAAAAAGTGCACTTTGGCGCCACTGCGAGTCGCGCGATCGATCCTATTCCTCACCGTCTCGAACGGGCAGGGAAGAAGAAGAGGAAGACCGACGCCACCGCCGCCCGTCGTCATGTCTCTCGCGCGCTCGTCGTCGTCGCTCTCGACCGCGTCGGTGTTCGCGCGACGCGCGACGACGCGTCAACGAAATCGACACCATCGAAACGCACCGAAACGCGTCGCGCGCGTCGTCCACGCGAGCGTCGATCAAACGCTCAACCCGCGCGTGGCTGCGCTGAAACCTTCGAAAACGGTCGCGTTGACGGACCTCGCGCGGTCGATGCGCGAAGCCGGGGAAGACGTCATCGGACTCGCGGCTGGGGAACCAGACTTTAGGACTCCGGATAGGGTGAGCCAAGCCGGGAAGCGCGCCATCGACGAGGGCGCGACCAAGTACTCACCGAACGATGGCACGGCGAAATTGCGCCAAGGGATCGCGAAAAAGCTAAAGGAGGAAAATGGGCTCGAGTACGACGCGTCGGAGATCGTGTTGTCGAACGGGGCAAAGCAGAGCGTGGCGCAGTGCGTGCTGGCGACGTGCGGACCGGGGGACGAGGTCATCGTGCCGGCGCCGTATTGGGTGAGTTATCCGGAAATGGTGCGGTTGAGTGGGGCGGATTCGGTGTTTGTGAACACGACAGCGGACGAGGGGTTTTTGGTGACGCCGGAAAAGTTGAGGGCAGCCATCACGGAGCGGTCGAGGTTGTTGATTTTGTGTTCGCCGAGTAATCCGAGCGGGGCGGTGTATCCAAAGGAGACACTCGAAGAGTTGGCGAAGATTATCGTCGAGCATCCGAGGTTGATGGTGCTAAGCGACGAGATTTATGAGCACATTGTGTACGCACCGGCGGAGCATCACTCGATCGCGGCGATGGAGGGGATGTGGGAGAGAACGATGGTGGTGAATGGGTTTTCTAAATCCTTCGCCATGACGGGATGGCGTCTCGGATACGTCGCCGCACCCAAGCACTTTGCGCGAGCGATGAGCATGATTCAATCACAAATCACGAGCGGTCCAAACTCCATTTCGCAAGAGGCGGCGATGGCGGCGTTGGATATGGGATACAAGGGTGGCGAGGACGTCGCGGCGATGGTTCGAGCGTTCGAGCAACGCCGAGATTTCGTCTCGTCTCGTCTCAACGCCATCGAAGGCATCAAACTTCCCAAAGTAGACGGCGCATTTTACGTCTTTCCCGACGTCAGCGCTTTTTTCGGCGGTAACGCCTCGGCAAAAGACTTTGGTCCCGTCGCGGACGTCGACGAGCTCTGCCGCTACATTTTAGAGAAAGGTCGCGTCGCCCTCGTCCCGGGTTCCGCGTTCGGCGTCCCGGACTGTCTCCGCATCTCTTACGCCGCGAGCAACGAGACCCTCGACCAAGCTCTCGGGCGCATCGAAGCCTGTCTCGATCCAGCCGTGTTCACGCGAAACACGCGGTGATGATTTGACATTTTTTAACAACTCGACCAGTCTGTACGCCAAACCTCACTTTCTCACGCACGCACTCAACCATGACTGAGCCGCGCTCGACGCTCACGCCGGACCTCCGCGACCGCGCCTTTCGCGTTTTCAAATGCCCCGCGCGTCTCGGCACGTCCTCGGAACTCATCAAGTCGAACGGCGGCGGCGGCGGCGGGGACAAGCGCGCGCTCGTCGAGCTCGCAGAGTTTCTCGAGGACACCGTCGTTCGCGCGCTCCCCGTCGACGCCCGCGGGGTCTTGCGCGCGGCTCGGCGCGGGGAAACCTCCGCGGTGGATGCGTTGACGGCGTACGGTGAGGCGTTGACGCCCGCGCTTGGGAAACTGGGAGAGGCGTCGAACGAAGCGATCGTGGACGAGTTGCTCGAACGAGCCGTCGCGTTGCGACATTCGGACGCGAGGGAAGAAGCCCCAGCGGTCGAGGCGATGGAGCGGTCGAGTAAGAGGCTAAAGCTGGCGGCGATGGAGCAGGATGTTGGGGCGGCGATCTCGGAGAATGGACGGGCGAGGGATGCGCTGATGGCGTTGGCGAGGACGTTGGGGACGTTGCGCGCGGAGGACGAGGCGCCGACGGACGCGTTGGACGCGTGCGTGCTCTTGGAAAAGTGCGTCGCGGCGAACGAGAGGTTCGTCACGCCGTTTACGTCGGTGGATGGGGCGGAAGCGGCGAGGAATCCGCCGAGTTTGGATGACGTGCCAAGCGGGGTGGGGTTGCCGGATGACGCGACTGTGGCAAAGGCGGTGAGCGTGGCGAGGTTGTTGCACGTCAACGATTTGCGTCGCTTACAGAGCGACGTCGACGCGTTTTTGGTCTCTATGCAAGAGTACACCGCCGATCCAAAGACCGATTCGCGCATCGGTCGCGTCGGGAGATGAGGAGGAGGAAGGGGCGATGAACGAGCGTACACGTAGACTACACACTACCTAGACATTTGATAATACAACCACTAGTAAAGACGACTAGAACGCCTCATCGCCGCCCGCGAACACTTGCGCGAGAGAAATCAGAGCATGAAATTACAGCTTCCATCGTCACGCAAAGATTTCCGCATGAGCGCGCGCGGGGATGACGGTTTACCTCCCCCAAATATGGACGCGAACGCGCCGAGCGATTTCTCTCTCGCCACCTCCTCGTACCCATCCCCCGAATACAGCGCACACGGCGCCGGCTGATCCAGCCGCACGTGCAACCACACGTCACACCCACCCATCTCCAAAACCAACTCCTCGACCGCCCTGAGCAACGCGCGACCGACGCCTCGTCTTCGCGACGAAGCCCCCACGCACGCGTTGGCCAAATACGCCGCATCCGTCGGCGGCGACATCGACCTATCGCTCTCCTCCGGCCTCGACTTTCCCGAGATGGACACAGTGACGAACCCAACAATCTCAGTCGTCTCTTGCTCGTTCGCACTCGTCGTCGTCGTCGTCCGTTCGGCGACGAGCGCCACCTCATCCGCGGCGTCACCAGTAGCCAAACCAATCAAATATTTCAACACGTACGCCCTCGGTTTAGCATCCTCCGTCCCTTCGAACGCCCCGTACACGAGGTCAATGCACGCCTTGGCGTCCGATTCCCGCATCTTCCTCGTCGTCGTCCCGCTCGCGGCGTCCTCCCGAGAAAACCGCGTCTGAATGTCAAAGAGTTCATCCTCTCTCGCGCTTCGTCGAGCTAAAACCATCCGCCGCTGTTTCGACGACGACGGCGTCGCCCCGTCCCGACGCTCGCCGCGCGTCGTCATCGTCGTCACGATGTCGCGCGTCCATCCCGCCGTCGTTCGCATCGTCGTCGTCGCCCCGCGTCGTCGTCTGCGGTTCGCACCGACTGAGTGATTGATTAATCGAAAAGCACCCCAACCCACACAACTCGACGCTCGACGCTTCGACGGAAACCGCGACGACGACGGAACGATGTCGAGCAAGGATGACGTCGCGCGTCTCGAACGCGAACTCGCCGGGCTCGCCCTCGACGCGAAACAGGTGCGCCGACCGGCACGCGAACGCGAACGCGAACGATCATCGATCGCGAGTCAACGATCTGAAACCACGTTCGCGACGACGGACCGACTGACTGACGACGCGCGCGCACGAACAGCCCGGAAAACTGACGGAGACGCTGGAAAAAATGATGGCGCTCGAGAAAACGTACCGCCTCGCGGCGGATTTCGTCGCGGCGCCGCGAACGTGCGTGGCGATCGTGGACGTGTTGCGCGCGTGCGAAGATTGGGATGGTTTACGCGAACACGTCTCGGCGTTGGTAAAAAGACGGGCGCAGCTCAAGCAAGCCATCACGGCGGTGGTGAGGCGGTGCATGGAATTCGTGGATGAAGCTCCTGGGGCGGAACAGCGGTTGAAACTGATTGAGACGCTGTGCGACGTGACGAGCGGGAAGATTTTCGTAGAGGTTGAAAAGAGCCGACTGACGCGCGCGTTGGCGAGGATGCACGAAGAGGAAGGGAGGATCGCCGAGGCGTGCGGGGTGATGCAAGAGGTGGCGATTGAGACGTACGGGGCGTTGACTCGGCACGAAAAGCTATTCTTCATCGAGGAACAGGTGAGGTTGTGCTTAGCGAAGAAGGATTATTTGAGAGCGTTGATTTTAAGTCGGAAAATCAACCCAAAGACGTTTGACGAGCTCATCGAAAAGGAGAAAAAAGATGCGGAAAAGGCTGCGGTGGCGGCGAAAGATGAGAGCGAGCGAAGCGAAAAGGAAAAGGAAGAGCTCAGGGCGGAAAAGCTGAAGAAGGAGGGTCAGGTGGAGCACGCAGAGGCGTACTTTGAACCGACAGATGAGGGCATTCCGTCGCTCGAGGCGCTCAAGCTGCGCTACTACGAGCTCATGGTGGAGTACTATAGTCATAGCGATGAATACCTGGAGCAGTGCCGGTGCTACCAGAACATCATGGAGTGCGCCGAGGTTCGCGATGACCCGGCTCGATGGGGTCCGACGCTCAAAAAGATTGTCTGGTTGGTGTGTTTGAGCAAGCAAGAGCCGATGCAACGCTCCATTTTACACGGCGTCAAGGCGAACCTCAAACTGAGCGACCTCCCCCCGCACGAGGCGCTCGTCAAGCAGTTTTGCACGAAAGAAATCATCCACTGGACGACGCTTCAGGAGCGATACGCGTCGGAAATTGCGTCAGAGACTGAGATTTTCGGCGGCGAAAAGGGTGCCAAGCGCGTCGAGGATTTAAAGCTTCGCGTCATCGAGCACAACATGCTCGTCGTGTCTTCGTACTACTCTCGCGTCTCCATCGCTCGGCTCTCTGAGCTCTTGTGTCTCACCCCGGATGAGACGGAGAAGCATCTCGCGTCATGCGTCGTGGATAAGTCTGTCGCCGCTAAGATTGATCGCCCGGCGGGACTCGTCGACTTTTCCGCCGTGAAACCCGCCGATTGGCTTTTGAACAAGTGGGTCGGAAACATCGACGCCCTCTTGACGTGTCTCGATAAATCCAGTCATCTCATTCAAAAGGAGGCGCAAACCTTCAAGGTGACGCTGTGAAGAAGACGCGTAGTTTGTTTTTGTACACCCACCGGTCGTTCTTTTGATGATACCGCGAGCACTTACTACACGAATGAACTAAATGAATTATTACACCGCTCGCTCTAAACGAAACGCTCTTTTCGACGGAGAAACGAACGACGCGTCGTGGCGTGTACCACGTTGGAATCACGACCCGCCGCCGTCGTCGTCGGCGTCGTCGGCGTCACCGCCCATCCCACCGCCGAGCACCGCCGCGCTTTCCCGCCTCGTCGCATCCGCCCTCCGTTCCGCCAAGTCTCTCTCCCACGCCTCAGCCTCCCTCGACCCGGCGGCCAAAAACACCTCAAACTTCCCGCTCGCATCCGCCCGTCGCTCGCACGCATCCTCACACGCCGCCGAACACATCTCACACGCCTCCTCCGCGTTCGCGCTCGCCGTCGCGCGTTCACACGCCGATCTACACGCCGACGCGCACGCCTCGCCGCGTTCATAAAACGCTCCGGCGTCCGCGTCCGCGCCGTCCGCGTCGCCCGCCCCGCTCGGCGCGCCCCCGTGCGTCGCGATGGCTTGTTTCTCCAGACCCTCGACTCGGGCGAACACCCTCACGACGTACGACGTCGTTCTCGACGCGATCGATCCGTCCGTCGGCGCAGACGTCGATGATTTCGACGCGTCCGTCGTCCTTCGCCGTCTCGTCATTGCGAAAAAATCATCATCATCGTCAACGTCCTCGGTCGCTTCGTCGTCGATTCCACCCGATGTATCGCTCGAACCCTCGACGCGACGCGTCGACGCGACGCCGCGGACGCGAATCGCGCGAAACCGCGGCGCGGGTGGGCGTCCGGCGACGGATGGGTGGTGATTCACGTCGTCCGCTGCTCCAGCTGGCATCTTCAGCGCGTCGTTGAATGCCGCCGACGCGTTAGTCTTTGACGCGCGCGTCCGTCATGTCGAACGATGACGACGCGTCGGAACGACGAGGACGAGAAGGAGGAGTCGACGATGCCGAAATCGGTCGCGCGTCGTCGTCGTCATCGAACGGTACGGTATCGTTGACGACGTCGAACGTACATTTGATTCAGAAACGGTTTGATGATGATGTGGACGTTGTTGACGTCGACGATACCGACGCGCGAGGAGAAGGAGGAGGACGACGGGTATCGAAAGAGCGCGCGACGTCATCGTCGTCATCGTGGGATTTACGGCGCGAGGGCACGACGGCGTCGCTGTGGGCGGCGATGCGACTTCGTGATGATAAAATTCATGACAAAGATGACTTACAGACGGAACGCTGGTCGGATGTCGATTTGTACGCGACGAAACGCGCGCTGTACCGATCGCGCGTCGAATGCTCCCGCGCGATCGCCCGCGGGGCGTTATTACGGTGGAAGCTCGCGTGTGTGCCGCGGGTGAGCGCGGCGCGGGTCGCGGACGCGGCGGTTCGTGCGCGCGAGCGCAGAGCGACGCAAAGCGCGTTTGATCGATGGTGCGCGCAAACCCCCGGGATTTCTCGCCGGCGTCGTCGGCGACGACGGGGGGGCGCGCGCGCCCGGCACGGCGGAGGAATTTCTTTCGGTGGCGACGACGACGACGACGGTCCGATGACGCCGGTGGATTTTTTAAACGACGAAGAGTTTCCGACGGATTATCGCGACGAGTTGGAAATTCGGTTGAAACAAATCGCTCGGTTGGAGGACGCGTTGCGCGAGGCGAACGCTCGGGAGGCGCGCGCGGCGTCTGGGGAGGCGTTCGAGGTGGAGATGCGCAAGTTTAGGTCGCACTTGACGAACATACAGCGAGAGCTGGAGAATGTGAAGCGGGAGAGGGATGCTTATAAGAAGAAGTGGACCGAGTCGGGCGGACCGGCGGCGTTGAAATCGGTCGAGGAGCGACGCGCGAATCAGAGAACGATGGCGACGCAAACCATGTTTGACGCCGACGCCGACGCCGACGGTCCCGGTGCCGAGAAGGCGCGCGCCGAGGAGAAAGCCGCCGCGATCGCGAACGCGGTACCGGCGACGAAGAGCGAGATTCGAGCGGCGGAAAAGAAATGGGTGGATCAAGCGCGTTTGTTTCAACAAAAGTTTGAGCGACAAATGGAAATTACGAGCGAATTTGAACGGAAACTTCGAGAGGAACGCACGCGGTTGTTGCGAAGCGAAACGCGGTACGAGGCGAGAATTCAAGAGATGGCGAAGAAACACGCAGAGGAGATCATTGAGATGCGATCGCGGGCGGTTGGGGTGAAGGAGGAGGAGGAAGACGCGCGATCGACGGGCGACGCGGAGGATGGATTGACGTACGCGTCGCCGGCGAGTCTGGATGACGACCGATTCGCCGAGTACGCCAAGATTGGAGCCGCACGCGGAGTCGGTGACGACAGAGACGACGATGTCTACGACAGCGATAGGTCTCTCCCGACGTCACCCGCGGAGGAGGAGAGGTTTTCAACCCCCGCGGGCGGCGACGCCAGCCTTCGCGCGCCGACCGCCGCCGCTTCGGAACGCCCCGAACGATTCGAAACCGCCTCCAAGCGGTTACACTTTGCCTCTCTCGACGACTTTTCGTCATCGAGCGAAGACGAATACAAGGGTGGCGATGTCGATCAAGATTTGAATCGTCGTGCGGTTCCATCACCGCCGCCGCCGCCGGTTTCCGCCGGGGCGACGAGGAAACCGATTCGTCTCACCGTCGCCGTGGCCAAACTCGTCATGATGGGTCACTCCCAACGCGACGCCATAGACGCCCTCAAACGCGTCGACGGGAACAACGTTCAGGCTGCCGACGCGTGGCTTAAAACCCGGGCGTAAACGAGACTCGTTCGGCGCGGCGTGCGGTATCGTCGCGAAATTGTAAAAATTCAACGCGGAGCGCGTCCTCGGTTGACTTTTCCATTCATTCTAAAAAATCGCCCACCCTCGTCACACGCCGACGCGACGGAGCGCGGACGCATTGAGCGTGCGATCGCGACGGAGGGTTTAAACCGCCCGGAAATCGCGCGGCAAAATGGTGAGACGACGACGCGACGACGCGACGAACGACGAACGACGACTCGGCGGTTGAAAACGAATGAATGAATGAATGAATGAAACGAACGCGTCACGACGCGACGACCGACTGACGAAACGCCGACGACGCCGCCGCCGACGACGACGCGCAGATGATTAAAGTGAAAACCCTCACGGGTAAGGAAATCGAAATCGACATCGAACCCACGGATTCGGTGGAGAGAATCAAAGAGCGCGTGGAGGAAAAGGAGGGGATACCGCC
>Ga0255762_10002379_pt1 | contig 15365 bp, 9 predicted proteins | sample 101ome_16_FD_179962 | JGI IMG/M metagenome (GOLD analysis project Ga0255762, IMG submission 179962) | Coastal salt marsh microbial communities from the Groves Creek Marsh, Skidaway Island, Georgia - 101401AT metaG (version 2) | ecosystem: Environmental > Aquatic > Marine > Intertidal zone > Salt...
GATTTGTACCAAATTTTACTTTTTTTTTCGAAAAAATTCCTCGCGCGCAACCAATTTTTCGTTTTTTTCGAGCTCTGGCAGACTTTGCCAGAGCCTACACTAGTTTTTTGTCTTGTTTTCTGCCCTCTGGTGACGCAGAGAAACCAGAGAGAGAGAGACAAAAGAAAAAGAGAGAGAGAGACAGACTACTACTACTCTGCTGAATGAGAGAGAGAGAGAGAGAGAGACCGGCGGCGACACTACGTACTTGCACCAAAAAAAAACACACGCGCGCGCACGAAAAAAAACAAAACCGAACCGAACGGGGTTCGCGATGACTTCTTCGACGAGAACGAACGAAGAAGCCATCATCCACCGGGCGCTGGAAGCGCTGGACATGAGAGACGATTTGAACGCTCGGAGTAGTGGTAAAAGCGGTGGAAATAATAATAATAATAACAACAACAGCAGTTTTAGTTGTAAAAGTGGTAATAATAATGCGAACATCATTCGCGGAGGAGGAGGAGGAGGAGGAGGATTGGTCGAGTCTTCTTTCCTCGCCGGGGGCGGCTCGTCGTCTCCAAACGCCAACGGGGGAGAGAGGAACAAGATGCGCTTGGAGAAACAGAGACAAAGTTTCCTCTCTCGCCTCGCCGGGGCGAAAAAGAAAAAGGCACGTGGAGAGAGCAAGCGTGATGATGCTACGACCACCGAGACCAAGAAAGAAACGAGTGAAAGAAAAGAAGAAGAAGAAGGTGAAGAAGCACGAAGCGGTTCGACGGCGTCTGTTTCTGCCGCAACCGCGACTGCCTCGTCCACCACGACCACCACCACCTCCACCTCCTCCTCCTCCTGGGTTGGGATATCGCAAAAGGTGAAAAATCAACTGCGAGAGGTTGAGCGCAAATTTGGCGGCGGCGGCGGCGGCGGCGGCGGTGGCAGCGCTGGATTCGGTAGTGGCGGTGGGTTTGGCGGTAGCGGACAAAAAGTGACGGATAAGAGCGACAGAGCGACGGTGGAGCAAGCGCTCGATCCGCGAACTCGAATGATTTTGTTCAAAATGTTGTCGAGAGAAATTTTTTCCGAGATTAACGGGTGCGTTTCGACCGGGAAAGAAGCGAACGTATACCACGCCGTGCGCGTCATAGAAGTAGAAGAAGAAGAAGAAGAAGTAGAAGAAGAAGAAGAGAAACGAGAAAGGAAAGAAGAAGACAGTAATAGCGAAAGTAGAGATGGAAAGGACGCAACGACAACGACGACGACGACGACGACAAATGAAATAGAAGAGAAAGGAACGAAAATGGAAAAGAAAAAGAATAAAATTCAAATGCGACAACATTTGGCGGTAAAGGTCTACAAAACTTCGATACTCGTTTTTAAAGATAGAGATCGGTACGTGTCTGGAGATTGGAGATGGAGGAACGGATACGCGCGGAAAAATCCAAGAAAGATGGTCAAAACGTGGGCAGAAAAAGAAATGCGCAATTATAACCGCCTAAGAGAGAAAGGCTTGCGCGTCCCAAAAGTAATATGTCTGAAATCGCACGTTTTAGTCATGGAAATGATTGGTGATTCAGAAGGAAGAGCCGCTCCTAGATTAAAAGACGCGGCGTCTTCGTTGAGCAGTAAGAAGATGCGTTCGTTATTCGAGCAGCTTTTAAAAGATGTTCGAACGATGTATCAGGATTGTAAGCTCGTTCACGCAGATTTTTCGGAGTATAACTTGCTTTATCACAACGGGAACGCATGGATTATCGATGTTTCGCAATCTGTCGACCTCGATCATCCTAGATGTCTTGAATTTTTACGCGAAGACTTGCTGCATTTGAAACAGTTCTTCTCGAATCGTGCGTACAATGTCGTCGTTCCGTCGGTGAAGGAAATGTTCGATTTCGTGACAGATCCCGCGATAAACACTTCCAACATTGACCAATGCTTAGAGCTGTTGTCGGAGAAAGCGGCGAAAGATTTTAAATTAGAAATCGAAATGAAATCGAGGCTAAGTCAAGGCATCGACGCTGCACAGATACAAAAGGACGACGATTTAAGAGCTGAAAAGGAAATACAAGCCGCAGTATTTCATCAAGCGCACATCCCAAAAGCGCTTGATGAGGTAGATTATGCAGATAAAGATCAAAGGCGACTGCGCGAAGCGAGCGAAGCCAAGGACGAGAAACGCTCCGAAGGGATTTATTATCAGACAATCACGGGAATGAATCACGATTTGAGCGGTCCGCGAGAGATGCCGAGTTTAATGCTAACGAAGAAAGAAGAAGAGGCGGCGATGAAGAAAGAGGCAAAGAAAAAGACGAAAAAGCTAGAGTTGGAAAAAGACGAAACAGCATTAGAAAAAAATGAAAGCACAACAACCCCTGGAACAATCAAAGGGACGCAACGCGATATAGCGACGGCGAAAGAAAACGAGCGCGATCGTGGGAGCGAGTCAGGTTTGAGTAGCGACGACGACGACGACGAGGACAATGATGACGACGGTGAAAGCGATTCGTCGTCTGAGGAGAAGAAGGTTTGGGTAGATAGAAAAAAGACGCCCGAAGATCTCGAACGCGAGAAGCGAGAAAGGAAACAGCACAAGAAAGACGTCAAGGCTGCAAAATCGCAAAAAAGAGCCGAGAAAATAAAGAAAAAGGACAAGAAGAAGGCCATTAAGAAAGGGAGTGGTAAAAAATAAAAGAGAGCGCGTTAGATTCGTAGTCATTCTTGTTTACGTTTTTCATCGAAGAGCTTCTTCGATTGTCCTATCCCCGACGCCATCGCTAATTTGTCTATACGCCAAGATTAAATCCTTCCTCTCTTTCTCAGAAATTCGAGTTTTGAAACCTTCGTTGATCATTTCAATCTCAGCCGAGTTTTCGGTGAAAGGAAAAACGTTCAAGACGCTCACGATGGAGAATAAAGATAACAAGAGATCCGCAGATGGAGACGTCATTCCCTCGCGTTCTTTACGAAGTGCGGAACAACTCGCCAGAAGCAAATTTCTAATCTTCACCGCGCACGACGATCGAACAATGTTGATCGCTGTCTTTGTAGGAATGTTCAAGAAATAACTCAATCCAACCACAAAGATGTTCACGTCCATACCGAAACTCGAACTCACTCCAGAACGGTTACCAACGCAGTCTTCTACGGCAATCTCTGATGCCTGCCGATACAGTTGCACGCGCGCATTCTCCGGTCCCACAGATTTTGCAATCGAAAGTCGATATTTGTTTTTCTCCTCGTACGGATAGCACTTCAAAGCGGCTGCGCACGCGGTGTGAAAATCTAAAATCATTTCAGACGTCCACTGCACGCCGTTGATTCGAGCGGCTGAAAGAAAACTCGCGCTTCGTTTTGCATCTTGGAGCAAATCTGCTTTTCTTTGTTTATCGATGCCACCGATTGATGTGCGGAGAAAAGGAGACTCTACCCACCACGTTGGAAGGTTTTGTTTTTCTTTATCTTCATCTTCGTCTTCAAAAGTTCTAGAGATTGTTGATTTCGATGTCGACGACGACGTCGGAGAAGAAGAGGATGAAGAACTGTAATAAACTTCGTCTAAGGCGCTTCGGTCGCTCAACTTACTCCCTCTCCTGCTCGCATCGCCATCTGGAACCCAAACCTTGCGACCGCCGAGACTTCTATCTATGACCCACTTGCCTCCCTCGTTGCTATTCTTCCTCTTGTTGAGATTAGAACCTCGCAAGCCGGGTATACTCAACTGAAATCCTCCTCTCGGTATTACCCGTTCACCGTTCATAACTTTCACGACGACATACGCTAAACCTATGAGCATGCTCCATCCGGCAATCGCCCCTGCTGCGCCCGTCAAACCGAAAATATTAGGTTGTTGTTGACGATACGCGTAATACGACGACGAAGTCGACGTCGTCGACGGTGTGAACCGCACGGGTCCTCCGTCTCCTCCTCTTCCTCTCCCGCCTCCTAACGAAGACCCAGACGGTAACAGTACGTCCGTCGCTTTCTGCACGTTTCTTTTCGCAAACCTTTTCGCTTTCTTCAGCGCTTTTTTTACTCTTCTTTTTGTATCTTTAACCACAACCGCCGCCGCCGTCGTCGGTTTCTTTTCACCAAATTCGCTCCCCTCCTCCAACGAAAAAGGAGAAGAAGAAGAAGAAGAAAAAGAAGAAGACGCTCTGTGACGTCGCAACGCGTCTTCCAACTCGCGCTCGTAATTTCTTTTCTTTTCTCCTCCGTTCGTCCGTCGCGCGGGCTTTCTCCCGCTCTTCGAACCGGTGGTTGTTTTTGTCCTTCGCTCCTCCTCTCTCTTTCTTCGCTCTTTTTCCCTCAGCGCGTTTCTCTTTCCTCCTCCTCCTCCTCCGGAACCGGATGAAGAAGAAACGAAGAAGGAAATCTTCCTCTCGTCCTCCAAAATCCCTCTCTTTCTCCTCGGCGCGCTTTTCGTTCGTCTCGCCCGAGACGGTGTTGGTGACGAGAGCGCCAAAAACGATAGAAACGCACCGTTGTTGCCCGCCGCTTTCATCGTCATCATCATTTTTTCTTTTTCTTTTTTTCTTTTTTTTTTCTTTTTTTTTTGTGACGCGCATCAAAAAAATCCGACAAACAAAAAGAGAAGAATCACATTTACTCACAACATACACATGAGTGCCAGTGCGCTTGCTATCGCGAGCTCTCCTTCGTCCTCTCCTTCTACTTTTCTTTCGAGAGAACTTCGACGAAGACGACGACGACGAGGAGGAGGAGGAGGACAATTTCAAAGGACGATCGCGCCGCGAAAAGGAGGAGTGAGAGGAGTAAGAGAAGGAGGAGGAGGAGGAGAATACATAAATTCCAAAGCGTTCGAGGCGTTGCGAGAGGTGCAGAAGATACAACAACAACAACAAGGAAAAGAAGAAGGAGATGCGTGGGAGAAAGCGAAGACGAAGAAAACGAGGAAACCGAAGAATCCGTTCGAGGCGCCTCGAAAACCCGCCTCGACCACCTCTTCCTCTTCTTCTTCCTCTTCTTCTTCTTCTTCTTCAAAGACGTTTTCGTTCGTGAAAAAGTCAGTGGACGTGTCCAGTTTGCCGAGTCTGCGAGACGCGGACGTCGTGCTGAGACGATTCGACGACGAACAAAGGAAACGATTATCTTCTTCTTCTTCTTCTTCGTCATCGTCGTCATCATCATCATCATCATCATCATCATCATCATCATCATCTATGGCGGCGACAACGTCTTCAACGTGTGCGGAACGCTCGCTTGGCAACGCTGTTCGTACGCTTTCGTACAACGCGGAGTCGATTATGTTTGGTATCTGCGCGGAAACCGGTCGAGAAGGCATCGACGCGTTGAAAGTTTGGACGGAGGAGTTGAATCTTCCCAGAGGAAAGTTGCACGGTTTAGACACGGACGGCGTTCCAAAACCGATTCCCGAAGAGGCTGTTTTCATCAAGTACAATTCCTTGTCCGGAGACGCGTTTTGTAGCGAGTACCACGGCGAGTTTAGAGGTGTTCTTTTTACCCCAGTTTTGAACGATGGGGTGTTCAGACAGTTTGGATACTTAGATTTGTCGTTATTCGGTCAAAATGAGTGATAATTGATTGATTGATGACGTTAGATGTTAGATGTTAGTTTCGTTTTGTTGTATTGCACATTTCTTGTCTGGATAGCTTTTACTCTTTGGTCGCCGCCGCCGCCGCCGCCGCCGCTTTCTTTGTGAGATTCACTATTTGATCCTTGATCGCTTTTCGATCGTTTGCTGGTTCCGGCCACTCGATTCGTACTTTGCCCAGATTTTGACTTCCGAATCGCAAACTCACAGTCATCCCAATAGAGTCGATTTCACACATTTCCGCTTTCATACTTTCGTTATTATTCTCATCGTCGCCGCTACCACCACTGGTGCTACTACTACTACTACTACTACCATCGCTGCTACGAAGTAAATGCATATTTTCCTCTCCGAAAACTTCCATCTTTACGATATCCAGCGTGCTCTCCGCGTGGTCTTCGTTCATGTGTTTGCACACCGGCCCCGAAAATTTTCTCACCGGATCGACTTTTGCGCTTTGGTACTCCGTCGCGCTCACGGTAGCCGCCCGGCCAAATCCACCGACGTATTTCACTTCTTTCAACTCGGTCATTTTAAACCAACTGAAATCGCCAAAATCTACCCAAAACGCATCCGGGTGTTGCTTCAAATATATTTCTCTCGCTTTCGCTTTCTCTTTCTCGTCTTCGATCTTTTCTACCGAACCGACGAGCGTCGCGCGAGCGGCGTCCGGTCTCATGCCTCCACTCTCCGCGCAGAAAAGCGACGCTCTTTTGTTCTTCGAAAGGTCCCTCGTATGCGAGGAGAGTTGCGACAGAGCGAATATCGGTAAGCCCGCGGCGGTTTCGGTTTCGGCGGTGGCGGGTCGAGTTGAGTCAACTCCCTCGTTTGCTCCTTCCACATCGCTTTCTTCCACCGCGAACGCGGCGAAAGAACCAACCGGATACGACGACGAACCGTCTTCTTCGAGTTCTCTTCCTCGTTCGCCCCGCCCGTCTTTCTTTGCGGAAGAAGAGGACGCCGTCATCGTGCACAAAACGCCACCGGTAAAACTAGCGTTGCTCACCAGCGTTCTGCACTCCGCGGCGACCGATAACCGGCGACTCTTGTGCGCTTGCAACACGGAAAGAATCTCGTCGAACGTCGTATTGCCTCGATCGTCCTCCTCGTCGTCGTCGGTTGCTTTTTTGCCTTCGTTGTTTTTGGTGACTCCTGCGTTCGTTGCCGTCGACGTCGTCGTTTTCCTCATCGTCCTTCTGTTGTCGCGCAACAGCCACGACGAAGAACGCGAGGAGGAGGAAGAAAAGAAGGAGGAGGAGGAGGAGGACGCAGACGAAAAGAGCAATCGCGAGGCGTTCATTTCATTTAAAACGAACGCGCGTGGACGAGGACGAGGACGCTTCTTGTTTCTTCTCTCGACTTCTTCTTCTTCTTCTTCTTCTTTTGTGTTGTGTGACGAACACCTCTCGCACACGTCGCACGTTTTTTGTTTTTTTTTATTTTTTGTGAAAAACATGTAAACATCCCATCGCGTTATTACGATAGAGAGCGTCCAGTCTCTAATAATACGTTATAAATTCACCACAGCGCTGTGAGATACCAAAATTAGAAAACACCACATATGTCAACACCTCCTTTACCTCATTCACCTCCTACCTCCTCCTCCTCCTCTTCGTTTTCGTTCTCTTCTTTCCCTCGAGCGCATCCGGTGGATTGGAATCTTCTCGAACGAGTGCCTTCGCCGGAAGATATCGTTCGTTTCAACGACGTGGACGGTTTAGAATTGATTGTGGAAGAGGTAATTCGCGGAAATTTTTCCCCCCAGGATGAAGGTTTCGACGACGACGACGACGACGACGACGATCATCGCGATAACAATAAAGAAAATAAAAAGAAAACAAAGTTAAAGGAGAAAGCGTTTCAATTGGCGCAGCTGTTGGTGGAATATTTACTCTTCGTGCAAGACGTTTTGATTGAACGGAAAACTGCTTCGCAAAATGAAAACGACAAGTTGAAGACAGAATTGGAAGTGTGGGTGAGAAGAGCAAAAGAGGAACGGGAGAAGAGAAAAGCGCTGCAGAATACAACAAAGAAGGAAGATGAAGATCACGAGAGGAAGACGGAGCGCGCAGAAGCGGCTGGGATGGTTGAAGAGTTGAAGGTGAAACTCAGAGAAACGACGACTGCGCTCGAACGCGCGCGCGCAGAGTTGGAGGAGTTTAAAAAAAGACAGCAAAAAGCCACCACGAGCGGAAACGGAGACAAACGCGGAAACACAAAAAGTGGGAAAGAGAACAGCAGTTTAGCGACCGATGGTAGAAAAAATAATGGTAGTGACAACATCGGCGCCGCCGGCATAGATAGGATGCAGTATTCCGGGAAGTTAACGCAAGAGGTGAAGAATTTACTAGTGCGCGTAGGCGCGAAGAGTGGAGGAAAGTTGAGCGATAGAAACACGGCGAGAAGCTTTGGAAAACTTAAAGAAATTATCGAAGCGGAGAGTAATTCGAGCGATAGGAGCGCCGCGGAACGAAGAAAGTATCAGGAAACAAGCAGGAATTTGCACTTAACGCTCGTTAATGGTGAGTCTTTCCAAGCTATATAAAGAGCTTTTGCAAGGTTGAATTGCCAGAATATGAAACACCGCAGGTGCTCTTTTTTTTTGCACTTTGTAAATCTAAATAACTGTACTATCTTCTAAAGTCTATGGAGAGGGAGTTTTTACACAACACGACGTATGTCTGTTTTGAGTCGCTGCACGGAACACAGCTGTGCTATATGAAATCTAGTAGTCGCGTTTTTTTTGTGTGCGCGCATTTTTCTCCGCCTCAAAATCCTCGTCAAAATTTTCGGAAAGAGGTTCGAATACGCGTGTTTTTGATGCGAGAACGAAGCTGAAAACCAGGAACACATCGAAGCATACGAGAGAACAAATCTCAAAGATGAATTTTGGCGCAAAAATAGCCCAAGTCATGAGATGTCGTCGCTCGTACGCGACAAAGGTGGTTGAAACGAAAACGCCTAACCCACGAAGGAACGCGAGGGCGAGAACGCCGACGCACCTGACGTTCAAATCCACGCGTTTTTTCTTTTGATCTTCTTGTCGCTCCTCCTGTTGATTCTTTTTCTTCAGTTCACCGCGCATCAACGAGTGCGATGACGATGAAAAGTACGAAAGAAAGATTGGAAACATCAAAACTGAAAGGATTTCTCCACAGAAAGTATCCAAGCCTAACAAAATCCCGCACAGATACCAGTTGAACGAATCCATTCCGGTCATACCAGCGGTGAACCTCAATCCATTAAACTTCACCCAATGGCCTCCTCCATAGAATATTACCTGCGAGAAAAACAAAGTTGCTACGCACGCGGTAAAAATACTTCCCAAGCGGAATGTTGTATTTTCTCTTTCCTCTTTTTCGTCGCTTTGGCTTTTGAACGGCGGTGAATGACGCACATCAGATCGCGAGGTGGTCGGAAAGGACGCAAGCATATTACCAACAGATGAAGCAGAAAAGTTCATCATGTGTGCGCTGAAGAGTACGAACACTCCACCAATGTAAGTTGAGTCTGTTAAGACAGCAAACACTGGCAGCAGCGTCCACAGGAAATCTCTCGAATTCATTCTTCTCCTCGGACTCAAATTTTCAAACTGACGCGTAACCGGAAACCAAATCCAGCTGCACGCGAAGACTATTCGGGGATACCAAAGATTGTCTCTGTTTGCAGCGCTCAACGCCCAAAAAATCCAGGAAACAGACATCTCGAAATTTTGAAGATGGTGGGACATCGCGAAGCAAAAAGTTGCAAAGATCAACAAGCTCTCTCGAGAAGACGAAAGTTTTTCATTTGAATTTATCTTCACCCACGTATATCCGATGCGAGCTAAGAACGCGTTGCAGATCATGGCTAAGATTGCGTTATAAATTACTCCGTCTCTCAAGATTTTATTCGAGCTTACGTGACTATACCTTAGGTGCTTGCTCTTGAGAGCTCTCAATCTGTCAACGCACGTTGACGCGAGTAAAGTTGCCAGGAGATATTGATACACTTCTCTTTCACTCTCTATAAATGAATTGGAACATCGCGCGGCGAGCGACAAGAAATATACCACCACGCTCACGACAAATGAATACGGAAGCGATGCGAATGAATGCGAATTGGACGCACCGCTAACCCTCGTAGACGCGACTTTTTTTCTTTGCATCACAGTCTGAAATTTTGCATCGGGAACATCCGCTACACGAGTAAAGTACGCGATGCCGTACGCGTATAACAAAAGAACACCAAAGAAACAGATGATTCCAAAAATCATAGAAAACACTCCGAAAGTAACCCACGAATTTCGCGTCATCGTTTGCGTTTCTCTCAAAAACGCAAGTCCTAGCTCCTTCTTATCATTCTCAAGTGAGCCGGTGCTCTTCAGTGCTGAAGCGTTTTGGTACCTAATGTGCATTTCTTCGAGTCGAGTAAACGCTGACATTTCGAAACGTTTCACGCGATGATATGCATTGATGTACCTCCACACCTGACGTACATTCTGGTCGAGAGCGTGCGCAAAAGACCTGTCACCTCTTGCGTTACCAAAGTTAGTGTACATATTAGTACCCGCATCATCCTTTTCGTCGTAACGAAATAAGTTCCAAAGTTTCTCGTTTACCACGCCTAGCGAGGAAAATGGTATGGGAATACCCATGAGCACAGCAAGTGTAGGAACTAAATCTATTTGCAACATTTCGTTCTCACTCGTTGTGGTGCCAGTACTGTCCTCGTCGTCGTCGTCGTCGTCGTCGTCGTCGTTATTGTTGTCAATCTCAAAAGCTGCTCCAATATTTCCGTGCGGACGATGGGCGAAGAGAAACGAATTAACTTCAACTTCAGAAGAACCGCCGTGGTCTCCTTCGTCGGTCATCCCATGATCCCCGAAAACTAAAAACAGCGCGTTTTTGTACACCTCTTTTTCTGTCTTCAAATCGTTCATTATATTCCTGATATCTCTATCGTTTTGCTCCAATTTATTTTTCATTTCTTTCGTTTTCGCACCGTAGGTGTGGCCGACGTGATCGGCGCCTAGCATATGGCCGATCCACACGTCCCAATCTGCGGCTTTGCTATCATTACTAGTACTATTGATACTACTATCATCACCATTACTACCACTCCTATTCTTTAGAGCCAACGCGTGCGCTTTCTTCCACGAGTTGCGAACACCCGCATCGACTGTTTCGGTATCTTTTACGTTCAGCGAAGGAAACGCTTCAAAATCAGCAAAATAATATGATGAAGGATTATTGTCGACGTCGCAGTCGTTTGGTGGAGGAGGAAATAACTCTGCCCACGTGTCGTCTCCCGAGAACAGTATCCTCTTATTCCCGTTTCGCTGGAGTTGATGTATCAAATTATCTTCCTCGAGAGTTTTTGAACTAAACGAATTCGAAATGTCAACAAACGTTGGAAGAGAACCAGTCAAGAGTCCTTTCAGCCGCTGCGATGTCGTCGTCGGAGCGTCGGCGATGAATTTAAACAGCAATGAATCGGACGTGTCCTTATCGATAATAACGTTGCCGTTCTTTCTTGCTGCGGTGTCGTGATAGTAGTCGCGCAGAGACGTCAAGCCGACGCCGACGCTCTCGTTGGAACGTTGCCTCTTCTGCGACGGCGGTGAAAAAGAGGTGGCTACCCAATCGTAACGCGCCGCATCGACTATGAGCACGATGAGTTTATCGATTCGAGAAGCAGTACGAGTAACGTCATCCGTCGCGAAGCTTTTTCCATCAGCGTAGCTCGACGAGGACGAGGACGACGACGACGACGACGACGACGACGACGACGACGCAGAAGAAGGAGAAGAAGACACATCTCGAGTCGTTGCTTTTTGCTCGAGTTCAACGCGCACGAATAAAAAACCTCTGGCGAACAATCCGACGCAGCACAACTTCAAACATCCGAGACCAACCAACGCGAGAAGGAGGACGATGAAATCTTTTGTCTTCTTCTCGCCTCGTCCTCTGCTGCGCGAGTTGCCGCCGGGGGACCGAGAGGGACCGGTACGTCGCATTTTTTTTTTTTGTTTTAAAAAAAAGCGTGGTGACGACCGGTCTTTGTTTTTTTTTTGTTGCGTGCGTGTTGTGGCACATTCTTTCTTTTCTTTTTTTCAACGGGCCGCAAACCCGCAATCCCGCAAAAAAAGAGATTAACCTGACCTTTGCGAAAAAACCAGCGCAATCTCCCCTCGCGTGCGTATGGTTGTGCGTGTCGACTCGGGTGTTCTTTTTATCTCGCTTACTACGATTTTCCCTCTCGCCACAATCTCTCTCCGCGTTTTATATATAATAGAGTTTGAAACGAAACGCTTTTTTACGCGGAAAGGCACGCGCGGATACACCATCTGAACGCGCGCGCGCGAAGTGTCCGTCCATCGGCTTGAACGCGAGAGGGAGAGAGAGAGAGAGAGAAAAAGAGAAGGCGCGCGCCTCCGAATATACAATAAAAATTTTCTTTTCAAAAGACACGAAAAACTTTTGAGGGTGTGGGTCCAAAAGCACTTAAAAAGAGAGAGAGAGAGGCGCCTTGAAGAAGATCGTGGGAAAAACAATGAGCAGCGGGAACTCTACCGCGCTGTTAAAGATTTCCGGTTCGCCGGAACCTGGAGAAGCGCTGAGAGCTGTTTTGATCGGATCAATTCCGACGTTTCAGCGCAGAAAGAGCGGCGCTAAAAAGAAAAAGAACGAATTGAAGACGCGTTCCGAGAGGGTCTCCTCACCCTCAATAAACGACGACGCAAAAAATCGTTCTTCTCCTCATCGTCGTTCACCTTCTTCTTCTTTCGCAGATGAAGAGGAAGAAGAGGAAGAAGAGCTCGTGATAGAGTTCCAATGGTTTCGAACGTCGAAAGGAGACGAGAGCGAGGAACACCTCGCGATCGTCGGAGCTACCGCTCCGATTTATCTCGTCAGGAAAGTAGACGTGGGTTGCCACATTAAAGCCGTCGCAACTTTGCGCTCGCGGTCGAGGGAAGGGATCATTTTAGCCACGTTTACGGGAGAGCTCGAAGCCGAAATAAAAGACGGTGATCTTCACCGCGGGAAGAAGAAAGTGAAAAAAGGAGGGACGTCTTTTCTGGCTTCAATATCTTCGTCGTCGGAAAAGAAGGCTCTGGAGGACGCGGCTCCCTCTTCGAAGACGACGACGACGACCGCGACGACGACGAGATCGAATGACTTTTCGAGCGAGAAATCGAACGCGGTCGATACTTCTATGGATCGAACGATGGGTAGCAGCGCTGATGCCACGACAAATACAACTTCGAAGAAGACGACCAAAGACTCTTCAGATGAAACTCTTTTAAAGAAAAATCGCGACTACGACGACTATATCGACGAGTTATTATACGATTCAAACGATTCATCGCAAGAAGATGATTACGGCGAGTCCAGCACGTACGTAGACGTTTTACAAAAACTCAAGGCGTACGCGCGATTGCGCATCCGGCATATGGGTCATTTCTCCAAGCTATTGAGTTTTGCTGCGTTTGTGACTTTGTATTGCGCGATGCTGTATTTACAAACGGAGCCAGTTTTAAGTTACGAGGTCACATCTTCAGTAACTGGTCTCTTGAAGCCAAAGATGAAGCAAACGCAAGACATGTACTACGTGTACGACTGGTTATCTGAGAGCGTCGTTGACCCTATTTGGACTGATATACCGTGCGGCGACGGAGTTTGCCAGGCCCCGTACGAGTTTCCCGCTTTTGGAAGATTTGGTTGTAAAGCGGATTGCGGCCTGGCCGTAAATTTAATATCGCTCGTGATTCACATTCAAACTAAGTTCGGAAACTCTCCGGCGTTGAGTGCTTTGGAACTCATGTCGCAAGTCACTTGGAATTTGTGCTTGCAAGACCCGGGCCGAGTCGCGAACGATTTACCTGACTTGTGTTGGTACGAAAAAGATCAAAAATTTACCGAAGTGAACACGAATACGCTCATTCGATTGAACGTCATCAGTGGTAACTGGCACTTTCGGTTGCGGGGCGATCATTTAGGTTTAGTTGCGGGTAAGATTTATCGACTCGAAGAGAACGGTGATTTGGTCTTGACGCCGACGGTTCCTTTGTGGCTGACTTGCACAAAGAATTCGTTGTTCAAAAACGTCAAGGCGAGGATCTCAAAGAAAACTTCTTCGAGTTCTGGACTAGGATCGTTGTCATCGAGAGCAGCTAAATCCGATTTTAGGAGCGCAGATGAAAGAAGCGTTCGCGTAGCGCCGCGAAGACAATTAGAAACTCGCTCATCCTCTCTCGATCTGAATTTCAACGAGAACAGCGGGCAACAAAACGCGACGGGAATGCAAAAATCTTCTCACGACAGCAACGAAATCGACGAATGGTTTGTTCAACAAGGAACGACAAAGAGAGGTAAGAGAGAAGAGGATGTTACGAATACTGAGGATAGAAATAGAGAGATAATGGCTGCCCCGGAGAACTTGACGAGGAAACGCGAAAGAAAGCTGAGCATTGACGAGAAGAAAAACGGAGAAATTTTAGCTTCTTCGTTTTCAAAATCTCCCCAGAGGGAAATCACCGACTCCAATTTTCATGAGGCGATATCTGAGTGCTTGTCAATCGACGAAGCTGTGCATAGAGAAAACGGCTTGTGCGAGAGCGGAAAATTCGGTGCGATGCCAGATTGGGACACGCGTCTCGTGACGAATATGATCTCAGCGTTTCGAGATCGCTCCGACTTCAACGCGGATATTTCTCGCTGGGATGTTTCGCAAGTCACGGACATGGAAAGCATGTTTGCCTCGTCTTCGAATTTTAATCAGGACATTTCAAGATGGGACACATCAAAAGTGAAGGATATGCGATGGATGTTTTACAACGCGACGAGTTTCGATGAAGATATTCACAACTGGAGCGGATATGCGGCAACGTCTCCACAATCGAACATGTTTGCCGGCGCTGATGCTTTCAACAAAAAGTTTGCGTGCGTCACCCAAAATCAAGTGAGCTCGTGTAAAATCAGCTCCTCTGATATGCGCAATGCAAGCTCGTCGAAGAAGAAAATGAATTCATCCGAGGGGGGTCAATCGACTTTTACTGCTAAAAAGCAAGGCAGAGAGCTCCTTCATTACCGCGGCGTATTTAATGGCGACACTCATTTGAACACGGGTGAATTCGACTGTCCGTTCGAGACATGCGTTCCTAGCGACATTGACTTTTGTCCGTGCTTCAATATAGAATGTTGGGATAAGGTGCCGCCCTCTCCTCCTCCTTCACCACCACCGCTTCCTCCACCACCGTCCTCACCTAGTCCTCCGCCTTCACCTCCTCCTTCTCCCCCTCCTTCTCCGCCGCCACCGAGCCCACCGCCGAGTCCGCCTCCCTCGCCGCCACCAAGTCCACCACCGTCTCCCCCTCCTTCACCTCCACCTTCTCCGCCTCCTTCACCTCCTCCGTCCCCACCTCCTTCGCCGCCTCCAAGTCCACCTCCTTCGCCTCCACCGTCGCCTCCTCCAAGTCCTCCGCCTTCGCCGCCTCCACCTCCTCCGCCTCCGCCGCCTCCGTCGCCGCCTCCACGTCCTCCTCCAAGTCCTCCTCCGTCGCCTCCTCCTTCGCCGCCTCCGTCGCCTCCTCCTTCGCCACCTCCTTCGCCTCCGCCGAGTCCTCCTCCTTCACCTCCACCGAGTCCTCCTCCTTCACCTCCACCGAGTCCTCCTCCATCACCCCCACCTTCTCCGCCGCCGAGTCCTCCGCCTTCGCCTCCGCCTTCGCCTCCGCCGAGTCCTCCTCCTTCACCTCCACCGAATCCTCCTCCTTCGCCTCCGCCGAGTCCTCCTCCATCACCCCCACCCTCTCCGCCGCCGAGCCCTCCG
>Ga0255762_10002395_pt1 | contig 15308 bp, 19 predicted proteins | sample 101ome_16_FD_179962 | JGI IMG/M metagenome (GOLD analysis project Ga0255762, IMG submission 179962) | Coastal salt marsh microbial communities from the Groves Creek Marsh, Skidaway Island, Georgia - 101401AT metaG (version 2) | ecosystem: Environmental > Aquatic > Marine > Intertidal zone >...
TTCTTATCGTCCCGTATCGTATGTTATGGTCCCTCTTCACGATAGGCCGGTTCTTATCGTTCGCTATCGTCCCTTATCGTATGTTATGGTCCCTCTTCACGATAGGCCGTCCCTTATCGTTCCTTATGGTCCCTCTTCACGATAGGCCGGTTCTTATCGTTCGCTACGATCGATACCAGAAAGACATCTACATGCGATGCGTTTCTAACGATTTGTTCAATGCTTGGAATTGAAAGTTATCCTTACGAAGTGATTTAAAAATATTCAGGATATTATAATACGATTTCTGATATGTACAATTGTGAGAGATGCGGTTACGTCTCCAAACGAAGTTTCGATTTACGACGCCACTTGAACCGTAAGATACCATGCTCGCCAAAACAGGACTGTCCGTCTCGCAGCATCGATATAGAGGTGCCTCCTCCAATTTGCTCCACGACTTCCAAGCACAATGCCACGGTTTCGCCTCAGGCGATACCTCCTAAACGATCGACCCAAATAACTTGCACGTTGTGTAAAAAAACCTTGTGTTCGCCGTGGTCGTTTTCACGACACAAAAAAACGTGCAAAGGGGTCGAAAGCACCGTGTGCCCGATTTGTTCGAAGCGATTCAGCTCGCGCGACGTTCGAAACAAGCACATGAAACATGTAAAATGTACTCCATCGGTTAAGGTCCGTATCGTTCCGGAGCATAATCCAACGTCTTCGTCCATTATCCACCATACGACCAACAATATCAACACCATCAACAACATCAACAACATTGACAATTCGCAATATGTGAACATCCAAATCAATTTCGGAGAAGAGACCCTAGAGAAATTGTGCAAACATCCGGACTATTTGAAGCGGATGGAGGACATCGTCCGATTGGGTAAATACGCGATCCCTCAACACATATCGGACATTTACTTCAACGACTCGTTTCCGATGAACAACACCATCATCAAAACTCGTCATAACGATCGATTCGTCAAGATCAAAACCGGTGAAAACAAATGGGATTTGCGAGCGGTGGACGATGTGTACAAGGTGCTTACCGAACGCATGGAGAGCTACATGACGCCCTACTTCAACCATGTCGAAAAACAGATGGAGAAGATCTACGACGAAGATCGAAACACCTTCAAGCAACTCACCCAGAGCATCCGTGAGTTCGGCCACAAGGTGCTGTGGTTAGATTGGAAGTGCGACGACATTCGACAAATCGGTGTGGAGCTGAACGAGCCGTACTGCGACGCGAAGCGACATCGTCGCATTCAAGAGATGAAGTCGATGCTGCTGGAGCACGTGTACGACAAAACACGCGAGATGTTGTCTCTCAAGTAAGGGTTTAGGGTCGACCGTGTCCTGTAAAATAAAAATTGACTTAAAGCCTTTTTAAGTACATCGATACGAAAGGTACCCCAAAACACAGAAACCCATCATGGACGAGACGTTCAAATATCCACAGTTCAAGGCGACGTCTTACCGCATATCCACCATCACGGTCACCGGTGGGATCGAGTCGGACGTCGATTTGAACGCGCTATACGATGTGATGGTCGCGCATCCACGAGACGCGGTCCATTACATCGAGTACGGGATGAGTAAGCACGATCTCAAGTCGTACGGAACGAAGAAAGGCGCACCCACAAGGAAATCGAAATCGAAGACCGTATCCGAAAAAGCCCAGACCTCCAAAAAGCGATTCGACAATCAATTAACCATCGTGTTTATGATGGAGAACAACATGTACAACACCAAACTGTTCAAGAACGGAAACGTACAAATTACCGGTGTGAAGGACGTCGACGCAGGTAAACGCGCGATCGACACGTTAATCGTGATGTTGAAGGATCTGCACAACATTTCGAAAGAGAACTGCAACGTCTCCATTTTGAAAAACATCGAAAAAGTTGTGAACACGAATTACAAAGTACGTTTGATCAACAGTGATTTTCGAGTGAACTTCGAGATTCGTTTGGATCATCTTTTCCGAGTGATCACACAACAATACAACATTGTGTGCAGCTACGAGCCGTGTATTTATCCAGGAGCGAAGGTGGAGTACTACTATCCGAACGACGGCATATGTCGTTGCAGCGGCATGTGCAACGGAAAGTCGGACGAATGTAAAAAAATAACGATCGCGGTGTTTCAAAGCGGGTGCGTGATCATTACCGGAGCGAACTGCGTGGAGCACATCAACGCGGCTTACGAATTCATATGTCGCGTCTTGGATGTGAACATGCAAGAAATCTATCGTCATCGTTTGAAGCCGTCTTCGCAGAGTCAGCTTGCGGAGGTGATGTCTCGTCTTCAACTCACGCCACAGACTGCGTCTTGAACAGACGTTCGAAATTTTGGTTCAGCGTGTCCAGTTTGTCACAAACTCCCTTCAGTAGATTGGCCACGCTCTCTCCGTTGTCGGATTTGAGGAACATGTTCAAGCGATAGTACAAGGGGTCCACCGCTAATATCTGATTGGTATCTACAGATTCGTCATCGGTCTCGTCCTCGTTGTCCAACGCTTCGAACTGCTTTCTTTTGACTTGTCCGCCTTCCATCACGTCGTCATCGTCTTCTTCCGTCTCCTCGGGACGGTCCTCCTTAGGCGCACTCTCTTCGGGGAGGTCCTCTTCGAGAGGACTGTTCGACTCGACGACGTTCGACTCTTCTACCATCGTGGGCTCGTCGCTCGGCTTTTCTTCCGAGATCGGAGGATCCTCTGGTGGAGGTTGAGGTTCGTCTTCCGAATCGCTGTGATTGATGTATACGAATTTGCTGTCAGGATCCATGATGTTAATTTATATCGTATAAAAAAAATGCACACTCTTGTCCGCATATACGAATGATAAAAAACCGTTTCGTTTTTTTTGAAGGTTGTAAACGAGCGATCACCGTGAGTGGAAGAACCAATCGTTTTCACACAAAATTTTCTATTCGAACTATAACAAAGGATGGAGCAGTATCTCTACGCGTTGATGCTCGTCTTCGTGGGACTCGGAGTACGTAAATCCATTTCAAAGAGCGATTGGGTGGTGATTGTGATGTGTGCGCTCACGCTGGTATTTGCATGCGTCGCGTGTACCACGACTTCGAAAAAGATAGTGGAGCCGTATGTGGATTACGCGAACACTATCGTCAACCAAGATTACGTCGAACCGATCGTAAAAGAACCTACCTCCAAAGATCATGATGTGATAACTCGTGGTTTGGAGTACTACGTGTCTTCGTATAATCCGGAGCTCATCGATTTCACGAACGACATCATTTATACCTCAAATGGTTCCAACTTGGATCCTGGGAGCAAACGTACCGCGGCCATCTCCAAACAGCGATTGTTGAATCACAAGTACAATCAACACTTCGGCTTCAAGGTAGACGGTGAAGTGATCGGTCTCCCTTGCGATCACGTCTTCACAGCGGGATACAACAATTTCACGGTGGCTTTTTTCACTAAATTGGGTGTGCGTTCGTACGTAGAAGGTGCTAGCAATCGATACAGTATGTTTCGAATGAACGCCCGCAATCTGTCCCAATTCGTGTTTTTGGAGCTATTCTTCCATTTTAAGAAATCCTCTTTGAATCCTGATATCGAAATTGTGTTGGCCGGGAAACGTAATGCGAAACTGGTGTACACCTACAAATACGAAGATTATCTGAAAAATAAACTGTTCGCGAACGACGAGTATCACTCCTTTGTGCTCACGAAGGAGGATTTTATGGTCAAACTGTACATGGACGGCAATCTCATCATCGACTGCTCCGAAGAGTCCTGCTTCGAATCGACCAAACTCAGCTTGGAGGACAACGACACCGAGATCATTCCATCCTCCACCCCTTTCAAGTTGAACCACAACAACTCGGGACGATTCCACTTTTGGATGACCGCGTTCGCAATCTATCCCTCCAGAGTCTTCCAAAAGGTCGAGATAGACGAGTTGCACAAATACCTACTGAACACCTACTTGGAGACCTCCCCAGACATGCAGCGATTACACTCCGAACTCGACTCCGCGAAGAACACCCTCGAGCAGTACTCCAAGTCGTGTCCCTATCCTCAAAGCGTCTGTGAGAGCACCAAATGTGGTTCGGTGCGCGATTGGAAGGACGTAACCCAACTCACTCGTAACCCCGCGTGCTTTCGTCAGATAGTGGGATTCTGCGACACGAACAAGGAGGACAATCCGGTCGGTTGCGCGTTCACGAACAAAGACGCCGTGTTCCAAATGGCTTCCGCGATCGACGACAACTTATTCTACTACGACAAAAACAACGAAGACGGGAACGTGAAGAATCTGTCCTCGGTAACAGGGAAAAAGAGCGACGTTCGCGATGTCTATCTGGACAAATCCTTGTCCATGTCCGGCTCGATGAACAAGGCGTTGAAGAACACGTTGGACGAGCTCATGAAGAAAAACCATATGGACGTCGAGACCGTGAACGCTAGTCCGAGCTCTTCCACAGTGGTGTCCAAGATCGATTACGACAATCTGCTGGACAAAACGAGCACCGGTATCCCGACGTTTCGAGAAATATACGATCATTTGATGCAACGCGAGACCTTCGTCGATCAAGAAATGATCTCGGAGGAAGACGAGGACGAGTACGAAGATTTCGATGAGGAGGGGATCGACGAAGAGGACGACGACACTCGTAGTTCTCGATACGAGTACTTGATCAAACGTTATCGCGCGTTAACCGCGAACAGGAATTGAACCCGACGGATACGCGTTTCTACGCATACGCGCTTCCTGCGTGACGATGTCGAAAACGGGTGACTCGCGCTTCGGATACGTCAAAGTGCGATATGGGATCGAAACGTTCGGGATGGCGATGCGTGTGGTGCGAACTCCCTCCGTGAGGGTGTTGTAGGTAACTTCCACGTAAGGCAAAACCGTCGATCCGTCGTGGTCGAGATAACTGTTCGGCGTCTCCAATTCGATGCGGAACTCGGTTTGGTTCGGCTTTAGAAGCACACTACCCGCGTTGACGCTGTTTTCGAACGCGATTTTGTAGTTGGGAAACGGGAGTCCGGATCCGGTAAAACCGGAACGACGCTCGACGGGTGACGCGGCCTTGTAGTGAACGAGCGAGTCGCGAAGCTTCGAGTTCACATGCACGTCCACAACGACACGATCCTCGTCTCTAGTGATCGTACCGTTGCAGTATACGTTATCGAATTGAGCATACATCTTACTATGCAGTTCGAAAAAAAAAATGATTTGAGGAGAAGTCAATCTGCATCATACGTACAGTAAGTCATCAAGCATGTGGGACATGACGAAAGTCGATATCGAAAAGATTTACAACATAGTTGATTATTATACCAATAATCTACAACAGGACGTGAATGATTTGCACGTCAACATGCAAGAGATGCTGTTGAACAACCACTACGACGAAGAAAGCTTCAACAACTATTTGTGGGAGCTGAACGAACGTTCGTACGTGTTACTAAAGAAGCATTCACTGAAGTTATTGTTAATCGAAAATTTACGTTAATACTTGCGACCTAAACCCAGCCCCTTAGGGGTTTTGTCGGTTTGAAAGGTGCATGTGCGCGCGTTACATTCTTGAACGTTACGCTCAGGGAGCATCGTTCCGGGCTCCGATTTGTCGAAACAGTCGGTGCAACCCGACGACATTTCCGCAATGGACTGATTTTTCCCCATCAACGTGGTCGCGTTTTGGATCATGTATTGGCGAGCTTCGTAGCTACTGGCGTTGTCACCGTTACGCAGTTTCATTTGGTATTGGATCGTACACCGAGGACGATAGTCTGTGAACGATCTGCCGTCGTGCATCATGTTGAAGCAAGGTTGCGGAGACGTTGGCTTCATGTGAAACGTTTATTTAATACATAAGAATATAAAATGTCTACTCGGAAAGTAGACGTTGAATCAACTCCGCTTTGTTCCCTTTCAAGTTTGTGGATCCGCGTTCCTTGAGGAGCGTTCGGAGCTCATCGTTTGTTTTCTTCGCGAGCAGCGCTTTGACCTCGTGGGTTTCTAAAGGTGGAAGAGGGTCCTCTTGCGTATCCAGCTTCTCTACCGTCGTGTCCTCCTTGACGACGGCGGAACTAGTCGTGTCCTCCTTGACGACGGCGGAACTAGTCGTGTCCTCCTTGACGACGGCGGAACTAGTCGTGTCCTCCTCGACGGCGGAACTAGTCGTGTCCTCCTCGACGGCGGAACTAGTCGTGGCCTCCTTGACGAAGGAGGAACTCCCCATAGTCGTGTCCTCCTTGACGACGGCGGAACTCCCCATAGTCGTGTCCTCCTTGACGAAGGCGGAACTAGTCGTGTCCTCCTTGACGAAGGAGGAACTCCCCATAGTCGTGTCCTCCTCAATGGAAACGTTGTAAGCGGGCTCGTTCGCTTTCTCCTCCGAAGCGTCGCTGAGCACCGCGCGCAACATGTTGGCGAGCTCCGCGGAGTGAATGGATTCGTCGTCGTCTTCGTCCTCACCCCAGATCTCGTTGGCCTCTTCGAGTTTCTTGGCTGCGACGAAGACGGCACCGTCGTTTTGCGGAACGGGACGAGCGCATATCGTTTGATTTCCGTTCATGTCCTCTCTGATTTTTGCGATATCCGTCTCCAAGGCTTTGATGTACCGATACAAACAGTACATTCCGGCGACGAATATGGATAATACGACTATGTTGTTTACGGATCGGATGTAAGATCGCATCGAGGATTTAGGCATTGCTTAAGAATTTGTACTAATGTTGGATTTTAGTTCGATGGTTTTAAACTCGTTTCAGTATGGCTTCTTTGATTTCGATGGCGTGATCCACAATTTGTGGATCGAACTCTTTGCGAAGCATCTCCAGCGCGATGTACTGTTTGGACACCCCTTTGGTCAACTTGTAGGGAAACCTCACCACATTACCACACTCGTCCTGCTGAGCTTCCATGCGCATACATCGGTAACCGGACAATCGCGCCAAATAAGGATAATGAGTCGTGATGATCACACCGCAGTTGGGCAGTTGCGCCAACGCGCTGAGGATCGCGTAGGCTCCCGCGACCCCCTCTACGACGTTGGTGCTGTTGAAGATTTCGTCGAAGATGAGCAGCGCGTAGCGATCGGACGAGAGCGCTCTCGCTCGTTCCAATCCGAATCGACAACGATGCATCTCCGCTTGGAACAGAGACTCCACCCCCTTGCAGTCTGGTATGTTGATTTGCGTATTGATCCATGAGAAAGGAGTCAAACGACACTCGCTCGCGTACGCGTGACCGATCGTTTGAGCAAGCAGTACGTTCGCGGCGACCGCCTTCACGAGCGTGGATTTTCCGGCCGCGTTGGGTCCGGTGATCAAGCAGTTGGATCCGTCCACACGGAAATCGTTGAGCACGGCGTTAGGTAAAGTCGGATGGCGTACCTCGCGCATACCGACGATCGCACGATCGCCTTCGGTAACGTACTGCGCTTGACAAAGCGTCCGTGTCGCGCGCGCGATGATCACGTCGGCCAAGGTAGCGTTCATCAACGTGTCGAATCGGTCGAACTCCTCCATCGACGATTTGAGTTTATGATACACCACCAATCGATCGCCTACAAGGAGCGAGCAGCACCGTTCCTGAAGCATGCATTTCAGATTCACGAGCGTGCGCTCCGCTTTGGTCGCCTGTGCTTCTCCCTCGCATACGCGCATGAGCGCCATCCCGGCCTTCGCGTAGGTGCACACCGCGTCCATACGAGCTCGAAGATGCTGACAGACCCGCCACGCTTGGATCGCGGACGTCGTGGTACCGAGCACACCTTGGGCGTACATGAACAGAGACAAGCCCATAGACACCGCCTGTATTCCGGCTACGGTACGCCCTTGTTGAATCAAGAGCACGAGCGAGCGCCACAGTACCGAGAGAAACTCACGAAAAGAAAATCGCATTTTGAAGCGTCTCACTAAGACGACGTACGGTATCAAAAAGTAAATCAAAGGAGACAACACCCCAATCGTCGGGGAGACCACGATTTGATAAAAATTGAGCACGTTCAGCATGGTGGCGGAGTCGTTCATGGCCAACGCTCGAAATAAAATAAAGTTGAAGTACACTGCGGAGGTTCCGTCCAACTCTCCTTGGCTAGTGCTCGCATGCTGAGCCTTGACCCACGCGACGTCGTCCTTGGTACGACGTACGACGCTCACGTGTTCGTCGATCAGTCCGTTTGCGTCGCGTTCGCGTAGCTCCGAGAGCCGACGTTGATAAGCTCGCAACACACCTGCGTCCACAACGGGAGTGGCGAGGCGATCGCGTATTTGATCGCGAGATCCATCCGTAGGGGCTTCCTTTGAGATCAGTTCGAAGATCGTATCGTCCGTAGTGTGGCGATAGGAGTGGAAAAATTCTAAATCGTTATACACGTCGGGACCGACCACCTCCATGCGTTCTTATTTGAAGGTGGAAGATTCGAGTTTCCTTTAGACAATTTTCACGAGCTTTTTGAAAATGAGCCAATACGCGGAGACACCGAGCACGATGTAGAGCACGATCTCTACGAAACTTCCGGCGAACAGGGGGTTCTCGAGAGGATCTCGAAGGAAGTACATCACGTGGATTACCGTTTGCAACACGATCATACGCGCTAGGTCCTCCGCGAACGGCACGTATTCTTCGCTTAGTAAATCCGACAAATTGAATGTAGTCACTTGGAAAAAATTTGAAGGTCGAGATTCCACCATTGTGGAAATTTAAGTATTTAAACTAAAGAAATAAATATTTTACTACAGGATGATCGAGTCATTCGGAATTCGCTACAAAGGCCGATTCGTTATCATGAAGCGTGATCCAACCGAGTCCACACGTTCGTTTCTCCATCGATATTGGTGGGTGGTTCAACGCAAGGAGGGTACGATCGAGGACAACATCGCGGCATCGCGATCCTTCGTGAGCGAGCTATTGTTGGGCGTTTCCTACTGAGAGACTACGCGCCCTTCTCTTTACGGAGAGGAGCCCTTCTTGCCGTAGGTGCGTTTTTTGCGTCCGCCCTCGAGCGAAGCCGGCTCGGCGGCGGGGACGTTCGCCTCGTAGCACGCGCCGCCGACCACCGGTTTCTTCGCAGCGGTCGATTTCTTTTTGCTTGCTTTCGAAGCGGGAGCGATCTTCTTGGCACCTTGCGCATCGAGGTACTTACGAAGCCCGTTCTGAGCAAGGACGATTCCGAACGGGACCGAAAGCTTGGCGAGCTCCGTCGTCATACTTCCGCCGCGAGCGGATGCGGAACGAGTAGCTGCGGGCGTCTTCTTCGGTGGCATATTTTTTTATATATTGTGCTTATTTTTTTTCAATCCGAGAAGTGTTCTTCTCCCTCGTATACTTTTCGAAACCGTACGGAGCGCATAATCACGTCGACAAAATCCTCTGATTTGGCGCGTTGCATCAAGGGGGTGTACGCGTAGTCCTCCTTCAGTTCCTCGTAGAAGTCGAGCAAATCTTCCAGACAGTGGTCCAATAGGAGTTGGATGAGTTCGGAGCGATACATGGATGCGGTTGCTTTCCGTTCAACTAGGTATCTACGACGGCCATCACGAATAGTATTTAAATACTATATCCATCCTGCTGTAGAGGTTTTTCATGGACGAGCGAACAAAGAGACGATTGTGGAATCGTCACGAAGACCTCATCCGTTCCGCTGCGGAACGCATCGTAATCGGCCTGCGTACTCGACTATGGATGTACAAAACGATAAACGCTTCCTTCGTGGTGGATGAACAGAACTTGTACGACGACGTGTGCGAATACCTACTTCATACGACTCGCGGTTAGCATGTAAATGATCACCGCTACAAACAGCGTGTACAACAACATGATACAGGCGCCGACCGCGACCAAACAAGTGCGCAGCTCTCGATAGAGCGCTCGAACCAAAGGCGCGACCAAATGACGACGCAGCGTGTCTTCCAAATCGGGGCAGCTTTGGAAGAGCTCTTGAAAGGGACCGTCAGAGCCGCTTTCCCCCATATTTTAGTCTTTACGCGTACAAAAATATTTCACTTTTGTCTTGTCTTAACTGTAAGGTTACCCGAGAGGGCGTTACAGCGACAGGATGTCTCCATTGGATTTCGTGCTACGCGACGTGTACGTGAAAGGAGTGTATGCGGGTCGAATGGTGATGCGGTGCCCCCCCGAGTCTAATTTTCGAGACTTCACCGAATTCGAGAGACAACACAAGCAGATCGATGCAACGGCGATGTCGAGCGTTGTGTTAAACGCGACCGCGGTGGAGATCCATTTGCAACTACGGGGCTCTCCGGATTTGTCGGAGTGTATGGAGCACGAACGTTTCGATGTGACGGTTCGACTTTCCGGCTTCGACGACATCCACTCGAAGCACGTTTATCGACTCCAATCTGTGAAACGCGCGCACGTGTCGACGCGCGAGGCTCCCGAACCTCCGGAACCGGATAGAGGCGAACTGCGTGATCTCGTACGCGAATTGCAAGAAGCGATGACTCTGCAAATTCAAATCCTAAATCGGCGCAACTCGTTAGACATGAATTACGCGGATGAGTTGACGGAGGTTGTTGAGTTTCTAAAGAAAAAAAATAGTCGATATATATAAAACTAGGATCCATACATGGATACGCGATCAATCTTGCAAGGCCTGGTGATTCTCGTATCTGCGGCCCTGCTTATCTATTTGGCATACGACTACTACAACAACAAGACGGCGGATTTAGAGTCGTTCGAGGATTTCGCGCCTCTTGTGGAGGAAGAGGATGAGACCCACGAGCAGCCGGCCCCGATGATGGATGCGACGGAGGCCAAACCTCAACCGGTGCCTACACCCACGAAAAAACCTCCGGCCGCAAAGGACTGCTTTCCCAAGGACAAGTTGACTCCCGAGGATCTGCTCCCTAAAGACGCCGCGAACTCTGAGTGGGCACGCGTCAACCCCGCAGGCCAAGGTGACGTGAAGAACCAAAACTATCTCACAGCGGGCTACCACATGGGCATCAACTCGATCGGTTCCACGCTTCGCAACCCGAACCTTCAACTTCGCTCGGAGCCTCCCAACCCTCAGGTCAAGGTGTCTCCGTGGCTTCAGACCACGATCGATCCGGATCTGAACCGTCGCCCCCTAGAGATCAACGGTTGCAGCTAAATCTAAAAGCTACTTAAAAAAAACGAGGTTAACCATGCATCAAAAGATATGAATCAAGAGCTGCTCCTCGTATCCTTAACAAAATACTATCAACATGCACCGGAACAACGCATTCGCAAGATTGTCGACATCATCGAGGGTCGTTCGAGTATATCGCTACGACTGATCGATTGGTACGTTACAAACTATTGCAAAACCAACAACATTGTTTTGTTAGACGCCGCCACTTCCGAGTACTTCAACGTGTATATGAATTATCGCTCGCAACTGAAAGCGTTCAAGAAAATCCAGTTCGATCCCTTCCGTCGTAGAGATCGGATCATGTTTCCCTACGACGAGGACAAAGTGCTCCACACCACTATCGGTCAACTGAATTTTTTCCGATGGGCCATCGAACATAAGATCATCGACACCATCGAGCGAAATCTCTCCACCATCGAACGGGACATGATGTTGGTGCACAGCGAGGAGCCCGTCTTGAAACAGACCACCGTGCCGCCGTCTTCCTCGATCAAAAGCATGACCACGTTCAACGGGTCCACGCTCATCTCTTTCGAGTGATAGCTTAGAAATCGTCGTTCACCGCAAACGACGCGGACGTTCGCTCGTACACGAGCGACTTCAGAGTTTCCATGGTCTCGTACGCTCCGTCGTAGAAGCAGAAGGGAAACACGGTGGCTCCGGTGGTCGTGCGAAGCTCTTCAACAAGTGGATCGGGGTCCTCCAATGTGGAGACGTCTATTTTTGAAAAATCGTTCGCGTCCGTCAGCATGGTCGACAGCCATTTCTCGATGCGAACGCAGTCGCGACAACCCGGCACGCCGAACACCACGATTTTGTTTTGGGTCAGATACTCTTGAAGCGATTCACCGCGTGCGGTCATGAGTTTCTAATATATATTACGAAGGTAATATCTTCCAGTCAAAGACGCGGGATGAAACGTATCGGTCTTCTGCTCAAGAAACCGGAGAGCGTTTTCTCCAACGGCTGCGTGCAACAACCGTTGTTCCTTCGCAAATCCCTCGTAAACGCGGGTTTCGAGGTTGATTTTTTGAGCACGGAGAAGGACTATCGCGAGTTCGAGTTCACGCGTGATCCGATCGTATTAACCGACTCGACCACCGACTTTTCGGCGTACGCGTGCGTGGTCCTCGCCTCGGCAGTGCTGGTGGAGAACGAGAACAACGCTCCCTATCTTCGCAACATGGAACGCTACGGGGTGCACATCGTGAGTTTCATCTGCGGGAACATATACGTGCTGTTGCAGGAGGAGTTCGTCTTCTCCAAACACAACATCATGGCGCACTATATCCAACCCTACAAACACCGTAATATGATCATGGAGATGTACGACTACGCGAGCGAGTATTTGAACGTGTTGTCCGATACAAAGACCGACGTGGTCCCTTACGTTTGGGATCCGGACGTGATCGACTCTTACGTGAAATCCAATCAACTTCTTCAACGTCTCGGGGACGATCGCTCGAAGATCAACATCATGATTTGGGAGCCCAACATGAGCATCCACAAGAACGCCTTCGTGCCTTTGTTGATCTGCGAGGATTACTATCGACGCTACGGTAATCTGAACAAAGTGTACCTGGTATGCTGTCAGGACATTCAGAAAAAACACCCCGAGCTCACGAGTCGATTGCGCATCTTCAAGGATAACCGCGTGGAGTCCTTCGGGCGTATCATCATGCCTTACATGATGGACATTATTAGTCGTAACAACAACTATCTGTCCGTCACGCTCAGCTACACCATGTTGAACTCGTTGAACTTCCTCCATTTGGAAATGATGTATCTAGGTGTTCCGATCGTGCACAACAACGAACCGTTCGAGAAGAACGGGATGTACTACAAAGACTACGCCTTGCGAGACGGAGCGGATCGACTGGAGGAGGTTCGCAACACCTTTTCGAAAAAAGACTACATGGAGCGTTGCGCGTCCATACTCGAAACCTACGCCTCTTGCAACACCGAACGAGTGGAACGTTACCGTAGCATCTTCGCAGAGATGATGCGCACCGAGGAGACCCCCCTTTCGACTCTCCGTAGCGAGGAGACCCCCCTTTCGACTCTCCGCGCCGAGGAGACCCCCCTTTCGACTCTCCGTAGCGAGGAAATACCGACACAAAGTACGCGCGAGATCCACGCAGTTCCCACACCTCAAAACACGGCATCCACGAAATTTTATCGTGGCGAGGGTCATGTTCTCCTCGTGAGAAACTCCGAAGACTTGAACTTAGCGAGATGCGTGCTACGCGATTGGACGAAGCGAGGCGTGTTCGACGTCGTAGAGATTCTACACAACAACATCGATCGCGCGCTGATTCGAGAGTTCGCACGCTCTCACTCGAACACCAATCGTATCATGCGTATGATACCATTCGAAACGAAGAACCCTGCGGACACGAAGCAAGCTTTGCGAGAATGCTCGTTCAAACGATACCATCACGTGTGCTTGCGTACCTATCGCACGACTCGGGATATCTCCAAATCGACCACTCGATCCACACAACCGCCGCCTTAAACCACATCGAAGCTGATTATGTACAACACTTTGTTGATGAACAGATTGAACACGTATTCGCTAATCGGGAGATCCGATTTGGACGCGCGCAGTTTCTGCATCGAGTCGTTCACTATCTTTCGCTCGTCCGCGACTTCGATCTCGTCGATCATCTTCGCGGTGTCTTCGTCGTACACGACCACGTTCAGTTTGATGTGCGCGAACCGCATTAAGCCGCGGACTTTGTCGAGCTGTTCCATTGCGAGTGTGTCCAAACACAACTTCGAACCTTCTCCGAAAAGTAAGACAAGACCCTTGCAAAACAATTCGAAAAAAAAGAAAAAAAGCTCTTTGTTGGTTTTCAACGATTTAACGTCCAAGAATATCTCGTTGCGCTCAGTCTGATTGGTCACGAAGATGTACTTCGCTAATTCGTTGATATCTATATTTAATCGTTCCATTTTTTAATACATAGGTTTATATATAGCAAGAGCTTTGGTAAAATAGTGTGCGCATTCACGGCTTCTTTTTGGTAGAGACCGCGCGCTTCCTCGGAGCCATAATCACAGGCTCCTCGTCTTCCTCCTCCTCCTCCTCCTCTTCCTCCTCCTCCTCCTCTTCCTCCTCTTCGTCGTCGGCGGGAGGAGAAGGTTTCTTGGCGGTTTTGGGCGCGACCACGATGTCGTCGTCGTCTTGTTCGCCCGTAATGTCGTGGTTCGCGACCGAGCGGAAGCAGCACCCTTCGAAGCCGGCCTTGGGAATCACCAACATTTGGACCATCCGCCAAGTCATGCCGAACTTGCCTCCGGCGAGCCAAATACCGGTGCATTGGATGAGCGCTTTCACGCGCGCTCCCTTCAGCGGAGTCTCCTTGATGTCCAACAACTCGTGATCGGAATTGAACATGGTGCATTTGAACGCAGGAGGACTGCCGTTGTACGGAAGCTTGATTTTGAAAGTCGGAGGATACTTGTCCGTAGGCTCACCGGTATCCTTGTCCTTGGAGTACTTGACGATCTTCGTGTAGAGCGCGTCTACCACTTCCTCCGAAGACGCCTTCTTTCCGAGCCACTTCACGCTGTTCTCGAAGCAGGTCTTGATGTTCAAGTTGTCGATGGTGCTCATCATGTCGTAGACCTCCTTCAGCACTGGACGCGTGTCCATGTTTCGGAAGGACAGATCGAGCGAGTACGTGTCCGACTCTCCGTCCTTCCCCTCGTACACGTTGAGACCGTACGGGGCGATGCACTCGCAGGTTTGCAACACGAGAGGGCGCTTGTTGTAACTGACCGAAATCATCTTCCCGCCGTTGTCGAGCTTCTTCACCTCTCCGTATTCGATGTTCTTGACATCGAACTCGTTGGCAAGGATGATGTTCTCGGGAGAAGACATGATGGATATGTTGTGGTTATCGAAGGATGTTGTTGTGATTGCTATTGAGTTTCCTTCTTAAATAGAGAGCGTCAATTTTTTTTTTACCGGTTCAAGCCCTCGTCAAGAACACGTATCGATTTTTTCGTTTGTTGATGGTGGTGGTACGAAAGTCTTGAAACGCTTCGATCAGCTTGGTGATCTCCAGGTTCTCCTTACCGGACTTCGGAACCACGAAGTCCAGGTCGATGTTGAGCGAGACCATGTCGTCGGGCACTCCCGCGCGAAAGTCGTTGGTTCCGATGTCCAAAACACCGTTGTT
>Ga0255762_10002409_pt1 | contig 15269 bp, 14 predicted proteins | sample 101ome_16_FD_179962 | JGI IMG/M metagenome (GOLD analysis project Ga0255762, IMG submission 179962) | Coastal salt marsh microbial communities from the Groves Creek Marsh, Skidaway Island, Georgia - 101401AT metaG (version 2) | ecosystem: Environmental > Aquatic > Marine > Intertidal zone >...
TTCGTTCGTGCCCCCGTATATTTTTTGTACTCTCGCGTCAGTCCACATTCTAGCAATTGGGTACTCTGACATGTAGCCATATCCGCCATGGAGCTGAACACATAAATCAAGAATTTCGTTTTGTTTCTGGCTAGCCCACCACTTAGCCATTGAGGCAACTTTTGAATCCAAGTTTCCTGCTAAAAGACGTTCCACGCAGTCATCTATGAATACTCTCGCTACACGCGCTTCAGTCACAGCTTCCGCGAGTCTATGTTTTGTATTTTGAAAATCAAATATGGCTTGCCCAAAGGCGCGCCGTGACTTTACATATTCTAAAGTCAGGTCGAGCCCAGTCTCCATAGATGCTACAGCTCCGATGGCTATGAGAAGCCGTTCTTGCGGTAATTGGTTCATGAGTTGGTAGAACCCTTGGCCTTCCTCACCTCCAAGAATTGCATCTGAATCGACAAGAACATCTTCAAAGAACAACTCAGACGTATCTGCCGCATGCATTCCTATTTTCTCAAGGTTTCTGCCACGGGAAACTCCAGGCAGGGACATATCCACGAGTATCAGCGAAATTCCTTTAGATCTTGCCTCTGGATCTGTTTTCGCCACCAGAATTATTAGATCCGCATTTTGACCGTTCGTGATGAAAGTTTTTTGGCCATTTATAAGAAATCCATTCTCTTGTTTTACTGCCCGAGTTTTGACTGACTGCAAGTCAGACCCAGTTCCTGGTTCGGTCATCCCTATAGCGCACACTACTTCACCGGATACTAATTTAGGGAGCCATAAACGCTTTTGATGTTCAGTCCCAAACTCCAAGAGGTAGTGGGCGCAAATTCCTGAGTGGACTGCATCGCCAAATGCAGCCCCTAAAGTAATTCGCTCTAATTCTTCTAACCAAGCAAAATGGTGAGCAAGCGATCCCCCACCTCCGCCATATTCTTCTGGAACTGACGGGCAAAGAAACCCACCTGACCCTGCGGCACGCCAAGCGGCCTTGTCTATAAAACCCTGACTAGTCCAACGCTCAATATGTGGTTGGAATTCCGACTCTAGAAATTTCCGGGCAGCGTTTCGAAAAATGCTGACATCGTCTGTTTCCCAACTGGGTTGATAATCACTAGTAAAGTCAAAATTCATCCCACCGCCACCTTGCGTGTCACTGTCGCGCATGTTGACGCCTCCTGGCGTATGCTTTCATTTAAGTTAGTTCCTGGAGCATAACTCATGAAGATATCTGCCGTCGAAACTATTCTCTCAGATACTTACCCAAATGGTATTTGGGTCCGGTTAGAAACTGATGAAGGTCTAGTAGGAGTTGGAGAGACATTCCGGAACCCTAAAGCCACAGAAGCCTACATCCATGAAACTCTTGCTCCTTACCTACTTGGGCAAGATCCCTGTCAGCCCGAATTACATCGCACAGCTTTCAATCGCCTACTTGGTAACCGGTTTCAGGGCTTTCCAACCCGCTCGATAGAACTACGCGGTAATTCTGCGATTGATATAGCTCTTTGGGATTTGATGGCCAAATCATTGGATGCTCCACTTTACAAGGTTTTAGGGGGTCCAGCCCATCAAACGCTTCCAGTTTATAATACCTGTGCAAGTGATGGTTATAATCTTGCTGCAAAGGTTATAGGTGATAGTCGCGCGGCAGGAGAAGGCGAGGACGACCTTGCTCTCCAAGTGAGTGATCCAGGACGTCTCGCCAGGTCACTTTTGGATGACGGTATCACGGGCATGAAAATATGGCCCTACGATCGATTTGCTGCCAAGCATGATGGCTGGCACATAGATCGCGCAGATTTGGAAGAAGCAACTGATGTTATTGCACAGATCCGAGATGCGGTTGGCGATGAAATTGAAATTATGCTTGAGTATCATGGGCTTTGGAGATTGCCTGCAGCATTAGACATTGCCGAAGCCCTTGGCCAGTATCGAGTTTATTGGCATGAGGATCCAATTGATCTTTCTAACATCGCAGATCTGCGTCGCTACCGTGATGAAACAGGCGGCCGTGTAGCGGCTAGTGAAAATCTCGGGACAACTCGTTGGTTGCGTGACGCTTTAGTTGCGGGAGCTGTGGATGTAGTTCAGTTTGACATGGGATGGGTTGGGGGCATTTCCGAGGGTAAACGTATCCAAGCACTAGCTGAGGCCTTTGATCGTCCTATCGCCCCTCATGATTGCGTCGGTCCCATCCTGTTTGCGGCTGACTGTCATTTAGCCTTTGCGAGTCCCAACACTTTGACACAAGAGATTGTCCGCGCGTACCTATCCGGCTGGTACAGTGACGTTGCCAGTGGGTTGCCAGAGGTGAAATCAGGCCAATTACAGCTTCCTAAAGGTCCTGGCCATGGGGCGGATTTTGCTCCGGGATTTCTTGACGGGGGTGGTATTAAAAGGAAGAAAAGCTGCATGTAAATTTTTTAGCAGCTTGCCTCATTCAAAGGCAATTTATGCAGTAATATCGATACGGTGCTATTTTCGCTTTAAAGACAGCTCCGGATGTATGACGTCAAAAAAATTCAAATCAGGCTATTTAACTGTCTTCAATGAGTTAAAAAATGATTAGCAGATTAAAGCACTCATATTATGCCTATTAAGGAAAATACTTTTGTTAGATCTGTCTGATCGCATTTTATACAAAGATCCAATGGTCTTAGTTATAAATAAGCCAGCTGGGATACCAGTGCATGCGGGTCCTAGTGGTCAAGAAAATATTGAGGCTGCTTTGGAGCTACTCCGATTTGAAGGTAAAGATTTGCCGAAGCTGGCTCATCGTTTGGACCGAGATACGTCAGGTTGTCTTGTTTTAGGTCGTGGCCCGAATGGGCTTAAACGGCTACATCGGCTCTTTCGGGAAGGTCTCGTAAGGAAATATTATTGGGCTTTAACTATAGGAGCACCAGCTAAGGACGAGGGCCTTATTGATGCTCCTTTAACAAAACTAAACACACGGCAGGGTTGGCGTATTGTTGTTGATCCAGCTGGGAAGGCATCACAAACCCATTGGCGTGTACTCGCGCGAGGTAAGGACATTGCCTGGCTTGAATTTCGACCGAAAACGGGCCGTACCCACCAAGTTCGTGTTCATGCGGCAAGTCTTGGTTTTCCAATTTTGGGTGACTTGCAATATGGGGGAGGGGAGGGAAATTTAATGCTCCATGCTAATCAAATAGATCTTCCGATTTACCAGAACCGACCATCGGTTGTGGTAAATGCAGAACCTGCGCCACAGTTTATTTCAAAGCTCGAATCTTTCGCGCCAGACTGGCGCAACATAAGCTAGGTGCTGTTAATTAGGAGGAACCGATGGGTTGGTTTATTCATCACGTAAATGTCCAGGCATTTGACGTTCAGGAAAGCGCCAAGTTTTATCGGGATATTATTGGTTTGAAGGAAGGTGTTCGCACTTATCCCGAGACTGTTGGCGCAATGAGTAGTGGCCCCGATCGTATTGCTGCATTTGGGCGTGATAACCGCGGCATCCACGTTGTTAAGGCAAATCCAAGCTTCCCCATCCAGAATAAGCTTTTTCACAACCCAACCATTGGTGGACATTTCGCAATTACCGTGACCAACCTCGAAACCGTGAAGGCTAGGTTGGAGGAAGCCGGACATATTGTTTCCGATGCGGGCGTGTACGCTATGGCTGGGATGCGGCAAATCTATGTTTTTGATCCGTGTCAACGAGTGATGGAAATCAATCAAGCTATTGACGACTCAGCTGGTCGTTATCCTCGCCGTGGCGAAGCGCATGATCTTGAGATGCAAGAAGGTGGATGGACTCTGCATCACGTCAATTTGCCTGCTCACAGTGTTCCAGCAACTGTAACATACCTCCGAGATCTCATTGGGTTAGAAGAAAGTCGATGGATTCCTGCTGAGAGTTCTTCGATTAGCGAATTTATAGTTGATCCAGAAATGCTCGCTGTTTTTGGAGATGACAACCGAGGAATTCATGTCGTTAAGCCAACGGCTGAATTTGCAGCTAAAAACGGCTTTAAACACAACCCCACAATTGGGGGGCATTTTGCTGTCACAGTGCCTGACCTAGAAGCCGTGAAGTCACGCCTTTCTGCTTCAGATGTTCAATTCACCGATGCGGGATCGTATGCCATGGCGGGGATGGCACAAGTTTATGCTTATGACCCGTCGATGAACCTAGTAGAAATAAATCAGGTGATTTGACTTTTGGAACTCTGAAACAATTCCTAAACACTGTGTTAAGCGGATTTTCGGTTTTAAGCTTCAGGAGTTTCGGCTGGCTCTGTGGCGCACATGCTGGGTCTCAGTCGAAAATTTTCATACCAGCGTGTTAAGGCAGGTCTGCCGTGACGAAAGTTCCCAAGCCAATCGCGCCAATCTTGGTAACTCGCCGCAATTCCAACGGTAATCTCTGCAAGGTTGGGAGAATTTGTGTCGCCGCTAGTTTGGAGTTCTTCGGCGCGTAATTCTATGGCATCAAAGCAGCGTTCAATGCGGTCTCTTTGCTTTTGTAAAAAACTCTCCATCCGGTATTCAGAAGGCCGAAGGTGTTCAGCGCGCATAAGGATTTGAGCTTCAATTAGACCATCAGCAATTGCATAAAGAGACCACATTCTATCAGGTTCTGGACCTGTCAGCTTACCGCCAGATAACCGATCCAGATGCTGGCAAGCCAGTGTTGAGCACCCTAGAGCATGGCCTGCGTCAGTGACGAGTGTTGGGATCCGGGCTACGGGGTTATTCTCTGCAAGGCCAGGAGTAAAAGGTACCGTTTCAAACCCCCATGATAGAGGCCAAGTTGTTTGAATTATCTCTATCTCATCCCAGAGGCCAATCTCTCGTGCGGCTACTGAGACTTTTCGTGTGAAGGGTGATGCGGGCGTCCAGAAAAGTTTCATCAAATATTTCCCGTAGTTCAGAAAAGTGACATTGCTACTTAATTTGGTTCGACATGTTCTAAATAAAAATACACCGCCAGCGAAATTAGCAGGCGGTGTATTAATTTAAAAAATGAACTCTATTCTAGTCTACGCGAGCGGTAGCTGAGCCGGTGACCACTGTCTTCCCATCCTGATTTGTCGTAGCTAGTTCTAGCTCAATCTCACCTTCTCCAATCGCAACAACTGTCGCTTTCGAAGTAAGAGTATCACCAGGCCAGACCTGGTTTGTGAAACGTACCCCGAATTTTTTAAGGCGGCCGTCTCCCACGAAATTAGTCAGCATTTTTCCTGTAAGACCCATTGTAAGCATGCCATGGGCGAAAACACTTGGGTAACCAGCTGCTTGAGTGGTGTATACCTCATCCGTGTGCAGAGGATTATAGTCACCTGATGTTCCTGCATACATGACTAGTAGTCCCCTAGAGAGGTTTTCGACTACTATTTCCTCATGAACATCACCGACTTTTAGATCAGTTGCTTTTAAAGCCATCTCTCAGTTCCCCCTCAACCTTGGTCGACAGGGCGTTCGGTTTTTACGCCTACACCCCGAGATGTGACAACGAGCTCGCCCTTCTGGTTCCGATACTCAAGGATAGTCTCAGTGAAAGTTAGCTTTCCCGCTCGTTTGCTTTCTTTCTCCCATACTTTTCCTGGCTTTGTTGTTACGGTTAGGACATCGCCGGGTTGTACGGGAAGATGATATTCAAAGTGCTGCTCCGCATGAAGGCCGCCGGAGCTTGCAGGTTTGCCATCTATGCCTGACGGACCTTTTGCTGATCCAAACCACTTCTCACCGACTTTGGGTCTAAGGAAGTAGTCCGGGTCGAATTGTGCAACGGACCTATAGAATGTTGGTGGTGGTACCACGTGTCCAACTTCAGTGTTCTTTGCATATTCGGCATCATAGTAAATTTGATTGTCATCATTGACCGAGCGCGCAAACATCATGATGTGCGTTGCTTCGATCGGCATTGTGACTTTGTCAGCCATTGTAAGATCTCCTTTTACGATCTTTAAGAAAACTATGTACGGGTTGGTAAAGAAGTCGAAACCGGAAAAAAGTTCAGACTATCGATGGAACTTTTACCCCTATCATTGCATCTCTTGTAATGAGGGCTTCAAGCTGCTCAGCACTCCAGTTATCGGTGCCGGCAGGCCGCATGGGTAACACCAGATATCGCATGTCTGCCGTTGAGTCGTGAACTTCAATTTTGGTTAGATCAGGCAATTCTGTGCCAAATTCTGATAGTACCTTGCGTGGTTCTTTAACAACTCGTGAGCGATAAGCCCGTTTTTTGTACCAGGCTGGAGGCATGCCAAGTAACACCCGTGGGTAACACGAACACAGAGTGCATACGATTACGTTATGCCGTTCTGGTGTATTTTCGACGACAACGACCTCTGGATTTTCGTCTAGTCTAGTTACTCCCATTTCAGCAAAGGCTGATTTGGGGTCAGAGATAAGTCGTTCCCGATAGGCAGAATCAGTCCAGGCACGAGCGATGATTTTCTGTCCCATAACGGGTGTGCGACTATCCATGTCATCAATTTGGGCCTGAATTTGACTGGCCGAAAGGATGCCTTTTTCTACCAGAAGCTCGCGGATCGCTTGCTCCATCACTTCAAACTCTGTGATGTCATCAAGGTCTTCGATTGCTTCATGATCGTCGTGATGGTGTCCGTCGTGGGGCATATCTATTCTCCTATTGGCTGCAACCAATGTTCATATATGTCTGCGGCAAGTTCATCCTGACTGTCTTCTCCCCAGACCTCTTTCCATTCAAAAACAACGTCGTATAGCGGTTGCTCTTCCGCATCCTTGTAATAAGCCAACTCTTCTGGATTTTTATAGATTCCAATTAGTTTGCGCACTTGGCCGGTCTTACCACGCAAATACATTGGAGTTCGACAGTGGCCCTCATGGTCACGAGCGTCGACTAAAACTCTGTCTCCAGCCTTAAAACGAGGCATCATTCTGCTGTCCCCCAATGATTTAATTTATCACGAGCTTCAGATATCCGGTCGGCTAGATCTTCTGCAGAGATAACACCGTCAGAAACTAGGTTAGCTCCTAACGCCTCAATCCATCGGTCGAAATACGCCGAATCATCAGGCGCCGTCTTTAATGACTTTTGTGTGCGTAAAAATGTTTCTCGCACTTGGCCTCCTGCCTTTGGCAGAAGTTGTAGCAATGCATCAACGCGCTTTTCATAAAGCGTAAGGTCACGGTCTGCGGCCATAGGTCTTCCATCAGTTACCTAAATGAAAGGCTATGGGTCTTGAGGGATCGGCGCAAGTCGTCATGATCAATATTAGTTAATTGGAGTTATTACCATGACTGACCGTGTCACCACTAAACTCAAGAAAATGATAGCTGGACCTGAATTGGCTGTGCTTCCCGGTGTAGCGGATGCACTCAACGCCCGCCTGGTTGCTGCTGAAGGGTTCAATGGAATTTATATGACTGGAGCTGGCACATCAGCCAATCGTCTTGGTATGCCAGATGTTGGATTGCTTACCATGAATGAAATGGCGGATAACGCCTGGCGCATTGCTGACGCTTCGGGACTGCCATTGTTAGCGGATGCTGATACCGGATGGGGTGGACCACTTAATGTACGTCGGACGGTGCAACTGTATGAAAGGTCTGGGGTGGCAGGGCTACACATTGAGGATCAAGAGTGGCCAAAACGGTGTGGTCATCTTGCTGGTAAAGCTGTTATTTCCACCGAAGATATGGTTCAAAAAATCAAGGCTGCAGTTGATGCGCGCATCGATCAAGATTTTCAAATTGTTGCAAGGACTGATGCTCTGGCGGTTGAGGGATGGAACGCCATGCTTGACCGAGCTCACGCTTTTGAGGAGGCAGGAGCAGATGTGCTCTTTCTAGAGGCCATGACAACGATGGAGCAGCTAACAGAAGCCCCAAAACTTTTTTCCAAGCCGCTACTATATAATATGGCTTCAAGTGGTAAGACACCATTTTTGGCAACCGACGAAATACAGGATCTCGGCTTTGGCGTAGTTATATATCCAAATTTTGTTGTTCTTGCGGCTATTCCCGCTATTCGAAGAATTTTGAAACACCTTAAAGAAACTGGAGATGTAAAAAATCTTGCTAACGAAATCGTTAGTTTTAAGGAATTTTTTGATTTAATGGGTATGGATGATGTTAAGGCATTAGAGGAGCGCTATGTGACTGACGAAACCCGCCGAGCTGATTACTGATGGAAGAGTTAAATCCTCTGCCTCTACCAGATGGCGTAACATCTCGAATGGTAAGTAAGGTAAATGGGCTCAACATTCATGTTCTTGAAGCTGGAGATCCAACCAGACCCGCTATACTCTTACTTCATGGTTTTCCAGAACTAGCTTTCTCTTGGCGGAAAATTATGTTGCCGCTGGCAGATCTTGGGTACCATGTGATTGCCCCAGACCAGCGGGGTTATGGCCGAACCACAGGTTGGGTGTCGGGTTTTGATGAAGATCTATTCACATCGCGAATGCCCAATCTCGTTAGAGATGCGATGGGGTTGTTGTTCCGCATGGGGCATGACCATGCTGAGCATGTTCTTGGTCACGATTTTGGAGCATCAGTTGCGGGATGGGCTGGTGTTTTGAGACCGGATATCTTCCGATCTATTACAGTAATGAGCGCCCCTTTTGCGACGCCGGCAGCTGCTGTGATTGGCGCAGGAGATTATCCGGAGGACCGGATTGACGAGGAGCTTGCAGCTCTTGCGCGTCCTCGAAAGCATTACCAGCACTATTATTCAACCCGAGAAGCAAATTCTGACATGTTAAATGCACCAGGTGGGTTGAAGGAATTTCTTCGCGCTTATTTTCATATGAAAGGTGCAGGTTGGATTGAAAATACACCTTTTAAATTGCAGGGTTGGACTGGGGATGCACTCGCTCAAATGCCGACCTACTACATAATGGACCGAGATCACACGATGCCTCAGGCAGTCCTTCCTGCATCGTCCGCTTCAGAAGATGGTTGGATGAGTGATAAGGCTCTAAATGTTTATTCAGCAGAGTATGCTCGAACTGGTTTTCAGGGTGCTTTAAATTGGTATCGCTGTCGTTTTGTTTCGGAATATGTGCGAGAGCTTGGGCTTGCAGCTGGAACAAAGATAAAGGCACCAATGACTTTTATAGCTGGGGCCCAAGATTGGGGCGTTAGGCAGACCCCTGGTGCGCTTGAAGACATGGAGGCTCGTGCCTCTGAGGATTGGCGTGGAACCTACCTTATTGATCAGGCTGGTCATTGGGTTCAGCAGGAACAGTCGGCGGAAGTAGTAAATGCTTGGCGGCAAGCTATGAAAATTTAAAGCCTGATAATATTTACGCCAGGTACTGCTTCGGTTGCGATATCGAGAAGATGTTGATGATGAGTGAGATAGAGGACCTGTCCACGTTTCCCCATTCCAGCTAAAAGATCAAAAGCTTCTCTTGCCCGGTTGTCATCAAAGGTTTCAAAAATGTCATCTGCTATAAAAGGTGGTGGGGGAGTTTCGTCGGCAAATGTATGAAATCCCGCAACTCTGAGCGCTAGGTATAATTGCGCGCGCGTTCCCGCAGACATTTGCCCATCTTCTATGCGTGACGCACCATTAGCGTCGATTGCGATTAACTCCTCTCCCTTACTGCCTGACTGTGTACGAAGGCCTTTATAAGCACCACAGGTAATTTTTTCGAAAGCTTCTGAAGCAACTTTGAGCATGTCGCTTTGCTGTTCAGACCGGAATGATTCGATAGCTGTTTTCGCAGCAAGTGCTCCTAGACGGAGGCGAAGAGCTTTTTTGGTCCCATCTATAATTTCTTCCAGAACAGTCTGTTTTCTCGTTTGTAGGGCCGCGGCGACGCTATCACCACCGATTGCGTCTAGTGCATTTTGTGCTTCCCGCAGGTCGGCATGTCGCTCACGTGTTGCCTCGGCAAGAGCTGTGATTTTTGAATCAAGCGTCGCAATTTCTGCCTCAAGAGATGAACTATCTAAACTTTGCAGTAGTTCCAGTGCTTCATCAGGATTTTCAGTACCCGCTGCCTGCAGTATTTCACGCTCGAGATTAGCCGCAGTTTCTGCTGATTTTTTGACTTGAGTGATTTCTTCCAGAACCTGGTTGGCATCAGACAAGCTTTTAACACCAAGAGATTTGAGAAATTGTTCCTTGACGACATTGTGCTCTTCAATCTCTTTTTGGATCTCAGAAGCAGTGTCAAATTCGGATGCTAGAGAGTTTTCCAAGGTTTCAAATTGATCCGCCGATTTTTGTTCTTCAATGAGGCGTGCTTTTAAGAGCTCATATCCAATTTCAGGATCACTTTGATCAATGGTTAGATTTAGATCGTTTAAAATTCCTCGCACTTTCGCAACGAAGGCGTCTTTGTCATCGGCCATGTGACGGATGCGTGTTTCAAGATCTTCCTGTTTTGCAATTAAATTTTCTAACTCGCGTAGTTCTGATAATGCGTCTGGAATTAACTGAGGTGCTTTAGAAAAACTGCTAATCCATGAACTGCCCAGTGCTTCTGCCCATCTGGTAGTCCAAACTTCTAAATCTTCCTCTGCTTTAAGTAGCAAAGTCTTTCGGGTGCGGAGTACGTCTCGACCCTCGCGAGCAATTTCGGCTTCGCGCAGTCGAGTGTCAGCAACATCTACAAGAGTAGCTAAGTCTTCTTCAACATTAAGAATTTTTGAGAGTGTTTGAACGTTGTTTTTTATTTCGCGTTCTGCTGCTACACGCAGCGATAAGGCCTCGTTTTTTTTCCGGTTTATGGCTAGAGCCTCTTCCCGGTTCTCTGTCCACTGGATTAGGGTCTCAGGGGCTGTGTTGCGGTCTAAACCTAGTTTTTCTGATACATCTGCTAGCGTAGTAATTATCTCGCTGATGTTATTTTGGCACTCCTTAAGAGACACTTGTAGGTCGGTTACCTTGGCGTTTTCTTCTGCAGCAACCTTCTTAGCAAGATCTAGGTCCGCTAGTTTAGACGTGTTTGCTATCTTAGTATCAATTGCTTCATCAAATGCGAGCATTTCCGTAGCGAATATATCAGCTGTTTCTGCTGTTAATGTATCCCGGTGATGTCCCCAGGCTTCATCACGCCTAAATTTTAATTCAGCTAAAGCGTTCTGATCTGAAATTGCCGTTAAATCTCTATTGGCGTCCAGGTTGGCCTTTGCGACGGCATACCTCGAACGCGCTGAGTCCATCAGATCTTGAATATTTGCTTTTCTCAGCCTCAGCGAAACAAGATCATTTTTCCAAGTCTCGAGAATACTTCTTGCAGGTAGCTTTAATGATTTGAGGTCTTCTCCATTTCCTTCCCATGGGGCTAGGCGGTCGAAAGCAGAGATAACTTCTATTTCAAGAACTCTCTCTTCATTTAGAGCTTGTTGATAGCGATTAAGTAGTTCAGTCGATCTAATGGAATAGAGGATAGTTTTTAGTCTTGCATACTCGGCGTCAGATAATGGACAATCGTGCTTGGTTGCTTCTGCACGAGTTACCTCTGACTGCGCTTGTTTCACTCTTTCGCAGAGTACGGGCCAATCTCTTGTGAGCTCCAGTATTTTTGCCGTTTGCTCAATTTCGAGGAAGAGAGAGTGGGGCTTCGCTTCTTTTCCGTTAGATAATTTTCGTGTCCGAGCGCTAATTTCAGCTACTGTCTCGTCCAGTGAGCGCTGACGCTTTGGGATATCTTGAGTTGCTGTTCTGTAGCGGCTGGCAAGATCTGTTATTGTCTCAATTTGATGACTAGCCGCAACTATGGTTGCATTAATTTCGATTGCGGCCAGTTTCTCTTTTTGGGCTGCTATACGTCGTTCAGTTTCTGTATGTCGAGTTTTTAGGGTGCTTTCATTGTCGCGTAATAATTCGAGTTGTGTTCTTGCGTCCAGAGGTGGCTCGGGCAAATCGCGTAAACGGTCCACAGCAGCTATAGCAGTTCTGTAGTCTTGTAATTTTGAGCACGCAGTTAGCCTACGCTTAAGAATGGCCTGTTTTTCTCGTGCAATTTTTTCCTCTTCCTCAGCTTCCTGTCTGGAAATTTTAGCAATTTCGCGCGTCTCTATTAGACGGTCGAAATTGGTGGCATTAACATCATGAGTTTCTTGGTCTTTTTTTAGGGCATCAAGTGTTTCTATTAGAGTGCGCAGTCTATTTTGTCGCCCACTCCTACGGTAGAAGGCATCTGCTTCAGCATCCATTTGTTTCAGGCGATGGCTCAGGTCTGACAAACCAGAGCTGGCTGAAAAGAGAATGCGTCCAAAGTCACCGTTGGCCTGGAGTAATTCTCTACCACCCGCCTCTAAAGACGTTTCATCAAGTGAAAACATCGCACGATACCCTGCGCGATCAAGTCCCCCTAGCATCCCTATTAATGGATCATGGTTCAGTGGCCTATCGTCAATACCGACTAGATCGGCATGTCTACGTTTGACCCTGGCCAGTTCTATTTTGTCCTTTTTATGAAGGAAACCTCCTTCTATCCTCATTACAGAATAATCATGCATAAACCCGTACGGACTTCGGTCTGGTATCCCAAACATCAAATCTAAGATTGCAGCAAATAGAGTGGATTTTCCTGCTTCATTTGGGCCGTATATAAGATGAACGTCTGATCCCTCGTTTTTGGGACTTGGAAATTCCAGTTTGTAATCGGTGAACTTTCCAAAACGGACAAGATTAAGCCGTTCAACCCTCATTGCCTTTCCTCATCTATGGCGGAGAGGCGGGCTAGAGCGTCTGTAATGCCGTCGGAAGCTAACTCCTCAGCTAGTTTCATTTGTTCCGTTTCTGAATCTCCGAGGGCGTCTCTTGCTTGAGGGGGTAGTACCCTTACAAGATCATTAAGCATGTTGATTGCCTCTGCCTTCAGAGCAATCTCCGCATTTTTCTGCCGCATCAGTTCGGCTATTCTAGAAATTGGACCCGATGGAGTTGAGGTGCTTTTGGAGATATCAATTTTCTCAATCCAAGCAACACTGCCAGAAGCTGAATTCAATTCCTCCAGAAAAAGGTCACCGTCGCGTCGAAGTTGCCATGAAAGGTTGTCGTTTGCTTCGATGTAAAGCCGGGTAATTAGGCGCTCCGAATAACATTTTTCCGCAGCATTTTTGAGAGCACTTTCAGCTGCTACACGGGCATCACTCCAACTTCCTGAGACAGTGATATGAATTGGCATAAATGCAGTAGTAGCGAGAAACCGCTCTTCAACAGTTAAAGACCTATCGTCACCAACAGTAATGAGTGTTACAGATTTGGGGCCAGATTCATTAATGTGCCTGCCCTGTGGGATGCCTGGCATCACAACAAAGGGTTTCTCGGAATGCACTTGGCGCTTGTGGATATGACCAAGAGCCCAATAATCGTAACCATGATCGATCAGTTCTTGAACAGAGCAGGGGGCATAAACATCATGCCCATCTGCGCCCGCCAGACTTGTATGCAGCATCCCAATATTAACTGCATCATTTGTGGGGCTTGGATATTTTCTTAGTAAATTTTCGGGGACATGCCGGTTGGGAAAACTTAGGCCATTGATAGCAATTTTTGGTCCATTTTGGTTCTCAATTACTAGCGTTTCAGCAGCTCTTGCTCCAAAATTTTTCACTTTTTCAGGTAAGTCTAGTTTGTCTGTTATTTTTGCTCGAGCGTCATGATTTCCTCGTATAATACAAACATACACGCCTGCTTCTGATAGTCGTCTGAGCTCTCCTGACAGAAAACTCGCAGTTTTAATTGAGGTCTGCTCTCCATCATAAAGATCGCCTGCGATCAAAAGAGCATCGATATCTTCATCAAGACAAAGATTAACAATTTTTCGAAATGTTGATCGAGTTGCTGTTTCCACCTCTTCGGCGAGAGTTTGATTTCGGAGAGCTAGACTTTTAAGTGGAGAGTCTAGGTGAATGTCTGCAGTGTGAACGAATCGAAAGGCCATGACTTAAGTTTATAGCGAATGCTCGATCCACGCTGCGTTTGGTAAAAGTTTATCGTCACCATGAAGAGGGCCTAAAACCTGTAGCCCAAGGGGAAGACCTTCTGGAGTCTTAAACACAGGTAAAGTCACGCATGGAAGATGTAATGGTGTCCAAATAGAGCCTATGGCTGCGGATCCTGTTGCTTCGATACCAATTGGTGCTGAACTTAATGTGCTAGCGGTCACGATCACATCTGTTTCATCAAATAGGGCAGGTATCATTGTCATCGCACTACGCATGAACGCTAAACTCTCAAAGTAGCGCTCAGGCGTGCAGCTAAGCCCATCTGCTATACGGCCTTCTCTTAGCTGAGGACTTATTTTTTCCCAATGCACATCAATTTCAAATGCAAAATTTCTGGCAAATTCAAACGAGGAAATCCACCGATGCGCTTCAGGTAGACTTTTGAATTCGCTGGGTAGTTCAATTTCCTTTACAGATGCGCCTGCAATTCGCAATTGCTTAATCGCAGTCTCAATTTCTGATCTATAGAAACCATCTACTTCGTTCCACAAATGCGACCGGCAAAATGCAATTCGGGGAGGCTTAGGAGATATTTTAAAAGTGTTAGCCGGCCTGAGTAGAAGCAGGTCACGGACAAGCTGAATGTCTTCCAAACTTCTAGTGATTAATCCAAGACGATCAAAAGTACCTGCCGCTTCTCTCACCCCAGACATTCGAAAATGACCCGTGGTGGGGTTGTAGCCATGAACCCCACAAAATGCTGCTGGTCGGATTGTGGATTGAGTTGTCTGTGTCCCAAACGCTACTGGAACCATCCCTGCAGCAACTGCGGCTGCTGAGCCTGATGATGACCCCCCGGGGGTTCTATTTGTATCAATTGGATTGCGTGTTTCGTTAGGAGTGAGGTTTGCAAACTCCGTTGTAACTGTTTTTCCCAGAAGTACACCGCCAGATCGTCTTGCAAGTGCAATACAACTTGCATCTGTCACAGGCTGGGCATTGGCATAAATTGCAGAGCCATAAGATGTTGGCATGTCATGGCTATCTATTATGTCCTTTGCTGCAAAAGGAATGCCATGCAAAGCCCCTTTAGAAGAAAGTTGATCCAACTTTCGTGCTGTTTCTAGGGCGGATACATCAGCAACATGAGCGAAGGCTTTAACTTCTTTATCAAGCTTGTAAATTTGTTCTAGGCAACTTTGTAAAAGTGCTTCTGAAGTAAGTTCTCCACTTGCGATGGCTCGCGCGGCTTCTGAGGCAGTTAGGTTTGAAGGTTCCATTGAGCCAATCATTTCTCAGGTTCTTAGGGTGTGGAGTGTTTCGCCAGTGCCTGGAAGTCAGACAATTCTGCTAGATATTAGACCAAATCGAAATCAATGATATGGGCATCG
>Ga0255762_10002420_pt1 | contig 15226 bp, 28 predicted proteins | sample 101ome_16_FD_179962 | JGI IMG/M metagenome (GOLD analysis project Ga0255762, IMG submission 179962) | Coastal salt marsh microbial communities from the Groves Creek Marsh, Skidaway Island, Georgia - 101401AT metaG (version 2) | ecosystem: Environmental > Aquatic > Marine > Intertidal zone >...
TGCTTTAGATAATGTTCTTTTGTGGTCGTTACTTGCCAGTGTATGGTGTATACCTGAACCAGTTATTGCTGTACCATTTATAGCAGGGTAAATCCAAATATCTTTATTGTTTGCACTTTCAGAATGTAATAGACAAGAGAAGTTAATATAATATTTACCACTATGTGTAAAATATATCTTCGAAGTATCTGTACCATCTACACTTATTCCTTGACTATATGCTGTTGTATTCCAAGTAATGCCTTGTGCTACATTTATTGCACCTGCTGTCTGGTTAGTTGTGTCAGCAAGTTGTGCAAAATCTCCTGCACCACTACCACCTGCAAATGCTTTCCATACTGTACCATCAAAGTAATATAGGTTCTCACCTTGACCAGCATCCCAATCACTACCATCTGCATACCTTATGTCACCTTCTCTAGGTCTAATAGGTTCTACGTGTACCTTATCTAGATGACCATTAGATATATTGTTGATTGTTTCTGATACTCTACCTAACTCTCTCTGTAAGTAAGATGATATTTCATCTTTATTGTCTGGTACAGGAAGAGGTACATATTTAATATTAGATGGCATTTGTTCTCATTCCAGAAGGAGACCAGTGTATCTCTAGGTTATCTAGACTCCAAGTATTGTTGCTGTTAGATTCTACTTTTACTCCAACATATTTACCAGTAGCTCTAACAGGTATTTCTGAATGTGTTCCTGGTGTGAACGTATATGGTCCTGTCCAAGTAATACCTTCGTTAGGATTAATCTCTGAACCTATATAAAAGTCTACTGTACCACTACCAGATACTCTAGGTATAATTTTTTTAAGAGATTTCATACCAGGGTGTCCTAACATTATACCAGTTTTTTCAACCCACGAGTAATAATTTGTACCATTAAATTGATTAGTTATATCAGACTCAAACAATTTATTATTAGTTGGGTCAGCCATTACCATAGAAGTTTGTGATGGATTATACCCTCTAAAGTCCCAAGTAGATGAATCAGTATCCCAAGTATCTGAATCAGACCAATCATTTATACCAGTAGCATCGCCTATAATTCCCCAACCAATGTGTGATGTATGTGGTAAGTCTCTCTTAGACCAAGTTTGATTTCTCCAGTTATATACAAACGCTTTATCTGCAAAAGCATCTGTTGTATTAGAACCAGATACAATACAAATCCACATTTCATTTCTTTCGTAGTTAGGTGCAACAAATGTTCTATCGTAATAGTCTGCATTAATAGAGTTAAACAACTCTTCACGCATCTGATTATCAATTACACTTTGTTTAGTCTGACCATTATGTATATATACATTATCGTGAGACACTACAAAATGATTGTTATCAAATTGTTTTACACATCGTCTACTAATAATACCTTCATCATTAAATAGTTCTGTGAATCTAAATATAGACTGACCACCCTCATATGACATAGACCATACAGAATCTTCTTTATAGATTATGTTGTAGTCTTTTAGTGGTAGACAATCAACTACCCAACCATTTGTTTGAGATAGGTCTACATATCCAGCATCTTTAGTAGCATCAGTCTCATCCCAAGTTATAGGTACTGTACCACCCTCTGCTGGATGTGACCATCTAACTCTAAACGGGTATCTTGTACTAGTCTCTGTTATATCTAAAGCTACTAGAAATTGTTTAAATGGTCTGATGACAGAGCATATATGATTACTATTCCAGTTAGATAAATTTGTACAGTTACTTGCTGTTGTTGCTATTTGTTGTGGTACATCAACACCATTATTTAAAATAGCAACGCCACCGAGAATACCGCCATTCCATCCGTGAGCTGCAGTTGCAGAGTAATCACCTCCGCTAGTTCTTGTAACATCTGTGTGTGTAGTTCCATCTGTTCTATATATTTTTGTTAAGCTTGGGTAAAACCAATAACTAACTGCTGGTGTGTTGAATGGTAGTAACCAATAAGGAGACCCGGATAACGAACCAAATATTTGTCTATGTCCGTGTATCTTCTTAGTCTTATCATTATCAAACTCTATATTATTACCATCAGACCAATAGTTGTCTGGTAATTCATATTCACTAATGTCTTTGTTAAGACCATTAGGATTTAAAGTTGTGATTTGGTCTGGCATTACGCTGTTCTTTTCCACATATATACAACTATATATGGTGGCATATTTGCATTTGTTCCAGAAGAACCAACTGTAGATGTATTTCCAGCTACTGTATGGCTATGATTACCTGCTGAACTTGTTAAAAATTCGTAGTTATCGTGGTCTGAACCAGCAGAACCAAACTGATTTGCACTTCCAGAAGTTCCATAATCACCACCACTAGCCTCACCCCAAGATGTATTATGTTGGTGTGCTCCAGCAGTACTTGTAGTTCCAGTAAATGGATGATTATGACTTACAACAACAGCATCTTTACTACCACCAGTAGCACCTGCTGTATAACTAGCACTTTCACCAAGTAACATTCTACCTTCACCAAATGCTACCCAAGTACCAAAACCAAGTAATGACCCTGGATTAGTTGAGTTAGAAGCATTCATATAAATAGAACCAACTGGATATGCGGATTGAAATGCTGTATTTAACTGTGTTTGTATATTACTTGTAACTCCATCACAGTAGTTTAATTCAGTATGTGTAGCAGTTACTTCTCCAGTTATACCTGTAAATGTATTCTTAATAGCAGACTTAACCAACCTAATATGGTCATCGCCCTGTGACTTTGGGTCTGTGCCAGTAGGGTTAGTTGCTACTAAACCATTAATATAAGTTGTGCTTTCTAGTGCCATTACATTCCACCTGATTTAAGTAAACAACGACCAACCTTTTCACAAGCACCACCCATTGGACATCCTTTACAAGTTTTAAATTTTGTTTTAGATTTACCTTTTCCGTATTTCATTTTTTACTCCTTTTCTTTACAGTCTTAGCTGCTGCTTTAAAATTAGCCTTTGTTGGTGCACCTTTACTACCAGGTTTTCTCATCTTCTCACCACTACCTGCTTTAATTCTTTTACGTTTAGCGTGTATGTTTGCGTATAATCCTTTCTTTGGCATTACCATTTTACCTTGTTTGCCCAGTATGCTGCTGACATCTTACCTTTAGCAATATTCTTAGCGTGCCTGGCTTTAAATGATTTCTGTCTAGCAGTAGGTTTCTTATCACCTGTCACACCTTGCTGACCAAATCTAATTGTCTTTACTTTACTACCTTCTTTTGCAACAACAACGTGTGACTTCTTAGGATGGTTAGGTGTTCTTTTAGGTTTGTTATAACCAGATACACCTGCTCTTGCTAATCTACTGTCTTTCTTTGCTGGCATAAATCTCCTTACCTTTATCGTATATTATTGCTAGTGCCATAGCACCTAATCCTGTAACTACTGCTTCTAATGGAAAATGCTGTGGGTGTACAACAAAATCTGCTATTACTGTGAACAAACCAGTTAAGTAAATACCTAACCATTGATTACCACCTTTGTATAGACTTGCTGCTACCATAGCTAATCCAGTTAATAATCCTGTCTTACTTGCTACTATAGCGTGATTGAATGTTAGTACACTTACATCACCTTGTACCATAGCTAACATACAAGCAGACCAAGACTGTACAAATCTTTCTACTAATACTTTTAGTTTACTTAAGTGCTTCAATTCTAATCTCTAATAGTTTAATTTCTTGTCTTAAATCTCTAATCTTATCTTCAATCTCTCTAAGTATTGCTACATTAACTTTAACTCTTGATTCTATTCTTCCTCTCTCTAGTGCATTCTCTGGTGAAGGAATAATTTGCATATGGTCATCAACTAACAATACCATTTGTTGTTTAAGTCTAACTATATCGTTGTTAGCTTGATACAACTGAGAACCTAAGAACGCTATAAAAGCAAATCCTAAACCTATAGCACCATTTACTATTTGTTTATTCATCTGCCTTTAATTTGAGAACCTACATAAAAAGATACGATGTTAGATGTCCAAGTAAATATCTCATTATATTTTACTAAACCATCTACTGTTATATAGCTTGTAGAATCTTCTGTAATCGTCAATCCTAAGAAACTAACACCCTTGTCTATTACAGGAATAACTGTCTGTATATCAAACAATACAGGTGCTAAAACATACACACATACTAATGCTAAGATAATAAAGAATATAGTTCTTCTTGTTGCTGCAGCATAAGGTGATTCTTTAAGTGCATATTCTCTAGCACTATCGATTGCTTTATTGTTAGCAGTCATAGCCTGAATCATTAACTTCTGATTCTCAGACTTCTGCTTTAGACCATCAGCAACTAACCTAGCAATAAAGCCAGTGAAGATGGGTAACATTGATGTTAATATTTCAATCATACGCACATATACCAGGTGTAATAATAAATTGTCCAGCAGTCATAATACAGCACTATTTGTCTCTGTCTATCTTCTCGAATATCTTTCCGAGTATATCTTTAATTTCTGCTATGTCTCTTTGGTAGTCTGTCTTCAATACATATTCTTTAGGACAGTTATTCATAGCGTGTTCAATATCTTTTACATCTTGTGATAGTTGATGTAAGAAATATCCTAGCATCGTTACAATAACACCTAATCCGAATAGTAAGAAGTCAGTCATTATTCTGCCTCCGATATTGTTAATGTACCTGCTTCTACCTGACGCAGTATCTCAGCGTAGTGGCGGTTAGCAGGGTTTAGTGGAATTGCCATAAGTACACCATCAACAACAGCGTTTATTCCAATATTCTCTTCACCTTCAAAATCTAAAACGTATCTTGGCGATTCAATATTCATTTCATTCATTGTTATAACTCCGCTTCAAGTTTTAAATTTTGTATGCGACACCAAGCAGTGTGCCATCTAGTTTTAGAAGTATCCATATTAAATATAATATTCACGTTATTACCGTACATCCATTGCACAGAGCTTATACTTGTTATTCCAAACAAAGTTCCTCTTTCAACACCAATATTTGATGCTGAAGTACAAGTTGCAGAAGGTGTTGTCCTCATTTCGCAGGGCATTTGAACTACTCCTGCAAAATCATCTGCGGATGATTGTTCAATATACCCAGACAAACCTGCTTGAACGTATGTTTGGTAATACCGCTGACATCTTGCCAGTTCGTCACCAAAACTACGGTGTTCAAATGGGGTTGCTACTGAACCTACTTCGAGTTGGACTCCTGTTACAGCAAAATAATCACCATCGTCAAAAGACGCTAGTCCTTGCCCGTACATAATTGGACCACAGTCCAAATGTATTCCCCATAAATTATCTGCTGTTGATGTGCCTGTTGCATTTTGTAATTGAGTAATAACAATTTCTTTACGTTCCCAAGTATTAGCACTATTTACTGTGAACTCTCCATTTATAGAGGATGCCCCTGTTATATTATTATGTGAGAATCTATATGCGTGTGTTCCTGTGCGATTACTTTTATAATAAAAACTAAATACTGCAGTATTGCCTATAAGATGTTTTACATCCTGCATTTCAAGAAAAGTTCTTATCGCATATTCATTTGGTGTTGCAGATGAACCTGAATGAGTTATTTTTATAGAATAGTTAAACCCACTAGGTGTATCTGTTGACCTTTCTACTGAACGAGTGCCGCCAGTAGAACCTCCGCCATAATTAGCCATAAACCTGTCAACAGTAGTAAAGTCTGTAGCGGTTAGCCCTGTTGCACTAGTGCCCCTCTGCCATACCTGCATAGCACCATTGATAATTAGGTTTCTATGACTTAGTTGTGTCGAAGGTACAAACCCTTGAGATGCAGTTACATTACCAGAGGAATCAATAGTTAAAGCTGTGTTGTCGTTATCTGGGTCGGAGATTGTAGTTACTTTTAACTTACTCATTCTGTTACCTCACAAGTTGCTGCTTTCAGTTCATCTAAAGTAGTCATAGAATCTACTGTGTCAGTAATATCCCTTAATCTTTGCTTTTCAGCGACAATAGCAGTTGTATCTTCACCTGCTTCTTGTGCTTTCATATAAAGAACATCTTGTGCCTCAAGCAAAGGTTTTCTTTCATATCTAAGTCTATCTTTAGTTATGTCTTGTGCTTTAGTGAAATTAACTGTTACTGGCATCGTATTCCTCTTGCGTAATCTGATTGTATTTTAACTGGTCATCTAAAGATAAATCTGCACTTGTTTTTTCATCATCTCCTGATGTGTATTCCCAAGCACCTCTAAATGTCTTATCTGTAGGTATAGCATCATCTTCTACTATCTCGTAGTTTGTTCCAGTAGGTAAATCTTTGTTAGCAATATGAATTAGTTTTTCTTCTTCTGTGCCTTCTAAAGTCTCTAAAAATCCATTTATTGGATGTAAAATTTTTAGTTCATTATCTTGTTCATAAATTATTTTCATAATTAAAATCCACTCCCTACAACAATAACTGATGCTGAATTAATACTATTATTACTACCACCACCAACCGATTGCCACATAACAAAAGCACTAGCTCCTTTAGCACCAACTTCAAATGCTGTATTAGTTGCTCCAGATTCTAAACTTGCTACTGCAGCGTAATTTGCTGATGGTGCACTATTAGCAAAATAAAATCCCCAATTTTGTGTGCCTTCACTAATGCTAGATAGATTATGTGAACCACCAACATTTACTGTTCCAGTATCGCTCCAAGATGCCCAAGCAAATACTGTAAAAGGTGATAAACCTCTACCATTAGAGGTGATACGCATACGTTCTGTACTAACACCTCTACCAAAACTTATTCCATAGTCATTGTCGCCATTAAATTGAATATAACCTTGTTGAGTTACATCAGTAACTTGTTGTATTCGTGTTCCAGCACTATTCCAAGTAGAACCTGTAGATGTCCTAACTTTTTGAAAATTTAAATAACTACTGTTACCTACATTTGAATAAAGTTGAAGCACATCTACTGTGTCACCGCTAGTTCCACCAAGATTATCACCCTGAACATCAAGTTTATAATTAGGACTACTCGTACCAATACCAACATTACCGCTGGAGTTGATACGCATACGCTCTGTGCCGTTGTGTTTCCAAAGATGAGAACCACCAGCAGTATCATAAACAATATTTTCACCAGTAGATGATGCAATTTCTAAATTATTATTAGCATCATTACCAATAGTATGACTATCACCAAACTCTACTGTGCCTGTTACAACTACATTTCCACTAGAATCAGCAGTAACAAATTCACCTGCTGTATCTGGTAGCGTTAGACTTCTATCTGTATTTGTATTAGGTGCTGATATGGTTAAAGTACCAGTACCACTTGCATTGCCTTCAATCTTTACTTTACTCATACTATTGTCCAAGTTGAGCCACTAGGTACTGTAACTGTTCCATTAACAGTCATAGGTCCAGCACTTATGGCATTGTTTCCATCTTGTATTGTATAGTCTAAATCTATTGTATGTGCGTGTTCAAACAAACCAAAGTCTGTTGAGTTAGCATTCTTAGATATAGTCTGATAAGAATCTATTTGTACTATGTCATTTAATGCAGCACCAGTATTCAATACTATAGTGCTACCATTGTTTGCTGTGTAATCTGTATTAGATAACAATACACCATTAAGATATACATCTACTCTGCTATCATAAGCACAACTAAATGTAGTCTGACCTGATGATGCTGTGTATTCGTATTTGTTTACACTAGCATCTATTTCTGGACTGTTACCTAAGTATGACATTTATTCTACCTCTTGTGCATCCAACATTGCTTGATAAGCGTCTTTAATTGCTTGTGTATGTACTGCATTACATATTGCTTGTACTTCAGTAGATTCACCAGTAATATCGTCAGTAGGTTGAACAACGTGTCTACTAAAAGACCTAGATAATTCTACGCCATCTTCTTTGACTACTGTTGCAGTTCTAACTTGTACTGCTTTGTACTCGCCTATGATTTCAATTTTATCTTCGATTGTTTCTTTTGTTAATGCCATTTTATTCTCCTATATTATCCGTCTAGTAAATCCATACTAGATATTATGAGTCTGTTACATAGGTTACTGAAAACCTAACTAATGTATTAGTCTGAAATGCACTTGCATATATAGTAGTAGTTCCACTTGAATGGTCAATTTGTCGTAAATAAAACCAATTAGAAGAGGTACTTACTTGACCAGTAGATGGATAATTTCCTGATGTAAAATTATCTGCTTGACCAACAACTACACCACCGCTTCTCTGAGCATAAGTATCTATAGTAGTAGATACATTAAATGGTAAACCTTTTATTAAAGCACTACCGCTGCCACCTGACCTAGAAGATATCTGTAGAGTTCCTCTAGCGTGAACAAGATTACCTATTTTAGTATATGAACCTTTAGTTTGAGTATTATAGGAAACAGTTGGAGTTGCAGTTGAACCATCTAGACTAGGTGTCCAAGTACCTTCCTCATAATCATCTAAGTAATTAGCACTACCCGTACCGCCGAGATAGACACCGCCTGATAGGTAGAGGTTTCTAAATTTATATGATGATGCACCTAAATCAACTTGATTATTTGATAATGATTGATTTCTTTTAGGTAATACTTGTCCATATAACCCAAAATATAAACCTGTTCTATCACCATCACCTTCAATTTCTAAACTACCATTATTAACACCAATACTCCCCACAGATGTGCCGTCTTTTCGTAATTCAACTAAATTACCATCAGATGTTGTTCTGTTAATTCTAAATGGTGGAACTCCGTTAGCGTGTACATCTAATTTTCTGACTGGACTACTCGTACCAATACCAACGTTACCACTAGAATCTACATTAACTAGGTCGTGGTTCTCTAACTCACCACCTGCTTCTAGGAAGTCTGTATTTGGGTTGCCATTCTTTTTACCTATGTAACTCATATTTATTCAAGTATATTTGCTTCTGCTTCCGCTTGACGTACCGCAGCAGTCTTAACGATGTCGTTATCGAACGCATACGTTACGATTGCTTCACGGGTAGCAGGTACTTGGATACCGTTGTCTAAGCAGTGCTTGACGGTAATATCTACGATTTCATCGTTAGCAATACGACAGCGTTCTGTTACTGCATTCTCAGCCCAATCTTCAGGAGAAAGTGCTGCATATTCCAGACCTTTGTATTGAGTGTCTGTTAATTCGATTGTAATTGTTGGCATAATAATTTCTCCTTAATTAACCGATTAGACGTCCAGTGAACCATCCGAGTCTTTGGTCGAGATAAAAATCTGCTCCCGAAGCGGATATGTAGTCTACTACCACTTGAGCGTAGTCGTTTGCATTTAGGTATTGTCGGTAAGTAAAACTACACGGATAATGTGAGTCATCTGCAGTACCCGAACCGCCATAGACTATTCCCCTGGAACTAACATTACTACCGTTTATATACAATGTAAGCTCACCGCTTGAACCGGTATTAAGCTTTCTTAAAAGACCCATCGCTTGAAATTCATATATACCCGCAACAGGGGCAGTAAACCTCCCATTAGAAGTGCTGTAATGGTTTCCGTTATTAAGGTCAGTATGTATAAATGTTACAGCCGTATCAATTGTGCTAATAATTCCACCACGCCAAGCCCAAAAAGCAGGTTGATAAGGCATCGTGACACGACCCGATGAGTCGATACGCATACGTTCGCCGCCGCCGCTACCGCCTTCATATGTTTCAAATATAAGGTGACCGTTGCCGCTTCCTACCTCATATGGTTTAACAACAGCAATTTTTCCTGAATTAAAAGATGTATTACCAGACTTAAAACTAACACCAGTAGTTCCAGTGCCTAGCGTCAAAGATGTTATAGGACTAGTCGTACCAATACCAACATTGCCAGTGGAGTCTATTGCTAAACTATCTGCAGGTGCTGAAGCATCTACATCTATTGCTTCTGCTGATTTACCTAAGTCTGCTAAATCTCTATTATTACTCATTAACTAATTTCCAATGTGCTAGTTATTACATCTACAGTTACATCTGATGTTACTTTGATTGTATCTGTTGCTTCTACTACAACTTTCTGGTCACCACCTACTACTACTAAAGAACCACCTACTGGAATGGGAGCAGATTTTACGATATAAGCAGTATTTAGTTTGACATCGACTGTTGCTGTGCTTGATGATGTATTAGCAATACTAAGTCCAATAACTGTAGTTTCTGTAGCTGATGGTCCAGTTAATACAGTTGCCTCTGTAGTTACTGATGTTGATTGATATGATTTAAATGCGTTTGCCATAATATTATCCTAAAGCTATTGCGAATGCTAAAGAATTACCTGCTGTTTCTTTACCATCTAGTTGTGTTTGTATATTTGAAGTAACGCCATCAACATAATTTAGTTCTGTTTCTGTTGGTGTGATTGCACCAGTTACATTTGGAAAAGTATTCTTAAGTGTAGTTTTAATACCACGGATGTGGTCGTCACCTTCGCTTACGTTATCAGTAGCAGTTGGATTAGTTGAGACTAGGTCGTCAATATATTGAAAAGTTTCTACACCCATAGTTTACTCCTAAGATGATGCAGCTGTTACAGTGACTGTTACTTGTAATGTATCTCCAGATAGTACAGAACGTGATGATGCAAAGTCAACTACACCATATAATGTACCAGTTGTGCCTGATGCTGCTGATGCCAAGAACGCACCTGCGATTGTTGCTGTGCCTGTGATTGAAAAGTCTACAGATGATGAGTTAGTCATAGAACCAGAAGATGCTGCACCTTCAGTCCAGGCTGGTCTTGAACCAGAGTAATCTGTAATCTCTGACCAAGATGAGTGTGATGCTAATGTATCACCTGCTGCTGGTATACCTGAACCTTTAAGTCCAATGTACCAAGTAGTTACCTGTGTACTAGCGTGAAAAGTAGAATCAAGAATATGATTCAAACCTTCTGTTGTAATTAAATTCTTTTTAGTTTCGGACCACTTAACATTACCACTAGAATCTAGGCAAGTCATAGTCCAGATGTTAGTAAGTTCTACACCTACATTCTCTTGTTGCTTCATTGTTGTTGCTCCTGTTGCATTAAATTTGTTTATACCATTTATCATTGTTTAGTCCAACTATCTGTGTTCTCAGTTATAATAACCCAACCATCTGTATTTTCTGTTACCTCAGTCCAAGTTGTACTTGCTTCTGTTTCATCTTCCCATAACAATCTTTGTACTGCTGTAATAGAATACCTACCATCTGCTGTTACTGCGTGAGGGTAGTTAACATTATTCTTAGTGGAGGTATCTAAATCTAATGAAACGTCTTGTGGAATTATGACATTTACACTAGCTATTATACCATAATCTGAAGATAATCTTACACTAAATGGTGCAAGTTCTAAATCTTCTGAATGTGTTTCACTAAGTAATAATTGGGTAAGGTCTGCTGCAGATATAAATATAGCATTACCTGTTGAACTAATATCTAAATCTTTACTAAGAGTAATATCTCCTACTGCTTGTAAAGTATCTGTTTCTGTTATAGTGTGTGATGTATCAAAACTAGCAGACTTGGGTACAGCAACACTTACTGTTGCACTTACACCTAAACTATTTGCTAATACACCATATACTGAAGACTCTCTATCTTCTTCATTAAGTTGTGTTAGTATTGCTTGTAGTAAAGATATATTACCTACAAACTGTGCAGTGTTAGATTGTGATAATGTGTTGGTTGAGTTTAGTGTTGCAGTTACTGGATATAGTTGACTACTCCATTTGGTAACATCTGTTGTCCAAGTAGATGTAGCATCTGCCCAAGTAACATATGCCATTAAGCTACCCCAGAGTAAACTGTCCTAACCCTCATTGTTGAACCAGAGTGTCTATCTCTATCGTCTGCTTTCTGTAATTTATCTACTGCTTCTTTATATGCAGTCAACCATAACTGTATACGTTCATCATTCTTAATAAATGGTTCTGCTTCAATAAGTGCACCATATAATAAAATATCAGGTGCGTTTGCTGTTAACCAGTTAGATGTAACAGTACCTCCAGTACCATCTCCCAGAGGCGTAAATTTCTCGTAATACGCCATTTCTACTTCATAGATAGCATCAGGTATAGGTGCTAGTTGAATCTCGTCTCCAATCAAAGAATACGCCTTTGGTTTACCTGTTGTTACACTACCATATAATCTATCTAACATCTCAGGCGTAATATATTCTAGTGGAGTAATAGGGTCTGTATTAAGTTGGAAGTTACGCATTTGTAAATAACCACCAGGCAAAGCAAAGTATCTTTGACCAGCAGTAGTATTCATAGTTGCTCTATACTCCATAGGTCTAATGCGTAGCTCTCTATTTATTCTTGTTTCTGCTAACGCAATAAAGTCTGGGATACGAGCAGTTAAATCACTTCTATCTAACCAGTCAGCAATTGCAGCTTTTAACTCTGTGTAGTTACTTAATGCCATTAAACTTTTCCTTTAGTAGTTCTGAATGGTGCGTTCTCTGGATTGTTTAACCATTCACGCATTCTTTCTTGATTGTTCCATACACCATCTCTCATCATTTGTTCTACAACAATAAGAGGTATTCTTGCAACTCTATGTTTAAAAGTAGAATCACCTTTATAAGTATCGTGACGTGTAGCAAACTTTAGCTTTTCATTTCCGTCAACAATCTGTTTTAATTCTGTGTCGTTTTGACTAGAAACATTAATAATGCTTCCATCTTGTTCTTGTATTAATTCGTTTTTAATAGCCATAATAAGAAACCACCCCAGTTGCCCAGGGTGGTAAGGTTAGGATTAACCAGTTGTGTATCTGATTTTTCCGTTAGCAGCTTCATTGTTACACTGAAGACCATACTCAACGATAAGCATTTTCTTATCTGAGTCGCCATCTTTAGCAATATCAACTGTTTGGAAATCACGTAGATACTGTACAGACCACATATCAGGTTGTAGAACATATACGATATCTGGGTCACAGAATCTATCTAAAACCATATTGAATGTACCAAAGTCAGTTACATAAACGTCAACTGAATTGTATGCAGTCATATTGTCGTCAGCCATTGTACGAACAGCATCAGCACGACCAGCTAGACCAGACATTACTTTCTTGTTAACAGAACCCATTAACATAGTAGTAGGTTCACCACCTTGTGCCCAGCACTTTTCTGCAATATCAACGATATCATCGTCAACAACAGCAGCATTTGCTGTAGATGTACCTGCAGCAACTATGTTAGTTGTGATGAAGTTAGCAGCACCACGAGTCTCACGAGCTACAGTAGCTGTAGCACCACCAGAACCATTAACAGAACCTGCAACTGCAGCGTTATCTGCTAGAAGCATTTTCTCCATATCACGCTTAAGCTCTTTAGAAGCTTTAGCTAATTGGTATGCTAGTTCGTTTGACTTACCAGCGTTGTTAGTCTTTTGTTGAGTACCAGTTACTTCAACTACTTTCTTAGAAATCTGTGTGTAGTTTCCAAGACGTGTAGTAGCAGTAGTAGCTGCAGTACCAACTGCTGCACCTTCAGCGTGGTAGTTAGTGGCATCAGCTGCTACTAAAGCATCTGTCTGCCATTCAAAGTATGTATTCGCTACAGAACCCTTTCCAGCAATAGTGGACATAAAGGGGGTGTCTGTTGGCGAAATGTCATAGATGACATCAGCTAGTTCTTCACGAACCGCCTGAGCATCATATCTATTAAAGTTAGTAGGCATTTCTATTTACTCCTTAATCATATCATAAAATACAGAAGCTGCATCACGCACGTGACCAGACTTCCTTAACTGAGTACGCTTCTTTTTCATTGCCTCGTTTGCATCATCTGATTTAGATTTACCTCTACCAGACTTTTGAACTTTAGGAACTTTCTTTACTGCTTTCTTTTTAGGTGCTACCTTACTTGTTAACTTATCAAACTCCATAGCTTTCTTTAATATAAGAACACTACGATGGTCTGCAAGTTGGTCTACTTCTTCTGGTGCATAACCTGAATCAATAGCAAACTTTCTGATGTCATCTTTAACAGTAGAGTTTTTATCAGCCCACTCTGGTAATTGTTCAATCAGTTTACTATACTGGTCTTGAACAAAGTCAGCTCTAGCTCTCATTGCCTGTTCTTGCTGTTGTTGTTGAATAAGAGTCTGTTGTTGCCTAGAGTTATCCATCTTGGCTCTAACATCATTATATTCATCCTTCTTCAGCATATATTGATATGGGTCATCTTCTTTCAATGTGTTCCAATCAATACTTTCGTATTCCTTAAGTTTTGCCTGTTGGTCTTGTTCCAACATTTGTAAAGCGTTAGCGTACATTTGTCTCTCTTGTTCTAGTCTGATGCGTTCCTCATTGATTGCCTCAGTTTGTTTACGTTGTTCAGCTAGTTCTTGAGATTTACGAGTATAGTCAGATTGTCTTTGATAGCCTGCTTTAAGTTCGTCAATGTCTACTTCAAACTCTTCACCATTAACTTTTACTTTATAAGTTTCTGGTTCGACTTCTTCTTCGACCTCTTCTTCAACTTCTTCATCAGTCTCTTCAGTTTCCTCTACTTCTTCAGTGGCTTCTTCCTCAACGGAGTCCTCTTCAGTTTCGACTTCATCTTCCTGTATCTCCTCAACTACTTCCTCGTCAACAGTAGCTTCGGTTTCCTCGTCAGCGGGTTGCTCTTCTGAGTTCCACATATTAAGGATATTATTGGCTGCTTCTTGAGCAGACCCTGGTTGTGCCTTTTCAAAGGCTTGTGTAACTTGTTGGTTATTCTCTACAGAATCCATAGTTATGTTCTCCCTGTTTTAAATTTTAATTGTTATAGAACTCTTGCCCCTTCGCAGCAAGTTTTCCTGTTTCTAGAATAGACCTTATATGTTGGTCAATTAAATCTAAAGACTTAATCGTAATATAAATTCTATCTCTTTCTACTTCTTCACTAATCTTAGTGTTAAGTAATAATTCTATTAAATGTTCTTTTGTAACATCAAAAGCTTCTTTATATAAAGGATGCTTAACAAGTTCTTCGGCTTGCTTGCCTCTCCTTACTTCCTCCTCCTTAGTCATACTTCTCCTATTGTGGTCCTATTGCTACAGGTCTTTCCTGTTCCCTCTCTAATATTAATTCTTGTTGTTTAAGTGCAAGGTCAGCTTTCTTAATCTCTAACTCTTGTGCTTTAATCTGCATCTCTACTTCAGCTTCAGCAGCCTTCAGTTCTAACTCTTGCTGTTGTAGTTGTGCATCTAGTTCCATCTCTCTTTGTTTGAGTTGTGCGGTTGTTTGTGCTTGTTGCATCTTCAT
>Ga0255762_10002427_pt1 | contig 15197 bp, 9 predicted proteins | sample 101ome_16_FD_179962 | JGI IMG/M metagenome (GOLD analysis project Ga0255762, IMG submission 179962) | Coastal salt marsh microbial communities from the Groves Creek Marsh, Skidaway Island, Georgia - 101401AT metaG (version 2) | ecosystem: Environmental > Aquatic > Marine > Intertidal zone > Salt...
AGGTCGCGCGCGCGAGGCGAAGAAGCGATGGCGAGGCGAAGACGCGATCGCGTGGAGAAGCGATCGCGTGTGTTTCGACGCGCCGATGGACGGTGAGACTGACATCGCGACGCGTTTCACGACACGCAGGCGTCTCGCCAAATCATCGAGAAGTACTACTCTCGACTCACGCTCGACTTTGCGACGAACAAGCGCATCGCGGATGATATCGCCATCATCCCGTCCAAGCGTTTGCGCAACAAGATTGCCGGTTTCACGACGGTACGTTTTATCGACGCGACGACGCGCGACGTCGGTCGCCGAGACGGGAGGGGTGACGAGATCGATCCCCGAACCAGTGGGTGAAAGGGTTTGATTCGCGCGCGCGCGAGACGGACGCGCCGCCGCGTCGAGAGAGCGAGGGAGAGAGAGAGAGAGAGACTGACCCGTGACGCCCGATGGGTTTTCAATCGCACAGCACTTGATGAAGCGTATCCAACGTGGTCCGGTCCGCGGTATCTCGCTCAAGCTTCAAGAGGAAGAGCGTGAGCGCCGCATGGATTTCGTGCCGGAGAAGTCTGCGCTCGAGACGGATTCCATCGAAGTCGACCGCGACACCATGGACATGTTGAAGTCTATGAACATGGGTAACTTGCAAGGTGTCTCCGTGTCTAGCCGTACGCACTTCAACAAGGGTCCGCGTCGCGATCGCGCGTAAGCGAGCAAAGTACTTGAGAACATTAGGTCATCAGTGCGCCGCTCGTGTAGAGGTGAAAGTCGGTAATTCGAGAGCTAGAGAAAGAAATTTACTACACGCGTCCTCCTATCGAATTCTTTGACGAACCGAACTGTTCAACGAATTTCGCGCGCGCATGCCTCGCAAAATCGCCACGGTCGACGACGCGTCGCCGACGTCTACTTCTATGATGTTTGTCGTCTCCCCGAGCGCGTCGGCGTCGGCGTCGGCGTCGCGCTGACTCTTCTCCGGACTCGCCGCCGGCGTGTCGATGACCACGGCGTCGTCTTCTGGATCTTTTAGTTTATCGCCACTGAATGTTATCTTGACGTCCTCGAGGGACTTGATGTCGCGAGCCTCCAGAGCGCTCGAAGATTTTTGTCTCGGAACGACGCGACTGTTTCTCCCGCCGAACGACGCCGACTTCTTTTCCAAGGAGCGAGCCGGTGCAAGCGGCGGTAAACCCACGTTTGCGCGCTTTTTCGCCGCTTGTTCTCGAGACACCTGGGATTCCAACAACTGCTGCACTTGTTCCACGATCTCCTCGAACGGCGGACGCGTTTTCGCGTCTTGGTGCCACGCGAGTTGCATCAACGCGCGATAGCCGGGCGCGTCGACAAACTCCTCACCGTGCGCCGCTTCAACGCTGGGACGCTCACCGTCCGGGACGAAACTGACGATTTGATACACGTCGAGCTCTTTCCACGGCGTCTGAAGACTTTGGATCTCCCACATGACGATGGCGAACGAGTACACGTCCGAGGCTTTACTGTAGCGTCCATCCGTGAGCACCTCGGGCGCCATCCACCGCGGCGAGTGCAACGCCCCGGAATGTTCGACGCCCGCCACGATGTCATCGTGCGCGCGCGATAAATTGAAGTCGCCCACCTTGACTCGATAATAGCGATCGACCATGAGATTCGCGCTCTTGAGGTCTCGATGTAATACGCTCGGGTCGGATTCGTGCAGATAGAGCATGCCCGCCGCCGCTCCGAGCGCCATCTGAAGACGTATGCGCCAGGTGAGCTCTGGGGCGCCGGATTTCGTGTGACGCTGTAGCACGGAATAGAGCGAGCCTCTGATGCAAAACTCTTGCACGATCGCCGGACGCGGTGACATGACCACGCCGAGCAAGAGGACGATGTTTGGATGTCGCAACTTGGTCATGATGCGCACCTCCTTCTCCAACTCCTCCGTGTTGCGAATGAGACCGCTCGAATTGATGGCCACGTCTTCCATCCCGATAAATTTGACGGCGACGTCGATGTGATTCCATTTCGCCTTGTACACGCGTCCGAACGACCCCTCACCGATTTGATGTTCGAGCTTGATGTGTTCGTTCGGAATGCGCGCCGTCTCGGACAAGTTTGACGACTCGGGCGCCTTGTTCGACGGTATGAATTTATCCTCGTTGCGTCCCGGACTGGGTCTGGGGAACGCTTGTCGCGCGTTCTTTCCTTGACGCGATTGGATTCCTAATTGCCTGACTCTGCCGAGCACGGCTTCGAGTTGCGCGACGGGCCAGTACATGATGCTCCCGAAACGACCGACGGTGACGACGCCGAGCGAACCGCCTCCCTCGATGGTCGTCAAGTACACGAGTCCACTTCCGTGGGCGACGAGGTTATTGGACATGACTTTAAACGTTTCCTTCTCAGAAGTCGCCCCGAGCGTGTCCGAGTGCAACGAGACGTTGCGCAAATCGTACGCGTCGGGAAGCGCCCAAATGGCGAGCTTGCCGCTGGCGTGACCCACGACGACGACATTTTCCACCGCCACGGCGCTCACGATGCTCTTTCCGAAATACTTTGAAAAAGGCATGAACGACCAAGAGTCGGCCAACTTGAATCCTTTCGTAATGTTCATGACGCGCTCTCCCGTTTCGACTGCACACTTATCGCCGCCCCAAATCTGAATCGCGCCCGTCTCGTGCACGCTCACCACCAAGTCTCTCACCGTAGGGTGACACACGAGCGAGACGATGGCGCCGAGATCATCGAGCGGTTCGACGCGAACACACTTGGCCTCGGCGACGTCCCACACTTCGAGCGCCAAGTCATCCTTGCAGGCGACGAAGACGACGCCGGCGGAATCGTCGCTCGCGTTGTGAACCATGCTCCGCACGCCTTTGCCGTTTTTCCGAGGCGACCCATCCTTAAAGCTCGGTCGCACGTCCGAGTCGACGCTGACAACGTCTCGCGCGCGCATCACTAAAAACTCCTCCGCGCCGTTGCCTCCTCTCGCCTCGGACGTCGACGCCTTGACGAGTTTTAATTCTACGACGGCGCCATCGGCGCACCCCACCCAACACGACGCGTCGTCGACAGGCTCGACGGACGTCACGGACGCGTTCCGCGAGACGACGATGATGTCCTGACTCATCAACCGACCCGCGTCGCAATCCCACGCCATGACGCCTCCGTTCTTCATGCCCGCCCAGAGTAAACTCGACCCCAACCGCGCGCTCTTCATGGCGACGACGGGCGACCGCGTCGACGCGGACGCCGACGCCCCCGGTCCGAGACACGCGAAACCTCCTCGGTCGCCGCTCTCCCCCGTCTTCGGTCGCTCGATCCGTCTCTGCGCCTGAATGAACATATCGTACGCGTCCAGACGAGGGAACGCCCCGCCCGTCGACCACCACAGTTCGCTCGCGTCGGATCCCGCCGCGCACATCGCCGACACCCCCGACCCGAACACGCTATCGACAGTTTGCGAAATCCCACCCCTTAACAACCGTTTCCTCCCGTCCGACACCCCTCCCGCGACCGCCAATCGTCCCGACGCGCCCGTCATGTTCCACAACTGCACCTCCAGCGTCTCCAAATCTCTCGTCACCTCTTCGAATTTCGCCTTGGTTTTCCCACCCGTCGCGTACGCCACCAACTTGCGCGCCGTCGTCTGCGTCCCGTACACCTCCGCCAGCGTCCTTCCCAACCGCAATCGTCCCAACGCTCGCACGAGATGTCGCTTAATTTGCACCCGTCCCTGATCGTCGTACATCGCGTATACGTTCTCCGCCTCTCCGAGCGCGAGACACGTCGCGTCCGCCTGTCCCTGGAGCGCCGAACACTTTTCTCGGTTGCTCACCGCGCTCATCGCCGCTCGTTCGAGCGCGCGCGCGGCGACGCGACACCGTTCGAAGAGCGCGCGCGCGTCATCCCCGCGCGTCGACGCATCGTCGTCATCGGCGGCCTCGTCGTCGGCATCGCTCGCCATCGTCTCCGCCTCGGCTCGCCACCGACCGACCGACACCACCCGCGTCTCTCTCGCGCGATGGTTCGGTGCCGTACGCGTCCGACGCCGGACGAGGACGAAAACGAGAACGAGGACGACGACGCCACCGCGCGAACGACCGACCGAACGGTCGCGGTGCGGACGAGACGTGACGTCGCGACGCGACCGACCGAACGACCGACCGACCGAACGAACCACCACCCGATCCGCATGAAAAAATACGCGACGAGATACTTTTTATAGGTACCACAATACGTGCTCACGGTCCGAACCGTTTCATACATCTCGGGCACCGTCGCGTGTGTCTCTATACATAGATAAAAATAACACATAATATGTACCGGATGTCTGAATCGTGTACTCGGAAGACGCGTGCATCATACACCATCGAGCGCCCATCGAGCGCGCCGATCGCTCCCGGTCGGATCGTGCGTCGCCTCGCGCGACCGCAGAGCGCGACGGTGGCGCGCGACGGACGGTCGGCATGACGCGCGCGGTGAAGCGAACGTTGTCGGTCGTCGTCGTCGGTGCGGCGACGTTGGCGCTCGTCGGTGGTGCGAGAAAGGTGGAGGCGAACGCGGACGCGGAGGACGCCAACACCCTCGACGCGAGACCGGATTCGAGCGCGGTGGTCGGCGCGATGGAGGAGGCGATGGCGCGAGGCAGTCCGATCGCGCGTCTTGGATTCAGTTTGATCGACGTGCAGCCGAATTTGGTGGACGATGTGTTGCCGCACGGCGCCGGTGGATGGGATTGGAAGTTCGGCGCAAAGGAGGGCGCGACGTTTCAGTGTCTCGACTACGCCGGGCCGAGCGCGCTCGGTCAGGCGGGGTTACCGTCGCCGGGTGAAGATGAATACGCCGATGATGAACCAAACGCCGCGACGAGCGATCCAGAACAGAAGCGATACATCGTGCGATACGGCACGTACGGGACCTTTGCGGATACGGGCACGGACAAGTACAACGACGCGTGGTTTGAAGATCCCGCGCACTCGGGCGACATCAAGTGGACGTACGGCACGTGCCAAACGAATCAGACGATTTTCTGCGGCGGCAGCGCGTTCGCGTACGTCGATCCGTTCCCGAGCATCGGCGCGGGTGAGGTGGGGAAAAAGTGCCAGTACATTGACGTGTCCCAGATTCCGGAGGACGTGAAGAACGCGAGCGTCGTCTTCGTCCCGGGCACCGAGCGTTTAGACCAAAACTCCATCGACGTCGCCGTCAATCTCCAGTTGGCGCGCGCCGACGGAAATGGATACATCCAACGCACGCTTAAACTTTTCTCCGCCTCCAAACTCGCCGGCATGTTGAAGGAAATGTTCCCCGACACCGTCATGCATCAAGATTTCAACTGGGACTGGTGCGCCGACGAGGGTGTTAAGGAACATCATCGCTGCAAGTGCAACACCATCATGCGATACGGGTGGACTGGGAACCAAACCCTCGCCGCACCGAGACCGCGCGACGATCCTGATTTCCACAAGTGGACCTTTGTCGACGTTCGCGGTCCAGAAGCCGACATGGCTGAAATTCCGTGCAACTGGCACAAGCTCGCTGGCGTGCGTCCGTTTCCCGAACGCGGGGAAGAACACAGAATTTGCCAGTGTCTGAGCAACGCCACGATGGCTGATTTCAACGCTGGTTTACAAGCCATCATCGGTGGTCCGGACGTGCCCGGTCAAGTCTTGTTCAACATGACCAATCACACGCACTTTTTCAACCGCACGCACTACGACCACTGGCACAACCGCACCAACGGCACGGGTGTCTACGACGGCATCGACGCCGCGGCGCCGATTGAACCAGCGCTCGGAGCGATGGAGGACCTCTCTTCGTCCGCGGCGTCGTCTTACGACGATCAAGTAGACTTGTCATCCGACGTCGACGTGGAAGACCGCGGCGTGGACGTGTTGTTGACAAACCTAGGCGTCGGATGCATCACCGCGTCGCTGTTAATCTTCGGCGTCGTCGCCGCAAAGCGGCTCGTCGCCTCGAGACGCGAGGGCGGCGCGTACGAGCGCGTGCCCGAGCCCGAGCTCAATCTGTAAAAACAACAACGCGACGACGATAACGACGACGTACTAGTGTAGCGAGATGACGAAGACACATTTTAATCCAACGATAAACACCGTTTCGGTCCGAGCGCCCGCCTCCAAGTCGGGCGCGCTCGAGGATGCGACGAGGACGCGCGCTGGATGACGATTCCGCACACCCGGACGCGCGCGGAGACGGACACCGGAGATTCATGTCGACCGTGGTGAAGAAAGGGATCGATAAAGTCCGCCTGATGTGCGTGCGCGACGACGACGAGGACGGGCGACGACGCGCGAGGACGCGACGACGCGCGAATGAAGATGACGATGAAGACTGACGCGTGTGCGCTCGATGATGTCGCGTGTGCGCGTAGGGCGGGCATGGAACCGAGCCAACCGGAGACGCCGGTGGAAGTACTCGATGAGTACACGTCGTGCGCGAGCATGTCGTACGAACAGCGCATGTATGGATTCGCGTTTTGCGCGCTCTTCGGCGTCATGTGTTCGGCGCTCTCGAGCGTGTTTTGGACGCGACCGACGAAATTCGCGACTCTGTACTCGATGGGGAACATATTATCGCTGGCGAGCACGGGATTTTTGACGGGATTCGGAAGACAGTTGAAGAATATGTTTCACGGCACGCGATTCGTGGCGACGTGCGTGTATCTCGGATCGTTGATCATGACGTTGGTGTGCGCGGTGGAATTGAAGAGTTTTCCGTTGACGATGTTGTTTCTAGCGATACAATGGTGCGCGTTGATGTGGTACTGCATGAGTTACATTCCGGGTGGGCGTACGATGTTAAAGTCAATAGTCAAGGCGTGCTGCGGTGGATCGGGCGGGGGTGATGACTTTTTTTAGCGACGAGACGAGACGAAGCGCGCGCGCCGACACTACTATGTAAACAAAATTTAAACGAAGCAGCATCTGCGCGCGCGAGCGCGCGCGAGGAAGAGCGCGATAAACATGACGCGCAAACTATTACTATTCGATCGGATTCGATTCGATTCGATTCTTATTAAACCGTCTGTCTGTCTGTCTGTTGATACACGGGGCGACGACTCCTCGACTATTTAGACTACTCCGCCGTCTCAAGAAAAAATCCTCCACTCGCGACATCCGTCCGAGCGCGTTCGCGTTCGCGCGTCGCGTCTACCCTAACGACCCCAACGTTCCCATCGCCCCACCATCGTTCGCCTCCCCCCCGCCGTCGCCGCCGCCCGCGCCCGCCATGCGCGCCGCCGCCCGCGCGAACAATTCCTGTTGCATCGCGATCGCATCCTCCTCGCTCATCTGCGTCGTCTTCCGCTTCTTCTTCAACTCACGCTTCTCCGTCTCCTCCTCTTTCGCCTCGTCTCTCGCCATCTCACACTCCCCCTCGTACGCGTCGAAACCCAGTCGTCGCAACGCCGCGAGGACGTGTTCGGCGGTGATCGTGCTCTTCCCCTCCCTCGTCGACACCTCGTTCGCCTCCGCGCTCACCGCGTGGACAAACTCTTGACAACACTCCACCACCATGTCTCGACACTCGGGAGCCATGCGAAGCGATCCGGATCCACCCGTCGACGCGTGCAGCGCCTCGGCGATCATTTTCGCGATCGTCGCCTTGGGAAGGCCCAATTCATCATCCACGCCGAGATCCATCGCGTCCTCGCGCGTTCGGCGCGCGCGCGACGAACGTCTTTTATCGTTCTGCGCGTCCGCGTCGCGCACCGTCGCGCGCGCGCGCACGTTTCGCTCGATTGTGACGACGTCAGACGTCAGACGACGACGCGTCTCGGGACGAATTTCATCGATTCACCCACCCATGTCTCGCGCGCCGCCTCGCGAGCGATGGTCCTCGGCGGACGTCGACGGGGAGGCGACGCACAACGCCCCTCGCGCGCGTCGTCTCGCCCGCGTGCGCGCGGGCGACGGCGTGGACGACGGGAGAGGAAACGACGTCGAAGGAGAAGATGTCGACGCGTCGTCGTCGTCGCCCCGTCGACGACGGAGCGACGACGCGAACGACGACGGGACGACGGGATCGAGGAGTCGACGCGCGAGCGAGTCGGTGGGGTCTCGCGCGAGCGTCTCGTTGCGCGCGCTGTCGTTGCGCGCGGAGACGATCGACCCAGCCGTGCCGAGCGTGTTGCAAAAATTGCAAAAGTGGGGCGATTACGCGTCGTGCGGCGACGTCGTCGAGGGAACGCGATTGGTGCCCATGAAGACGCCGCTCTCGAGGGTGTACGTGGGCGAAGGGTGCGTGAACGCGTTGACGGTGTCGGCGTTGATGGTGGAGCAGCGGAAGCGTGGACGGGAGATTCGAATGATTATCGATTTGACGAATCACGACTGTCTGTACAAGGATGACATTCCGAGCGGGGTGACGCGGGTGCACGTGAGGAATGTGGCGAAATCGACGCCGAGCGCGAACGATGTGCGACGGGTGTCGGAGGCGGTGAAAACGTTCATGGCGACGGCGAAAGAGAACGAGTACATCGCGATACACTGTGCGTACGGGTTTAATCGTACGGGGTTCGTCATTTGTTGTTTTCTCGTGGAGACGTGCGGGACGACGCCAGAGGAGGCGATGCGACGGTTTGCGGCGGCGAGACCGCCCGGAATGAAGCACGCGCACTTTCAAGATGAGTTATTGGAGAGATATTCGCGACGACGTGGGCTTTCCAAGGATGGAGACGACGAGGAATTGGAGGAGGACGCGTTTAAACCGTCGCTCGCCGCGCGCGCGTGTATGCGGCGCTCCTTCGACAGCGAACCCGATTTCCGAAACTGCGTCGATCACGAGGACGATAATCAGACGCTCGACATAGAACTCAGTCGAAAACACTGGCGGAGCGGTCGCGGCACCACCAAGGATGATTCCGAGTGACGGACGCGTCGCGTCGCGCTCGCGTCTTCTTCGCCCGTGGTCGATTCGATTCGTCGCCGACGCCGTTTTCTTCGCCGCCGACGCCACACGCACGCACACACTCCCTCTCACACAGCCTACACGCACTATATATTGTAGCATCACACCTCACGCATCTAGTCATCATATCATCTCTCCGCCCGCCGCGCGCGACGTCGTCGTCTCGTCCAAACCCCTCGAGCCCGCCGAGTGGGGCGTCACTCCTCGACGACCGATCGACGATCATGGTGCGACCACGACCGGTGACCCGCGCGCGCGAACTCTGTCCTCGACGCCTCGCCCCTCGATCGTGTCTCGATCGCGTCTCGTCGACGACGTCGTCGGCCCCGCGCGACAACCTTCGTCCCCGCAGGGTCAAAAACGAACGAATTCATAAATCACCTCGAGACTGACGACGACGACGACGACGACGCGCGCAGCCGGTGGAATCCATCCCCCCGTTCGCCATCATCGTCGGTGCCATCACCGCCATGGGCGGTCTGCAGTACCTCGTCCACGGCGCCGCGTACGATAAACCGCGCGCCATCGGGCTCGACGCGTTCGATCGACTCGTCAAGGCGCGAGACGAGCGCGCGAGACGAGAGGCGACGGGTGCGGGCGGATCGCAGCGCACGTGACGAAAGAGAGGTGGGGCGCAGTAGACGTAGAAACGAACGAACGAACGCGATGCGATGCGTCGCGGGAGTGTAATTGAACATGTAAACGGTAGACGGCTCTTTGAGCTCGAGCGCGAGAGAGACATCACCATCGTCATCATCGCGTCATCTCGCGACGGGGGACGCGCGACAGACATGCGCGCGTCGGTGCGAACGATCGAGGGTAGTGCGCACGCGCGATCGGTGGTGGGATCGGGCGCGACGAGGCGTCGCGTCGCGCGTGGGACGGTTTCGAAGAGACGCGCGCTGGGGGACGACGATGTCGAATTCATGGTGCGCGAGTTTCAACCGTGGGTGAAGGATGCGGAGGGGGCGGCGAAGTGTTACGAATACATGAAGGTGAATCACGAGTGTGAATTTTCGTTGAGTAAAGCGCGGGAGGTGATGGCGTCGCTCAGGGCGGAGCACGCCAAATTACCCGAGGCCGCTGGGCCGTTTGCGCTTCCGAAGACGTGGCCGGGTTTTCTTCACGTCCTGGAACGGTGCAGCGAGCGAGTGTAACGCAGCGAGCGAGTGTAATGAGTAACTATCGGCGTATGTTGTACTACTCCCTAGAGACGCCGCTATGATCTATCTCCTGTACGTCTAATGAATGAATGAATGAATGAATACGAACGCGTCGGTCGGCGGCGGTCACGCCGCCGAGAGACGACTCGCTGGAACGAATTCAGCCGCGCCGTGATCGAGCGTCGACGCCACCGCGCTCTTCGTGTCCTTCTCGTTCGCCTGTTGTTGAGCTTTCACGTAGAGCGCGCGACCTTCTGCCGCGAGTCGCACCGTCCGCTTAAACTCTTCGTCGGCGCCGTTGTAATCCAACACGCTCACGACGGAGACGGCTTGAATGTTGAGCGCCTTGCCTATGCGTCTCTTCGTGAGCGCGACGACGATCGGCACGTCGTTCTCTCTCGCCAGGTCGATGATTTGATTGATTCGATCGTCTAACCCACCCTCGCTCTCGATTCTCTCGATGTTCGGCGCGAGAACGATGGCTTTACTCGTCCCGGCGTCGACGCTCTTCGCCACCTCGCGCAAGCCGTACAATAATCGTCGACGTTGTTTCGCCTTGATCTTATCCGTGTGATAGAGACGATCTTGAAACCGCTTGAGCGTCGACAGCAAGGTTTTCGTCGATTCGTTGAGCTCATCGGTGATGATTTGTCGGGCGTATCGAACGCTCTCGGCGCCCTTTTCGCCGACGTACGTCGTCGGCGTCGCGCGCCGCGCGGCGGCGGCTTTTTTCGCCGCGTCGGGATCGTCTCGAAGCGCGAGTTTTTTCGCGTGCGCCTTACCCTTGACGTGTTCTTCCCACGCGCGTTCACCGAAACACTGCACGTCGCACACCTCACACGCGCGGGGCGTTTGTTTCGCCTTGACCCTATCCGTCTTGTCCGTCTTGTTCGCGTCGTCGGCGCTCGAATCCTTCGTCTTCAAGACGTCGAGAAGACTGCGCACGCCCCACGCGCCGGCGGGCGCTCTCTCGTCGAGCGTCGCGAGTTTTTCGCGCGCGTCTGGATCAGACGACGCGGGTGGCTCCTTGTCGTCCTCGTCGTCGTTCTCGTTCTCGTCGTCGTCCTCGTCCTCGTCGTCTTCCATGCACATCAGGCGCACGCGACACGCGTCGTCCTCGTACGCCACGCGCACGTACACCCACTTCACGCGCACCTCGACCTCGACCTCGACCTCTTCCTCGACGACATTTTTCGACTCATCCTCCCGACGCATCGTGCGTTCGCGCAGGATGATCTTCTTCAGCGTTGATCGTCGCTTTTTTTTACCGTCTTGCCGTTCCACGCCTCGACGAAGCACCAAACCCGTCGACGTCGCGGCGTTCGAGCTTCGCACCATTTGGCCTCCGCGCACTCTTCCCTCCTTCTTTTCGATGATTTCGTGTCTCGTTTTCTCCGTCTTAAAGTACGCGGCGAGAGAATTCACCATACTGTTCGACGTCTTGCTCTCGCTCGACACTAAATCACCGAGTTTCAGCGACACGCGATGGGTCGCATCTTTCCCGCTCGGCGCGAGTCCGGCGGCGATGCGCGCCGACTCTAAAACCTTGGCGTACGAATTATTCAAGCCAAAGTGCGACGCCCCGATGTGTTGCTCGAGGGCGTCGTACGCCTTGAACGAACGTCCGCACACGCGACATCGCACTTTTCCAAACTTATCCATCGGTGACAGACGAGATTCGCTTCGAAGAAGTTCGGCGGTGATTATTGGAAATTTCGGCATGGCGGCGACGTGGACGCCGCCGGACGCCGCCGCGTCGACGCGTCTCGACGTCGGACGCCCGACGTCGGTCGAACGCCCGGCTTCGGACGCCATGATATCTCTCAACGTCGTTCCCGCGGTCGCCGTCGTTCCGTTCGTCCACGCGGGCGTCGTCGGCGCCGGCGCCGGCGCGACGACGCGCGCGGCGGTTTCGCCGCCGCCACCGTCTCCCGATCGCGTCTTTGCCGCTCGCGTCGCGCGCGCGCGATTCGAATCACCGTTCTTTTTCGCGGCGTCGTCGTCATCCAGCGCCAATACCGCGCGGGACAGACGCGCGCGTCGCCACGCCGTCGCCGCCGCCGTCTCGACTTCGCTCAGTCCCCGCGCGAATTTCGAACACCGAATCCGTCCATCACTCTCGTGCGCCGTGCGTTCAAACGCGCGCAACACGAACGGACACTCACGAACGTACGCGCGTATCGTCTCCGCGTCCCGCTCGTCGTACGACGCCTCGTCGCCGTCGTCGTCGTCACCATCGTGGATGAGGTTGAGTCCCACGACGACGTCCCACGGGGACGCTCTCGCGCGCACGCGCGTCAACGCGTCGATCGCCGCCGCGAGGACATCGACGCGATCGTCCTCGTCGTCACTCGCGAGCGCGCTCGCGAGATGACGCGACGTCACGCGCATGGATGGGACCGAGGCGAGTCGTCGAGTGATGCGTCACTCTGGGCCCATCGTCGGCATCATCATGCGGGACGCCCTCGATCTCGCGGGGGCGGTGGCGACGCGCGTCGCGCGCGCGGCGGTGGGCGCGCACGCGTCCGCCAGTGACGTCGACGCCCTCGTCGCGCTGGAGTGCGCCGCGTTCGCGACGTGGTGCCTCGTGGGAAGTTGGGTGAAGGGGACGTACAGTTTCGTCGACCAATTGTGGAGCGTCACGCCCGTCGTGTACGTCGGCACGTACGCGTTCGCGAGCGAGGGCGTCGCGAGGACGCGATTGATGGTGATGTTCGCGTGCGCGTGTCTGTGGGGGGGGCGGTTGACGCACAATTTCGCGAGAAAGGGTGGGTACTCGGGCGAGGAGGATTATCGGTGGGGCGAATTGCGAAAACACCGACTGTTGAGACATCGCGTGGCGTGGGAAATCTTCAACGTGACGTTCATCGCTTGGTATCAAAACGTGTTGTTGCTCTTGATCGCGTTACCGGCGGCGGTGGCGCATCGATCGACGGAGCCGTTTGAACTCGTGGGAATCGACGGCGTCGCGTTGGCGGCGTGGGCGACGTGTTTTTGCGTCGAAGTCGCGGCGGATGAACAGCAGTGGAGGTTTCAGCGCTCCAAGCGAGGATTCGCGAGAAAAGTCAAGGGTTGGCGAGACGACTACGAGCGCGGGTTCTTGACGCACGGATTGTTTTCGTTGTCCCGACATCCGAATTTTTGGGCTGAGCAGGGCATGTGGACGTGTTTCGCCGGTTTCGCGGCGGCGAGTTTGGAATCGAAGCGGTTCTTCACGCCCGTCTTGACGGGAGCGGTGTTGTTGATTTTGTTGTTTCAGGGATCGACCGCGTTCACCGAGAGCATCACCGCGCGAAAGTATCCGGATTACGAGGCGTATCAGAAGACGACGAGTCGCTTAATGCCGTTTCCTCGTCTTCGAGCGTTGCCGCCGCCCGCGACCAAGAAGGCGTGAATACTTTGTTTCATCATCTCTGCACATATCCTCGTTCGTTTTTAATCACACCTCGGCTAGTTTGTTTTTGTCTCTACGTTTCTAATGCGAGAGCTTTTCCAGAAACTTCTCCTCTCCTTGTCTCGACAGGTGCACGAGCGCGTCGAGTCGGCGCTCCTTGGCCATCGCCGTCGTGCTCACCTCGGTGTGCACGTCCTGAAACCGCGCGCCACCGCGCACGTCGCGACCGCCGCTCTCGATGAGATCGTACTGGTCGTAATTCGCGTACCCTTTAATGGTGCCCTGCTTCGCGAACCGCCCTCTCTTCTCGTTTTCTCTCGCCTTGGCCATGGCGGCGGTTTTCACGTTGAGCAGACGTCTCTTGGCACCGTACTCGCGTCTTCGCGTGACATCCCTCATGTACCGACCGGTGCCGTAATACGCGCACGTCTTGTAGATGGTGTACAGTAGGACGGCGCCGATGAACGAGTACGTGCCGGCGAACAACGTCATCAATAAAGCTTGATCTCGTTCGACGCGTTTGCTCGGCGGCGGAGGCGGCGCGGGCGGAGGCGGAGGCGGCGCTATCAACGTTTGGACCGGTGACGTGCGCGAGACGGTTCGCGCGTAGTTGCCCTGGCCGTCCACGAACACGAGCGACGTGACGAACGTTCGTCCGTACCCGACGCGCACGATGGACGTCGTCGGCTCGTCTGTTTGATTGACTTTGAAGGAGCCGTACCGAAACGGTCGAGGTGTCATCGTTCTCGGATTCATCACCTCTTCCGGGGTCGGTACGTCGCTCACATCGGTCGAACAGATGTAAAATACCTCCGAACGCTCCGAAGGTAATACGGTGATGTTCAGCTCGACGCCCGTCATGCGCACGGACCACGACGCAAAGGGTGGAACGTCGTCCAACAGCGAGACGTCCAACGCGACGGGCGTCGACATCATGTTGCCCAAATCATCCTCGCCGACGATGTAGACGACGAACGAGCCACCCGCGCGTAAGTTTGTGATCGAGCGCGTCGTAATATCGTTTGCGGAGGCGTAAAACACGCCCGCTTCGCGAAACGTCTGTGTGGTGCCGATGAGAGAGGACTGCGCCTTTATCTGTTGTCCCGTCGGCGTCGGCGCCGTCGCACGCGTCCCCTCGTACACGACGTAATATGCGTACCCTCTCTCGTTCAATCCGACGTTGATGTCGAACGACACGTTTTTTACGTTCGTCGCGATCGGGTACCCGGTCAAGAATCTCGGCGCGTCTTGTTCCGGCGTCGGCGGCGGCGCCGGCGGAGGCGACGGCGGAGGCGGACTCGCGAGCGTCGGCGGCGGCGACGGCGGAGGCGGTGAGGGCGGCGACGGCGGAGGCGGCGGAAATGGCGGCGCGGGGGACGTGCTCACATCCATCGACGACACCGCGGTCGGTCTGTTCCCGATGGTATCCACGGCGACGTAAAACGCCGTGTACTCGCCGCCGAGCACCAATCCCACCGAACCCGTCGTGTCGATGGTGCGCGGCGCTCCCTTGATCAATTGCATGCTCCCGCTCGACATCGCGAGCGATCCCGTGACGTTAAGTCCGGAGATTACCTGCGACACGCTCGGTGCCGGCGTATTCCTCGGCTGTAACACGTAATACAGCGTCCCGTCCTCGTCTCGAAGCGACGCCGTGAGCGAAATCTCGTCGCCGTTGGGCGAATACGTAAACGACGCCACGATCGGTGCCGTCTCGTCCGACGTCGTGAACGTCTGCGTCT